>Ga0160441_100125_pt1 | contig 87923 bp, 85 predicted proteins | sample HID1971K_E1MG_FD_108260 | JGI IMG/M metagenome (GOLD analysis project Ga0160441, IMG submission 108260) | Enriched millipede-associated microbial communities from UW Madison campus, WI, USA - HID1971K_E1 MG | ecosystem: Host-associated > Arthropoda: Insects > Digestive system > Unclassified ... | reverse complement strand
GGTGTCGCGGGTCGCCGGGTCGTCGCTGACGAGCGGTGGATTCAACGCGGCGATCGACCAGATCAGGCTCGACGCGGCGGCGTGAGCGAGGCGCCGGTGAGCGGCGGCGGTGCGGTGCGCTGGGAGTTCCCGGCGATCGGCACCCGCTGGTGCATCGACACGCCGACGCCCGCCCCCGACGACCTGCGGGCGCGCATCGCCGACGTCGTGACGCGCTTCGACCGCGAGTGGTCGCGCTTCCGGGGCGACTCGGTCGTGAGCGCACTCGCGCGCACCGGGGGAGCCGTGGCCGCGCCGGCGGATGCCGAGGCGATGCTCGAACTCTACGCCGCGCTCTCCGACGCGACAGCGGGCGCCGTCAACCCGCTCGTCGGCGATGCCCTCGCCGCGCGGGGCTACGACGCCGCGTACTCGCTCGTCGACACCGGTGCGCGACCCGCGCCCGCGGCCTGGCGCGACACCCTGTCGTGGTCTGGCGACCTGCTCGCGCTGCGGTCGCCGGTCATGATCGACGTCGGCGCGCTCGGCAAGGGACGCCTCGTCGACCGCGTCGCCGACGTGCTCGCCTCGGCATCCATCCCCGCCTTCGTCGTCGACGCGAGCGGCGACATGCTCGTGCGCGGCGGCACCGAGCGGATCGGCCTCGAGCACCCGTACGATCCCACCCGCGCGATCGGCGTGTGGGAGGTGGCGGATGCCGCGTTGTGCGCGTCGGCCGTGAACCGCCGGCGGTGGGGTGACGGCCTGCACCACGTCCTCGATGCGCGCACGGGCGAGCCGGTGCGCACGATCGTCGCGACGTGGGCCGTCGCGCCCGACGCGATGACGGCCGATGCGGCGGCGACGGCGCTGTTCTTCGGCGGCGGCGAGGCCTTCGCCGCGGCCCACGAGGTCGCGTGGGTGCGGATGACCACCGACGGCCGCGTCGAATGGTCGCCCGGATGTGCGGCAGAGTTGTTCACGTGATGTCCTCGCTGACCGCCGTCTGGAACCGTGTGTTCGCCGTCATCGGCCGCGTGTCGATGTACCGCCTCGTCGTGCTCGCCCTCGCGGTGCTCGCCGGCGTCGCGTTCGTCCTGTCTTTGTTCGGCCTCGTCGGGCCGACGCCGTGGCAGCTGCTGGCGTCGGTGGCGGTGCTCGCTGCCGCGTGCGCGGCGACCGATGCCGTCGCGCATCGGCTGCTCGGCAAAGCGTGGCGCTGGGAGTCGTCGCTCATCACGGTGCTGATCCTGCTGTTCGTGCTGCGGCCGACGCTCGATCCGCTCGGCCTCGTCGGCCTCGCGATCGCGGGGGTCGTGGCCTCGGCGTCCAAGTACCTGCTCGCCTGGCAGGGGCGTCACGTCTTCAACCCCGCCGCCGTCGGCGCCACCTTTCTGACGGTGCTGAGCATCTGGCTGCCTGCGCTCGGTGCGTCGGCGTGGTGGGTCGGCACCGAGGCGCTGGCAGCCCCCGTGATCCTGCTCGGTCTGCTCGTCCTGGTGCGCACCGAGAAGGTGCGGGTGATCACGCTGTTCCTCGTGATCGCGGTCGCCGTCGCGTTCGTGCGCACCTCGATCCAGTTCCAGAGCGCGGGTCTCGCGTTCGACGCCGGAACGGTCTTCTGGCAGATCCTCTGGTCGTCGCCGTTCCTGTTCCTCGGTGCATTCATGCTGTCGGAGCCCCTGACGCTGCCGCCGCGCCGATGGCAGCAGTTCTCGGTCGCGGCGCTCGTCGGCATCCTCGCCGGATGGCCCATCGACCTGGGGGTCATCAGCCTCGGCCAGGAGCGCGCGCTGCTGATCGGCAACCTGCTCGCGTTCGCCTTCACGGTGCGCACCGCGGTGCGGCTGCGGTTCGTCGAGCGCATCGTGCTGACGCCGTCGGTGCGCGAGCTCGTCTTTCGCGCGCAGGGGCGGTTCCGCTTCGCGGCGGGGCAGTACCTCGAGCTCGAAGTGCCGCACCCGCACCCCGATGCCCGGGGCACGCGGCGTGAGTTCTCGATCGTGTCGGCGCCCGAAGACCTGCCCGAGGTGCGCATCGCGCTGCGCGAGGGTTCGCAGTCGAGTTACAAGAAGGCGCTCGCGCTGGTCGAACCCGGGCAGACGCTCGCTGTCACCGGTGTCTGGGGCGACTTCGTGCTGCCGGCGCGGCCGTCGGCGCCCGTGCTGATGGTCGCCGCCGGCATCGGAGTGACCCCGTTCGTCTCACAGCTGCGGCACTTGCGCCAGTCGGGGCAGGATCGCGACGTCGTGTTCGTGTACGTGGCGTCGGATGCCGAAGAGCTCGCCTTCCGCGACGATCTCGAGTCGGCCGGCATCCCGGTCATCGTCTTCACGCGCAACGAGCCGGGCTCGTTGCCCGCGCACTGGCGCTGGGCGCGGGGCGTGCGCCTCGATGCGGCGGGTCTGGTCGCGGTCGTGCCCGACATCGGCGCGCGGCACGCGTACATCTCCGGCCCGCCGGGGCTCATCGCCGACCTCGCGCCCGCCCTCGAGCAGGCCCGTTCGATCACCACCGACGCCTTCTCGGGGTACTGAGCGCGCGCGCCCCTCACGTCGCGCGCCGAGCGCCCCGGATCCAGGTGACGCCCCGGACTATTTCGGAGTCAGTGAGATGGTTCGCAGCGCCACCCCGACCTCGCTCTCTCGATCGGGGTGGCGTGTGGGACCATCTCGAGGGCCTCGCCCTGGTCGGCAGCGCCACCCGGATCGTGTGCGAGATCACACCGTGTGTCACCCGAGCCAGCCATGGCGGTTGAGCACCTCGCGCACGATCGCCGCGCCCTCCGGGCTGCGCGCCTGGGCGGCGGTGAGGCGCACGACCTCCTTGCCCGCCCGGACGTAGGCGGCGTACTTGCTCATGTCGCGCAGCCACTGCGCTCGGCTCGTCCGGTGGTGATCGCCCTCGATCTCGACGACCGTGTCGTGATCGGGATACACCACCTCAGAGATCCCGAGGCGGATGCCGGACGAGTCGCGAACCTTTTGGTCGAGCCGAGGCTCGGGGAGCCCCGCGGCCGCGGCGGTGAGCCGGTAGTCGGTCTCGGCGGGTGACATGCTTCCGATGCGGATGTCAGAGAGCGCTCGCAACAGGACGACGCGGTGCTGCCTTCCGCGCGCGTTCGCGGCGGCCTCGAGCTGGGCCGGCGTCGCGAGCTGCCGCTCCGGGTGGGCATGGCCCGCGGCATCGCGCGGGATCCGGACGAGTGCATCGCCCGCGACGACGAGATCGCGATGCGGCAGCTCGCCGCCGAGCATCGCCCACGTCGACGCGGGGCTCGTGACGCGCACTCCATCGACGAGGCGGACCGTCGCGAGGTGGGGTGCGACCTTCCGCCCGCGAATGCCTGGACGGCGCGGAGCCCGGTGCGGCGCGAACACCCCGACGCACAGCTCATCGCCGGCGGCGCAGAACATGCGCCACACCACAGCGGCGGAGCGGCCGACGAGGAAGGCATGCGACGGCGCGACCTGGAAGTAGGCATCCGCATCGCGCATGACGCGGACGCGCTCGGCGCGGTCGCGGGCGAACGGCTCCTCATCGATCGGCGGCGGCGGGGCGACCCTGCGGTGGGCGCCCCGAAAGGGGCTCTCGAGGTCCAGCGCACGGAGGCGGCTCTTGGGATGCCCGGCGGCTCGAGCCGCGGCGGCACTGAAGCACGCGCCGAGCGCGGGGTCGAGGGGGCGTCGCGACGTCGGCATCCTCCCACTGTGGCGCGCGCGGCCGTCGCCGGAGGCGCCGAACACCAGATCGGTGGACAGATCCCTGACCGGGGGAGGTGGGGAGGGGGAAGTGACCTGATCGCGGCGCACACCGGGTGGCGCGGGGGACCAGCTCTAGGCGGGCGATCTGGTCGCGCATGCCACCTCTGTGCGGCGCCCCGCGACCAGGTGGCGCGCCGGACCAGGGTGAGTGAGTCGAGGTGGTCCGGAGCGCCACCGGCGCGACGCCCATCCGTCAGGATGCCGGCGGCATCGCAGGGCGCGCGGGCAGCCGCACCTCGAAGACTGTCGCGCCGGGCTCGCTCTCGACCGTGATCGCGCCGTGGTGGGCGGTGACGATCGCCTTCGCGATCGACAGGCCGAGGCCGGTGCCGCCGGTCTGACGCGCGCGCGAACCGTCGGCACGCGCGAAGCGTTCGAAGAGTTCGTCGGCGATCGCGGGGTCGATGCCGGGGCCGTCGTCGCGCACGCGCAGCACCGCATCGCCCTCGTCGGTCGTGACGCTCGCGCTCACCCGCACGCCGGCCGGCGTGTGCACGCGCGCGTTGGTGAGCAGGTTCGCGACCACCTGGTGCAGGCGCGCGCCGTCGCCGGCGACGACGACGGGCTCTTCGGGCACCTCGATGATCCACTCGTGATCGTCGCCGGCGACCTGGGCATCCGCCACGGCGTCGACGACGACGCGCGTGAGGTCCACCGCACCGTACACGAGCTCTTTGCCCTCGTCGAGCCGCGCGAGCAGCAGCAGGTCCTCGACGAGGGTCGTCATGCGCAGGGATGCCGCCTGGATTCGCTCCAGACTCTGCTGCGACGTCTCGGCGGTGATGCTCAACTGCGCCTTCGTGGCCCGCGCGCCCGCGGCCTGGGTCTGCCCGAGCGACCGCAGCGACAGCTCGGAGTACCCGCGGATCGCGGCGAGGGGTGTCCGCAGCTCGTGACTGGCGTCGGCGACGAACGCGCGCATGCGCTCTTCGTTGCGCTGGCGCGCGGTCAGCGACTCGTCGACGTGGTCGAGCAGTGTGTTCAGCGCCGCGCCGACGGCGCCGATCTCGTCCGCGGCGTCGGCGGCGGATGCCGGGACGCGCTCGGTGATCGACACGTCGCCCGAGGCGAGCGGCTGCGCGGCGACGCGCGCCGCCGTGTCGGCGACCGACCGCAGCGGCCTCAGCGCACGGCGGATCACGAAGGCGATGACCGCGGCGAGCAGCAGCAGCCCGCCCGAGGTCACCAGCGCGACCGTCGTGACGATCTGCGCGATCGTCGACGTGAGCTCGGCCGTCGTGAGCCCCAGGATCGCGTACATCCCGGAGGGCGTGCTCTCCATGCGGATGCGGAACTCGCCGTAGCCGGGCACGCTGACAGTTCCGAGCCCACGTGGATCCACCTGGGGCGAAACCTCGGCGATCGCGTCCGCCGAGAGGGCGACCACCGCGCCGCTGCTGTCGACGTAGGCGCCCGTCGGGGTGCCCGAGAGGTTCAGGATGAGGAGCGTTCCCGGTTCCTGGCGCCCGTCGGAGAGGACATCCTCGGCCGTGCTGCCGGGAGTGATGCGCCCGAGCGTGCTGGCGGCGTTGAGCACCTGCGAGTCGAGGTTGTCGACGAGGATCGTGCGCAGGATCGTCCCCGTCGCGAGGCCCACGGCGACGAGGATCAGCGCGACGAACGAGACGACCGTCACGATCAGCCGCGTCTGCAGGCTCCACCGCCGACGGCGGCCCGCGGCCGGGGGAGCGGTATCGGTCACCGGAGCATCGGTCATTGCGGGGCTTTGATCATGTAGCCGACGCCGCGCACCGTGTGGATGAGCGGATCGCGCCCCGCGTCGATCTTCTTGCGCAGGTACGAGATGTAGAGCTCGACGACCGACGACCGTCCGCCGAAGTCGTAGTTCCAGACCCGGTCGAGGATCTGCGCCTTCGAGACGACCCGCCGCTGGTTGCGCATGAGGAAGCGCAGCAGCTCGAACTCCGTCGCGGTCAGCTCGATCTCGGTGCCCGAGCGCTCCACCTCGTGCGAGTCCTCGTTGAGCGTCAGGTCGCCCACGCGCAGGATCGGGTCGGATCCGCCGGCGGTCGCCGTGCCGGCGCGCCGCATGAGACCCCGCAGCCGTGCGACGACCTCTTCGAGGCTGAATGGCTTCGTGACGTAGTCATCGCCGCCGGCGGTGAGCCCGGCGACGCGATCGGCGACGGCATCCTTCGCCGTCAGGAAGAGCACCGGCACATCGTTGCCGGCGTGACGCAGCCGCTGCAGCACGGCCATGCCGTCGAGGTCGGGCATCATGATGTCGAGCACGACGGCGTCGGGGTCGAACTCGCGGGCGACGTTCAAGGCGTCGAAGCCCGATCCGGCGGTGCGCACCTCCCAGCCCTCCATCCGCAGGGCCATCGACAGCAGGTCGGTGAGCATCTGCTCGTCGTCGACGACGAGCACGCGCAGGGCGGAGCCGTCCGGGCGACGGAGTGCGGTGGCAGCGGGAGTGGTCATGCCTTCCATTGTGGCGCCGCACCTGTGAGGGAGCTATGGCGCCGCCTATGCGCTTGCTATGAGTCGGGATGCCTCGATGCATAGCTGGTCGATAACCCCGCCCGAGGAACCGCATCAGCGCCGTTCGTAGCGTCGCCCTGTCGGCGCCGGACGTGTCAGCCAAGGCAGGGCGCCCCAGAAGGAGAAGCATGTATTGGACGTATCTGCGCCGCGAGCTGTCGGGGCGCAAGAAGCAGACGGCGATCGTCGCGATCGGGATGTCGATCGCCGTCGCGCTCGTCATCATCGTCAACGCCCTGTCGGCCGGCGTCAGCGACGCCCAGGCGCAGGCGCTCGAGTCGGTCTACGGCGTCGGCACCGACCTCACCGTCACCGGCGCCCAGGCCGAGCCCGGAGAGGGCGGCGGGCCCCGGTTCGACTTCGACGAAGAGGGCGGGCAGATCGGCGACGACGGCACGACGACGCTCACCCAGTCGCGGTTGACCACCGACATGATGCGCGGCACCCTCGACGCGTCGACCCTCGACAGCGTCACCGCGATCGACGGCGTCGCCGCGGCATCCGGCGCCCTCAGCCTCACGAACATGACGTTCTCGGGGGAGCTGCCGCAGGCGCCGGGCGATGCCGCCGGCACCGACGGCACGCAGCAGCAGATGCCCCAGGGCGACCAGGGCGGCGGGCAGAGCGGGGGCGGTGGCTTCGGCGGCGGCTCGTTCGGCGTCGACTCGTTCAGCGTCCTCGGCATCGACCCCGGCGACACGTCGGTGGGTCCGCTCTCGGCCGTGACCCTCAGTGAGGGGCGCGCGCTGGAGAGCGCGGATGCCGGCACGGAGGTCGCCGTGCTCGATGCCACGTACGCGGCATCCGCCGATCTCGCCGTCGGCGACACGATGGACATCGGCGGCGCCACCTTCGAGGTCGTCGGGCTGGTCGCCTCGGCGTCGTCCGACGCCGACACCGCATCGAACGTGTACATCCCGCTCGACGTGGCGCAAGAGCTCTCGGGGGCGGGCGATGTCGTCTCGACGATCTACGTGCAGGCCGCGTCGAGCGATCAGATCTCGGCCGTGCAGACCGCGCTGCAGGAGGAACTGCCCGACGCGACTGTCAGCTCGCAGGCCGATCTCGCCTCGACGGTCTCGGGTTCGCTGTCGAGCGCCGGATCGCTCATCACGAACCTCGGCACGTGGCTTTCGATCATCGTGCTGGTCGTCGCCGTCGCCCTCGCGGTGCTGTTCACGATCTCGGGTATCTCGCGGCGCACCCGGGAGCTCGGCACCCTCAAGGCGATCGGGTGGTCGAACTCGCGTGTCGTCGGCCAGGTCGCCGGCGAGTCGGTCGTGCAGGCGTTCATCGGCGGCGTCGCGGGCGTCGTGCTGGGGCTCATCGGCGTGACGATCATCAACGTCGTGGCGCCCACCATCTCGTCGGCGCCGGCCGCGTTCGGCGGCCAGACCGGTCCGGGCGGCGGCTCCGGCGACGGCGGAGGCCCCGGCATGGGTGGCGGCGGGTTCGGCACCATCGCCCAGACGGCGACCGACATCGTGCTGCACGCCCCGCTGTCGCTGTGGATCGTCGTCGCGGCACTGCTGCTGGCCGTGGTCGGCGGGCTCGTGGCGGGTGCGTTCGGTGGCTGGCGTGCCGCGAAGCTGAGCCCCGCCGAAGCACTGCGAGCGGTCGCGTGAGCGCCGCACCCGATCGACCCGACACTCACGAGGAGACAGAGATGACCATCATCGACCAGTCCGTGGCGGATGCCGCGGCCGCACCCGCCGTTCCGGCCTACCGGCTCGCCGGGGTCGTGAAGACGTACCGGCAGAAGGGTCGGGAGGTGCGGGCGCTCGCGGGCGTCGACCTCGAGATCGCCGCGGGCGACTTCGTCACGATCCAGGGGCCGACCGGCGGCGGGAAGTCGACGCTGCTGCAGCTGCTCGGCGCCCTGGACGTCCCCACCGACGGGCATGTGCTGATCGGCGAGGCCGACCTCGCGACCGCGTCGAGAGGGGACCTCGAGCGCGTGCGGGCGCGCGAGATCGGGTTCGTGTTCCAGGCGTTCAACCTGATCCCGACCCTCACCGCGGCCGAGAACGTCGCAATGGGCCTCGAACCGCTCGGTCTGCAGCCCGCCGACCGCGACATCCGGGTGACCGACGCGCTGGCGCGGGTCGGCCTGTCCGACCGCGGCGACCACCGCCCCGGCGAGCTGTCGGGTGGTCAACAGCAGCGCGTCGCGATCGCCCGCGCGATCGCGAAGCAGCCGCAGGTGCTGCTGGCCGATGAGCCGACCGGCAACCTCGACGAGTCGATGCGCGACGAGATCCTCGGCGTGCTCGAGGGCCTGAACGCGGGCGGGCTCACCCTCATCGTCGTGACGCACGACTCGGCGGTCGCCCGGCGCGCTCGGCGCCGCCTGCGGCTCGACCGCGGGACGATCCGCGACATCACCCGCTGATCGCGCCGATCGCGCCGATCGCGCCGATCGCGACATCGCGCCGATCGCCGGGTTGGGCGCGCGCCGCGGTCCGCAGAGCGGCACGGCCGTAGGGTGAACCCCATGGCCGTGCCGCACTGCATCCTGTACCGCGATGCCGAAGCGCTCCCCGTCGACCAGGACCCGCGCTGGGCGCTGACCGCGGCGCGCGCGCAGGGCGCGATGCTGTGGGTCACGCTGGTCGCCCCCAGCATCGACGATGTGAAGGCGCTCGGCGAAGCGCTGCAACTCACGCCGCTCGGGGTCGCGTCGCTGCTGCGCAGCCATCAGCGCTCCAAGCTCGACCACTACGACGATCAGCTCTTCCTCGCGCTGCAGCCCGCGCAGTACGACGACGACGCCGAGACGGTGCAGTGCCACGAGGTCGACATCGTCGTGGGCCACGAGTTCTTCGTCGTGATCTCACCCGACGGCGCCGTCGACATCGACACGATGCGCACGCAGCTCGAGCAGCACCCCGAGATTCTGCGCCGCGGGCCGCGCGGTGTGCTCTGGGCGACGATCGAGTACGTCACGCGCGGCTACCGCGACGTCCTCGACGGCGTCGAGCACGACATCGACGAGATCGAAGAGCAGCTCTTCGGAGAGGATGCCGGCGTCTCGCGCCGCATCTTCGCTCTCCAGCGCGAGGTCATCGACCTGCAGCACGCCACCGCGCCGCTCGAGGTCATGCTCTCCCGGCTCGAGCGGATCGTCTCGCATTCCGATCGCTTCGCCGGTGCCCCCGCCTTCCACGAGATCACCGATCGGGCGCGCTACATCGACGCGCGCGTCACCGCCTTCCGGCAGACGCTCGACAGCGCGCTGACCGTGCACGCGACGATGATCGATCAGCGCCGAAACGACGCCATGCAGAAGATGACCGAAGACGGCATCCGGCAGAACGACCAGGTCAAGAAGATCTCGTCGTGGGCCGCCATCGGCTTCGCACCGACGCTCGTCGCGGGGATCTACGGGATGAACTTCCGCAACATGCCCGAGCTCGAGTGGTTCTGGGGATACCCGTTCGCACTCGGTCTCATGGTGGCCGTCAGCACGGCGTTGTACTTCCTGTTCAAGCGCAACGACTGGCTGTAGCCGCCTCGAGGCGAGACGGCGTCAGTGCGTGTCCTCGGCCTCGACTTCGCTGCGGTCGCCCGACCACAGCGTGTGGAAGGTGCCGGCCTTGTCGACGCGCTGGTACGTGTGCGCGCCGAAGAAGTCGCGCTGGCCCTGGATCAGCGCCGCCGGCAGCCGCTCGGCGCGCAGCCCGTCGTAGTACGACAGCGAAGACGAGAACGCGGGCGCGGGGATGCCGGCTGCCGCGGCGGTCGACACGATCGCCCGCCAGGAATCCTGCGCCCGGCCCAGCGCCTCGACGAAGTACGGCGCAGCGAGCAGCACGGGCAGGCCCGGCTCGGCGGCGTACGCGTCGGCGATGCGGTTGAGGAACTGTGCGCGGATGATGCAGCCCCCGCGCCAGATGCGCGAGATCGCGCCGAGGTCGATCGTCCAGCCGTACTGCGCGGCGCCCGCGCGGATCTCGTCGAAGCCCTGCGAGTAGGCGACGATCTTCGAGGCGTAGAGCGCCAGGCGCACCTGCTCGATGAACGCGTCGGTGTCGTCGACGGTGAAGTCGTCCGACGACGGGCCGGGCAGCCCGCCCGACACCGCGCGCTGCTCGCGGTGGCTCGACAGCGACCGGGCGAAGGTCGCCTCGGCGATGCCCGACACCGGCACGCCGAGGTCGAGCGCGGTCTGCACGGTCCAGGCCCCCGTGCCCTTCGCCCCGGCGGAGTCGACGATGACGTCGACGAGGGGTGCGCCCGTCGCGGCATCCGTCTGGCGCAGCACTTCGGCCGTGATCTCGATGAGGTAGCTCTCGAGCTCGCCGCGGTTCCACTCGGCGAAGATGTCGGCGATCTCGGCGGGGGACTTGCCCGTGCCGCGGCGGATGAGGTCGTACGCCTCGGCGATGAGCTGCATGTCGGCGTATTCGATGCCGTTGTGCACCATCTTGACGAAGTGGCCGGCGCCGTCGTGGCCGACGTGCGTCACGCACGGCTCGCCCTCGGCGACCGCTGCGATCGATCGGAGGATGGGGCCGAGCGTGACCCACGCCTCGTCGGGTCCGCCGGGCATCAGCGAGGGTCCGAGCAGGGCGCCCTCCTCGCCGCCGGAGACGCCCATGCCGACGAAGTTGAAGCCCGCCTCGCGGACGGCCTTCTCGCGGCGGATCGTGTCGGTGAACAGGCTGTTGCCGCCGTCGATGATGATGTCGCCCGGCTCGAAGACGCCCATGAGCGACTCGATGACCGCATCGGTCGGGCCGCCCGCCTTGACCATGATGATCGCGGTGCGGGGCACCGTCAGGCTCGCCGCGAACTCCTCGTACGAGAAGCCGGGGACGAATCCGGCCTCAGGGTGCGTCGCGACCAGCTCGTCGGTCTTCGACCGCGACCGGTTGTACACCGCGACCGTGTTTCCCTCGCGCGAGGCGAGGTTGCGGGCGAGGTTCGAGCCCATCACGGCGAGTCCGACGACTCCGATGTTGGCGGTGGCCTGGCCGGTGGCGGCAGGGGACTGGCTGGCGGCGGGGGACTGCTCGGGCACGTCGAACTCCTCAGAAGACGGTCGGGGATTCATGAATCAGCGTAGTGCGCCCGCCGCGGGCGGGGCATCGGTGTGACGCTCTGCGGTCATCCGGCGGGTGACGGCGATGTCGCGGTCGCCGAGACCGGCGTCGACGATCTCATCGAAGATCTCGCGCAGGGCGGGAAGCAGGGCGGGCTGGATGCCGACCGCGGCGGCCGCGTCGGCGGCGAACCGCAGGTCCTTGACCATGTACTTCGCGACCCCCGACGGGCTGTCGTCGCCCGTCACGAGCTTCTCCTTGCGGGCGCTCAGCAGGTTCGAGCCGGCGTAGCCGCCCGCCAGCAGGGTCCACAGCGTCTCGAGGTCGATCCCGCTGCGCGCCGCGATCTCGCTCGCCTCGCCGAGCGCCGTGATCGTGGCCGACACGACGAGCTGGTTGCACGCCTTCGCGACTTCTCCCGCGCCCAGCGGGCCGAGGTGGACGGGCGTGCCGCAGGGGGCGAGGACGCGTGCGGCGAGCCGCGCATCGGCATCCAGCCCGCCGATCATGATCGAGAGCGTTCCGGCTGTCGCCCCGTCGACGCCCCCCGACACCGGGCAGTCGACCACGTGGACGCGGCCGTCGGTCTGGGTCGCGAGTCGTTCGGCCAGAGCGCGCACACCGACCGCCGACGAGGTCGAGCCGATGAGCAGCAGCAGGTCGCCGTCTCCCTTCGCGACGGCGCCGGCCAGCAGGCCGTCGGGTCCGTCGAGGGCGGCCTCGAGCTCGGGCAGGTCGGGCAGCATCACGAGCACGGCATCCGACGCGGCCGCGAGATCGCGCGGCGTCTCGGCCCACGTCGCGCCCGCCTCGACGAGGGCGGGGCGCGGCGAGCGCGCATGGATGCGCACGTCGCCGTGAGCGTCGATGAGCCGATGCGCCATCGGCTCACCCATCGCGCCCAGGCCGAGAACGCCGATGCGCGCGCGCTCGCGGGGAGAGGTCGTCTCGTCATCGAGAGGAATCGTCATGGTGACACTGTAGCGCGTGTTCAGCAGGAAGGACAGTGTTCAATATGTTGAACTTGCGCTACGCTGGCGGTACCCATACTTCCACCGAACCCAATGGAGGGAAGCGGATGTCGGAGAACACCCCCACGCTGCGCGTCGTCGCGGCCGTGCCGCTGCGAGAAGACCTGTGCGCGCTGATCGAAGAGCTCGAGCCGCGGGTGCGGGTCGTCCGCGACCACTCGCTGACGGCGCCGATGCGAGGTCCGGCTGACTGGTCGGGCGATCCGGCCTTCACGCGCACGCCCGAACAGCAGCGCGCGTTCGACGAAATGGTTGACTCGGCCGATGCCCTGTTCGGCATCCCCGACGTCGACCCGGCCGCGCTCGCGCGCACCGTGGCGGCCAACCCCCGGCTGCGCTGGGTCATGACGACCGCCGCCGGGGGAGGCGCGCAGGTGCGTGCCGCCGGCCTCGCTCGCGCCGACCTCGACCGCATCGCGTTCACGACGAGCGCCGGAGTCCACGGGGGTCCGCTCGCAGAGTTCGCCGTCTTCGGCGTGCTCGCCGGCGCGAAGGATCTGCCGCGGCTGCTCGCCGATCAGGGCGAGAGGCAGTGGCCGGAGCGCTGGGAGATGCGCCAGCTCGATGAGATGACGGTGCTCGTCGTCGGGCTGGGCGGCATCGGCGCGGAATGCGCCCGTCGCTTCCACGCGCTCGGCGCGCGCGTCTGGGGCACGACGCGCTCGGGTGAGCCCGTCGCCGGCGTCGACCGGCTCGTGCCGCTCGGCGAACTGGCGTCCGCCGTGGCCGAGGCCGATGCCGTCGTGGTGACCCTGCCGGGAACCGAGCAGACGCATCACCTGATCGATGCCGAGATCCTGCAGGCCGCACGCCCGGGGCTCATCCTCGCGAGCGTCGGCCGCGGCACGGTCGTCGACGAGACGGCTCTGCGGGCAGCCCTCGACGACGGCACCGTGGGGTTCGCGGCGCTCGACGTGTTCGAGGTCGAACCCCTGCCGCACGACTCGGCGCTCTGGTCGCATCCGCGCGTGCTCGTCAGCCCGCACACGGCGGCGCTGAGCAGTCGCGAAGAAGAGCGCATCGCGCGCCGCTTCGCGGAAGACGCGACGCGGCTGCTCGATGACCTGCCGATGCGCGCGGTAGTCGATACGGTCGAGTTCTACTGACCAGCGTTCGCCTGCAGCGCGACGCGCCGAGGAGGAACCATGATCGACGACGACGGCGACCGCACGGGGCGCGACCCCGCTCCTGCGGTCACCCGCAGCATCCGGCTGCTCGAGGTGCTCGCCGACTCGGGTCGCCCGCTGACGCTGACCGAACTGGCATCCGCCCTGGGGCTGGCCAAGTCCTCGACCGCGAACATCTGCCTCGCCCTCGAAGCCTCGCGCATGATCGAGCGTGGCGCGCAGGGCTATCGCCTGGGGATGCGCACGGCCGAACTCGGCGGGGCGTTCGCGACGCAGTTCAACCAGGTGCGCGAGTTCTACGCGGTGTGCGATGCGTCCGAGGCGCTGCGCACCGAGCTCGTACAGGTCGCTCTCCTCGACGGCGCCGATGCGCTCTACATCGCCCGACACGAGGGCGCACGCGCCATCCGCATCGGCACACCGCTCGGGTCACGCCTTCCCGCTGCGCTCAGCGCGACGGGGCGGGCGCTGCTGTCGACCCTCGACGACGCCGCCGTCACCGCGCTGCTCGGCGCCGATGCGACGTTCCCGGCGCTGACCGAGAACACGACGCGCACGCTCGCGGGCCTGCTCGAGCGCCTCGCGCAGACGCGAGAGCGCGGCTGGGCGGTGGATGCCGAGGAGTCGTTCCGCGGCGTCGTGGGTGTCGCCGTGCCGCTCGAGGGGTGGGCACCGGGCGATCCGCAGCTGGCGCTCGGTGTTGGGCTGCCACTCGCCGATGCGACGGCCGAGCGGGTCGCCGTCGTGGGGGAGGCGCTCGTCGAGGTCGCGCGCGCACTCACGAACCCGTTCAGCGCGTCTGCGCGTCGCGCCGCCGGCGGCGACTGAGGGTCGCGGGGACGCGCTCGCATCGACCATCGGTCGATTCTGTCCAACATGTTGAACATTGGCCAGCAGGTTGGTATGGTGACTCTCACCACCGAGCACGTCACCGTGCTCGCGCCGATCGAAGGAGATGGCCGTGACCCAGACCCGCACCGCTGCGGACGCCGAGCGCGATCCCCGGCTGGACGACCCCGAATACGCCGCGAACCTGCGGCGCGCGACGCTCGCCTCGAGCGTCGGCAGCGCACTGGAGTACTTCGACTTCGCGCTGTACGGACTGTCGACGGCCCTGATCTTCAACGTCCTGTTCTTCTCGCAGGAAGACCCCGCGATGGCCACCGTGGCCGCCTTCGCGACATTCGGCGTCGGCTTCGTCGCCCGCCCCTTCGGCGGCCTGTTCTTCGGCACGCTCGGCGACCGGATCGGCCGCAAGTGGGTGCTCGTCATCACGATCCTGCTGATGGGCGGTGCGTCCACCGCGATCGGCCTGCTGCCCACGTACGAGCAGATCGGCCTGTGGGCGCCGGCCCTGCTCGTGCTCATGCGCCTGCTGCAGGGCTTCGGCGCCGGCGCCGAGCAGGCCGGTGCGACCGTCCTCATGGCGGAGTACGCGCCGGTCAAGCGCCGCGGCTTCTTCGCGGCGCTGCCGTTCATCGGCATCCAGGCAGGCACCCTGCTGGCGGCCGTGGTGTTCAGCCTCATCTCGCTGCTGCCCGAAGACCAGCTGCTCTCGTGGGGCTGGCGCGTGCCGTTCCTCGCGTCGTTCCTGCTGATCCTGGTCGCGCTGTTCATCCGCATGCGGCTGCGTGAGACGCCCACGTTCATCGAGCTCGAGAAGAGCGACCAGATCGCGAGCCACCCGATCCGCGAGATCTTCGGACACGGCCTCCCGGGCGTCATCGTCGGCATCGGCCTGCGCATGGCCGAGAACGGCGGCTCGTACATGTTCAACACGCTCGCCCTCGCCTACTTCGTCACCGCGACCGGCGCCGGCGCCGACAAGAGCCTGCTCACGTGGGGCGTGACGCTCGGATCGCTGATCGGCATCTTCTCGGTGCCGTTCACGGGGTTCCTGTCCGACCGGATGGGCCGCCGCACGGTGTACCGCTTCGGCTCGGTGTTCCTGCTGCTGTACTCGTTCCCCGCCTGGTGGCTGCTGACGCTCGGCAACCACGCGATCGCCATCGCGGTCATCGCGATCGGCATCGGCTTCGGGGTCAACGTCATGCTCGGACCCCAGTGCGCGATGCTGCCCGAGATGTTCGGCAACCGTCACCGCTACCTCGGCGTCGCGATGGCGCGCGAGATCTCGGCGGTGATCGCGGGCGGCCTGGCCGGTGTGCTCGGCGCGTACATCATCGCCGTCAGCGGCGGCAACTGGATTCTGCTGGGCACCTACATGGCCGTGCTGGCCCTCATCACGACGGCATCCACGTATCTCGTCCCCGAGACGCTGCGCCGCGACCTGCTGCGCGTCGACGACGCCGTGAAGGTCTCGCGCGACGAGTCGGGCGAGGGTGTCTCGTCGACGACGGTGACGATCCGCACGGTGTCGCGATGACGCTGATCGGTCGTGTGCGCACGGCTGCAGGCGACATCGTGCACGTGCGCCGCGACGGCGAGCGCGTGGTCGCTATCGAGGATCCGTACGCGGCCTTCGCGGCGGGGCGTGCGGCGGCGGATGCCGACGGCGCAGCCCTCGTCGGCGGCGAGCTGCTCGCCGCGAGCAGCCCGGTCGTCGTCGTCGGGATCGCGCAGAACGGCCCGGAGCACGCATCGCCGGTGCAGGCGTGGCTCAAGAGCCCGCGCACCGTCGTCGGCTCGGGCGTGCCGGTGACGCTCCGACGCGATGCCGGGACGACCGTCGCCGAGGGCGAGATCGCCGTCGTCATCGGGCGCGAGACGACCGGTTTGACGGCGGCGAACGCGGCCGAATACGTCCTCGGGATCACGGCCGTGAACGATCTCTCGAGTCCCGACCGCGGCGCGATCGACCCGCGCAACTTCGAGAGCAAGGCGGGCGAGGGCTACACGCCGCTGGGGGCGTGGATCGACACGGCGGCGTCGCTCGCCGACGTGCCGCTGCGCCTGTCGCTCGACGGCGTCGAGGTCGCGACGACGGATGCCGGGCGCCTGCCGGTGCCGATCGCAGAGTGCCTCGCCTACCTCGCGCAGTGGACCACGCTCGGCCCGGGCGACGTCGTCATGACCGGTGCTCCCTTCAGCCAGAGCCCGGTGCGCCCGGGACAGACGATCGACGTCGAGGTCGGTGCCGTGCGTCTCACGACCCCGACGCGATGACGGGAAGGATGAACCCATGAGCAACCTCGCCGTCGTGGCGCACGCCGCGGACGACCTCCGCATCGACGACATCGGCGAGCCTGCGCCCGCGGCGGACGAGGCGATCGTCGCGGTCGCGTACGGCGGTGTCTGCGGCTCGGACCTGCACTACTGGCGGCACGGTGCCGCGGGCGCGTCGATCCTGCGCGAGCCGATGGTCCTCGGCCACGAGCTGTCCGGCACCGTCGTCACGGCGGCCGCCGACGGGTCGGGGCCGGCGGTGGGCACGCGCGTCGCGGTGCACCCGCTGACCGCCCGCGGCGACGGCGTCACGCCGTACCCCGACGACCGGCCGAACCTCGCTCCGGCATCCACCTACCTCGGGTCGGCGATGCACCTGCCGCACACGCAGGGCGGCTTCGCCGACCGGGTCGCGCTGCCGACCCGCATGCTGCTCCCGCTGCCCGACGGGCTGAGCCTGCGCCGCGCCGCCGTCGCCGAACCCGCCGCCGTCGCGTGGCACGCGGTCGAACGTGCCGGCGACGTGCGCGGTGCGCGGGTCGCGGTCATCGGATCGGGTCCCATCGGGCTGCTGGCCATCGCCGTCGCCCGTCACCACGGTGCCGCCGAGGTCGTCGCGACCGACCTGCACGACAAGCCACGCGGGATCGCCCGCGAACTCGGTGCCCGCGCGCTCGACGCGCGCGAGACCGACGCGATCGCGGCGCTGCACGCCGACGTCGTGATCGAGTCGAGCGGGACGGTCCCGGGGCTGTCGGCCGCGGTGTCGGCGGCCCGGCGCGGCGGCACGGTCGTGCTGGTCGGCCTGCAGCGCGCCGGCGACGTGCCCGCACCGCTTGCCACCGCCATCACCCGCGAACTCACCCTGACGGGATCCTTCCGCTTCGCGGGCGAGCTCGCCGACGTGCTCGCGGCGCTCGCGGACGACTCCCTCCACGTGGATGCCGTCGTCTCGCACGTCTTCCCCGGCGCGCGGGCACTCGATGCCTTCGAGGCCGCGGCCGATGCCTCGTCGTCCGCGAAGGTGCTGCTCGCATTCGCGGGGGCGGCCGAGGCGGGAGGCCGGTGATGGGCGCGTCGTTCCGCGTCGTCGTCATGGGGCCGTCGGGGGCGGGCAAGACGGCCGTCGGCGCGGCACTCGCGGTCGACCTCGCCGTCGTGTTCGTCGACGCCGACGACCTGCACCCTGCGGCGAACGTCGCCAAGATGGCGTCGGGGCACCCCCTCGACGACGCCGACCGGTGGCCGTGGCTCGACGTCGTCGGCGAGACCCTCGCGGACCTGCCGGGTGGCGGGGTCATCGCCTGCTCTGCGCTCGCCCGCCGCTACCGCGACCGCATCCGCGCGGCCGCACCCGACGCCGTGTTCGTCGAGCTGAGCGTCGACCGGGACGAGCTCGCCCGCCGGATGACCACGCGGGAGCATTTCATGCCGACCGTGCTGCTCGACTCGCAGCTCGCGGCGTGGGAACCGCTGGCGCCCGACGAGCCGGGCGTCAGCGTGGTCAACACGGGCAGTGTGATCGAGGTCGCGGCGCGGGCACGCGCCGCGCTCGACGAAGGACGTGCGGCCGCGGGGTCGCGGATGGAGGAACGATGACGGGGCTGTTCGACGTATCCGACCGACTGGCGTTCGTGACGGGCTCGTCCCGAGGTCTCGGGCGTTCGCTGGCGCGCGCCCTGGCACGCGGGGGCGCGCGCCTGATCGTGCACGGCCGCGACGCGGCCGCCGTCGACGACGCGCGTGCGGAGATGACGGAGCTGTCGGGTCGACCCGCGACCGCCGTGATCTTCGACGTCACCAGATCGGACGATGTCGCGGCGGCCGTCGACGCGATGATCGCCGACGTCGGACTGCCCGACATCCTGGTCAACAACGCCGGCATCCAGCGGCGGGCGCCGTTCCACGAGTTCGCCGTGTCGGACTGGGACGACCTCATCGCGGCGAACCTCTCCGGGCCGTTCTACGTCGCCCGCGCGCTCGCGCCGGGCATGGTCGCGCGCGGCTCGGGCAAGATCGTCAACATCGGGTCGGTGCAGTCCGTGCTCGCGCGGCAGACGATCGCCCCGTACTCGGCGGCCAAGGGCGGCATCGCGCAGCTCAGCCGCGGCATGGCCGCCGACCTCGCGCGGCACGGCATCCAGGTGAACACCCTGTCGCCGGGCTACTTCGCGACCGAGCTGAACCGCGACCTCGTCGACGATCCCGCCTTCACCGCGTGGCTGAGCGCGCGCACGCCCGCGGGCCGCTGGGGCGACTTCGCCGAACTCGACGGGGCGCTGCTGTTCCTGGCATCCGACGCGTCGAGCTTCGTGTCGGGGCAGAACCTCGTCGTCGACGGAGGCATGACGGGCGTCGTCTGATCGCCGCCGCGGGTGTCGCCGCAGCGCCGTGGCACCGCACGATTAGCATCGAGCCATGAGCAGGATCGTCGTCATGGGGCCGCCCGGAACCGGAGTCACCCTGGTGTCGGCCGCCCTCGCCGCCCGGCTGCGTGCGCGGGTCGTCGACGGCGACGAGCTCTACCCGCCCGTCAGTCGCCGACGCGATGCGGCGGTCGATCGCGAGGCCTGGTTCCGCGCGCTGACGCTCGCCTTCGCGCGAGACGCGGCACTCGTGGTCGCGTCGGGCCCGCTCGTGCGCCCCGACCGCGACCGCGTCCGCGGACAGGTGGCCGACGTCGTCTTCGTCGAACTCGTCGCGGGCACGGCGACGGCGGTGAAGCGCGCGTCGCGGTGGCGGCGGGCGGTGGTCGCCGAACCGCCGCGGGTCGATCCGCTCGTCGGCGACGAGCGCGGACTCCGGGTCGCCGACGACGCCGACCTCGAGTCGATCGTCGACCGCATCGTGACGGTCCTCGACGGGCAGGTCTGAATCTCGCCCGAGGGCGCTGTGGTCAGTCCTTGCGGTAGCCCGAGCGGCCCATCGACCACAGGGCGCCGACGGCGCCGACGACCGCAACGACCGACATGAGTCCGATGAGCCACGCAAACGCGTGCGACATCCAGCCGTAGTCCATGGGTCCTCCTCGGGTGCGGTCGGGCGACGTCTTCATCGTAGCGGCGTCGCTGGTAGACTCGTGACGTACTTCGGCGAGGGATGTCACTCGTCCGCCCGGTCTCACGAGTTCGGGTGCGGTTCGGCATCCGTGATCGACGCGGTGTTGCAGGTCCCGGTGAGCGTCACGGCGCTGGTCACGGGAGCTCCTCACGCGATGTCGTTCGAGTCGAGACCCAGACCACCTACCCCGCAGGACCCTCGGGTCCTCACCGCAAGGAGAACACCATGTCCACCGAGACTGACACCCACGTCGTCGCCGAGGTTCGCGAGAACTTCGGCAAGGGCTACGCGCGCCGTCTGCGCGCCGCCGGCCAGATCCCCGCCGTCATCTACGGCCACGGCACCGACCCGGTGCACGTGTCGCTGCCCGGTCACCAGGTCGGCCTGCTCATCCGCCGCGCCAACGCCGTGCTCGAACTCAAGGTCGACGGCAAGGAGCAGCTGACCCTCGTCAAGGACGTGCAGAAGGACCCGGTGCACCAGATCATCGAGCACATCGACCTGCTCGTCGTGAAGAAGGGCGAGAAGATCCAGGTCGACGTGCCCGTCCTCGTCATCGGCGAGCCCGCCGCCGGCACCATCGTCAACCTCGACAACGCGACCGTCGCGCTCGAGGTCGAGGCGACCCACATCCCGCAGAACGTCGAGGTCGACGTCGAGGGCCTCGAAGACGGCACGCACATCACGGCCGCCGACCTGAAGCTCCCGAAGGGCGCCGCGCTCATCACCGAGGCCGAGACGCTCATCGTCGCGATCGCGATCCCCGCGGCGACCATCGCCGAGGCCGACGAGATCGAGGCGGCCGACGAGGCCGTCGCCGAAGAGCAGTCCGAAGAGGCCGCCGAGTAAGACGCACGATCGATCCGAAGCCCGTCGTCGCCCTCACCGGCGCCGACGGGCTTCGTCGCACGAGGGAACAACATGGCTGAGAGCTGGCTGGTCGTGGGGCTGGGCAACCCCGGTCCGCGGTACGAGCAGACCCGGCACAACGTCGGGCAGATGGTGGTCGCCGAGCTCGCCGCCCGCCGCGGCGCGGCGCTGCGCGCGCACAAGGCGAACGCGCGGGTCGCCGAGACCTGGCTGCGCCCCGGTGGGCCGAAGATCGTGCTGGCGACGCCCAACTCGTTCATGAACACGTCGGGAGGGCCGGTGTCGCAGCTCGCGCGCTTCTACGACGTGCCGGCCGAACGCGTCGTCGTCGTGCACGACGAACTCGACATCCCGTTCGACACCATCAAGCTGAAGACCGGTGGCGGCCACGGCGGGCACAACGGCATCCGCGATGTCGCCAAGGCCCTCGGCACGCCCGAGTTCCCACGCGTGCGCGTGGGCATCGGGCGCCCGCCGGGTCGGCAGGACCCCGCGGACTGGGTGCTCGACCCGTTCGCGGCATCCGAGCGCACGCAGCTGCCGATCCTGCTGGGGGATGCGGCGGATGCCGTGGAGCAGCTCATCGGCGAGGGTCTGCTCGCCGCGCAGCAGCGACACCACGCGCCGCGCGGCTGACGCCTCGGCGGTTCAGACCGCCGCGAGGCTCATCCCTGCGACGATCGCCAGGCCGACCGCCGTGGAGTAGAGGAACGGGGCGGCCGCCGCGATCGCCACGCCCGCGATTCCCGCGCCGCGTCCGCGGCGCGTCGCGATCGCGACGATGCCCAGCGCCAGCGCCGCGACGCCGAGCAGCGTGCCCGCCCAGAACCCGATCTCTGCCCACAGCACGAGCCCGCGCACGGGCGCGAGGAGCGCCAGCAGCTGCTGTTCGGTGAGGTTCTCGAGGCCGGCCGGTGAGAGGGCGACGGCGTTCCGCATGGCGCCCTCGGCGGCGGCGAACCCCGTGATGGCGCTCAGCAGGGTCGCTCCCACGACTGCCACGAGCGAGAGCGCGAGCGACAGCGCGCCGAGGGTGCCGGGGCGCGCCGGCGCGGGGGTACGGGCGGCTGCGGTGCCGGCGGTGCCTGCCGGGCCGACCGGCACGGGGGCGGCGCCGGGCGTCGGCTGCGTGTATCCGCCCGGGGTGGGCGGGAGGTCGTGCGGGGGAGTCGCGGTCATGTCGTCATCCTACGGAGGCCCCACGGTGTCGAGTGGCCGCGTCATGCATTCACGGGCACGGATGCCGTCATTCACGTCCACTCGAGCGCGCGGCGCCCCGCCGCCACCGCCGGAATAGACTCGTGCGGTGACAGTTTCCGGGATCTCGCGCGCCCTCGCGCAGGCGCCGTCCGTGCGCGCGGCGGTAGACGCGGCACGCATCGACACCGACTTCTCGATGGTCGCGGGGCTCGACGCCCCCGTCCTGGCCGCGCTCCTCGCCGCGCGCGACCAGGCCCGTGGCGGGGCCGCCGCGCCCGCGGCGCTGCTGGTCATCACGCCCACCGGGCGGCGGGCCGAGAGCATCGGCGCCGCCCTGCAGTGCCTGGTTCCGGATGCCGAGGTCCATCACTTCCCGGCGTGGGAGACCCTTCCCCACGAGCGCCTGAGCCCGTCCACCGAGACCGTCGGGCGGCGCCTTGCGGTGCTGCGGGCGGTCGCCGCGTGGGAAGCGGCCCCGGGGCGGCACCCGCTCATCGTCACGGCGTCGGTGCGCGGCGCGCTGCAGCCGATCGCCGCCGGACTCACCGAGGCGGGCGTCGTGCGCCTCGATCAGGGCGCGCGCGGCCACGACCTCGAGGACGTCGCGCGGCGCCTCGTCGGCCTCGCCTATCTGCGCGTCGACATGGTGTCGCGACGTGGCGAGTTCGCGGTGCGCGGCGGCATCCTCGACGTGTTCCCGACGGTCGCCGACCACCCGTACCGGGTCGAGTTCTTCGGCGACGAGGTCGAGCAGATCCGTGCGTTCTCGGTCGCCGACCAGCGCTCGCTGCCCGGCGAGGTGCGCGAGGTCACGCTGCTGCCCGCGCGCGAACTGCTGCTGACCCCGGCGGTGCGCGAGCGCGCGCGGGGGCTGCACGACCGCCTGCCGGGGCTGCGCGCGATGCTCGAGAAGATGGGCGAGGGCATCCCCGTCGAGGGCATGGAATCGCTGCTGCCCGCGGTCGCCGACGCCGTCGTGCCGCTCGTCGACTACCTGCCCCGCGGCGCCGCGACGGCGCTCATCGACCCCGAGCGCGCGGTCACCCGGGCGATGACCCTGGGTGAGACCAATCGCGAGTTCCTCGAGGCCGCGTGGAGCGCCGCCACCGCCGGCGCCGACAGCCCCATCGACCTCGGCGCGGGCGACTTCCTCGCGCTGCCCGACTTGCGGGCTGCGACGGCCGAGCGTGGGGGAGTGTGGTGGACCTTCAGCGGGTTCGACTCCGGTGCGGCCGATGCCGAGGCTGAGGGTCTCGTCGCCTCGGACGGTTCCGTCGTGCGCGTGCCGGCATCCGCTGTGCCGTCCTTCCACGGCAACGTCGACGGCGCGACGGCGCACGTGGGCGCGCTGCTGGCCGACGGGTGGCGCGTCGTCGTCGCCGCGTCGGGTGCGGGCCTCGTCGACCGCGCCCGTGACGTGCTCGCCGAACGCGGCATCGCGGCGCGCACGGTCGACACGCTCGACGACGCCCCCGAGCCGGGCGTCGCGATCGCCGTGCCCGCATCGCTCGAGAGCGGCTTCGAGGTGGCGGAGTCGAAGTTCGCGGTGCTCACCGAGGCCGAGTTCTACGGCCGGACGATCGGCGCCGACGGTCGGGTCGTCAAGAAGCTCGCCTCGCGACGCAAGAACGTCGTCGACCCGCTGCAGCTGAAGGCCGGTGACGTCGTGGTGCACTCGACGCACGGCATCGGACGCTTCCTCGAGCTTGTGCAGCGCGAGGTGTCATCGGGCGGACGCAACGCCGTGAAGACGACCCGTGAGTACCTCGTGCTCGAATACGCGCCGTCCAAGCGCGGCCACCCCGGCGACAAGCTCTTCGTGCCGACCGATCAGCTCGACCTCCTCAGCAAGTACGTCGGCGGAGACGCCCCGACCCTGTCCAAGATGGGCGGCAGCGACTGGGCGGCCGCGAAGGGCAAGGCACGCAAGGCGGTGCGCGACATCGCCGTCGAGCTCGTCAAGCTGTACTCGGCTCGGATGGCGGCGAAGGGCTATGCGTTCGGGCCCGACACGCCCTGGCAGCGCGAGCTCGAAGAGGCGTTCCCTTTCGCCGAGACGCCCGACCAGCTGCAGACGATCGATGAGATCAAGGCCGACATGGAGAAGCCGATCCCGATGGACCGGCTGTTGTCGGGCGACGTCGGCTTCGGCAAGACCGAGGTCGCCGTGCGCGCGGCGTTCAAGGCGATCCAGGACGGCAAGCAGGTCGCGATGCTCGTGCCGACGACGCTGCTCGTCAAGCAGCACCTCGAGACGTTCCAGGAGCGGTTCGCCGGCTTCCCCGTGAAGGTGCGGCCCCTCTCGCGCTTCCAGACCGACAAAGAGGCGCGCGACACGCTCGCGGGCATCACCGACGGCACGGTCGACATGGTCATCGGCACCCACCGGATCCTCACCGACAAGGTGATCTTCAAGGATCTCGGCCTCATGATCATCGACGAGGAGCAGCGGTTCGGCGTCGAGCACAAGGACTCCCTGAAGAAGCTCAAGACGAACGTCGACATACTCGCGATGAGCGCGACCCCGATCCCGCGCACGCTCGAGATGGCGGTCACCGGCATCCGCGAGATGTCGACGCTCGCGACGCCGCCCGAAGACCGGCATCCGATCCTGTCGTACGTCGGCGCGCGCAGCGATAAGCAGATCGCCGCCGCGATCCGGCGCGAACTGCTGCGCGAGGGGCAGATCTTCTACGTGCACAACCGGGTGCAGTCGATCCAGCGCGTCGCCGCGCACCTGTCCGAGCTGGTGCCCGAGGCGCGCATCGCCGTCGCGCACGGCCAGATGGGCGAACACGCGCTCGAAGAGGTCGTCGACGGCTTCTGGGAGCGCCGGTACGACGTGCTCGTCTCGACGACGATCGTCGAGACCGGACTCGACATCTCGAACGCGAACACGATCATCATCGACCGCGCCGACAAGTACGGCCTCTCGCAGCTGCACCAGCTGCGCGGGCGCGTCGGGCGCGGGCGCGAGCGCGCGTACGCCTACTTCCTCTACGACGACCTCAAGCCGCTCAGCGAGACCGCCGCCGACCGCCTCGAGACGATCGCCGTCAACAACGATCTCGGCTCGGGCATGCAGGTGGCCCTGAAAGACCTCGAGATCCGCGGCGCGGGCAACCTGCTCGGCGCTGAACAGGCGGGGCACATCGCCGGCGTCGGATTCGACCTGTACCTGCGGATGATCGGCGAGGCGGTCGCGACGTTCCGCGGCGACGACGTCGAGGGCCCGACCGAGCTGCGGCTCGAGCTGCCCGTCGATGCGCGGATCCCCGAGACGTACATCGACAGCGAGCGGCTGCGACTCGAGGCGTATCAGAAGCTGTCCGGGGCGGCATCCGTCACAGCCGCCCCCGAGACGATCGACCTCGTGCGCGACGAGCTCGAAGACCGCTACGGCACCGCGCCGGCCGAGGTCGACGGACTGTTCCGCATCGCGCGGCTGCGACGGCGCGCGGCGCAGTCGGGCCTCAGCGACGTCGTGGCGATGGGTCCGAACCTGCGCGTCGCGCCGGCGCCGGAGGCCGATTCGCTGCGTGTGCGACTGCAGCGGCTGTACCCCAGGTCGAAGGTGCTCGCGGGCGGCGAGGCCATGGTCGTACCATTGCCGTCGGCCGACGGCGAGCCGCTGGCCGACGGCGACCTGATCGCCTGGGTCGCACAGCTGCTCGACCAGCTGTTCCCACTGCCGGCAGACGCCGACGACGCCTGACCCACGGCATCCGCGACCCTGGGCAACCCGCCCTGGAGACCCCGGTGGATGCCGGAGCGCGAGCGGCGTCAGACAGCGAGCGCGCCGGTCGCGATCAGGATGACGGCGGCGACGGCACCGGCGAGGGCGAGCGCGAACACGATCCACTCCCACGGCGAGAACACCCGCTCGCGGCGGGCGCGGCGCGCGAGCGCGAACAGGGCGGTTCCCGGCACGAGGATCAGCATGGCCAGCAGGACGTACTGACCGCCCGCGGCGTACAGCAGGAACGCCGTGTAGCCGGTCGCGACGGCCGCCACCAGACCGAAGCCGATCGCCCGAGCGCGCGTGCTCGCGCCGCGGTCGGCGATCGCGACCCGCAGCCCGAACGCCGCGCTCAAGAAGTAGGGGATCAGCGCGAGGGCGCTCGTCAGGTTCAGGGCGACGTCGAAGGCATCCGACGCGAACAGCACCACCACCAGCAGCACCTGCGCCAGCGCGGTCGACATGAGCAGGGCGCCGACCGGCACGTCCTTGTCGTTCGTGCGGGCGAACACGGCGGGGAGGTCGCCGTCGCGCGCGGCGACCAGCAGCACCTCGCCGGCCATCATCGTCCACGACAGGTACGCGCCGAGCACAGCGACGATGAGGGCGACACCGACGAATGCGGCGCCCCACGGCCCCACGACCGCCTCGAGAACCCCCGCCATCGACGGCTGCGGCAGCTCGGCGATCTGCTCGCGGGGCAGGATGCCGAAGGGCACGATCGTCACCGACAAGAAGATCGCGAGCACGCTGAGATAGCCGAGCACAGTCGCCCGACCGATGTCGCGACGCCGGCGGGCGTGCCGCGAGTAGGCGCTGGCGCCCTCGATGCCGATGAACGCGAACACAGTGACCAGCATCGTCCCGCGGATCTGCTCGAACAGCGGCACCGACGCCGGCCCCGACAGGTTCGCAGCGAAGACGGCCGGGTCGAACGCGAACAGGCACAGGAACACGAACACCGCGATCGGCAGCACCTTGGCGACGCTGACGATGCGGTTGACGGCGGCCGCCTCACGCGTGCCGCGGCGGATCAGGACGAAGAAGACCCACAGTCCCACCGACGACACCGCGACGGCGAGGGGCGTGTCGCCCGCGCCGAACCACGGCGCGACAGCGCCGATCGTCGACGTGATGAACACCCAGTAGAAGACGTTGCCCGCGCACGCGCTGGCCCAGTATCCGAACGCTGCGAGGAAGCCGAGGTAGCGGCCGAATCCGGTACGCGCGTACGAGTAGACACCCGCGTCGAGGTCGGGGCGCCGCCGCGCGAGCGTCTGGAACACGAGGGCGAGCGTGAACATGCCCGTCCCGGCGATCAGCCACGCGACGAGCGAGCCGACGACGCCCGTCTCGGCGGCGAACGCGCCCGACAGTGAGAAGACGCCGGCCCCGACCATCGACCCCACGACGAAGGTCGCGAGCGTCAGCGTCGAGACCTTCGCCGCGGTCGGCGCGTGCGGAGCGGGTTCGGTCGTCATGCGACCCTAGATCACGCCCTGCGCGAGCATCGCGTGCGCGACGCGCTCGAAGCCCGCGATGTTCGCACCCGCGACGTAGTCGCCGGCACGGTCGTAGCGCTCGGCGGCGTCGAAGGCGGCGTGATGGATGTCGGCGATGATGGCGCGCAGCTTGCTCTCGCTGTCGTCGAAGCTCCATCGCTGGCGTGACGCGTTCTGGCTCATCTCGAGCGCCGACGTCGCGACACCGCCGGCGTTGGCGGCCTTGCCCGGGCCGAACAGCACGCCCGCGTTCTGGAACGCCGCGACCGCGCCCGGCGTGCTGGGCATGTTCGCGCCCTCCGAGACGGCCTGCACGCCGTTCGCGATCAGCGCGCGGGCATCGTCCTCGTCGATCTCGTTCTGCGTCGCCGACGGGATCGCGATGTCGACGGCGACCTGCCAGGGGCGCTCACCCTCGACGAAACGGGCCGAGCTGCGCCGCGCGGCGTACTCGGCGATGCGTCCGCGTTCGACCTCTTTGATCTGCTGCAGCAGTGCGACGTCGATACCCGCGTCGTCGACGACGTACCCCGACGAGTCGGATGCCGTGACCGGCAGCGCGCCGAGCTGGTGCGCCTTCGAGATCGCGTAGATCGCGACGTTGCCCGACCCCGAGACGCCGACGCGCTTGCCCTCGATCGACGCGCCGCGCACGGCGAGCATCTCTTCGGCGAAGAACACCGCGCCGTAGCCGGTCGCCTCGGTGCGCACCTCGGCGCCGCCCCACTGCACGCCCTTGCCGGTGAACATGCCCGACTCGTGACGGTTGGTGATCTTGCGGTACTGGCCGAACAGGTAGCCGATCTCACGTCCGCCGACGCCGATGTCACCGGCGGGCACATCCGTGTGCTCGCCGAGGTGGCGGTACAGCTCGTTCATGAACGACTGGCAGAAGCGCATGATCTCGGCATCCGACCGTCCATGCGGATCGAAGTCGCTGCCGCCTTTCGCGCCGCCGATGCCCTGGCCGGTCAGCGCGTTCTTGAAGATCTGCTCGAACCCGAGGAACTTGATGATCGAGAGGTTGACGCTGGGGTGGAACCGCAGGCCGCCCTTGTACGGGCCGAGCACGGACGAGAACTGGATGCGGTACCCGCGGTTGACGCGCACGGCGCCCGCGTCGTCGATCCACGGCACGCGGAACATGATCTGCCGCTCGGGCTCGACGAGTCGCTCGACGATGCCGCCGGCGATGAACTCCGGATGCCGTGACAGCACGGGCGCGATCGAGTGCAGCACCTCGTGGACGGCCTGCTGGAATTCGGGCTCGTGCGGGTTGCGCGCGGTGACCGCCTCGAAGACGGACGCGACGGACGAGGGCAGCGGGGTGAGGGTTTCGGTCACGGTGGAGCTTTCTGCCGAGGGAGCGCGGGCGCTGAAGACAACTTGTCCACTTTATCGGCCGGGAGCGGACCTCGACTCAGCAGAGTGCACCGGCCTACGCTGACGTCATGCAGTTCGAACACCTGGGGGCGCGCCCCCGCATCGACGCCACCGCGGTGATCGCGCCGACGGCGGTGATCTCGGGCGATGTCACGATCGGGCCGGGATGCCAAGTGCTGCACGGCGCCGTCATCACGGCCGAGGGTGGGCCGATCACGCTCGGCGAGAACGTCATCGTCATGGAGAACGCGCTGATCCGGGCGTCGGCGACGAACGCCGTGCACATCGGATCGCACGTGCTCGTGGGTCCGACGGCGTCGGTGTCGGGCGCGACCATCGGCGACGAGGTCTTCCTCGCGACGGGAACGCGCGTGTTCAACGGCGCGCGCATCGGAGAGCGCAGCGAGGTGCGCATCGGCGCGATCGTGCACCTGCGCACCGTGCTGCCGGCGCGCTCCGTGGTGCCGATCGGCTGGGTCGCGGTCGGCGACCCAGCCGACGTGCTCTCGCCCGACCGTCATGACGAGATCTGGGCGCTGCAGAAGGACCTCGACTTCCCGGGATACGTGTTCGGCCTCGACCGTGACACGCCCGACCTCATGGTGCAGCTGACCGAGCGCTACGGCGCCGCCCTGTCACGCCACGCCCACGACATCCGCCTCGACTGACTCGCCCCGCGCACCCGCGCGCCGTGGAGTCACCCGGTGTTCTGCAGGCCGGCCGAGACTCCCGAGACCGACAGCAGCAGCAGGCGCTGCCACTGCGGCAGGGTCGTCTCGTCGTGGCCGCCCGTCCGCAGCGCGCGCAGCGCGCGCAGCTGCAGCAATGACAGAGCGTCGACGTAGGGGCTGCGCATCTTGACCGCGCGCTGCAGCACGGGCTTGTTCGCGAGAAGCTCGTCGCCGCCCGTGATCCGCACGACCCAGTCCTTCGTGAGGCGCAGCTCGTCGCTGACGAGGCCCGCCAGATCGTCGCGGTCGCCCAGGTCGAGGTAGCGGCGGGCGATGCGGTCGTCGGCCTTGGCGAGGCTCATCCCGACGTTGTCGATGAGGGTCCGGAACAGCGGCCACTCGTCGTACGCGCGCCGCAGCAGCTCGGCGTCGCCGACGGACTCGAGCGCCGTTCCCAACCCGAACCAGCCCGCGAGGTTGATGCGCGCCTGCGACCACGCGAACACCCACGGGATCGCCCGCAGGTCTTCGAGCGACTCGACCGAGAGCCCGCGGCGGGCGGGGCGCGAGCCGAGCGCCAGCATGCCGATCTCCTCCATCGGGGTCACGGTCGCGAACCACGGTGCGAAGCCGTCGGCCTTCACGAGCGCGAAGAACCGCTCGCGCGACGCGGCATCCATCACCCTGGCGACCTCGGCGTAGCGGTCCGCAGCCGCGCGGTTGCGGCGTTCGATCGAGGGGGCGGATGCCAGCAGCACAGCGGCGGCGACCTGATCGATATGCCGCATCGCGATGTTCGGGTCGCCGTAGCGCGCGAAGATGACCTCGCCCTGCTCGGTGAGCTTGAAGCGACCGTCGACGGAGTGCGGCGGCTGGGCGAGGATCGCCGAGTTCGCCGGTCCGCCGCCGCGGCCGAGCGCGCCGCCGCGACCGTGGAAGAGCGTGAGCTCGATGCCCGACTCCTGCGCCCACGCGGCGATGAGCGCCTGCGCCTCGTACAGGGCGAGGTTGGCGGCCACCGGCCCGACGTCCTTCGACGAGTCGGAGTAGCCGAGCATCACCTCGAGGCGGCGCTCGGTGGCATCCAGGCGGGCGGCGAACTCGGGGTGCCCGACGATCTCCGCCATGATCGCGGGCGCGGCCTGCAGGTCGGCGAACGTCTCGAACAGCGGGATCACGTCGAGCACCGGGGGAGTCCCGCCCGGCCCGACGGCGAAACGCGCGAGCGCGTGCACGTTGGCGAGGTCGGTCGCCGACTGCGTGAACGAGACGATGTAGCGCCCCGCCGCGCCCACCCCGTACCGCTGCTGGATCTGCGCGATCGTGCGGAACACGTCGAGCACCTCTTCGGCCTGCGTGCTCAGCGCCTGGCCGGCCGCGAGCGCCTCGCACTCCGCGAGCACCGACCGGTGCACGGCCGAGTGCTGGCGCACCTCGAGCTCGGCCAGGTGGAAGCCGAAGGTCTCGACCTGCCACAGCAGCTGCTGCAGGTGGCCGTAGGCCTGGCGCGGAGCCCCCGCGGCGACGAGCGAGCTCTGCACGACGCGCAGGTCGGCGAGCAGGTCGGCGGGGTCGCGGTAGCCGAGGTCGGCGTCGCGCCGGCGGGTCGCCGCGACGCGCCGCGTGATCAGCAGCATGACGCGCTTGTGCGGCTCGACCTTCGCGCGCTTCGCGGCATCCGCTGCGCCTTCTTCGTCGGCGGCGCCCAGGCGCTGCAGCAGAGCGAGCAGCGCGTCGCTCGGGGGAGTCGTCTCGGCCGCGAGGGTGAGCGATTTCGCGATGCGCGTCGACGAGTTCTCGAGGCCGAGCAGGATGTGCTCGGCGGCGATGCCCGCCGCCTTCTTGGTGATGGATGCCGTCACGAACGGGTTGCCGTCACGGTCACCGCCCACCCACGTGCCGAGCCGCACGAACGGGCGCACGATCGGCGCGCGACCCCCCGCAGCAGGACCCTGCAGCGCGTCGTCGACGCGGCGGTAGACGTGCGGGACGGCGGTGTACAGCGTCTCGTCGAACACCGACATGATCGCGCGGACCTCGTCGACGGGCGTGGGCTTCTCGGCGCGCAGGGGCGCGGTGCGCCACAGCGTGTCGATCTCTTCGAGCATGCGGCGTTCGGCCCGACGCTGGTCCGCGCCGCCCCGCAGCGACTCGTCGTACTCGCTCAGCAGCGTCACGAGGCGACGGATGCTCGTCGACACGGCACGGCGCCGGGCCTCGGTCGGGTGCGCCGTGAACACGGGGTGGAACCGCAGCCCCTGCAGCCGACGCAGCGCCGTGTCGTCGCCGACCTCAGCGGCCAGGCGCACGAAGGCGGCGGCGACCGAATCGGTGACGTCTTCCTTGTCGGGGCGACCGTCGCGTTCGCGCAGCACGCGCACGCGCTGGTGCTCTTCGGCGAGGTTCACGAGGTGGAAGTACACGGTGAACGCGCGCGCCACCTCATCGGCACGCTCGACCGAGAACGACTCGGCGATCGCGGCGGCGCGCTCGAAGGCCTCCGGCGACTCGTCGGTGTACGCCGCGATCGTCGCGAGTCGCAGCCGCTCGACGTCGTCGAACAGGCCGGGTGAGCCGCTCTCGCGCAGCACGCGGCCGAGCAGGGCGCCGAGCATGCGCACGTCGGCGCGCATCTGCTCGGGCAGCTCTTGCTCGGCCTCGCCGCGGCCGACGAGATCGATTGCTTCCGTGCGGGTGAGTTCACGCATGGTTCCACGCTAACGGCCGCGTGTTTCGTGTGTGTCACGCAGTAGGATGGCCCGCGGTGAGCCGGGCCCTTCGGTACGCGTGGTGCCGCGTACGGCACGGCGCACTCGGAGACCGGACGCCGACACCCCTGAAAGCGAGCCCATGTCGCTGTTGCGATCCGCACGATTTCCCGCCGTCCTCCTGCTGATCGCCGCGGCGCTCGGCCTTGTCCTGGCCAACTCGGTGCTGGGTGAGGCGGCCTTCGCCGTGAAGGATGCCTACATCGGCATCCCGGGCGTGTTCGAGATGTCGGTCGGGCACTGGGTCCAGGACGGACTGCTCGCGATCTTCTTCTTCGTCGCGGCGGTCGAGCTGCAGTACGAGCTCACGTCCGGTCAACTCGCATCGGCGCGGCGGGCGATCCGACCGGCGATCGCCGCGGCCGGCGGTGTGATCGTGCCGATCGCGATCTACCTCTCGATCGCGCACTCGGGCGACGTCGTCGCCGGCTGGCCGATCCCCACGGCGACCGACATCGCGTTCGCGCTCGGTGTGCTCGCGGTGTTCGGCCGCGGACTGCCGCCGGGCGTGCGGGTGTTCCTGCTCGCGCTGGCGATCCTCGACGACATCGTCGGCATCCTCTTCATCGCCGTCCTGTTCACCTCGGATGTCGACATGGGCATGCTTCTGCTGGCGGTCGCGCTGCTCGCCGCGTTCGCGGTGTGCAGCCGCCTGATCGACACGCGCGCACGCCCCGTCGCGATCGTGGTGATGCTCATCAGCGCACTCGGCACCTGGTGGGCCGTGTACGAGTCGGGCGTGCATGCGACCATCGCGGGCGTCGCGCTCGGGCTCGTGATGTTCCAGACGCCGGCGCTGCGCACGCGTCACGCGATCGAGCCCTGGGTCAACGGCGTCGTCCTGCCGCTGTTCGCGCTGTCGGCTGCCCTCGTGGTGATCCCGTCGGTCGCGCCGGCGGAGCTCTCGCCCGCGTTCTGGGGCGTGCTCGTCGCACTGCCGGTGGGGAAGCTCGTCGGCATCTCGCTCGCGGGTGTGCTCGCACAGCGGCTGTTCCGGGATCCGGGTGCCGAGCCGCTGGCGTTCGGCGACCTGCTGGCGGCCGGCGCGCTGGGCGGCATCGGGTTCACCGTGTCGCTGCTGCTGAGCGAGCTGGCGTTCGCGGCGGCGCCGATCATCCGCGACGAGGCGACGCTCGGGGTGCTCGCCGGGTCGGCGATCTCGCTCGTCTTGGCCGGGATCCTCGTATCGTGGCGGGCATGGCATCACCGACGAGCGACCGCGGCGACCGCGTAGCACCGGCATCCGACCCGCTGCGTCAGGCGGCGGAGACCATGCGCGCCGTGCGCGAGCGGTGCGTGTGGTCGCAGCGCATCACGCACGACGATCTCGTGCCGTACCTCGTCGAAGAGTCGGCCGAACTGATCGATGCCGTCGAGGCGGGGACGCGCGCCGACCTGCGCGAAGAGCTCGGCGACCTGCTGTGGCAGGTGCTGTTCCACGCCGCCGTGGCCGCAGAAGACGCCGACGACCCGTTCGACATCGACGACGTCGCCGCCGGTCTCACCGAGAAGATGGTGCGCCGGCATCCGCACGTCTTCGCCGGTGCCGTCGCGACGACGCCGGAAGAGGTGCTCGTGCACTGGAACGCGGCCAAGGCGGCCGAGAAGCACGCGCGTCGCTCGGTGCTCGACGGCGTGTCGCCGCACATGCCGGCACTCGCGCTGGCGCAGAAGCTCGTCGGCCGCGCCGCCTCCGTCGGTGTCGCTCCCGCGCTGCCGGCGGCCGCCGAGCCGACCTCGGAAGCCGACCTCGGCGATGCCCTCATGGGGCTCGTCGCGACGGCGCGTGCGCGAGGGTGGGATGCCGAGCGCGCGTTGCGCGTCGCGATCCGGCGGCTCGAGGTCGATGTGCGGGCGGTCGAGAGCCCGTCGCCGCCTGACGCCGCGTGACGTGTGCCGCGGCGCCGCGCTGCCTCGGTGGCGTGCGGCCACCTGAAATACTTGATCCGTGGCACCTGTGAACCCGCCGCGCGGCATGCGCGACTTCCTCCCCGCCGATAAGGCCCGCCGCGAGCGCGTGCTCGCCGTCATCCGTGAGCGCTACCGCGCGCACGGCTTCGACGAGATCGAGACGCCCGTCGTCGAGGATTACGACCGCCTGCACGCGGGCATCGGCGGCGACAACGAGAAGCTCGCGTTCAACGTCCTGAAGCGGGGGCTGGATGCCGAGGCGATCCGCACCGCGGCAGACGACCCCGCCGCGCTGTCCGACCTCGGTCTGCGGTACGACCTGACCGTCCCGCTCGCGCGCTTCTACGCGACCCACCGGGGCGAGCTGCCGACGGTGTTCCGCTCGATCCAGATGGCGCCGGTCTGGCGCGCCGAGCGGCCGCAGAAGGGACGCTACCGCCAGTTCGTGCAGTGCGACATCGACATCCTCGGCGACGCGACCGGCCGCGCCGAGGCCGAGCTGCTGGTCGCGAGCCTCGACGCGCTCGACGCGCTCGGGCTCGAAGGCGGCTCGATCCGCATCAACGACCGACGCGCCCTCGACTGGATGCTCGACAGTTTCGGCTTCACGGTCGACGAGCGTCCGGGCGTGCTCATCACGATCGACAAGCTCGACAAGGTCGGCGCCGACGGCGTCGTCGCCGAGCTCGCGAGCCGCGGCGCGTCGCCCCGCGCCGTCGACGCGTTCCGCTCGTTCCTGCTGCGCCCGCAGACCCGCGAGTACTGGCCCTACGGCGAGCGGCAGATTCGCAAGGCGCTGCCCGACGGCGCACCCGATGAGGTGGTGGCGCACCTCGTCGCGATCGGGGATGCCGTCGCGGCCGCGCGACCGTCCGCCGGCGCCGACACCGTCGCCGAGATCCCCCTCGCCTTCGACCCTTTCCTCGTCCGCGGGATGGGGTACTACACCGGCACGATCTTCGAGCTCGCCCACCCCAGCGTCGACTACTCGCTCGGCGGCGGCGGGCGCTACGACGGCATGATCGGCCGCTTCCTCGGGCAGGATGTGCCCGCGGTCGGCTTCTCGCTCGGATTCGAACGCCTCGTCGAGCTGCTCGCTGAGCCGGCGGATGCCGCGGCATCCGCCCTTGTGCTCGTGCACGATCGCGACGTCCCGGTGCCCGAGCTCACCGCGCTGAAGGCCGCGCTGATCGCCGAGGGGCACCGCGTGCGACTCGAGCAGCGCACCAAGAACCTCAAGGCGCTGCTCGAGCGCGCCGCCGCAGACGGCTACACGTCGTTCGCGACGGTGTCGGCCGGGCAGTCTCGAGGCGAGGTCGAGCTCAAGGCGTTCACCTGACCCGCGCGATGGCGCGCGTGCGATGCCCCCGCGGTAGCGGCGCATCTGCAGGCTGAACCGGTCATCCGGCGCCGCGACGCGGCGAGATTGCGCGATCCAGCCTGCAGGTGATACCGACCGTGCCGACGCCGCGTCCGCTATGCGGCGGTCGCCTCGGTCACGCGACGCTTCTCGCGGATGTACACCTCGCGGCGGACCCGCGCGACGACATCGCCGCCCGCATCGGTGATCTCGGTCTCGAACCATTCGAGCACCTTCGCGCCGCCCCGTGCGCGCTCGCGGATCTCGTCCGCTTTCGCGGCCGGCACGTGGAATCGCGCCGTCAGCACGCCGCGGCCCGGCTTGACGAACTCGATCTCACCCCGGGTGTCCCACACGACGTGGTCTCGCCCGAGCTGGTGCATGACCAGCATGAAGAAATAGGGATCGGTCATCGCCGAGAGCGATCCGCCGAACGCCGTCCCCACGTAGTTGCGTGTGATCGGGTTGACGTGCAGCTCGACGACGGCTTCCGTCCAGTCGTCGCTGAAGCGCCGCACGCGGATGCCGCTGCACAGATTGGGCAGCCACAGGCTCATGCCGATGGCCAGACGCCGAGGGGTGATGCGCATCCGCTGAGTGTGCCGCGACATGGGACGCGGTGCACATCGCTTATGCGGTGTCCACAACTGTTCTAGTTGTTATAGAATAGTGTCATGCTCCTCCGCATCGACCCGAACAGCGCACAACCGCTGTTCGATCAGGTCGCGGCAGCCGTGCGCGCCGATGTGGCTGCCGGGCGGCTGCGCGCGGGGGACCGCCTTCCTGCGGCACGAGAGGTCGCGGGCGCCGCGGGAATCAATCTGCACACGGTGCTCCGGGCGTATCAACTGCTGCGAGATCAGGGACTCGTCGACATGCGGCGCGGGCGCGGCGCGGTCGTGACCGAGGCGGCGGCGGCGATCGCGGCGCTGCAGGGCGACATCGACGCCCTGCGACGTCGGGCGCGGGCATTGGGCCTGTCGCCGGACACACTGGCATCCCTCCTGCGCGAGGGCGACGAAGGGGCAACCGATGACTGACGACCGACTCGCCGTCCGCAGGTTCGTCCTGGTGGCGTTGATCCTGCCGGCCATCATCGTCGCGATCGGCGTCGTGATCCAGTTGAGCGTGCTGCCGACGCTGCCCGATCCCGTCGCGATCCACTGGGACATCACCGGTGCACCGAACGGCTCCGGGCCGGTCTGGCTCACACCGGTGCTGACCATCGCGATCGGCCTGGGTCTTCCGGTGCTCATGGCGCTGAGCGCGCTGGTGAGCCTGCGTCGAGGCGACCGCGGAGTCGCGTATCGCCTGCTCGGCGCGCTCGCGCTCGGCCTCGCCACGCTGATGAGCGTGCTCGGCACCTGGACTCTCGTGCTCCAGTCGGGAGTGCCGGATGCCGCTGACGGGCCGACGGTTCTCGTACCTGTGCTCGTCGCCGTGGCGGCGTCGGTCCTCGCCGGCGTGATCGGGTGGGCGATCCAGCCGCACGCGCCCTGGCGGCCGATCGCGCTGATCCCGACCGAGACCCTGCCGCTCGCGCCCGGCGAGCGGGCGGTCTGGCTGCAGCGGGTGTCGATCGCCCGCAGCGGCATCATCGTGCTTCTCTCTGCCCTCGCGCTGATGGTCGTCCTTTCGGTGGTGACTGTGGTCGTGACGGCAGATCCTCTCGCGGTGTGGATCATCATCGGTGCAACCGTCGTCGTGGGCGCGCTCGTGGCCACTACGGTCGCCTTCCACGTGCGGGTGGATGACGAGGGGCTCAGCATCAACTCCGCCGTGGGATGGCCGCGCGTGCACGTGCCGCTCGACGACATCGCAAGTGCAGCGGTGGTCATGGTCGATCCGATGGGGCAGTTCGGGGGGTGGGGTCTGCGCTGGGGTCCGGCGGGATTCGGGGTCGTGCTGCGCACCGGTGAGGGGATCGAGGTGCGTCGCCGCAGCGGCAAGACGCTGACCGTCACCGTGGACGACGCGGCGACGGGCGCCGCGTTGCTGAACGCTCTGGTGGCGCGCGCCTGAGTGCGGTTGGGTGGGCACATGAGTGATCACACCCCCGCCGAGTGGCAGGCCGTCGACCGCTACCTCGTCGAGACCCTCGTGGGGCAGGATGCCGCGCTCGACGCCGCCGTCGCCGACCAGCGGTCGGCGGGCATGCCCGACATCGAAGTCGCGCCCACGGGCGGGAAGCTGCTGCATGTGCTCGCACGTGCCATCGGCGCGCGGCGCGTCCTCGAGATCGGCACGCTCGGCGGCTACTCGACGATCTGGCTCGCTCGGGCGCTGCCGGCCGACAGCCCCACCGCCGGCGTCGTCACGATCGAGGCCGAGTCGCTGCATGCCGCCGTCGCGCGGGCGAGCATCGACCGCGCGGGCATGGGAGACCGGGTCGAGATCCTCGTCGGCCGCGCCGCCGAGATCCTGCCGACGCTCGCCGGGTCGGAGCCGTTCGACCTCGTCTTCATCGACGCAGACAAAGAGTCGAACACGATCTACCTCGACTGGGCCGCGCGCCTCGGCCGCCCCGGGGCGCTCATCGTCGTGGACAACGTCGTGCGCTCGGGCCGGGTTGCCGACGCCGACGACGACACGCCGCAGGTCGTCGGCGTGCGAGCGGGCCTCGCGATGCTGCGCGACGACGAGCGTTTCGAGGCGACCGCCCTGCAGACGCTGGATGCCAAGGGCTGGGACGGCATCGCTGTCGCCGTGCTCACCGACGCCGCGGGGAGTTGATCCGGCCGAACCCCTGTGGTGTCGGCACCGGCATCACTATGCTCGAAACCGGACCGACGACGCTCCGAGATCCATCCTCCACAAGCAAGGAGTCCCCTGTGGCACTGATCGAGGCTGTAGGCGCACGCGAGATCCTGGATTCGCGTGGCAACCCGACCGTCGAAGTGGAGGTGCTGCTCGACGACGGAATCGTCCAGCGCGCGGCCGTCCCTTCCGGCGCATCCACCGGCGCGTTCGAGGCGTACGAGCTGCGTGACGGCGACAAGAGCCGATACGGCGGCAAGGGCGTGCTCAAGGCCGTCGCTGCGGTGGTCGACGAGCTCGGCCCCGCGATCGAGGGCATCGACCCGAGCGAGCAGCGCGTCGTCGACGAGATCCTGATCGCCACCGACGGCACCGAGAACAAGTCGCGCTGCGGTGCGAACGCCATCCTCGGCGTCAGCCTCGCGGTCGCCAAGGCCGCCGCCGACAGCGCCGATCTGCCGCTGTTCCGGTACCTCGGCGGTCCCAACGCGCACGTCCTGCCCGTGCCGCTGTTCAACGTCATCAACGGCGGCGAGCACGCCGACAACGGCATCGACTTCCAGGAGTTCTTCCTCGCGCCCTACGGTGCCGAGAGCTTCTCCGAGGCGCTGCGCTGGGGCACGGAGGTCTACCACGTCCTCAAGGGCGAGCTGAAGGCTGCCGGCTACAACACGGGCCTCGGCGACGAGGGTGGCTTCGCCCCCGACCTGCCCAGCAACCGCGAGGGCCTCGAGTTCCTCGTCAAGGCGATCGAGAAGGCGGGCTTCACGCCCGGCGCCGACATCGGCGTGGGCCTCGACGTGGCCGCCTCGGAGTTCTACAACGAGGGCGTCTACACCGTCGAGGGCAAGGGCTGGTCGGCGACCGAGCTCATCTCGTACTTCGACCAGCTCGTGCGGGACTTCCCGATCGTCACGATCGAGGATGCGCTCGACGAGGACGACTGGGACAACTGGAAGGCCTTCACCGACGACCTGGGTTCGAAGGTGCAGCTCGTCGGCGATGACCTCTTCGTGACGAACCCCGCGCGTCTCGCGAAGGGCATCGAGCTCGGCGTCGGCAACTCGCTGCTCGTCAAGGTGAACCAGATCGGTTCGCTGACCGAGACGCTGGATGCCGTCGAGCTCGCCCACCGTTCGGGCTACACCACGATGTTCTCGCACCGCTCGGGAGAGACCGAAGACACCACGATCGCCGACCTCGTCGTCGCGGTGAACTCGGGTCAGATCAAGAGCGGCGCACCCGCCCGCTCCGAGCGTGTCGCGAAGTACAACCAGCTGCTGCGCATCGAGGAGGAGCTCGGCGACGCCGCGACGTTCGCCGGCCGTGGTGCGTTCCCGCGCTTCAAAGGCTGAGGCTACGCTCACGGCCTGACATGCCGTGTGCGCCTGCCGCGCCGCGCGAAAGTGCGACGTAGGCTGGGTGACATGACGAAAGAGGGAGCCGGGCGCGACGCGCCGGCTCCCTCTTCCACGTCCCGGGGGCCTCGGCCCGCCCGCGTGCGGACGCGAGGTCGGGTCGATGTGCGCGACTGGGCCGGCGGCATCCGTTTCTCGGCGTTCACGGCGATCATGCTGGGGCTGGTCGTCCTCGCGGTGTTCGTGCTGGTGCCGACCGTCGGCACGTACCTGTCGCAGCGGCAGCAGATCGCGGCGCTCGAGCAGTCGGTGCAGCTGACCGCTGACGACGTCGCGCTGCTCGAGCAGCAGAAGGATCGCTGGGCCGACCCGGCGTACGTCACGTCGCAGGCCCGTGCCCGGCTGTACTACGTGCGCCCGGGCGAAGTCGTCTACCTCGTCGACGACGACATCCCCGACAGCTCCGTGCCCGCCGAGCAGGCTCCCGTGAGCGACCAGGTGGTCGAGACGAAGGCCGACTGGATGGCGCAGCTGGTGCGCTCCGTCGCGAACTCGGGCCTCGCGCAGACCGGGGCGGCGCCGGCAGACGGTAAGCCGGTCGGCTGAGCGCGACTCGATCAGGTGTCCGTCAGGCGGCGTTCGGTAGCCTGGAGCGGTGCCGCACCCTGAGCTGACCGACGCCACCGCCGCCGACCTCGAGGTCATGCGGGAGCAGCTCGGCCGCCCGATGCGCGGCGTCGTCGGCGTCGCCGCGCGGTGCGTGTGCGGCAACCCGACCGTCGTGGCGACCGAGCCGCGACTGCCGGACGGGTCACCGTTCCCGACGTTCTACTACCTGACCCACCCCGGTGCGACGGCCGCGATGTCGGCCCTCGAGGCCACGCAGGTCATGCGCGAGTTCGCCGACCTGCTCGCCGACGACGACGTGGCGACGGCCTACGCGCAGGCGCACGCGGCCTACCTCGCCGACCGCGCCGTGTACGGCGAGGTCGAGGAGGTCGCGGGCATCTCGGCCGGGGGCATGCCGGCGCGCGTCAAGTGCCTGCACGCGCTGGCCGGACACGCGCTGGCCGCGGGGCCCGGGGTCAACCCGATCGGCGACCTCGCGCTCGAACGCGGCGATTGGTCACCGCGGCGCTGCACGTGCGCGCACCCGAGGACGGCGACGTGACTCTTCGACGCCGCAGAGTGCTCGCGGGGGTCGCGATCGCGCTGACGTGCGTGCTCGGCGCGGCCCTGCCCGCGGCGGCGCTGACCACCACTGCCGACACGCGGCCGCCGACCGCGCGGGAGGCTGCGACGGCATCCGTCACCGGCGCGCCCGCCGGCGTGGCGACGGTCGACCCGACGCCGACCGTCCCGGCGCCGCCGACGCAGGCCGACGCCGCGCGGGATGCCGAGTACTGGCTCGACGAGTACGGCATCCGCACCGCCTGGCAGACGACGCGCGGCAAGGGCGCCACGATCGCCGTGATCGACACCGGCGTCGGGCGGTCGCCGGTCGAGTTCGCCGGGGCTGTCGTCGGCGGAGCCGACTTCTCCGGCGTCGGCGCGTCGGACGGGCGCAAGCCCGTCGGGGCGGTCGACGCCAACCACGGCAGCTGGGTGGCGTCGCTCGCCGCGGGCCGGGGGACCGGCACCGACACCGGCATGATCGGGGTCGCTCCCGAAGCGTCACTGCTGGCGATCTCGGTCGGGTTCGGCACGTCGTCCACCGTGCCGTTCGTCGAGCAGGTCGCCGACGCGATGCGGTTCGCCGTCGACCACGGTGCGGATGTCATCAACCTGTCGTTCACGACCAACACGCTCACGTGGGATCCGCTGTGGGACGACGCGTTCCAGTACGCGTTCGACAACGAAGTGATCGTCGTGGTCGCGGCGGGCAACCGGGGCACGGGCACCGACCAGGTCGGCGCCCCGGCGACGATTCCCGGGGTGCTGACGGTCGGCGGCGTCGACCGCGGCGGTGCGGCGAGCAAAGAGGCATCCACGCAGGGCATCACGATCGGCATCTCTGCGCCGAGCGAACAGCTGCTCGGCGTGTCGGCCGACGGTCAGCTGGTCGTGTGGGACGGCACCAGCGGCGCGGCGCCGATCGTCGCCGGTATCGCGGCGCTCGTGCGTGCGGCGCACCCCGAGCTCGATGCCGCGAACGTGATCAACCGCATCATCCGCACGGCGCGCCCGGCGGCGGGTGCGACGGCCGTGCCGGATGCCAACTACGGCTACGGGCTGGTCGATGCCGCCGCGGCCGTGGGCGCGAACGTCGCGACGGTCGCCGAAAACCCGATGGGCAGCCTGTCGGAGTGGGTGCGCCTGTACCGGCGCGCAGAGGTCGCACCGCAGCCGCAGCCCACGATGACGGCGGCCGTGATCCCGCAGCTGCCCGCGGCCGACAAGGTCGCCGTGCAATCGCCGCTGTTGCCGAGCGCCGACAGCCTGCGGTACGGGACGATCCCGCTCGTGGCCGTCACCCTGGCGGCTATACTGGTGGCGCTCGGTGTCACTGCTGCTGCCCGGCGCATCAGATCGGAGCGCGCACCTCGTACTCCGAGCCGCCCCATCTAGGAGTTCTTCCACCTGTGACTCAGACAGCGACCAGCACTGCCGCTCGCACCGCCGCCGGCGCCGTGCCCAAGATCCTCGTCGTCGGCGGCGGTTACGCCGGCTTCTACACCGCATGGAAGCTCGAGAAGCACCTGCGCAAGGGTGAGGCCGAGGTCACGATCGTCGACCCGCTGCCGTACATGACGTACCAGCCGTTCCTGCCCGAGGTCGCGGCGGGCGAGATCGAGGCGCGCCACGTCATCGTGGGCCTGCGTCGGCACCTGAAGAAGACGCGCGTCATCACCGCGAAGGTGACGGGCATCGACCACGCGAATCGCACCGCGACGATCACGCCCGATCAGGGCGAGCCGTGGCAGGAAACCTACGACCAGATCGTCGTGACCGCGGGAGCGGTGTCGCGCACGTTCCCGATCCCGGGCATCGCCGACAATGCGATCGGCCTCAAGACCATCGAAGAAGCGGTCGCGATCCGCGACCGGATCCTCACCAACTTCGACCGGGCCGCGAACCTCCCCGCCGGCCCCGAGCGCGACCGCCTGCTGACCGTCGTCGTCGTCGGCGGCGGCTTCGCCGGCATCGAGGTGTTCGCCGAGGTGCGCGCGCTGGCATCCTCGCTCCTGCGCGACTACCCGCAGCTGACGTTCGAGGACACGCACTTCCACCTGGTCGAGGCGATGGGGCGCATCATGCCCGAAGTGTCGCTGAAGACGAGCGAGTGGGTGCTGAAGGACCTCGCCAAGCGCGGCGCGAACGTGCACCTCGACACGCAGCTGACCGGCGCGGTCGACGGCAACGTCGAGCTGTCGACCGGTGAGGTGATCCCGACCGACCTCATCATCTGGACGGCCGGCGTCATGGCCAACCCCACCGTCGTGCGGGGCAGCGACCTTCCCATCGAGGAGCGCGGCCGCATCCGCACCCGCGCAGACCTGCGCGTGGGGTCATCCGACGAGATCGTCGACGGCGCCTGGGCCGCCGGCGACGTGTCGGCCGTGCCCGACCTCACGGGCAAGGGCGTGGGCGGCTACTGCGTGCCCAACGCGCAGCACGCGGTGCGTCAGGCGAAGCTGCTCGCGAAGAACCTCGTCGCCGTGCTGCGCGATGAGCTGCCGCGCGAGTACATCCACCACAACCTCGGTGCGGTCGCGGGCCTGGGGCTGTACAACGGCGTGTTCCAGTCGAACAAGATCGCGCTCAAGGGCTTCATCGCCTGGGTCGCGCACCGCGGCTACCACGGCCTGGCGATGCCGTCGTGGGAGCGTAAGTGGCGCGTGATCGGCGACTGGTGGCACAACTTCTGGCTGCACCGCGACAACGTGTCGCTGCAGACGGTGCAGAACCCGCGATACGTCTTCGAAGAGTTCGCCGCACGTCCGCGCCCGGCGGCGCCCGCCGAGCCGGCCACGGCCCCTGCCATCGATCCCAAGTCGGTCGCAGCCGAGAAGTCGGGCAAGGCTCCCGCGGCGAAGGCTCCCGCGGCGAAGAAGCCCGCGGCGAAGAAGCCGGCGGCGACTCCGGTCACCGAGAAGGCAGACGCCCCGGCCTGACGCCACACCTTCGAACCCCCGCCGCGGCTCGCGCCGTGCGCGGGGGTTCGCCGTCTGCGCCGCGACTGCCCGGGCGCTCGCGGGCGCTTGTCAGGAGCCTTCCTCGGCCGCGATCCGATCCGCCTCGGCGCTGTCGATCAGGTCGTCGTTCGCGTCGGGATCGAGCGTCCGCTCACCGTCGACCTCGACCGTGGCGTCATCGCCCGTGATCTCGGCGGACTCGTCATCATCCCCGGCGAGAGGGGGAAACGGTGGATTGTTGGTCATGTCCGATCATCCTTCCTCGACGACCCGACCCTGCGCCGGAGTCGTGGGCCCGACGGTACGCCGCTCGATCGGATTGGCGCAGGCCCTTGACATCCCGTCCGGGTCGCGTCGCAGGCTCGGCGGCGCGTCGATGCGGATAGCCTGACAGCATGCCCCCGTAGCCCAATGGCAGAGGCAGGCGACTTAAAATCGCTTCAGTCTGGGTTCGAGTCCCAGCGGGGGCACCGCCGATCCCGCCATCCTCGCCGGTAGTCGTCGACGTCGCCGGGGCCGGAGACGAGCGGTACGGCAGCGAGACCATCCGCGTTCGACACGCCATGCCGCGAGACCTGCGACTGAGTGTCAGACGCGTCATGTCATCGTAGGCTTGAGGCACCCGTGCGAAGGAGCCGCCCATGAGCCTCGATCTGCTCGAACTGCCGGTGTCGGCACCCGCCGAACCGTGGTCCGATGCCCCGACGTACTGGCGCGCGCGCACCGACGCGATCGCCGGTCTGTCCGCGCCGGTCGCCTCGATCGACCTCGACGCGCTGCGGCACAACGCACTCGACCTCGTGGTCCGCTCGAGCGGCGTGCCGATCCGCGTGGCCAGCAAGTCGATCCGCGTGCGCGAGGTGCTGGATGCCACGCTGAAGCTGCCGGGATACCGCGGCATCCTCGCGTTCACCCTCGCCGAGGCGCTGTGGCTCGCCGAGACCCACGACGACATCGTCCTCGGCTACCCGACCGCCGACCGCGCGGCCCTGGCCGCACTCGCGGCTGACGAGGGCAAGGCCGCACGGATCACCCTCATGGTCGACGACATCGCGCAGCTCGACCTCGTCGACGCCGTGGCCGCACCCGGCACGCGCGCCGAGATCCGCGTCGCGATCGACGCCGACGCATCGTGGCGCGCCCCCGTGCTCGGCCACATCGGCGTGCGCCGGTCGCCGGTGTACGACCCCGCCGAAGTCGCCCGTCTCGCCCGCGGCATCGCCGGGCGCGCGGGCTTCCGACTGGTCGGACTCATGATGTACGAGGCCCAGATCGCCGGCCAGCCCGACGACACCGGCTCGGGCGATGCGGTGATCCGCTGGATGCAGCGCCGCTCGGCGGGAGAGCTGCTCGACCGCCGCGGCGCGATCGTCGCCGCTCTGCGCGACATCGCCGCGCTCGAGTTCGTCAACGGGGGAGGGACGGGCTCGCTCGAGTCGACGGCATCCGACCTGGCCGTCACCGAGACGACCGCCGGCAGCGGGCTGCTCGCCGGGCACCTCTTCGACCTGTACCGCCACTTCACGCTCGCGCCCGCCGCGGCCTTCGCCCTCGACGTCGTCCGCCGCCCCACCGCCGACATCGCAACGGTGCTCGGTGGCGGCTGGATCGCCTCCGGCCCACCGGTGGCGTCGCGCCAGCCTCTGCCCGTCTGGCCGGCAGGGCTGCGCGCCCTCGGCCGGGAAGGTGCCGGCGAGGTGCAGACGCCGCTGCAGGGCGATGCGGCGCGGAGCCTGTCGATCGGCGATCGGGTGTGGTTCCGGCACTCCAAGAGCGGCGAGCTCGCCGAACGTGTCGATCGGTACCACCTCACGAGCGGCGACCGCCTCGTCGGCGAGGCGGCGACCTACCGGGGCGAAGGGAAGAGCTTCCTCTGATGTCGACGACGACACGGCCAGGCGGAACCTGGCAGAACTGGGCGCGCACCGAGCGCGTCCGCCCGCAGACCGTCGAATACCCCAGCACGATCGAAGCCGTACGGCGATCGGTGCGCTCCGCTGCGGCGCGGGGCCGGGCGATCAAGGCCGTCGGCGCCGGACACAGCTTCACGGGCATCGCCGTGGCGCCCGGCACGCTGCTCGAGCTCACCGAGCTGTCCGGCCTCGTGTCGGTCGACCGCGAGCGTTCCCGCGTCCGTCTTCTCGCCGGCACGCGGCTGCATCGCATCCCCGCCCTGCTCGCGCCCTACGGCCTCGCGATGACGAACCTCGGCGACATCGACCGGCAGTCGATCGCAGGTGCCATCTCCACCGGAACGCACGGCACCGGGGCGCGATTCGGGGGCATCGCGACCCAGATCGTCGGTGCGACGCTCGTCACCGGCAACGGCGAACTCCTGCGCGTCGACGAAGACCACGAACCCGAGCTGCTGCCGGCGGTCGCCCTGGGTCTCGGTGCCCTCGGCATCCTGGTCGACGTGACGATCCAGTGCGTCCCCGCGTTCGTGCTGCAGGCCGTCGAGCGCCCCGAGCCACTCGACGGCGTCGTCGACCACGTCATCGCCCGGGCCGATGCGGCCGACCACTTCGAGTTCTACTGGTTCCCGCACACCGATGTCGCTCTGACCAAGACCAACACCCGCGTGCCCGCCGACACGAAGACCGCGCCGCTGACCGCGACGTCGAAGGTCGTCGACGACCTGATCGTCGGCAACGGAGTGCACCAGGTCGCCTGCAGCGCGGGCCGCGCGGTGCCGTCGCTCGTCCCCGGCATCAACCGGCTGTCGGCGAAGGTGTGGGGCGACCGCGCGTTCTCCGACGCCTCGCATCGCGTCTTCGCGACCGCGCGCGGCGTGCGCTTCCGCGAGATGGAGTACGCCGTGCCGGTCGAGAACCTCACCGCAGCCTTCCGCGGCCTGCAGCAGGTCATCGCCGAGCACGATTGGCGCATCGAGTTCCCCGTGGAAGTGCGCGTCGCCGCCGCAGACGACCTCTGGATGTCGACGGCATCCGGCCGCGCCAGCGGCTACATCGCCGTCCACCGCTACTGGCGCGCCGATCCCACCGCCTACTTCGCGGCGGTCGAAGAGGTCATGCTCGCGCACGGCGGGCGCCCGCACTGGGGCAAGATGCACACGCTGGATGCCGCGGCGCTGCGTGAGCGCTATCCGCGCTTCGACGACTTCACGGCCCTGCGCGATCGCCTCGACCCCGACCGCGCATTCCGCAACCCGTATCTGCAGCGCGTCCTGGGTGAGTAACGGCTGAGAGGTGCCGCCTCGGCACGGTCGCGGCACGAGACCCGCGGATAGGATGAGCGGAGAATCGAGGGGAGTCCCATGGATATGGCCTGGCTGATCCCGGTGGTGATCGTGGTCGCGCTGGTCGTGATCGTCGGCATCTATCTGTGGGCGACGTACAACTCTCTGGTGGCGCTGAACGTGCGCGTCGACGAGGCGTGGAGCGACATCACCGTGCAGCTCAAGTGGCGCGCCGATCTGCTGCCGAACCTCATCGACACCGTCAAGGGCTACGCCGCGCACGAGAAGGCGGTGTTCGAGAACGTCACCCGTGCCCGCGCCGAGACGCTCACAGCCGGTTCGCCCGCCGAGGCGGGGGTCGCCGAGGGGCACATGCAGCAGGCCCTGAAGTCGCTGTTCGCGGTCGCGGAGGGCTACCCGCAGCTGCAGGCCAGCCAGAACTTCCTGCAGCTGCAGCAATCGATCGTCGACACGGAAGACAAGATCCAGGCCTCGCGGCGGTTCTACAACGGCGGCGTGCGCGAGCTCAACACGAAGATCAAGGTCTTCCCGAACAACATGTTCGCCCGCAACCTCGGCTTCCACGAGCGCGAGTTCTTCGAGGTGACCGGCGGCGCCGCGATCTCCGAGCCCCCGCGCATCCAGTTCTGACCCGAGCGGATGCCGCTCGCGCATGCGCCTGGCCGGGCATGTACCGGGTCTTAGACTGACGGGATGAGCGGCTCCGACGAGAATCCCCGCGGCGAACGGGCCCGCGGATCCTTCCTCGACGCGATACGGCTGCGCACCGTCGGCACCGACATCGACGACGGCGTGCCGCGAGGGTTCCGCGTCGTCGCCGCGTACGCGTGGCGGTTCGTGATCGTGGCGATCGCCGTCGGCATCCTGATCTGGCTGATCATCCAGCTCAAGCTGCTGGTGATCCCGCTGATGATCGCGATCCTGCTGACGGCACTGCTGTGGCCGGCGTTCACGTGGCTGCTGCGGCACCGCGTGCCGCGCTGGCTCGCGATCGTCATCTCGGTGATCGGCACGATCGCGATCGTGGGCGGGCTGCTGTGGCTCGCCGTCTGGCAGATCACCCGCGAGTGGCCGAGCGTGCGCGCCCGCACGGTCGAGGCGGTCGAGCAGTTCCGCCAGTACCTCATCGACGGGCCGCTGCACCTCACGACCGAGCAGATCGACGGGATGCTCGCTCAGGGCTGGGCCTTCCTGCAGCAGCAGGTCGAGCTGCTGTGGTCGGGGGCGCTCGTGATCGGGTCGACGGTCGGGCACGTCCTGACCGGCGCCGTGCTCTCGCTGTTCATCCTGCTGTGCACCCTCGCCGACGGTGCCGGGATCTGGCGCTGGGTCGTGCGGCTGTTCCCGCGCCGCGCCCGAGCGGATGCCGACGGAGCGGGCCGCGCCGGCTGGGCGACGGTCGTCATGTACGCGCGGACGCAGCTGCTCGTCGCCACGATCGACGCGATCGGCATCGGGCTGGGGGCCTTCCTGCTCGGCGTGCCGCTGGCGATCCCCATCGGCGTGCTCGTCTTCCTCGGCGCGTTCGTGCCGTTCGTCGGTGCGGTCGTGACCGGCACGCTCGCCGTCTTCCTCGCCCTCGTCTACAACGGCCCCTGGATCGCCCTGTGGATGGCCGTGGTCGTCCTCGGCGTGCAGCAGCTCGAGGGGCACGTGCTGCAGCCGCTGCTGATGGGTTCGGCCGTCAAGGTCCACCCGCTCGCGGTCGTGCTGGTCGTGGCAGGTGGCGCCATGATCGCCGGCATCCCGGGTGCCTTGTTCGCCGTCCCGCTGGCCGCGTTCGTCAACGTCGTCGCGGTCTACCTCTCGCATCGTCACCACCCGGGCGCCGCTCCACCGCCCCGGCCGGAGGATCTCATCTGGAGCACCGTTCCGCGCAGCAGGAGGACCCCCGCGTGACCACCCCCACTCTGGCGGAGTTCGAGGACGCCGCCGCCGTCTTGCGCGACGTCGTCGTGAAGACACCGTTCGACGTCTCCGAGCATCTCTCCGACGTGCTCGGCGCGCCCGTGTACCTCAAACTCGAGAACCTGCAGCGGACGGGATCGTTCAAGATCCGCGGCGCGACGTACCGGCTGTCGCGTCTGACCGCCGATGAGCGTGCCCGCGGCGTGGTGGCCGCTTCTGCCGGCAACCACGCGCAGGGCGTCGCGCTGGCCGCGCAGAAGCTCGGAATCCCCGCGACGATCTTCATGCCGCTCGGCGTACCCGTCCCGAAACTGCTCGCGACGCGCGGCTACGGCGCGGAAGTCGTGCTCGAGGGCGCGACCGTGGAGACGCCGCTGCGGCTCGCGGCCGAGTTCGCCGAGCGCACCGGTGCGGTGCTCATCCACCCGTTCGACCACCGCGACGTCATCATCGGCCAGGGCACCCTGGGGCTCGAGATCGTGGATGCCGTGCCGGATGTCGACACGGTCGTCGTCGGCATCGGCGGGGGAGGGCTCATCGCCGGAGTCGCGGCCGCCGTCAAGGCGCGCGCCGCGGCGGTCGGCCGCACGGTGCGCATCATCGGCGTGCAGGCCGAGAACTCGTCGGCGTACCCGACCTCGCTCGCCGCCGGTGAGCCGCTGACGGTGGCCACGACGCCGACGATCGCCGACGGCATCGCCGTGGCGCGCCCCGGCGACCTGCCCTTCGAGATCATCGCCGACCTCGTCGACGAGGTCGTCACGGTCAGCGACGACGACATCGCGCGCGCGCTGCTGATCCTGCTCGAACGCGCGAAGCAGGTCGTCGAGCCCGCCGGCGCGGTGGGTGTGGCGGCGATCCTCGCCGGGAAGGTCACCGCGACCGGCCCGACCGCCGTGATCCTCTCGGGCGGCAACATCGACCCGCTGCTGCTGCAGCGCGTCGTCGCACACGGCCTCGCGGCATCCGGTCGCTACATGACGCTGCAGATCCCGCTGCCCGACCGACCGGGCCAGCTCGCGCGGGTCTCCGAACTGCTGTCGATCGCGGGCGCGAACGTCATCGAGGTGCTGCACACCCGCCACGGCCAGGGGCTGCAGATCAGCGAGGTGATCCTGCAGCTGAGCGTCGAGACGCGCGGCGCCGAGCACCGTGCGCACGTCATCGGCGTCCTCACCGAAGCCGGCTTCAGCCCGCGCGTCGTCGAAGACTGATCGCGCGGCCGGGGACTACTTGCCGGTGTAGGTCTCGACCTTGACGATCTCGACGCTGATCTCACGACCCGTCGGGGCGGTGTACGACGTCTTCGTGCCTTCGGCGAGGCCGAGGATCGCCGCTCCGAGGGGCGAGGCCTCGCTGTAGACGTCGAGGTCGGAGCCGGCGGCGATCTCGCGGCTGCCCAGCAGGAAGACCTCTTCGCCGCCCGCGACGATCGCGGTCACGACGGTGCCGCCGCGGACGATGCCGTCGGCTTCCGGGGCCTCGCCGACCACGGCATCCTTGAGGAAAGCCTGCAGGGTGCGAATGCGCGCCTCCTGCTTGCCCTGCTCGTCCTTCGCGGCGTGGTAGCCGCCGTTCTCCTTGAGGTCGCCCTCTTCGCGGGCGGCTTCGATGCGCGCCGCGATCTCGACGCGACCCACGGTCGACAGGTGCTCGAGCTCGGCGACGAGTCGGTCGTAGGCGTCCTGGGTGAGGAAGGTCTCCGTGTTCTCAGCCACGTGTCGTCTCCTTGGTGGGTGGGGCCGCGGGGGCCCGGGCGGTCGGGATGCACCCGGGTTCGACCCCCGGGTGTATGCCAAACGCCCCGGCAGGCTGCCGGGGCGCGCGATATGCCGTCAGCCTACGGGATCCAGCAAGAGGTCACCAAACCGGTCGTCGCCTCGGCGACGGTCGGCACCGTCTCGACGAATCGTCGGCTGTGCGCCTCGTCCGCGGGATACTCGACCACGCGCCAGCCGACGACACCGTGCTCTTCGTCCTGCGCCTCGATCACGCACGTGACCGCGGCACCCTGCCGCAGCGTCACCTGGAAATCGACCGAGATCGAGTGCGCGTCGTGGATCTCGAAGCCGGTGGTGTCGATGTCGACCGACGTGAAGCTCTGCGCGACGATCGTCCAGCCCAGCCAGCCGAGTACCGCGGCAGCGACGACGCCGAGGGCGATCCAGACGCCCCGCCCACGGCGCGGCCCGCGCCCGTACCTGTCGTCGAGCTCTGCCCGCACCTCGGCGGAGACCTCGGCGGGGGTGGTCGCGGTGGGCATGCGTGCTCCGGGTGTGCGATGCCGCGGGTCGGCGGCGTTCTAGGCTGGACTTCCAGGCTACGCGCTGAGCGGTCGGCCTCGGAACAATCGACGACGCGGAAGAGCACCGACCACGATGTACGCACTGACACGGGCCGCGGGCCTCGCCACCCCCACGCCGACGATGACGGTCGACCCCGAAGCGGTCACCCCGGGGTTCGTCGGGTTCATCGCGATCGCGCTGATCGCGGTGGTGCTCGTTCTCCTCGTGGTCGACATGCTGCGGCGCATCCGTCGTGCGGGCTACCGGGCCGACGTCAACGAGGAACTGGATGCCGAGGCGGCGGCGCAAGCCGACGCGGCCGTCCGCGCGTCGGACGTCGACGATCAGGACATCGACGGCGACGATTCGGCCGACGGCGGCACGCGGAAGAGCTGAGCGCGTCAGCCGTGCGCGCCGAGTGACGGCACGACCGGCTCGATCGCGACGAGCAGGCACGCCGTCCAGTGGCACAGGAACGCGAGCACGGTGCACACGTGGAAGATCTCGTGGAAGCCGAAGTGCCCCGGCCACGGGTTCGGCTTCTTGAGCGCGTAGCAGATGGCCCCGCCCGTATAGAGCAGGCCCCCCACGGCCACGAGGATCATCATCGCGACGTTCGCGACGAGCAGGTCGCCGAGGTACATCACGGCCGCCCACCCCAGCACCAGATACAGGGCCACGTAGAGCCAGCGCGGAGCATTGATCCAGAACACCCGGAACAGGATGCCCAGCAGCGCCCCCGACCACACGAGGATCAGCAGCAGCGCACCCTTCTGCGGCGGCAGCGCGAGGACCGAGATCGGGGTGTACGTGCCGGCGATCAGGAGCATGATGTTCGCGTGATCGATGCGCTTGAGCACCGCCTTGGTCGTCGGGCCCCAATCGAACCGGTGGTAGAGGGCCGAGTTGCCGAACAGCAGCACCGACGAAGCCATGAACACCGCGCACGCCCACTTCGCCGCGGCGCCATCGGCGACGAAGATCAGGACGATCCCCGCGGCGATCGCGACCGGGAAGGTCGCAGCGTGGATCCACCCGCGCCAGGTCGGCTTGAGGTCGAGGCGCGCGTCGACCGCGGCCGCTTCCAGCAGAGGCAGCTGGGGCATGTCGGCGCCGTCGTCGGTGATGGGTTCGCTCACGTGCCGAGCCTACGCGCGCGCGCATGCCAGGGTGTACATACGCGTCCCGCGCGTGAACGGCCGTGAAGGGGCGATAGCGTAAGAGGGTGACTGCGACGGCATCCGGTGAGGGGCGGGGGCTGCTCTATCGGCTCTACAGCTCTCGGCTGAAGCGTCGCCTGACCCCCGACAGCGTGCCGCACCACGTCGCCATGATGATCGACGGCAATCGGCGCTGGGCCCGGCAGGCGGGCATGCCCACGGTCGCCGACGGCCACCGTGCGGGCGCGGCCAAGATGCACGAGTTCCTGAAGTGGTGCGACGACCTCGGCATCCGCGTCGTCTCGCTCTATCTGCTCTCGAACGACAACCTGCGCAAGCGCGACTCGCAGGAGCTGGCCGACCTGATCGAGATCATCGCCGAACTCGCCGACGAACTCTCGCACGAGCCGGGCTGGCGCGTGCAGCACGTCGGGCGTTCGGACGCGCTGCCACCCGATCTCGCACGCGTGCTCGCGACCGCCCAGGAGCGCACGGCCGGCAACACCGGTCTGCACGTCAACCTCGCGGTCGGCTACGGCGGCCGCGGCGAGATCGTCGACGCGGTGCGCAGCATCATCGCGCAGCACGAGTCGAGCGGCGGCTCGCTCGAAGAGCTCGCGGCGAGTCTGACGCCCGAGCAGATCGGCGAGCACCTGTACACCGGCGGTCAGGCCGACCCCGATCTCGTCATCCGCACGTCGGGGGAGCAGCGGCTCAGCGACTTCCTGCTGTGGCAATCGGCGCATTCCGAGTTCTACTTCGTCGAGGCGCTCGGCCCCGACTTGCGTGAAGTCGACTTCCTGCGGGCGATCCGCGACTACGCGACGCGCGACCGCCGCTACGGCAGCTGAGCGCCCGGCGCCCGGCACGACGACCCGTGGCCCCGCACCGGCGCGTGAGACAATGGCAGACGTGAGTGAACTGGAGCCGTTGATCGAGTCGTTCGACGTCGCCGCCGGTTACCTCGATTGGGCGCGCTTCGGCCCTCTGTCGCCATCGGTGCGGGCTGAGATGCACGCGGATGCCGAGCTGCTCGGCACCGGTCGCGCCGCCGGCATCGACCTCGTGGCCGAGCGCGTCGGCGAAGCACGTGGTCTCGTGGCGCGCCTGCTGGGCGCACCCGTCGACGAGGTCGTGCTGCAGCCGTCGACGACGAACGGCCTCGCCCACGCGATGTTCGGCCTCGAAGGCACCGTCGTCGTGCCGAGCCGGGACTTCCCGTCCGTGCGGGTGACGGCGCACCGCGCCGCCGCCGCTCGCGGGCTTCTCACCGTCCGCGAGATCGACGCGCCCGACGACGTCCTGAACGTCGACGACGTCTACGCCGCCCTCACCGACGATGTGACCGCCGTCGCGCTGAGCGCCGTCGACTTCCGGACGGGGGCACTCGTCGACCTCGCCGCGATCCGCGATGCGATCGGCGGGCGACTGCTCATCGTCGACGCCATGCAGGCGTTCGGGGTCGTCGACGCCGATTGGGCCGCCGCCGACGTCGTGACCGGCAACGGCTACAAGTGGCTGCGCGCCGGGCGGGGCACCGGCTTCGCACGCTTCTCGCCGCACGCACGAGAGCGCATCGCGCCCGTGCTGTCGGGGATCTCCGGGATGGCCGGCGACGCGACGAGCCTCGGTGCGCCCGCGCCCGTCGACGGGGCCGGCGCCTACTCGATCGCGCCGTCCGACCCGCTCGCGGCATCACGCCTGGCTGCGTCGCTGCGCGAGATCGAGACGGTCGGTATCGCCGCGATCGCCGCCGCAGTCCGTGAGCGGGCGCAGGACGTCATGCACCTGGCCGATCGGTACGGCATCGCCGTGCAGACGCCGCGCGACGCGCACGCCGGCATCGTATCCCTGCTGCCCGCCGACGGCGACGCTCCGGCACTCGCCGCCGCTCTGGCCAACCACGGTGTCACGGTGACCGCGCGCGGCGCCGCCATCCGCGTCTCGGCTCACGTCGGCACCGGAGCCGACAGCCTGCGGCTGCTCGGCGACGCCCTCGCCGATGCGGCCGCGCTGCGCGTCGCGACGGTCGACTTCGCACGCGACGACTTCGGCGCCGATGTGACGACGCCCGACGTCATCACGATCGACGTACTCGAAGCGGCGCCGGTGCCCGAGGCCACGCCAGAGCCGCAGCCGCTCACCGACGAGATCGTCCTCGCCGTCGTCGAGGACGATCCCCGCATCGACGACGACGCCCCGGAAAGTTAACGTCCGCGCAACCTGACGGCGGCGTGTCGTGGGTGGTCCGGCGAGGGGCCGAGTCGTACGGTCGTCACATCGGGCAAGGTGCCCGGTCGAGTCGGCCCATCCACTGACTCGTGGCCCACGGCCGACTCGAAACTGCCGGGCGATCATCGCCCGGGGCGGGAGCGGGTTGTGGCCACACGAGTTCCAGTTCAGCAGCAGAGCCTCGACCAGGGCACGGAGGTGGAACAGGAACTCGTCACGTTCGTCCTCGACACCTCGGTCCTGCTGAGCGATCCCCGGGCGTTCTTCCGGTTCGCCGAACACTCCGTCGTCGTCCCGGTGGTCGTGATCACCGAACTCGAGGGCAAACGCCACGACCCCGAACTCGGCTACTTCGCCCGCCAGGCGCTGCGCCACCTCGACGAGCTGCGTGTCGAGCACGGTCGCCTCGACTTCCCCGTGCCGGTGGGCACCGGCGGCACGCTGCGGGTCGAGCTCGCGAACACCGACGCCTCGGTGCTGCCGCAGGGGCTGCGGCTCAGCGACAACGACACCCGCATCCTCGCGGTGGCGATGCACCTTGCGCAGGACGGCCAGGAGGTCACGGTCGTCTCGAAGGACCTGCCGATGCGCGTCAAGGCGGCATCCCTCGGCATCAACGCCGAGGAGTACCTGGCCGAGCAGGCGGTCGACAGCGGGTGGACCGGCATCGCCGACCTCGACGTCTCGGGCGACGACATCAGCGACCTGTACGAGAGCGAGGTCGCCACGAGCGACGACGTGCGCGGGCTGCCCGTGAACACCGGCCTCGTGATCCACTCCGAGCGCGGATCGGCGCTCGGCCGGGTCACCGGCGACGGCGACTACAAGCTCGTCCGCGGCGACCGCGACGTGTTCGGCCTGCACGGCCGCAGTGCCGAGCAGCGCATCGCGATCGACCTGCTGCTCGACCCCGAGGTCGGCATCGTCTCGCTCGGCGGGCGTGCCGGCACCGGCAAGTCGGCGCTCGCGCTGTGCGCGGGCCTCGAAGCGGTGCTCGAGCGCCAGCAGCAGAAGAAGATCATCGTCTTCCGCCCTCTGTTCGCCGTCGGCGGGCAGGAACTCGGGTACCTGCCCGGCGACCAGGCCGAGAAGATGAACCCCTGGGGCCAGGCCGTGTTCGACACGCTCGGCTCGGTCGTCTCGGGCAACGTCCTCGAAGAGGTCGTCGCGCGGGGGATGCTCGAGGTCATGCCGCTGACGCACATCCGCGGGCGATCGCTGCACGATGCGTTCGTGATCGTCGACGAGGCGCAGTCGCTCGAGCGCAACGTGCTGCTGACGGTGCTCAGCCGCATGGGTCAGAACTCGCGCGTCGTGCTGACGCACGACGTCGGCCAGCGCGACAACCTGCGGGTGGGGCGGCACGACGGCGTCGCCTCGGTCATCGAGACGCTGAAGGGACACGGGCTGTTCGGTCACGTCACGCTCACGCGGTCGGAGCGGTCGGCGATCGCGGCGCTCGTGACCGACCTGCTCGAGCAGGGCGAACTCAGCTGACACCCCCGGCGGGGGCTACTCCCAGCGGTAGCCCTCGCCGCGGACGGTCGCGATGTGGTCGGCACCGAGCTTCGCGCGCAGATAGCGGACATAGACGTCGACGACGTTCGAGCCCGGGTCGAAGTCCATGCCCCAGATGCGCGACAGCAGCACCTCACGGGTGAGCACGGCTCCGGGGTTGCGCAGGAACTGCTCCGCGAGCGCGAACTCGCGCGCCGACAGGTCGACCTCACGACCGCCCACCGTCGTGCGACGCGCGAGGATGTCGAGCGTGACCTCTCCCTGCGTCAGCACCATCGACGCCGCGCCGGTGCGCTCGCGCAGCCGTGAGCGCACGCGCGCCATCAGCTCGGCGACCGAGAACGGCTTCGGGACGTAGTCGCTCGCCCCGGCATCCAATCCGTCGATCGCATCGCTGGTCGCGCTGCGCGCGGTGAGCATGATGACCGGCATGGTCTCGCCCTCGGCGCGCAGCGCGCGCAGCACCTCGAAGCCGTCGAGGCTCGGCAGCCCGACGTCGAGGATGATGAGGTCGATGTCGCCCTCGAGCGCGCGGTCGAGCGCGCGCTGGCCGTCGTCGGCGACGACCGTGTCGTGCCCGTCGGCCGCGAGGGCCCGGGTGACGAGTGAGACGATGTGCGGTTCGTCGTCGACGACGAGGATGCGATTCATCCGGAGGCCTCTCGCTGGAGCACGACGTCGCCGGCACGCACGGGCGTGGGAAGCGACGCGCGCGTGCCGATCGGGATCTCGACGGTCAGCGTGGCGCCGCCGCCCGGTGTCTCGGTGACGATGCAGCGCCCGCCGTGCGCCTTCGCGATGGTGTCGACGATCGCAAGACCCAGGCCTGAGCCGCCGACCGAGCGCTTGCCGGCGCCACGGTCGAACCGGCGGAAGACGCGGTGCCGCATCGCCGCGGGGATGCCGGGGCCGTGGTCGCGCACCCACAGCTGTGCACCCGACGGGTGCACAGCGCTGCCGATCTCGATGGGGCTGCCCGACGGGGTGTACTTCGCCGCGTTGTCGGCCAGCTGCAGCCACGCCTGCAGCAGCCGGTCGCGATCACCGCGGATGATCGCGTTCGCGGACTGCTCGACCGTCCAGGCATGACCGGGGATCACCGTGACGAGGTCGCCGACCCGCCGCGTCAGATCGGCGATGTCGACGTCGCCCATCGAGAAGCTGTCGCTCTCGACCGAGGCGAGCAGGTCGATGTCGCCGATGAGGCGGGTCATGCGGTCGAGCTCGGCGATGCCGAGCTCGCGCGTCGCGGCCGCGTCGTCGGGGTCGCGGGGGTCCATCACCTCGAGATGGCCCCGCACGATCGTGATCGGCGTCTTCAGCTCATGGCGCACGTCATCGAGCAGCCGCCGCTGCGTGTCGTACGCCGACTCGGCACCGTCGGCGACGGCCGGGCCGGTCGTGTCGACGAGCACCGTCCAGCCCACGACGGCGGTGACGCCCAGCGTGGCGAGCATGCACACGACGAACGCAGCCACCGCGAGCCACGACACCTCGGCATCCGTCGCGATCAGCACCGCCAGCACGGCGAGCGCCGTCACGGCGAAGCCCGCGCCGACGATCGTCAGCAGCAGTCCGAGCGTGCGCGCGCGCCGCGCGGGGCTCGACGTCGGGCGGTTCACTCTCCGATTATCAACCCGCGTGGGTCATCGACAGCAGATCGAGTTTCTCGTCGAGCTGCGCCTCGGTCAGCTCGCCGCGCTCGACGTACCCGAGGTCGATGACCGCCTCACGCACCGTGATGCCCTTCGCGACCGAGTGCTTGGCGATCTTCGCCGCCGCCTCGTAGCCGATCAGCTTGTTCAGCGGCGTCACGATCGAGGGCGACATGCCGGCGAGGGCGGCGGTGCGCTCGAGGTTCGCCTCGAGCCCGTCGACCGTCTTGTCGGCGAGGACGCGCATCGCGTTGGAGAGCAGCCGGATCGACTCGAGCAGGGCCGTGCCCATCACCGGGATCGCCACGTTGAGCTCGAACGAACCCGACGCGCCCGCCCACGCGACGGTCGCGTCGTTGCCGATGACCCGCGCGCAGACCATCAGGGTCGCCTCGGGGACGACGGGATTGACCTTGCCAGGCATGATCGACGAACCCGGCTGAAGGTCGGGGATGTGCAGCTCGCCAAGCCCCGTGTTGGGGCCTGACCCCATCCAGCGGATGTCGTTGTTGATCTTGGTCAGCGACACCGCGATGGTGCGCAGGGCGCCGGATGCCTCGACGAGGCCGTCGCGGTTGGCCTGCGCCTCGAAGTGGTCCTTCGCCTCGGTGATGGGCAGCTCGGTCTCGGCCTGCAGGATCTCGATCACGCGCTGCGGGAACCCGTGCGGCGTGTTGATGCCGGTGCCGACCGCCGTGCCTCCGAGCGGCACCTCGCCGACGCGGGGGAGCACCGACTGCACGCGCTCGATGCCGAGACGGATCTGTCGGGCGTAGCCGCCGAACTCCTGGCCGAGGGTGACGGGCGTGGCATCCATGAGGTGCGTGCGGCCCGACTTGACGGCGTCCTTCCAGAGCTCGGCCTTCGCCTCGAGGGCGACGGCGAGGTGGTCGAGGGCCGGGATCAGATCGTCGATCAGGGCCTGAGTCACGGCGATGTGGACCGAGGTCGGGAAGACGTCGTTCGACGACTGAGAGGCGTTGACGTGGTCGTTCGGGTGCACCACGCTGCCAAGCCGGCGGGTCGCGAGCGTCGCCAGCACCTCGTTCATGTTCATGTTCGACGAGGTGCCCGAGCCGGTCTGATACGTGTCGACGGGGAAGTGAGCGTCGTAGCGCCCCGTGATGACCTCGTCGGCGGCGCCGGCGATCGCGTCGGCGATCGCGCCGTCGAGGGTGCCGAGGTCTTTGTTGGCCAGGGCGGCCGCCTTCTTGATGCGCGCGAGCGCGGCGATCTGCGTCGACTCGAGGCCCGAGCCCGAGATCGGGAAGTTCTCCACGGCGCGCTGCGTCTGCGCGGCGTACAGCGCGTCTTTCGGAACGCGCACCTCGCCCATCGTGTCGTGCTCGATGCGGTACTCGGTGGTGTCAGTCATGTCGGTCACGTCCTTGTCATCCGGTGTTCTGAAGTGAGGGGTGCGGATCAGCTGTCGAGGCCGACCATCACGTGGGGCACGGCGGTGCCCTCGCCGAGCCGGTAGTTCGCGCCGACGATGCCGACCCGGCCCTCGGCAACCGCGTCGGCGATCAGCCGCGACGAGGCGAGGATGTCGTCGATCGTGTTGGCGAGGTGCGCGCGGCCGACCTCTTCGGCGTCGAGTTCGCGCGGGTCGATGCCGTTGCTCTCGCGCAGCACGGTGCGGGCGGCGGGCACGATCTTGGCGATGAGGCGCCAGATGTGCGGCGGCAGTTCGGGGCTCTCGAGCGCGGTCGAGTCGATCGCGGCGCGCACGGCGCCGCACGCGTCGTGGGCCAGGACGATGATGAGCGACACGTCGAGCGCGGCGACCGCGTACTCGAGGCTCGCGACCGCCGAGTCGGAGGCGACCTGCCCGGCGTTGCGCACGACGAACAGATCGCCGAGGCCCTGATCGAAGATGATCTCGGCGGCGAGGCGCGAGTCGGCGCACCCGAACAGGGCGGCGCGCGGCGTCTGGGCGGCGGCCAGTTCGTGACGGCGGTCGACGTCCTGACGCGGATGCCGGGGCTCTCCGGCCACGAACCGCTGGTTGCCTTCGCGCATCTCGGTCCACACGGACACCGGGCTGGGGCGGACGACGGAGTCGGTCATCGGTTCTCCTCGCGCAGGTCGCGGATCTGGTCGGCGATTCCGGATGCCGCCTGCGCGGCGGTCGCCGCATCGGTGGCTCCGTAGATCAGGACGGTGTCGCCGCCGGCATCCGTCGCGATCGCGTAGGTTATCGAGTCGGTGCGGGCCGCGGACGGGATCTCGTACTCGTCCCACTCGATGCCCGCGATCGCGACGGTGTCGGAGGGGGCGAAGCCGCCGAGCGTCTCGGACACCCATGTCTCTGACGCGTCGATGCCCTGCGCGACGCGGACGAACCCGCGGGGCGGTGCGTACACGACCCGCCACATGTCGCCTTCGAGTCGGGCCGAGTTCGCGCGCCACTCGTCCGGGACCGACGGCACGATGAGGGTGTGCTCGAGCGCCGCCGACGCGCTCGCGGCGGCGGCCGGCACGTCGGCCGGTTCGGGCTCGGCGAGCGAGCCGCGCGGCACTCCGAGGTACACGATCGCGACGACGGCGACGGTGATCAGCAGTGCGGTGATCAGGTTGCGGAAGGTCTTGCTCGACCGATAGGCGGCCGACGACGCAGCCTTGCGGTCGGCGGTCTCTTGCGGGGTCTCGGGGCGGCCGAGTTCGGCGACGACCCGGGGGGCACCGGCCATCAGGCGTCCGCGTCCGACGGGCGGGCCGCGTCGAGCAGTCGCTTGGCGCCGACGAGCCACTCTTCGCAGCGCGCCGCGAGGGCTTCGCCGCGGCTCCACAGCGTCAGCGAGTGCTCGAGCGTCGGCGCTCCCTGCTCGAGTTCGGCGACGACGCGGACGAGCTCGTCGCGCGCCTGCTCGAAGCTGAGGTCCGCGACATCGGGAGCGGCGTCGGCGGTCATGGCATCCATCTTACGGCGGCCCCGGACACGCGTTTCACGCGGGCGAGCGGGCATGCGAGTGGACGAGAAATGCAGGATGCCGGGCGCGGATCGGTCGGATGCATCCAGTCGGAGGCGGGTGGCGGACGCCGGCTACGCGTCGTCTTCGGCGAGGGGGCCTTCGGATCGCGTGGCGAACGAGCCCTGGGCGACGGTCACGACGACGGGGGTGCCGGCCGGTGCCTGCGCGGCGTCGCGGACGATGACCCCGCCGTCGGTGTGTGCGATCGCGTAGCCGCGGTCGAGCGTCGCGCCCGGTGAGAGCGCCCGCAGCGAGGCGCGCAGCGACGCGATCACGCGATCGCCCTCGTGGATCCGGCGCGTGAGCAGGTCGCGCCCCCGCGCAGTGAGCGTCCACAGTTCGTGCGACCGGGCCGTCAGCATCGATTCGGGGCTGCGCAGCACCGGCCGGCTGCGCAGCTGCTCGAGCTGGGCGATGTCGTGCCCGACGCGCTGTGTCAGGCGCGTCCGCGCGCGGCTGCGCAGCTGCTGGACGAGTGCGCGCTGCTCGGCGACGTCGGGCACGACCTTCTTCGCGGCATCCGTCGGCGTCGAGGCCCGCACGTCGGCGACGTCGTCGAGCAGGGGGTGGTCGTTCTCGTGGCCGATCGCCGAGACGACGGGGGTGCGGGTCGCGGCGACCGCGCGCACGAGCCGCTCGTCGCTGAAGCCGAGCAGCGTCTGCGGGTCGCCGCCGCCTCGAGCGATGATGATGACGTCGACCTCGGGGTCGTCGTCGAGAACCCGCAGCGCGGCGAGCGTCTCGGGGACGCACCGGTCGCCCTGCACGGCGGCGTGGATCGTGCGGAAGCGCACCTGCGGCCAGCGCAGCTCGGCGTTGCGGTGCACGTCCTTCTCGGCGTCGCTGCGCTCACCCGTGATGAGTCCGATCACGTGCGGGAGGAACGGCAGCCGCTGCTTGCGTGACGGATCGAACAGCCCTTCACCGCGCAGCTGGGCGCGCAGGCGCTCGAGGCGCTCGAGCTGGTCGCCCAGGCCCGTGTGTCGTATCGACGACACGGTGAACGTGAACTCGCCGTTCTTGACGAAGTAGTCGCTCTTGATGCACGCCACGACGCGGTCGCCGACCTTCAGGTCGCGCTGGTCGGCCGGCAGCCGCTGCAGCACCGAGGACCACAGGCGGAAGGAGAGCATGGCCTCGCCACCGGCGTCCTTCAGACGCCCGTAGACGTTTCCCCCGCGCACGTTCCAGCCGGTGATCTCGCCCTCGACCCACACCGTGCCCCACTTCGAGACGAAGCCGCGGATGGTCTCGTTCAGACGGGAGACCGACGTGGGCGCCTGCGGCGACGATTCGCGGGGGTGCACCGCGTCGGGCGGCGGGGTCTGGCCCGGTGCCGTCTCGAACGAAGTCATCGTCGCCGCCCTTCTCGGTTACACGCTCTCTGCCGCGCGCGGCCGTTGTTCAGCGAGCGCTCACTACACTCGGAGGGGTGAGCAGCACAGCCGTCCGCCTTCCATCGCCCCGGATGCCGGGGCTGCGCGGTCGGCTTCAGGATAACCCGGTGGCCGGACACAAGAAGGTCCTCCTCGCGGCGCCGCGCGGCTACTGCGCCGGTGTCGACCGGGCCGTCATCGCCGTCGAGAAGGCGCTCGAGCGCTATGGCGCGCCGGTCTACGTGCGCAAGCAGATCGTGCACAACGTGCACGTCGTCGCCGAACTCGAGGCGCGCGGCGCGATCTTCGTCGACGAGGTAGACGAAGTGCCCGCCGGCGCACACGTCGTCTTCAGCGCGCACGGCGTGTCGCCGGCCGTCGTCGACGCCGCCGCCGACCGCGGCCTGCAGGCGATCGACGCGACGTGTCCGCTCGTCACGAAGGTGCACCGCGAGGCGGTGCGCTTCGCGAAGAACGACTTCGAAATCCTGCTGATCGGCCATGACGGCCACGAAGAGGTCGAGGGGACGGCCGGCGAGGCGCCCGACCACATCACCGTGGTGAACTCGCCGGAGCACGCCGACAGCGTCGAAGTGCGTGACCCCTCGAAGGTGGTGTGGCTGTCGCAGACCACCCTCTCGGTCGACGAGACGATGGAGACGGTGCGGCGGTTGCGCGAGCGGTTCCCGCAGCTGCAGGACCCGCCGTCGGACGACATCTGCTACGCGACGCAGAACCGCCAGGTCGCCATCAAGAAGGTGGCGAAGGATGCCGACCTCGTGATCGTCGTCGGCTCGGCCAACTCGTCGAACTCGGTGCGCCTCGTCGAGGTCGCGCTCGAGTACGGCGCCCGCGCCGCGTACCGCGTCGACTACGCGCACGAGATCGAGCAGGCATGGCTCGACGGCGTCGAGACCGTCGGGGTGACCAGCGGCGCGTCGGTGCCCGAAGTGCTCGTGAACGAGGTGCTCGCCGACCTGGCATCCGCCGGGTACGGCGACGTCGAACAGGTGCGCACCGCCGAAGAGGACCTCATCTTCTCGCTGCCGAAGGAACTGCGACAGGATGCCGCGGGCGCGCGTGACCCCCGCGCCCTGGGCGGACGAAGCTCGTCGTGAGCGACAACCCCCCAGAAGACCCGCGACCGCGGCCGGCCTACGGCGAGTACGCGACGCCCGAGGAGCAGCGCGCGGCGATCCGAGAGCCTGCCCCAGAGACGGCATCGGTGCCCTCGGTATCCGCCGCTCCGATCGTCGAACCCGCGCGCCCCGCGCGCAGCGGAGCGGCCCGACCGGCGCGCGCGACGACGCGCGCCGCGACTCCCACGCGCGCGGCCGACCGCATCGTGACCTTCGCGCTGCTCGCCTACGGCCTGTTCACCGTCATCGGGGCAGTCCCGCAGCTGTGGCACTTCACCGAGCTCGCGCAGACCGCGCTCGACCTCGCCGGTGTGGATGCGACCTTCACGAACACGGCGCAGGGCGATATCTGGGGCCCTGTCGGCGCGATCGTGTACATCCTCGGGTGGCTCGTGACGGCGGCGCTCTCGTGGGTGTCGGTCTCGCGAGGGCGCATCAGCTGGTGGATTCCGCTGGTCGGCGCCATCGTCACATCGCTCGCCGTGACGGTGTGCCTGACGATCCCGCTGTTCGGCGACCCGGCCCTCATCGCCGGGCTCGCCGGCTGACACGCCACAACACGCCCGAAACGCCGAGAAACCACATCCGCGGCGAGACACCACCACGGTGGTGGAGTCTCGCTCGGGATGTGGTTTCTCGGATCGTCCTGGCGGCGCGGGTCAGGCGCTGATCGAGTGACCCGCCGAGCCCAGCTGCTGCGTCGCCTCGACGACACGGGCGGCCATGGCGGTCTCGGCGACCTTGCCCCACGCGCGCGGGTCGTAGGCCTTCTTGTTTCCGACCTCGCCGTCGACCTTGAGCACGCCGTCGTAGTTCTGGAACATGAAGCCGGCCACCGAGCGGGTGAACGCGTACTGCGTGTCGGTGTCGATGTTCATCTTGACGACGCCGTTTGCCACCGCGAGGGCGATCTCTTCGGCCGTCGAGCCGCTGCCGCCGTGGAAGACGAGGTCGAGCGGCTTCGCGCCCGTGCCGAAGCGCTCGGCGATGCCCGCCTGGATCTCGCCCAGCAGCTCGGGGCGCAGCTTGACGTTGCCCGGCTTGTACACGCCGTGCACGTTGCCGAAGGTCAGCGCCGCGATGTAGCGGCCGTTCTCGCCCAGGCCGAGCGCCTCGACGAACTTCGACACGTCGGCGGTCGTCGTGTACAGGGCCTCGTTCGAGCCCTCGTGCTTGACGCCGTCCTCTTCGCCGCCGACGACACCGATCTCGACCTCGAGGATCGCGTTGATGTTCTTGATGCGCGGGAGCAGCTCTTTCGCGATCGCGATGTTCTCATCGAGCGGCACGGCCGAACCGTCCCACATGTGCGACTGGAAGATCGGGTTGCGGCCCGCCTTGACCTCTTCTTCCGAGGCCGCGATGAGCGGCAGCACGAAGTCTTCGAGAGCGGGCTTCGGGCAGTGGTCGGTGTGCAGCGCGACCGTGATCGGGTAGTTCTTCGCCACCTCGGTCGCGAACTTCGCGAACGCGATCGCGCCCGTGGCGCGACCCTTGACCGTGTGCCCCGCGAAGTAGTCGGCGCCGCCGGTGGTGACCTGCAGGATGCCATCGGATCCGGCTTCGGTCAGACCCTGCAGGACGGCATTGATGGACTGCGAGCTGGCGGCGTTGATCGCGGGGTAGGCGTAGCCGCCGTCCTTCGCGCGCTTCAGCATCTCGGCGTACTGCTCGGGGGTTGCGACTGGCATTTCTGCTCCTCAGGTCTGCTCAGGTCTGCGGGGATTCCACTCGTCACTCTAGCGAAGCGCGCGCTCCGGCGGCGGGGTGGCGCCGGGCAAAACGCGGTACGCCTTCTCCATTGATCCACCGGCAAGAATCGCGATTCCTTCACGAACGGATGCCGGGAATCCTGCTCCCCGGGGCGCCGTCCGCCGTAGGCTCGGACCATGGTGAGCCTGACCGCGGATATGAGCCCTTTGCACCCCGACCGGAACCTCGCGCTCGAGCTCGTGCGTGCGACCGAAGCGGCGGCGATCCGATCGGTGCCCTTCATCGGGCGCGGGCAGAAGGAGCTCGCCGACGGGGCGGCGGTCGACGCGATGCGCGCGTTCCTGACCACCGTCGCGTTCGACGGGGTGATCGTCATCGGCGAAGGCGAGAAGGACAACGCCCCGATGCTCTTCAACGGCGAGCACGTCGGCACGGGCCGCGGGCCGCAATGCGACATCGCGGTCGACCCGATCGACGGCACGACGCTGACGGCCGAGGGGCGCAACAACGCGCTCTCGGTGCTCGCGGTCTCCGACCGCGGCACGATGCTCGACGCGTCGAGCGTGTTCTACATGGACAAGATCGTGACCGGGCCCGCGGGGGTCGGCGTCGTCGACATCCGTCTGCCCGTCGCGGAGAACATCCAGCGTCTGGCGAAGGCGCTCGGCAAGCCGGTCGACGAGCTCGTCGTTTCGGTGCTGAACCGCCCGCGGCACGCGCGGCTCATCGAAGAGATCCGCGCCGCCGGCGCCGGCACCCGGCTGATGAGCGACGGCGACGTCGCCGGCGGCATCAACGCCGCCCGGCACAACGCCCGCACCGACATGTGCATCGGTGTCGGCGGAAGTCCCGAGGGCATCGTCACCGCGTGCGCCGTGAAGGCACTCGGCGGGCACATCCAGGGGCGGCTGTGGCCGCGCGATGACGACGAGAAGCAGAAGGGCATCGACGCGGGTCTCAAGCTCGACGACCACGTCTACGAAGCGGATGACCTCGTCACCGGCAGCAACACGATCTTCGTCGCGACGGGTGTGACCAACGGCGAACTGGTCGCGGGCGTGCGCCGCGCCGAGGGCTACGTCTACACCGAGAGTGTCGTGCTGCGTGGCACGTCGGGCACACTGCGTCGGATCAGCTCGGAGCATCTCGCATCCAAGTGGCTCTGACCGAGGGGCGATCGCGGCGTGAGGTGACGAAGCCATAACTCACGGCGGCACGTCGAGACAATCCGCCCGCGCTCTGACACAATGAGTGCGGTGTCACCGGCGACACGTTCGCATCACGCAATCCGGGGGTCACGAATGTCCGCAGCATCCAGCAGTCCGAGGACGGGTCAGCTGACCATCCCCGTCGACCCTGCCCGGCGCCCCGACGTGCTGCTGCGCCGTCGCCTGCCCGAGGGTCACAGGGTCAGCGCGTGGTGGATGATCGGCTCGTTCGTGCTCGTCTCGACGGCCGTCGTGGCGCTGCTGAACTTCTTCCCCGGCGGCTGAGCGAGGCCCGAGGCCTCAGAGCCGGTCGCGCAGGTCGCCGACGTCTGCCGAGAGCGACTCGGTGACTTCCGGCGCGGTGAGCAGGCGCGGGCGTTCGTCGATGGTCCCCACGACGTTCAAGGCTTCGAGCTTCGTGTCGTCGATGCCGGGGAACTTGCGGGCGCTCACCAGGACCCGCGTCTCGAGCGAACCCGCGAAGCGGTTGTAGCTGGCGACGGTGCGCTCGATCGCGCGTCGCAGGTCGTCGGCGTGGCCGGCGAGCGAGCCGAGCCGCTGGTACAGCTCGTTGCCGAGCTCGAAGAGCCTGCGCGCTTCTGTGGAGACGTCCTGTTGCGTCCACGTGTAGGCGACCGTCTTGAGGACCGCCCAGAGGTTCACCGGTGAGGCGAGCGCGACCCGCCGCGCGAACGCGTGGTCGAGCAGGGTGGGGTCTTCGTCGAGCGCTGCGGCGAGCAGCGACTCGCTCGGCAGGAAGCAGATGACGAACTCGGGACTCGAATCGAGCCCCGACCAGTACGCCTTCTTCGCCAGCGCGTCGACGTGGGCGCGCACCGCGCGGACGTGCCGCTGCAGCAGCCCGGCGCGGCGGGCGGCCTCGTCGCCCTGCGCCGTCACCGGGATCGCCGACGCCTCGAGATACGCGTCGAGCGGCGCCTTCGCGTCGACGGCCAGCGCCTTGCCGCCGGGCAGGCGGATGATCATGTCGGGGCGGCCGGCGCCGGCATCCGTCGTCAGTGACGACTGCAGGTCGAAGTCGACGTAACGGGTGAGCCCGGCCGACTCGACGACGCGGCGCAGCTGCGTCTCGCCCCACACCCCGCGGGTCGCGTTCGAGCGCAGCGCCCCCGCGAGCGACTCGGTCGTCGCGCGGAGCGCTTCGTCGCTCGCCTGCGCGCGGCGCAGCTGCTCAGCGATCGAACCGTACTGCGTCTGCCTCTCGCGCTCGAGTTCGTCGACCTTCTGCTGCATGGTCTGCAGCGTCTCGTGCACCGGCGCAAGCGCGCGCAGCACGACCTGCTCGCGGCGTTCGCGTTCGGCCTGCACCGCCTGATCGGCGCGCGATTGTGCGCCGAGCTCGCGGGTGAGGGCGCGCTGCTGCTCGAGCTGCTCGCCGAGCGCACGCTGCTGGGCATCGGCGGCGGCGACGCGGGCGGTCAGGGTGCTCTGCTCGCGCGCTGCCCGCTCCCCAGCACGTGCGGCCCCGGCGAACCAGCCGGCGAGCAGCCCGGCGAACAGGCAGGCGACGGCGATGACGGTGACGATTGCGGCATCCATGGGTACAGCGTGGCGCACCCCTCCGACATCGCCCGCAACGGCAGCGCGCGCCGTCTCAGGGCGCGGCGACGGAGACCGGAACCGGCATCGCGGCCGGGATCTGCGGCACGCGCACGCCGAGCAGCATCGCGAGCTCGACGATGTCGTGGGCGCCGGTGCGGGCGGCGGCGTCGATCATGATGTGCGCGCACGCGAGAGCGTCGGCGGTGGCGTCGTGGTGCGCGAAATCGAGGAACCCCGCCGCGGCCGCGACGACCGGCAGGCGGTACGACGCGAGCGCGTACGTGCGCCGAGCGACCTGCAGACTGCAGACCGAGCGATAGGGCGGGCATGCGGCATCCGTCGCCTCGCACGCGCTGCGCAGCACTCGCATGTCGAAGCCGGCGTTGTGCGCCACGAGCACGTCATCGCCGATGAAGGCCTGCAGCCGCGGCAGCTGGTCCACCCACCCGGGCGCATCGACGACATCGGCGGGACGGATGCCGTGGATGCCGACGTTCACGTCGAAGAAGGCGTCGTGACCGGGCGGTGGCATGATCAGCCAGCCCTCCGCGGCGACGACGTGGCCGCCTCGCACCCGCGTGAGACCGACGGCGCACGCCGAGGCCGAAGAGGAGTTCGCCGTCTCGAAGTCGATCGCGGTGAAGTCCAGGGGCACGTGTCCACTCTCGTCGCCGGCACCGACATGACGACCCGGACACGCCGACACCGGCGCACGACGGCGGCGACGCCCCGGCGGAGGTGGGTGTGCGCGGCCACGTAGACTGGATGCCCGTGGCTCTTACCATCGGAATCGTCGGCCTTCCCAACGTCGGCAAGTCGACCCTCTTCAACGCGCTGACCAAGAATCAGGTGCTCGCGGCGAACTACCCGTTCGCGACGATCGAGCCGAATGTCGGGGTCGTGAACCTGCCCGACCCGCGGCTCGAGAAGCTCGCCGAGGTGTTCCACTCGGAGCGCATCCTTCCGGCGGCCGTGTCGTTCGTCGACATCGCGGGCATCGTCCGGGGGGCGAGCGAGGGTGAGGGTCTGGGCAACAAGTTCCTCGCGAACATCCGCGAGGCGGATGCCATCGCGCAGGTCGTCCGGGGCTTCGCCGATGACGACGTCGTGCACGTCGAGGGTGCGGTCAACCCGCAGAACGACCTCGAGACGATCAACGCCGAGCTGCAGCTGGCCGACCTCGAGACCCTCGAGAAGGCGATCACGCGGTACGAGAAGGAGGTGCGCGGGCGCAAGCTCGACCCGTCGGTGCTCGCCACCGCCGAGGCCGCTCGGGATGCGCTGCAGCGCGGTGAGCTGCTGTCTGCGTCGAAGATCGATCTCGCACCGATCAAGGAGCTCGGGCTCCTCACGGCGAAGCCGTTCATCTTCGTCTTCAACGTCGACGAGGCCGTGCTGACGGATGCCGGTCGCAAGGCCGAGCTCGAGGCGCTCGTCGCGCCGGCGCACGCGGTGTTCCTCGACGCGAAGATCGAGTCGGAGCTCATCGACCTCGACCCCGCCGATGCTGCCGAGCTGCTGGCATCCACCGGTCAGGACGAGTCGGGGCTCGACCAGCTCGCCCGTATCGGGTTCGACACGCTCGGGCTGCAGACCTATCTCACGGCGGGGCCGAAAGAGGCCCGCGCGTGGACGATCGGCAAGGGCTGGAAGGCGCCCGCCGCGGCCGGGGTGATCCACACCGACTTCGAGAAGGGCTTCATCAAGGCCGAGGTCATCGGCTTCGACGACCTCGTCGAGCTCGGATCCGTCGCCGCGGCGCGCGCCGCCGGCAAGGCACGCCTCGAAGGCAAGGACTATGTCATGCAGGACGGCGACGTCGTGGAGTTCCGCTTCAACGTGTAGTTGTCGTTCCTCGGGAGGGTGTGGACGGGCATGAGCGAAACCGTCGAGGCGTTCCTAGCGCTCGGACTGATCGGGTTCGTGCTGATCGCCACGGTCTCGATGGGTATCGCCGCAGCGCACCGTCGACGGCGGTGACCTCGATCGGGTGTCGACTGGCTACCGCCCGATCTGAGTGAGGATCTCGTCGGGACCGGTCGACGTGTGGTCGATGATCGTGCCGTATTCGATGCGCGCGATGGAGAACTCGGCGACGTTGACGTGCCGACGGGTCGGGGCGATGCCGCGGAACGCGCCGAGGTGGGTCCCGCTGCCGCGCAGATGGGCTGCCAGGCGATCGCCCTCGGCGACGAGCTGGATGCGGCGCCAGCGCCAGTCGGGGAACGCGCGGAACAGGTCGTCGAGGTCGTCGATCCAGGCATCTGCGCCGCCGGGCAGATGCGCTCGGCGCACCGCGGGCGCCAGGAAGGAGCGGATCGCGGCGAAGTCGTGGCGGTTGCACGCGTCGAGGAAGTCCGCGTGCCACAGGTGCAGCTCCCAGGGTTCCACCACACCATTATCGGCGTGGCGTGCGCTCGTCACGCTCAGCCCCGACGCCGTGACCCGCGGAGTACGCTGACATCACCCCCCGGAAGACCTGAGTCGTCAGGAGGGTGTGCGATGGCCGGATACGGACACGGTTCCGTCACGGGGCTCGACGAGCGGACGCTCGGCCGCATCGATCTGCTGCTCTTCGACGCCGACTACCCGACCGCGGCTGATGCGGTCGAAGACTCGTGGCGCGTCGCCGTGATGGCGGCGGATCCCCGTGCCCGCGATGCGCGCGAGCGCGTCCGTGCCCAGGCGGTGCACGAGGCGAACGCGCGTCGTGACCCGGTCGCCGCACGAGTTCAGGGGGCATCGACCCGGCACCGGCTCTGCCTTGCCGTCGCCCTCGTGCTCGCCGTCGTCGCCGGCGGCCTCGTCATGCCGTCGCAGGCGGGTGGCCTCAGCCTGCAGTCGACGATGCTGCCGGCCGGCATCGCGGCGGCCGGAGCGGTGTCGCTGCTGTGGTGGCTCGAGCCGCGGCGCGCGAACGGATCTCTCTGGGGCTCGCGCGCACCGGCCCTGCTGCACCTCGCCTGCGGCGCCATGTGGCTGCTGGCCGCGTGCGTCGCCCTGCTGGCGCGGTGGGACGAGGTCGACGCGCAGCGGCCGCTCCCGGTGACCACGGGCCTCGTCATGCTGCTCGCCGCCGCCGCAGTCGCGCTGCTGCTGTGGCACCGCGCGCTGCGCGCCGACCGTTCCGGGCGCCAGTCGGGCATGGCGCGGGTCACGGGCGACCTGGCGGATGCCCGCGATGCGACCGCCGTCTTCTTCGCTCTCGACCGCTGGTGGCAGGGCGCCGGGCCGTCGGCGATGGCGGGCAACGCGCGGCGAGTGATCCGCGTGCGCGTCGAAGTGCTCGCACGCCTGCGGCTCGCCGGCGTGATCAGCGAGCTCGACGAGCAGTTCGCGAACATCGACCCGTCGCCCGCACGCTGGCGCGAGCGTCGCCGCTGAGGACGAGCGACCGCCGGCGGGGGAGGGCCGCGCCCGTGGCGTCAGCGACCCTGGCGCTTCTTGTACGGCTTCGGCTGTCCCTTGACGATCGGTGCCCGGCCCTTGCCCTTCGACGCCTTGGCCTTGCCGCCGGCCGGCACCGCAGGGCCGGCGGCGGGCGCGGGTGCGGAGGCGATCCTGGCGCGCGCCTCCTCGAGCAGCAGTGCGCCCGCCGGTGTCAGCTGCCAGCCCGATCCCTGTTTCGACAGGAGCGGATGACCGACCTCCTCGTCGAGCCGCTCGATGGAGGTGTACAGCGACGCCAGGGGGATGCCCAAGGCATCCGCCGCACGGGGGAAGTGCAGGTCGGCGTCCACCAACGCGACGAACCTCCGCAGCGCGGTGAAGTTCATCGGGGCTCCCTCCGTCGGCCGGGTTCCAGGCTATCGGTGCGCGTTCGGTGTCGACGGCCGTGCGTAGCATCTGTTCCATGTCCATCACGCTGGAGAACATCGGCATCGCGGTACGCGACCTCGACGAGACGATCGCGTTCTTCACCGACCTCGGTCTCACGATCGTCGGGCGCGACGAGGTCGACGGCGAGTGGGCCGCCACGGCGGTCGGGCTCGACGGCAACCACGCCAAGATCGCGGTGCTGCAGACCCCCGACGGCCACGGTCAGATCGAGCTCTTCGAGTACCTCCATCCCGACGCGATCGAGACCGCTCCGACCCTCCCGAACGAGATCGGAATGCACCGCATCGCGTTCCAGGTCGATGACATCGACGCATCCCTCGCCGTCGCGGCGACCCACGGCTGCGAGCCGTTGCGCGGCGTTGCCACCTACCGGGATCTGTACATGCTCACGTACGTGCGTGGTCCGAGCGGCATCATCGTGATGTTCGCGCAAGACCTGCGGAAGAACCCGCGGCCCGAGCCGGAGTGACGCGACGAATCACCCTCCGCGCACCCATAGAGTGATCGGATGCGCGCCCTCAGCCGACCGGTCTGGACGTCCGCCCTCACGGCAGCCGTGCTCTGGCTCGCCTGCGGGCTGATCGGCGTCGTGACCGCTGACAACGTGTACGTCAGCCGCATCGTCCGTCTGGTCATCCCGTCGCCGACCGACGCCCGGTTCTGGACCTGGCCTGTGCCGTGGTCGCTGATCTGCCTCACGCTCGCCGCCCTGACCATCGCCGTCGTCGTCGCCGTGCTCGCGCCCGTCTTCGGGGGCTCACGGGCGACGCCGCGGTGGGCGGGCGTGTGGCTCGCCGTCGTCGCGGCAGGGGTCGTCGCCGGCCTCGCGATGGACCTCGTATCGGTGCTGAACTCGGTCGCCGTCGTCGGATGGCGCGGAGCGACGACGGCGATGGTCGACCGCGCGCTCGTCGGCGCGTACGGGGGGTTCACGCTCGGCTGGATTCCGGCCGTGGTCGCGGCGCGGACGGCGCGTGGCCTGACGACGGATGCCGGCACCCCGGCATCCCCCCGGCTCACCTGGCGCGGCGTCGGCGCGATCGTGCTGGTCGCCGCGGCGTTCGTGGCCGCCGGCGCCGCGGGATACATCGCGTACCAGCAGGCGATCGTCGATGCGCAGGAGGTGCTCGAGCCGCGCGCCCCCGAGCTCGGCACCCGGCCCGACCCGGCCGCCGAGGGAACACCTCCGCCGATGGTCGCGCCGAGCGCGGTGCCGCGCGACCCGTCGTGGTGCACGTCCGAGCAGTCGGCCCTGCTGCTGGGCGAGCAGGACGCGGCCACCGGCCACCGCGTGCAGAGCATCAGGATCATGAACTTCTCGGACGCCCCCTGCATGGTCGAGGGATACCCCGACATCGCGTTCGCCGACCAGAACGGGCACGACCTCGGCGTCGTCATCGAGCGCGGCAGCTCGTTCATGGCGCAGGACCCGGGCGCTCAGCCCGTCGAGATCCCCGCGGGGGGCCAGGCGATCACCTACATCGCGTGGGATGCGCAATCGACCCAGAATGCGCTGGTCGCCCTCACGCTCTACGCGGCCCAGGTCGCCGGCGACGAGCGCGGGTCGTGGCCCGTCGACTTCGACGTCACCCAGGGGTCGACCGTCGAGATCACGGCGTGGCAGCTCGACGGCTCCGCGCTCGGGCAGCCCGAGACCGGCGTGGACGGCTGACCGGCCGCGAGCGCGCCGGTCGGGCACATGGCGCGCGTATCATCGAGGCATGGCCACGTCGAACCTCCCCGCGCCCACCCTGCAGCCCGTTCCCGACGAGCAGAACCTGCTCATCGCTCAGGACGAGGGCGCCTCGTGCTGCGGCGGCGGTTGCTGCAGCACCAACTGAGCAGCCACCGACCCGCCCGACGCGCGACCGGATCTCGGTCGCGGCGCCGCGCGATCGATCAGTGACCGGCCGGCACGCCCTCGGGTGAGTCGGCCGGCTTGCGGATGAAGAACGCGCTGATCAACAGCGGCGTGCCGATGATGGCTGCGAGAAGGAACGCTGCACGCGAGCCTGCCGCTCCCGCGGCCGCCTCGCCCGCACCCGTCGCCGCCGCCGACGCGGTCACCGCCGACATCACGGTCACCAGCAGCGCGATGCCCGCGGCCCCGGCGACCTGCTGCACGGTCGAGACCGTTGCGCTGCCGAACGAGTAGAACTTCGGCTCGAGCGACCCGAGCGACGCGGTGAACAGCGGAGTGAACGACATCGCCAGACCGATCGACAGCAGCGTCTGCGTGACCACGAGAGCCCAGACCGGCGTCGTCTCGGTGAGGGTGGTGAACCACCACAGCATCGCGAGGACGATGATCGTGCCCGGCACGAGCAGGATGCGCGTGCCCCAGCGGTCGTAGACCCGGCCGATGACCGGGCCGAGCAGGCCCATCGCGAGCGCGCCCGGCAGGACGACGAGGCCCGATTCGGTCGCCGACATCCCGAGCGTGCCCTGCATGTACAGCGGCAGCACGGTGATCGTGCCGAAGAACGCAAGCGACATCACGGCGAAGTGCGCGACCGACAGCGAGAAGTTGCCCGAGCGGAAGATGCGCAGGTCGAGCAGCGCGTCGTCGACCTTCTGCAGCACGAGCTGACGCCACACGAACAGTCCGAGCGCGATCACGCCCACACTGAGCGAGACGACGAGGGTGATGGTGGATGCCGTCGCAGCTGCGTCGGCGGCCGCCTGCGCTGCGGCATCCGTCGCCGTGGCGCCGCCGTGCGCGGCGCCGCCGATCTGGCTGAGACCGAAGATGAGCCCGCCGAAGCCGAACGCCGAGAGCACGACCGAGAGGATGTCGAGCGGTGCGTGCGTCTGTTCGCCGAGGTTGTGGATCCACCGGACGCCCACGACGAGCGCGATGAGGGCGATCGGCAGGACGATCGCGAAGATCCAGCGCCAGCTGAGCGTGTCGAGGACGATCCCGGCCATCGTCGGGCCGATCGCCGGCGCCAACGAGATGACGACGCTGACGCGCCCCATCATCCGGCCGCGCAGGTGCGGCGGCACGACCGTCATGAGCGTCGTCATGAGCAGCGGCATCATGATCGCGGTGCCCGACGCCTGCACGACGCGGCCCGCCAGCAGGACTTCGAAGCCGGGTGCGACCAGCGCGATGAGCGTGCCGGCCGAGAACAGCCCCATGGCGGCGGCGAACATCGTGCGGGTCGAGTAGCGCCGCAGCAGGAAGCCGGTCGTCGGGATGACGACCGCCATCGTCAGCATGAACGCCGTCGTCAGCCACTGCGCGGCGACGGCCGTGATGCCGAGATCGTCGATGAGGTGCGGGATCGCCACACCCATCGTCGTCTCGTTGAGGATCGCGACGAACGCGGCGGCCAGCAGCAGCCAGATGACGCGGTTCTCTTTCGCGCCGACGACGGCTTCGCGGGCGCCGGAGGCGTTGCCGTCGGTCGTGCCGATGGTCTTGTGTGTGTCGACGGATGCCATGGGTCTCCTCGAAGGGGCGATGCAGGTGCAGTCGGGTCTACAGAGCGCGCGGGCGGGCGGGGAAGGCCGTGCCCGAGATCCGGGACGAACTCCCACCGTAACGCGCCCCACCGACCCGCTATTCCCGCGCGGGCGCCTAGAGTGACCGGATGAGTTTCGGCGGTGGCATGGCGGGCGGTCGTGGGGGCGGCGTGGGGTTCCGCGGCGTGGACGAGGCGGCGCAGCGCAAGCTCAACGCCGCCGCGCCCGAGATCCCGCACCTCGGCGCGCGTGTCGTCGCGCTGTTCCGCCCGTACCTGGGCCGCATCGTCGCGACCGGCGTGCTCGTGGTCGCGGGTGCGACGATCGGCGTCATCCCGCCACTGATCGTGCAGCGCATCTTCGACGATGCGCTCTTCCCGACGGACGGATCGGGTGTCGACCTCGGGCTGCTCTGGCGGCTCGTGGCGATCATGGTGGGGCTGTTCGTACTCGGGGCGATCCTCGGCGTCGCGCAGACATGGTTCACCTCGACGGTCGGCAACCGCGTCACGGGCGACCTGCGGATCCGTCTGTTCGATCACCTGCAGGCGATGGAGTTGGGGTTCTTCACCCGCACGAAGACCGGTGTCATCCAGTCGCGACTGCAGAACGACGTCGGCGGCGTCTCGGGCGTGCTCACCAACACCGTCACGAGCATCCTCGGCAACGTCGTCACGGTGGTCTCGGCGCTCGTCGCGATGGTGCTGCTCGACTGGCGACTGACCCTCATCGCCGTGTTCCTCATGCCGATCCTCATCTTCGTGCAGCGCCGCGTCGGGCAGGTGCGGGCCCGCATCGCCGGACAGACGCAGGAGTCGCTGTCGGAGCTGACCTCGATCACGCAGGAGACGCTGTCGGTCTCGGGCATCCTGTTGTCGAAGGCGTTCAACCGGCAGCGCACCGAAGGTGTGCGCTACCGCGACGAGAACGCGAACCAGGTGCGCCTGCAGGTGCAGCGCGCCATGAGCGGCCAGGGCTTCTTCGCCGTCGTGCAGGTGCTGATGGCATCCGTGCCCGCGGTCATCTACCTCGTGTCGGGGTATCTCATCACCGGCGGTGACGGCGCGGCGATCACGGCCGGCACCGTCGTGGCGTTCACGACGGTGCAGGCCCGACTTCTGCAGCCGCTGATGGGGCTCATGCGCGTCGCGCTCGACCTGCAGACCTCGCAGGCGCTGTTCGCGCGCATCTTCGAGTACCTCGACCTCGTGCCGGCGATCAGCGACGCGCCCGATGCGATTCCCGCGTCGGCGGCGCCCGGCCCGCGCGGGCGCATCGAGTTCCGCGACGTCGTGTTCCGCTACCCCGACGCGGCGCCCGATGCGCGCCCGACCCTCGGCGGCGTCTCGTTCGTTGCGGAGCACGGGCAGCACGTCGCATTCGTCGGGCCGTCCGGGGCGGGCAAGACGACCGTGCTCTACCTCGCGCCGCGGCTGTACGAGGCGACGGCGGGGACGGTCTTGTTCTCCGGTGCCGACGTGCGCACGCTGACGCACGAGTCGATCATCGACGACATCGGCATCGTCTCGCAGGAGACCTACCTCTTCCACGCCACGATCCGCGAGAACCTCCGCTACGCGAAGCCCGACGCGACGGATGCCGAGCTCGAGGCCGCCTGCCGCGCCGCGAACATCCACGACACGATCGCCGGGTTCGAGCAGGGGTACGACACCGTCGTCGGGGAGCGCGGCTACCGGCTCTCGGGCGGAGAGAAGCAGCGCATCGCGATCGCTCGGGTGCTGCTGAAAGACCCGCCGGTCCTGCTGCTCGATGAAGCGACCTCGGCGCTCGACACCGTGTCGGAGCGGATCGTGCAAGAGGCGCTCGACAATGCGGCGTCGGGGCGGACGACCCTCTCGATCGCGCACCGCCTGTCGACGGTCGTGGGCGCCGACGTCATCCACGTGGTCGAGGCCGGCAGGATCGTCCAATCGGGTACGCACGCGCAGCTGCTCGCGGCCGGGGGCCTGTACTCCGAGCTCGCCGCCGAGCAGATGGCCGCGGCGAAGATCGAGGGGATGGATGCCGGTGCCCCGCCCGCCGCGCTGCCCGACCGGCGTGCAGATCGCGCCCCCGCCGGGGCGGCCGGTGCCGATGCCGCGCGGCTGGTCGCCGACGCGCCCACGGGGGAGGCCGCGGGCTGGCAGTAGCGGCCGGTGCGGCGGTCAGTCCTGCGTCTCGGGGGCCTTCTCGGGGTCGTCCCACTCGACGGATCCGATGGCCTCGGTGGCCTGCGCGTCGGGCTCGTCGCGCGCGAGGGAGGCGGGCGCGGGGCTCACGAGCTCTTCGGTGGGCGTGTGCTGGAGGTCGTCGATCTCGGTGCGCAGGGCGTCGAGGTCGGGCCCCTCGGGCGTGTTCTCGGGCGTCTGGTCGGCCGTGGCGGTCATGGCCACCACCCTATCGCCGCCCCCGAGCCGGGGCACCGGCTCAGACATGATCGGGCACGGGACCGGATGCGGTCACCAGAGAACGGCCGCGTCGCGCAGATCGGCGGTGTCAGGGTCGAGCACGATGCCGTCGAAGTCGGCGCGCGCCGTGAGCTCGCGCACGAACTCTCCCACGGCGCGGCGGTACGCGGCGTCGGGGTGGGTCTGCGCGATCCGCACGAGCGGCGGGGTGTCCATGTCGAGGATCAGTCGCACACGCGCACGGGCCGCAGAGCCGTGCCCGGCGGCATCCAGCACGGCGATGCCGCCGCGCATGCCCTCGAGGTAGTCGGCGAGCACCGCGAGGGCGTCTTTGTGCTGGGTGATCGACGATCCGTCGGCGCGCTCGCGCCAGTGCACGACGACGTCGGGGATCACGTCGAGCGCCCGGGCGTGGGCGTACAGCAGCTGCGAGACGATCTGATCCTCGTAGAGCGCACCCTCGGTGAAGCGCAGCGCGTGGCGACGCCAGAGCTCGATGCGGCTGACTTTCGACCAGGCGACGATGTTCCCCGAGACGTCGGGATGCTCGGCGAGGGTCGTGCCGCTGCGCGCGGGGTCGGTCGCGGCCCGCACCCACGGCTGCACGACGCCAGGGGTGTAGCCACCCGACTCGGGGTTCGCAAGATCGGGGCGCAGGCGCACGTAGGCGCCGACCGCGATGTCGCTGCCGCTCGCGGTCAGGGTGCCGATCAGCCGCGCGAGCGCGGTCGGGGTCATGACGTCGTCGGCGTCGAGGAACGCGACGAACGGCGTGCGTACGCGGTCGAGGCCCGCATTGCGCGCCGCGCCGAGACCGCGCGGAGCGCCGTGCCGGATCAGCGTGAACCGTGGGTCGCGTGCCGCCGCGTCCGCGAAGATCGCGCTCGTCGCGTCGCGCGACCCGTCGTCGATGAGGATCGCGCACCAGGCATCCGTCGTCTGCGCGCGCAGCGAATCGAGGGCCTCGACGGCATACGGGGCGACGTCTCTGCCGGGGACGATGACCGTGACGAGGGGATCGGCGACGGGCGTGCTCACCCGCCCGATCGTACCGTCGCGACGGCATCGGCGAGCGCGTCGGCGACGGGGGCGAGGTCGGCGATGTGGGTGTGCGCGAGGGTGAAGCGCACCGCGGTGTGGGCCGTGTCGGGGTCGATGCCGCACGCGAGCAGCACGTGCGAGGGCTCGTCGCTGCCGGCGGCGCACGCCGACCCGCTCGAGGTGACCACGCCGCGCCGCTCGAGCTGGAGCAGCACGGCTTCGCCGCTCGTCCCGGCGAACGTGAAGCTCGCCGTGCCCGGCAGCCGGCGGGTGGGGTGGCCGGTGAGCCGTGCGTTCGGGACGAGTTCGAGCACACGGCTCACGAACGCGTCGCGGATGACGGTCACGCGGGCGGCCGCGACGACGCGCTCGGCCTCGGCGAGCTCGAGCGCTGTCGCGAACCCGACGATGCCCGCGAGATCCTCGGTGCCGCTGCGCCTGCCCCGCTCCTGGCCGCCGCCGTGCAGCAAAGGCTCGAGCGGCAGGCGACTGCGGACGGCCAGCACGCCGACACCCTGCGGCGCGCCGATCTTGTGCCCCGCGAGCGACAGCGCATCGGCGCCCAGCCCCGCCAGCGGCAGCCACCCCGCGGCCTGCACCGCGTCGAGGTGCAGGGGCACGCGGGCGGCGGCGGTGACGGATGCCAGCGCAGCGGCATCCTGCACCGTCCCGATCTCGTTGTTGGCGTAGCCGATGCTGACGAGGGCGGTGTCGGGGCGGATCGCCGCCGCGACGGTCTCGGGGTCGACCGACCCGGTGGCGTCGACAGACAGGCGGGTGACGGCATAGCCGTGGACGCGATCGAGGTACTCGCATGACGCGAGGACCGCCTCGTGCTCGATCGGCGTCGTGATCACGTGGACAGGCGGGGGGCGGCCGCCCGCCGCACGGTGGAGCGCCGCGCCGATCGCGAGGCCCTTGACGGCGAGGTTGTCGGCCTCGGTGCCCCCCGATGTGAACACGATGTCGGCGGGACGGAACCCGAGGACGGCGGCCACGCGGCGACGCGCGTCGGCGAGGGCTTCGGCTGCGGCTTCGCCGACCGTATGGTGGCTCGAGGGATTGCCGAACCGCTCGGTGAGGTACGGCAGCATCGCCTGCAGCACCTCGGGGCGCACCGGAGTGGTCGCGGCGTGGTCGAGATAGAGCATCGGTCGCGCCGTGATCAGGCGTCGCGCGTGTCGACGATGTCGCCGGTGTCGAGTGCGTCGAGGCGCACGTCGAGACCGAGGTCGAGAGCGCGGGCGGAATGGGTGAGTGCGCCGACGGAGATGACGTCGACGCCGGTCTCGGCGATCGCCGCGACCGTGTCGAGGCTGACTCCGCCCGAGGCTTCGACGATCGTGCGCCCCGCGATGCGCGCGACGCCGGTGCGCAGGTCGTCGACCGTGAAGTTGTCGAGCATGATCGTTCCGACGCCGCGCGGTCCGGTTCCGGCCGCGAGCACCGCGTCGAGCTGATCGAGGCGGTCGATCTCGACCTCGAGATGGGTGGTGTGGGGGAGTGCGGCGCGCGCCGCCTGCAGCGCGGCGGTGAGCGAGCCGTGTCTGCGGGTCAGGACGGCGAGGTGGTTGTCTTTCGCCATCACCGCGTCGGAGAGGCTGAACCGGTGGTTGTGCCCGCCGCCGCTGCGGACGGCATGGCGCTCGACACGGCGCAGGCCCGGCGTCGTCTTGCGCGTGTCGACGATCCGCGCGTCGGTGTGGGCGACCGCGGCGACGTAGGCCGCCGTCTGCGTCGCGATGCCGCTCATCCGCTGCGTGAAGTTGAGCCCGATGCGCTCCGCCGTGAGGATCCCGCGGGCGGGACCGGTGACGGATGCCAGCACGTCGCCCGCGGCGAAGCGATCGCCGTCCGCCACGCGGAGGGTCACCGCGATCCGCGGATCGGTCAGGGCGAACGCGGCGGCGAAGACCTCGCCGCCGCTGAACACACCGTCCTCTCGCGCACGCAGGTCGGCCGCTGCAGTGGCATCCGCCGGGATCAGCACCTCGCTCGTGAGGTCGCCCCACGGGGCGTCTTCGTCGAGTGCGGCCCGCACGACGGCGTCGATGTGCGTACGGTTCAGCATCAGCGTGTCTCCATGGGTTCGCGTACCGAGTGCAGGGCCTGCGTACCCTGTGGCGCGTCGCGCCGCGCGTGCGCGCCGACCGACTCGGTGCGGGCGCGCGCGGCGGCGACGAGCGCCGCGGCGACCTCGAGGAGGTTCTCGTCCTCGAACTGCGCCTCCGTGATGGGGGTGCGCACCGCCCGACGCCACGTGGCGATCACGGACGCGGCGTGGGAGAGCCCGCGCTCGTCGCGCACGAGCCCCGCGTCGCTCCAGAGCAGGGTCTGCAGCGCGGCGCGGGTGAAGGGCGCGCTCTCGTCTGTCCCGAGTGGCTGCGGGGAGGTGCGGATGGCGGCCGCTGCGGACGGATGAGGAAGGGATGCCGGAACCCCCGCGCGCGCGAACGCGCCCTCGTCCGGCCATTCGCCGGTCGCGACATCGCCCGCGACGACGTCCCCGGCGCGGGCCCCGAAGACGGCTCCCTCGAGCAGGGAGTTGGAGGCGAGGCGGTTCGCGCCGTGCACGCCGGTTCGGGCGACCTCGCCGACCGCGTAGAGGCCGGGAAGCGACGTGCGGCCGTGGAGGTCGGTCGTGACGCCGCCCATCAGGTAGTGGGCTGCGGGGGTGACGGGGATCGGCTCACGCGACCAGTCCCGGTCGCGTGCGCGGACGGCGCCGTCGATCGTGGGGAAGCGGCGGGCGAGGAAGGATGCCGTGTGCTTGCGCGTCGGTCGCAGCCCCGTCGCGTCGAGCAGCACCGGACGCCCGCCCTGCGCGGCCATCGCATCGGCGATCGCGCGAGCGACGACGTCGCGGGGTGCGAGTTCCGAGTCGGGGTGGACGTCGAGCATGAACCGCCGACCCTGGTCGTCGCGCAGCACGGCGCCTTCACCGCGCACCGCCTCGGAGACGAGGAACGGGTCGCGATCATCCTCTGCGGGGAGCACGGTCGGGTGGAACTGCACGAACTCGAGATCGACGACCGCGGCGCCTGCGCGCAGCGCCGCCGCGATGCCGTCGCCGGTCGCGACCGGCGGGTTCGTGGTGTGGGCGTAGAGCTGGCCGGCGCCGCCCGTGGCGAGGATGACGGCATCCGCTGTGATCTGCTGGCGTGCGGAGTCGCCGACGAGGAGGTCGACACCGACCACACGGCCGTCGTCGATGAGCAGATCGACGAGGAACGCGTGCTCGATGACGCGCACGGCGCTCGCCCGCAGGCGCGCGACGAGCGCGAGCTCGATGGCGGTGCCGGTCGCGTCGCCCCCGGCGTGCAGGATCCGCGGGTACGAGTGCGCGGCCTCGAGGCCCCTGACGTACTCGCCGTCCGCCGTCCGGTCGAAGGCGACGCCGAGCGCGATCAGCTCGCGGATGCGATCCGGCCCCTCGTCGACGAGCACCGCCACGGCATCCGGATCGCTCAGGCCCGCGCCGGCGACGAGCGTGTCGCGCACGTGCGCCGCGGCGCTGTCGTCGTCGAACAGCACTCCCGCGATGCCGCCCTGCGCGTAGCGGGTGTTCGCGTGCTCGAGCACGTCTTTCGTGACGAGGCTGACGTGGCATCCCGATGCCGTGGCGTGCAGCGCGGCCATGAGACCCGCGATGCCCGAGCCGACGACGACGACCGTCGCCGGTCGGTCAGTCTGCCGAGCGGTCACGGCCGGGCCGCCAGCATGCGTTCGAGCGCGAGCCGCGCGGGGTCGGCGACCTCGGACGGGACGGTGATGCGGTTCACGACGCGACCCGCGACGAGCTCTTCGAGCACCCACGCGAGGTAGCCGGGGTGGATGCGGTACATCGTCGAGCACGGGCACACGACCGGGTCGAGGCAGAAGATCTCGTGCTGCGGGTACTGCGCGGCGAGCCGCTGCACGAGGTTGATCTCGGTGCCGACGGCGAACGTCGTCGGCTCGGTGGCCGCGGCGATGGCTTTGCGGATGTAGTCGGTCGAGCCGGCTTCGTCGGCGGCATCCACGACGGCCATCGGGCACTCGGGGTGGACGATCACGCGCACGCCCGGGTGCGCGGCACGTGCCGCCTCGATCTGGTCGACCGTGAAACGGCGGTGCACCGAGCAGAAGCCGTGCCACAGGATGACCTGCGCGTCACCCAGTTCGGTCTCGGTCGATCCGCCGAGCGCCTTGCGGGGGTTCCACATCGGCATCCGCTCGAGCGGCACGCCCATCGCCTTGGCGGTGTTGCGGCCGAGGTGCTGGTCGGGGAAGAACAGCACGCGCCGGCCGCGCGCGAACGCCCACTCGAGCACCGTGCGGGCGTTGGACGACGTGCAGACGATGCCGCCGTGGCGGCCGACGAATCCCTTGATGGCCGCGGACGAGTTCATGTAGGTGACGGGGATCACCGGGACCAGCCCGTCGGCATCGGGCGTGTCGAGGTCGCCGTACACGTCGGCGAGCTGCTCCCAGCAGTCTTCGACCTCGTCGATCGACGCCATGTCGGCCATCGAGCAGCCCGCGGCGAGGTTCGGCAGGATGACGGCCTGCTCCGGCCGCGACAGCAGGTCGGCGGTCTCAGCCATGAAGTGCACGCCGCAGAAGACGATCGCCTCGGCCTGCGGCTGCTCGAGCGCCGCGTTCGCGAGCTGGAACGAGTCACCCACGTAGTCGGCGTGCCGCACGACCTCTTCGCGCTGATAGAAGTGGCCGAGCACGACGACCCGGTCGCCCAGCTCCTGCTTGGCGGCGACGATGCGGTCGTGCAGCTCGGCCTCGGATGCCGTGCGATAGGCCTCGGGCAGCTCGCCCTGCCGCGGCGCGCCCGTCGGGATGACGTCGCCCATCGACGAACCGGGTCCGTACCCCGGCCGGTTGTCGAACTCCCACGGCCCGGCGGCGAGGTCGGTGGCGCAGGTCGCGGCGACCTTCTCGCCGGCGACGATCGCCTGGATGTCGTGGTCGACGCTCGGGTCGATCGGCTGGTCGGAGCGGGACCGGATCTCGAGGAGGGTCATGGCGTGCCTTTCGGGCGGCGGATCGTCAGTGCGGGAGCGGGCCGCGATCGGCCAGCTCGACGTCGTGGTCGGAGCGGTACAGCCGCGCGGGACGGTGACTGCCCGTGCGGAAGCGATCGGTGGGGATGAGCGTGTGCGAGCCGTCGATCTGCCGGCGGAAGTTCGCCGGGTCGAGGCGGCGGCCGAGGATCGCCTCGTACACTTCGCGCAGCTCGGCGAGTGTGAAGAGGTCGGGCAGCAGGCCGTGCGCGATGCGGCTGTACCCCACCTTGTTGCGCAGTCGCCACAGCGCGTAGTCGACGATGTCGTTGTGGTCGAAGGCGAGCGCAGGCAGTGCGGTCGCGTCGAACCACGCGACGTTCTCCGGGGCGGGTCCACTCGACACGTCTTCGCGCACGAGCGCCCAGTAGACGATCGAGACGACGCGCGTGGGGGAGCGGTCGACCGCTCCGAATGCGTACAGCTGCTCGAGGTAGCTCGGCGCGAGGCCGGTCGTCTCGGCGAGGGTGCGCGACGCCGCGGCATCCATGTTCTCGTCTTCGCCGAGCCAGCCGCCCGGCAGGGCCCATTGTCCGTCGTGGGGGTCGCGGGTGCGACGCACGAGGGGCAGGACGACTGCGGGTCGGTCGGCGCCCGAGCGCGGCTGGATGCTGAAGATCACGGTCGAGACGGCGACGCGGATCGCCGCTCCCGCGGCAGCGGAGGGGGCGGTGGATGCCAGCGTGGTTCGTGTCGACATGACTATAACTCCGGGATCATCTTAAGGTCTGGGTGACCAGAACTGCAACCCGAGCCGTCACACGCGGCCCCGCCCGCCCGACGGAGTCCGTTCATAGGGACCTCGCCTACAGTGGGCGCCCGGGAAGGGGGCAGCGTGCTCGTCATCGATGTCGTCGTGGTCGGCGCTCTCATCGCGGCGGTCGTCATCGGCGCCAGCCGGGGGCTCGTGGCCTCGCTCGGCACGATCGCCGGTCTCGTTCTCGGCGGCTTCCTGGCGTCGTGGCTCGTGCCCGTGCTCGGCCCGGTGCTGGTCGATCTGATCCCCGCGTCGACCTGGCGGTCGGTGATCTCGGCGGCGATCGCCGTCGGGCTCGTCGTGGGCTGCGCCGCGATCGGATCGGCGATCGGATCGGCGATCAGGCGGGGTGTCGACCGCGCGAAGCTCAGCGTGCTCGACCGCGGGCTCGGCGCGATCGCCGGTGCGGCCGCGGCGGCCCTCGTGCTGCTGATGGTCGGGCAGTCGATCGTCGCCACGGGCGCCCCCGCCCTCGCACCGGCCGTCGCCTCGTCGCGCGTGCTCGGCTGGATCGACGACCTCACCCCTGCGCCCGTCGACTCGGCACTCGCCCAGGTCCGCTCGCTCGTCATCGACGAGGGACTGCCCACCCTCGGCGACCTGCTCGACGTGCAGGCCACCTCGACGGCGCCGCCGGTGGCGCTCGACGATCCCGCACTGCAGGCGGCCGCGGGATCGGTCGCCCGCATCAGCGGAACCGCCTACGCCTGCGGCGTCTCGCTGACCGGATCGGGCTTCGTCGTCGCGCCCGATCTGCTCGCGACGAACGCGCACGTGGTCGCGGGCGTCGACACGCCGCTGGTCGAGTTGCCCGGGCGAGAGGCGCGCGAGGGGCGGGTCGTCTACTTCGACCCCACGGACGACATCGCGCTCGTCGCGGTCGACGACCTCGGGGCGCCGGCGCTCGTGCTCGGCGATCTCGCGGTCGGCGATGCCGCCGTCGTGCAGGGCTACCCGCATGGCGGCCCGTTCACGAGCGGCGGAGCGTCGGTCCTGTCGATCGGGGTTGTCGACGTGCCCGACATCTACGACGCCGCATCGTCGCCCCGCGAGATCTATTCGCTCGGCGCCGACGTCCAGCCCGGAAACTCGGGCGGACCCCTGCTGACGTCGGCGGGTGCGGCCGCCGGCATCGTTTTCGCGCGCGGCGAGGACGGCACGGCGCGTGGCTACGCGATCGCGATGAGCGAGCTCGAGCCGGCGCTCGCGGCGACGGACGACGACTCGGCGGCGGTGGCGACGGGCGCGTGCGCGAACTGACCGGATATCGCGGGATGACCGGATATGCTGGGCGCACAACAGAACACAGGCCGCATGACGCGCGCGGGAGAGCCCCGGCATCCGCTTCTACGGAAGAGGCGCCGAGCACCGAAGGAGCAAGCCTCCCCGCCAATCTCTCAGGTCCGCGTACCGCCCGCGTCCGGCCGCTCTGAAAAGCGATGCTCCGCATCCGCCGACGGTGAAAACCCCTGGCTCGGTCCCCGAGCCGATCGAGGGGTGAAACTCTCAGGCCCATGACAGAGGGGGAGTTCACACATGCCGGTTCCGGCATGTGCCAGCCCGAGCCCGGGAGAACTCATGTCTGACCTCCGCACCACTCCGCTGCACGACCGGCACGCCGCGCTCGGCGCGTCGTTCACCGACTTCGGCGGCTGGTCGATGCCCGTGCGCTACACGTCCGATCTCGCCGAGCACCACGCCGTGCGCACCGCCGCCGGTCTGTTCGACATCTCGCACATGGCCGAATTCGAGCTCCGCGGCGCCGATGCCGCGTCGACGCTCGACCGTCTGCTCGCCGGTCGCATCTCGACGATGAAGGTCGGCAAGGCGAAGTACTCGCTGCTGCTGAACGAGACCGGCGGGGTCGTCGACGACGTGATCGTCTATCGCCGCGGCGCCGATGACTTCCTCGTGATCTCCAACGCCGGCAACCGCACGCTCGTCGCCGCCGAGTTCGGTGCGCCGCTGACCCCGTCGGCGGGCGGCGACGTCACGATCTCCGACGTGTCCGACGACTATGCGCTGATCGCCGTACAGGGCCCGCGCGCCCGCGCGATCGTCGAGTCGACAGCCGGCATCGCCGAGGTCGCGCCGGCCCTCGCCGACCTCGGCTACTACGCGTGGTCGGCGGGCACGTTCGCGGGCACGCCGCTGTTCATCGCCCGCACCGGATACACCGGCGAAGACGGGTTCGAACTGCTCGTGCCGAATGCGTCGGCGCCCGCCCTGTGGGACGCCCTGCTCATCGCCGGCGAGCCGCACGGCCTCGTGCCCGCCGGTCTCGCCGCCCGCGACACGCTCCGCCTCGAGGCGGGCATGCCGCTGCACGGCCACGAACTGTCGGCTGGCATCCTCCCGGCGCAGGCCGGGCTCGGCCGCGTCGTCGCGCTCGACAAGGACGACTTCACCGGCAAGGCGGCGGTGGCCTCGGCATCCGCCGACCTGCCCGTCCTCGTCGGCCTGGTCGCCGAGGGACGCCGCGCCGGGCGGGCGGGCTACGCGGTGCTGGATGCCGCGGGCACAGCCGTCGGCGAGATCACGAGCGGTGTGCTGAGCCCCACCCTCGGGCATCCCATCGCCATGGCCTTCGTGCCTCCGGCTCTCGCAGACCCCGGCACCGAACTCTTCATCGACGTGCGGGGAACCCGCATCTCCGCGACCGTGACCGCCCTGCCTTTCTACCGGAGGACCGCATGACCGACCAGAACACCCTCAAGTACACCGCCGAGCACGAGTGGGTCGCCCTCGCGGGCGATGTCGCGACGGTCGGCATCACCGACTACGCCGCCGACAAGCTCGGCGACGTCGTCTACGTCGACCTTCCCGCGGTCGGTACGACCGTCACCGCCGGCGAGGTCTGCGGCGAGATCGAGTCGACCAAGTCGGTCGGCGAGCTCTACGCGCCGCTGACCGGCGAGGTCGTCGCGGTCAACGACGCGGTCGTCGACGACCCGGCATCGGTCAACGGTGACGCGTTCGGCGCCTGGCTCGTGAAGATCCAGGTCGACCCGGCCGACGTCGAGGCTCTGATGGACCACGCCGCCTACGTCGCGCTCACGGGCGGCGAGGAGTGACCTCCGCCGCCTTCGCAGACCGGCACATCGGCACGGATGCCGATGCGCAGGCGATCATGCTGAACGCGCTCGGCTACGGCTCGGTCGACGATCTCGTCGAGCGGGCCGTGCCGGCATCCATCCACGCGGCGCCGATCGACGACAGCGTGATCCCGCCTGCGGCGACCGAGGCCGAGACCCTCGCCGAGCTGCGGTCGCTCGCCGCCATGAACCGCGTCGCGCGCCCGGTGATCGGGCTCGGCTACTACGACACGCTCACGCCGTCGGTGATCGCACGGAACGTGTTCGAGAACCCGTCGTGGTACACCGCCTACACGCCCTACCAGCCCGAGATCTCGCAGGGGCGCCTCGAGGCGCTGATCAACTTCCAGACGATGGTGACCGACCTGACGGGTCTCGCCACGGCGGGCGCCTCGATGCTCGACGAGTCGACCGCGGTGGTCGAGGGCATGCTGGTCGCCCGGCGCGCCTCGAAGTCGACATCGAACGTGTTCCTGGTGGATGCCGACGCGCTGCCGCAGACGAAGGCGTTGCTCGCGCACCGCGCCGCGGCCCTCGGCATCGTCGTGCACGAGACGCCGTACGACCTGAGCCCGCCGCCCGCCGACATGGACGTGTTCGGTGCGTTCATCCAATACCCCGGCGCCACCGGCCGCGTGTGGGACCCGTCCGAGGTCATCGCCGCCGTGCAGGCGCAGGGTGGCCTCGCGGTCGTCGCGGCCGACCTGCTCGCATTGACGCTGCTGCGCTCGCCCGGCTCGCTCGGCGCCGACGTTGCCGTCGGCACGACCCAGCGCTTCGGCGTGCCGCTCGGCTTCGGCGGCCCGCACGCCGGCTATCTGGCGGTGCGCTCCGGTCTCGAGCGTCAGCTGCCGGGGCGGCTGGTGGGCGTGTCGATGGATGCCGCCGGCAAGCCCGCCTACCGCCTGTCGCTGCAGACGCGCGAGCAGCACATCCGTCGCGAGAAGGCGACGTCGAACATCTGCACCGCGCAGGTGCTGCTGGCGGTCATGGCATCCATGTACGCCGTCTAT
>Ga0160441_100122_pt1 | contig 90418 bp, 79 predicted proteins | sample HID1971K_E1MG_FD_108260 | JGI IMG/M metagenome (GOLD analysis project Ga0160441, IMG submission 108260) | Enriched millipede-associated microbial communities from UW Madison campus, WI, USA - HID1971K_E1 MG | ecosystem: Host-associated > Arthropoda: Insects > Digestive system > Unclassified ... | reverse complement strand
TTCTAGTACACGAGCGGTCGATGGTTAACTTCGTAGCACCTCAACCATCACTCACTACTAAGCGAAACTCAGCAATGTGTACGGTTCTAGTACACGAGCGGTCGATGGTTAACTTCGTAGCATCTCAACCATCACTCACTACTAAGCGAAACTCAGCAATGTGTACGGTTCTAAAAAATAAAACCTAGCAATGTGTACAGTTAAAGTACAAATTGCTAGGTTTTGTAACACTTTAACCAAAAATGAAAGTTCTCGTTCAGTTACTTACTCTGAAACTATCCCAGCAACGTGTACGGCTTAAGCTCACGAACGGACGATGTTCAGCACGAAGCTCTTAAAATGGAAGTTCAAAATCGTGGGCTGTCAGCACCAAGAAGATGGCCTACAGCGAAAACGAGTAGCACAGCGTACGTATTGTGTACGTGAGCACACGCAGGCTTTCGATGGAGGACATATTCGCCGTCGAATACACTTCGTCAGCATAATCATCGTGATCACAGTCCGCGATTTTGAGCCACCTATAAAAGTTGTTCGTATTTGTAGCTTGGATAGCAGCCTAACACCCGCACCTGACACCCAATCGCTTCAATCTCTTGCAGCGCTGATTGTAATAAAAACTCTTCCAGTGAGTACTTAATCTCAATATAGAAATAATAACTACCTAATTTTTTCTTTGTCGGACGCGATTCAATACGTGATAAGTTAATTCTTCTCCATGCAAATGCAGATAACACTTGATGCAATGCACCAGCATAATCTTCAGGTAATGTAACAAGAATACTTGTCTTCATATTACTATTTTCACGAGCAGTATATGGCTTATCTCCTACTAAGAAAAAGCGCGTGTAATTGTTATTGTGATCAGTGATCGATTCCGCTAATATATCTAATTTATTGTTAACTGCAGCAGTCTTTGTCCCGATTGCAACGATACCTTCACCTGGATGATCTGCGGCAATTTTTACTGATTCTGCTGTACTACTCACATGTTCAGTCTCCGCATACGGGAAATATTCACGAATATATTGAAGACATTGCGACATTGCGACAGGATGACTAATGACTTTTTTCACTTTAGAGTAATCGAACTGACCTGACTCATTTAACAATTCTGAACGACGACCGATAAGATTCTGAATGGAGGGATATACCCATTCCGCTTGAATCGGCAAATCAACTTCATGAACAAGCCAATCTAAATGCAAGCTCACTGAACCATCAATCGTATTCTCTATAGGAATAACACTATAATTACTAATATTATTGACAGTAGACAGAAAAACATCTGAAATCATTCGATGATATTTCCACTGAACGGATTCATCTGAAAAGAATAACTTTGCTGCTTCATCTGATACTGATCCTGCGGGCAATACAGCTACTGTTGTCATTAGTGTCCATCTCCTTTAACCAAATCCATAAACGCGATTGTTTCACCTTGTATATTGGATTCGTATATGACTCTCGCGCCATAAATATCCGGAGATAGCCACATCGTAGTAGCTGTAATGCCCTCCTTTTTCATGCACTCAAGTAAAAATTGTTCAAGTTCTTCTTGCTGCTTACTTTGCGAATCAACAAATGTAATTAATGTTGGACCCGCACCACTTAGAGCCGCCCCAAGAGCACCTTTTTCGGTAGCATGTTCCAAAATATATTCCATGCCAGGAATTAATGCGGCGCGATACGGTTGATGTACCCGATCTTGCATAGCGGTACGAATTAATTCAAGCTGACCAGATGCTAGCGCAGCGACAAGCAATGAACTGCGACCAATATTAAAGACTACATCTGCTTTACTATATTGATTTGGCAATGCATGTCTCGCTTTTTCAGTTGATAATTGAAAATCAGGTACGATAACTAAAGTTTCAAGTCTGTTAGGAGGCGTTATCTTCACGTAGGGAGCTGTTATCTCATCCCATGAAGAGATAACTATCCCACCAAATATTGACGCTCCTACATTGTCTGGATGTCCTTCTAGCTCCGTTGCCATATGAAATAGTTCATCAGTAGTCAATGCCTGTCCTATCAGTGCATTGGCAGCAACAAGGGCTCCAACAATAGCAGACGCACTACTTCCTAAACCACGAGTCAAAGGAATTTCGCTATACATACTTATTTTAAGTGCTTGCTCTGGCATTCCTGCCCTAGCAAACACTTTTTGAGCTACTTTATATATTAAATTATTGTGATCTGTCGGAATCCCGTCCATACCATCGCCATATAAATGAACTTCTGTTTTATCAGCTACTGTAAGCTCTAACCACGCATATAGAGATAAAGCCATACCTAGTGCATCGAAACCTGGTCCTAAATTTGCAGTACTCGCGGGAATTTTAACAACTACGGATTGTTTTTCTATTTTGTTCATGTGCTTATCCTTCTACTCGATATACGCTCTTCACTTCATGAATAACATCAATAGCATTGAATGATGAAAGTACATTTTGAATTGCGGCTTTGCTAGCATCATGTGTAATGACGATAATTTCAGCATGAGTTTGATTTTGATTAGGTTGTTGCAGAACAGATTCTAAGCTTACTTCATGATTTGCAAATTCTTGTGTAATCCGAGCGAGTACTCCCGCACGATCAGCAACTTTAAGCAGCAAGAAGTATTTAGAAGAGATTTGATCGTCAGTTTTAAGCACTGTCTGTTTGTAGGCAGTGTTCACTCGTTTACCACTGATACCAAGTTTAATATTTTTACTTACTGCGACGAGGTCAGCAACTACAGATGTTGCTGTTGGTAATTCACCTGCACCTGCACCATAGAACATCGTTTCACCTACTGCTTCACCATATACTAGAACAGCATTGAATACTCCGTTAACAGAAGCGATAGGATGAGAATTTTTTACCATTGTAGGTTGCACAGATACACTTACTTGATTTTCATCACATTCAGCAATACCTAGTAATTTTAATTGATACCCAAGATGCTTAGCATATTGAATATCTTCTTTTGTAACGGAAGATATACCTTTAACTGATACATCATCTAAAGACACCGCTGTATGGAAACCAAGACGTGCTAGAATTGTCATTTTACGAGCTGCATCAAGGCCTTCTACATCACTTGTAGGATCAGCTTCAGCATAACCTAATGCTTGAGCTTCTCTCAATACATCGTCATAAGATGCACCTTCTTGAGTCATTTTAGTTAAAATGAAGTTAGTTGTACCGTTGACGATACCCATAATTTTAGTAACGCGATCTGATGAGAAACCATCTACAAGTGTACGGATGATTGGAATTCCACCAGCAACACTCGCTTCATAGTACACATCGCAACCACTTTTTTGTGCAATTTCTAATAATTCCGTTCCATAAAGCGCCATCAGATCTTTATTTGCCGTAACAACGTTTTTACCAAGGTTAAGAGCTTCAACAATATAATCTTTTGTATCCGTAGTTCCGCCCATTACTTCAATAATCACATCAATTTCAGGGTGACGAACAACTTCCCATGGATCTTCTGTTAATTTAGAACGATCTACTTCAATGTTGCGGGATTTGTTCACATTAGAAACGAGTATTTTTGTAATCTCGATAGAACTACCTACTTGATTATGCAAATCGTCTTGATGATTTTCCACTATACGAACTACGCCAGTACCAACAGTACCTAGACCTAGCAATCCAACTTTTATTGGTTTCATCTATATCCCTCCAGAGTTGATTTATTTTATATGTGGGCCTTGAACTTCCACTTTCAATGAAGGTTCAAAAAGCGGACTTTCGCAAGCCTAGAAAATGGAGTTAATTGAGGAAGGTGGAAACGTAAATGTACGTTATTGGGACATACGTACCTACAATGTTTCTGCAAGAAACATACCTCAGAAGCGAAGCTACGCTAGACTTTCCAAATTAGCTTCATATTCGACGTCGAATAAGTAACGTTAACATACTCATCGTTATCAAAGCCCGCTCTTTGAACTAACTCTATCCTTGGCCAATTACTAAAGCATTCCTCACACCCGCCTGTTGTTTCAATAATTCTATAAATGGTTCAATCTCTTTCGATAAGCCAGAAACATCTACTGATAGCACTACGTTAGCATAGCCTTGTAATGGAATACTTTGATTCATAGTTAGTAAATTACCATCATGTGCGGCAATTACACCAAGTACACTAGACAATACACCTGAACGATGTTCTAAGTCCATCGCAACAGTGATAATATGTTCTCTAGCAATTTCAGCTAGCGCATACACACCATCTTTATATTTATAAAAAGCACTTCTACTCAGCCCCACTCGTTCTACAGCCTCATTGATCGTATGTGCTTTACCACTTTTCAATATTTCTTTCACCTGAATGGTCTTAACGATCGCCTCGGGTAATATATCCTCTCGGACGACAAAAAATCGAGCGGTCATCAATTGTCCTCCTAACAAAGACATGTGTTCTCTTATAGTGGACATTATATCGAATTCTAGAATTAATTACAATAGGCTGTACAAAAAAAAGACGACCGCAGTCGTCTCCTATTTATTAGTTATTTGGATCGTAATCAGAACCTTCGAAGAATTCAAAATTAAAATCGCCAATTCGAATCGTATCGCCATCTTTAGCTCCACGCTTACGAAGTTCATCATCTACGCCCATATTACGCAACATTTTTGCGAATTTCATAACGGCATCATAACTAGTCATATTGAAGCGTTTCATAAAGCGGTCAACTTCTTCACTTTCAAGCACATAATCTTCATTATCACGAGAAATTTTGAAGCTTGCTTCTTTTTTACGCTCGTATTTGAATACTTTACGTTGCTCTCCTTCTTCAGGAACGATATCTTGAGCTTGTTCTTCAGCCAATTGCTTTTCAACGATATCAAGTACATCAGCTGCTTTATATAGAAGCTCATTAATACCATCTTTTGTTAATGAAGAAATAGGGACGATAACATGTTCTTTATCGCCATCATACTCTTTCAATTGCTCTAAGAATATTTCTAAGTTCTCTGCAGATTGTGGCATATCCATCTTATTAGCTGCAATGATTTGTGGTCTGTCAGCTAATTTCTCATTATAAAGACGTAACTCGTTATTAATTTTAATCCAATCATCAAATGGATCACGACCATCAGTTCCTGATATATCAATAACGTGAATAATAACTCGAGTACGTTCTACATGACGTAAAAATTCATGACCTAGTCCAATACCTTCATGCGCACCTTCAATTAGTCCTGGAAGATCAGCCATTACAAAGCTTCTTCCATCACCAACTTCAACAACACCTAGGTTAGGTGAAATCGTTGTAAAGTGATAAGCACCAATTTTCGGTCTCGCTCCAGAAACTACTGAAAGCAAGGTTGACTTACCTACGCTTGGGAAACCAACCAAGCCGATATCAGCCATTACTTTCATCTCAAGGACTACCCAATGCTCTTCACCAGTTTCACCATTCTCCGCAATATATGGAGCTGGATTAGTTGGCGTTGCAAATCGCATATTACCGCGACCGCCACGTCCACCTTTGGCAATGATAATTTGTTGCCCATGTCTCGTAAGATCGGCAATGATTTCTCCTGTATCATCATCAGTGATGGTTGTTCCAGGTGGAATGCGTACAATTGTATCTTCTGCACTTGCGCCGTGCATTCCTTTTACTTTACCGCGTTCCCCACTGTCAGCTTTAAAGTGTTTCTGATAACGGAAATCCATTAGCGTTCTTAAACCTTCATCAACACGAAAGATCAAATTACCGCCATTACCGCCGTCACCGCCGTAAGGTCCACCATTTTCAACGTATTTTTCACGTCGGAAAGAAATCAGACCGTTACCACCGTCGCCGCCTTTTACAAATATCTTAGCTTTATCGACAAACATGAATTGCCTCCGTTCACGCTCTAGTTATCTGCAAATCAATTTGCTCGACTGATAATGCTCCGATGATTTGTACAGATCTAGCGCCATTCAACTGCTGTTCTATTTTTTGTTGCCATAAATCTTGATTGTTCACACTACCATCATAAGCAAAATGTATATTTAAATGATCCTTATTGTTTTCAAATTGTAATTGGAGGATTGGATCAGATATCATATCAACAGCTGTATATATTCGATATGCAGTAATAATTGATATAATGATCTCGCTAATTTGCTGATTCTCTATAATAATCGATCGTTGATCTTCCTCAGTGGAGAAGCTAACTTCTAAGCTGAAATTACTTGGAATCGTTCGAAAACCAATAAGATAACTAACAAGCGAAGGTTCCTCTAGCTTTGAGATTGCACTCTCTGCTAACATCTTCCCCTTTATTCGTTCTACATATTCAGTTATGCGCTCTTGCTTACCAAGTCGTATATAGCCAAATAATACTTGTAGATCATTCATCCAATCATGACGATGATGATTCATCGTTGATATCCATTTTTTATGGGTTGATCTAATTGTTAAGGATAATTGTTGCTTGTAGATTTTCTGCTCAACATAATAATAAATAGCACCAATAGCCGCTACCCATATTAATGCAAGTAGATTTATCCATCTGTGACTAGGCCAAACGAAGATTAATATTGCAGGTATAAAAGCAGTAAGCCATAGCCAACGTCGCCATACGTACCAATACTCCATCTAGCAATTCCACCTCTTTACTTAACACTAATCACTGCTTTCAAATAAAGTTCATCATCACAGTCAGCGATTTTGAACTACCTTATTACAATAAGGTTCAAAATATGGACTTTCGCAAGCCGAGCAGGTGGAACGTTACTTGAGAAAGGCGGAAGCGCAAGTGTACATCATTACGTACACGCGAACCGTACTTTCCAAGTTCGTTTCAGATGCGACGCCGAATATGCTGCGTCAGCATACCCATCGTTATCAAAGTTCATATTTTGAACTACCTAGACTACCTTACCTAAAAATAGCCCCGACCAAGCAATGCTGGAAGGGGCTACTTACCGTTCGTTATTAAGCTTCTACTGCTGCAGCAACTGGTGCTAGTTCAACTGGGTATACGCTCACTTTTTTGCGTTCACGACCCCAACGTTCAAACTTAACCACGCCGTCAATCATAGCATATAACGTATCATCTTTACCGATACCTACGTTAGTTCCAGGGTGAATTTTTGTACCACGTTGACGGTACAAAATGCTACCACCAGAAACGACTTGACCGTCTGCACGCTTAGCGCCAAGACGCTTAGAATGAGAATCACGACCGTTCTTAGTAGAACCTACACCTTTTTTGGATGCGAACAACTGAAGATTTAATTTCAACATCTAGTGTCCCTCCTTCTTAACTATTATTTGAATTGCGATCATGTACCGATACATGATCACCATATGATTGAGCGATCGAATCAAGCATCACAATCATAGACTCAAGCAATAACTGGAGCTTTTCTTCCACTACTTGATCCGCAATTTGCGGAATAGGAGAAGATAGCCAACCATTCTTCATCTTGACAGGAAGCTCGACTCCCGCTAACGCTTCGATCGCATTCACTGTACCAACAGATACAGCGGAAACACCAGCACAGACAATGTCTTTACCGTGTTTTGCATAATTAGCATGTCCTTCAACAGCGAATGATACAATACGATTGTTATCGTTTTCTCGTACAATAGTGATCGTAATCATCTTAGCTCCTATTAAGCTTCGATTTTTTCGATAGTTACTTTAGTGTACGGTTGACGATGACCTTGCTTGCGTCTGTAGTTCTTTTTCGCTTTGTATTTGTAAACAATGATCTTTTGACCTTTGCCGTGTTTCTCCACTTTTCCTGACACTTTAGCGCCAGATACAGTTGGAGTACCTGCAACAAAACCGTTGCTTCCTGATACAGCTAGAACTTGGTCAAAAACAATGTTTTCTCCCTCGTTACCGTCAAGTTTTTCGATGTAGATTACATCGCCTTCTTGAACTTTATACTGCTTACCACCAGTTACGATAATTGCGAACATAGTTGGTGCACCTCCTTATTTGTCGAAGACTCGCCTAATCAAGGTGTCATTGTTGCCAATGAACTTAAACCCGATTCGTGCGGTACTTGTATTATTCATCAATGTGAACAATACACCAAAACATTGTATCATAAGTAGCCCATTACTTCAACTGAATTTCTTGCAAATATTTCGATGTATAACTATCACGAGCTTTTTTACGTGTTAATTCCATCAATCCAAGCCTTGTCCAACCAAAAACAACACATTTTGCTCCATCAAATTTGACTGAATCAAATAGAATTTTATAGATGCGATTACGATTTTCTTCGTTTTCCATATCTATAAAATCAATAATAATAATACCACCTGTATCTCGTAAACGTAGCAATCTAACGATAAGCTCCGCAGCTTCAGCATTCGTCTGGTACAATGTAGCTTCCAAATCATTATGTCCAACGAATTTCCCCGTGTTCACATCTATTACCGTTAACGCTTCGGTTTCTTCCCATATAATGTAGCCGCCATTTTTAAGAGGGATTTTGCGTCCAAATGCAGACACAAGCTGTTTATGAACACCGTATTGTGAAATAATCGCATGCTGTTGTTGCACATAACTCCGTAATTCCGGGGAATCTTGTGGAGCAATAAGATTCATAATGAGTTGAACCTCATCTTTAAGTTCCGGAGAGCTTACCCAAATCTCCTCAACATCAGCTTGATAGAGATCACGAAATACACGTTGTAATAATTGTTCTTCACTATGGAGTAAGTACGGCGCCTCAGTATTGTACGATAAATCCGAAATATGTTGCCAAACATGGCGTAGATGTTCAACATCTGCCTGCAATGATTCCAAAGGCTTGCCAATAGCAGCAGTTCGCATGATAATTCCTTCATTATGCGATATAAGCTTAGCAGCAATTTGCTTCAAGCGTTCTTTTTCATGATCATCAACAACTTTTTTTGAAATTCCGATATAATCTGCTTTAGGCATATATACTAGCCATCTTCCCGCCAAATTATAATGAGTTGTTACACGAGCTCCTTTATTGCCAAAAGGATCTTTTACAACTTGTACAATAAGTTCTTGGCCAGGGTAGGTGACTTGAGATATAGTGGGCTTCTCATGAGGTTGCTTATCCATATTGGGATCGAGTAAATCGTCGATATAAATAAATGCGTTTTTCATTATACCAATATCAACAAATGCAGCCTGCATGCCAGGTAACACATTTTGCACGATTCCTTTATAAAAATTACCTACTAAGCTACGTTCTGTTGTTTGCTCTACGAAGAATTCTGTCAGTTGTCCATCCACTAATAACGCTGCTTGAGTATGCGTTTGATTCCTATGGATAAGCAATTGCTTCATTTCTCGTCACCACCTTCACCCGTTTTCTTCATTTTAACGGAAAAGTTCACCAACTGCACGATGAAGATTACTCCCATCTGCACTATATTGCAAAGTCTCTTGTTCAGAATAAAGTTTTACCCCTCGTGAGACACCATCTACGACACATAAAAGATGAAGTTGTTCACGTTTATATCTTTTGAACACCTCATATAAACTTTGCTGCGATTGTGCAAGAATCGGAACAACTCGAGCACCTGCAGTTTCAAGCTGTTCTACTCGCTTCGAACGAAACAGTAAAAATCTATAAAATAAAAAAGGAACATGACGATGGTAAGTAACATTAGAATAAAATAGAAATATTCCAACCATTAATTCATTGAGTTTGATTCCTTGAAAATTCTGTACCAATGGTAGTATTGCATAACCCATTAGAATAACGCTACAAACAATACTCATTCTAGCAGTCCATAATAAAACATCGAAAAACTGAAAACGATAACTTAACATAGCAAGTACTATTTTTCCTCCATCAAGAGGCAGTATAGGTAGCATATTGAACGCCGCTAACCATAAATTAGCCTGTATGAGATAGTTCGTCCATTCTATTGACCACAATCCTAAGTCCCCCATCATCCAAGCAAATGCTGCCATCCAAATATTTTGAAGGGGCCCTGCAATAGCAACAAGCCATTCATCTTTCGCTGATGCACCATTACCTTCGTCAACTTCAACAACGCCACCAAAAGGTAATAGTTTTACCGCTTTTACATGCCAGCCAACCGCAAAAGCCATCACAACATGGCCTAACTCATGAACAATAACGAGTAGAAACAAAATAATTAGCTCGAGGAAATATCCCGTTAACGTGGATGCTAACAATATCATAATAAATAAAGGATGAAGACTCCACTTAATTTGTAGCCATTTATTCAACAGAAATCACTTCCAGCGGATCGATATACTGATCATTCTGCTTAATAGCTAGAAATAGTACACTATAATCTTCATTTGCAACAGGAGCTAGTTTCCCAATGCTTGCTCCTGCTTCTACCCAATCACTCACTTGTACGTTAACTTCATTTAACCTCGTATATATAGATATACGTTTATCGGCATGTTGAATAATGACACTATCCTGCTGTTCTCTTACAAGAATAACTCTGCCCTTCTCTACAGCATGAACAGTCGCATTCGGTTCCCCTGCAATTTCAACACCATTGAGCAATTCTGCGAATGTATGAAGAAGTACACCATTATCAATTGGAGCAACGACTTCAACATTCTGATTATGTTTCGCTAAAGCTAACTCACTTTTATTACCGAAGCTTGGAATGAAGGAAGGTGAACCAGAAAAAACATCTTCATACCAGTTGGCTATCGCTACAAAGTCGAAAGAAGTTTGTAATTCCCGGTCCAACCAACTTCTCCCTTTCTCAACATAAGGGTTAGATAATTGGGATGAGATAAATACAATAGCTAACATTACGATCGCAATAACAGTCTGGATTTTCAAATGACTGAAGAAACTATACTTTTTTCTCTCATCTAATTCATCTAGAACGACATGATCTTCTGGATTATTACTTTGATGATTTCCATGTTCCCATGGATTCGCATTTAACTTCCAAAACTTCTCAGGATCATTTTCTACATTGGTTGGCAGTTTTCTCAATAGTATCAACTCCATTTACAATCATCTTTCCTAATAGGTATGACTGCGAGCGGACAAGTATGCAATAACCAACAACAAAAATAGACCAACCAGTAATAACTGGTTGGTCTATTTTTGTTTCATGTTGAAACGAAACCCAGCAACGTGTACGCCTGCGTACACGAACGAACGATGTTTATCACGAGACTTCAAATGAAGGTTCAAAATCGTGGGCTGTCAGCACCAAGAAGATGACCTTCAGCGAAATCAAGTAGCACAGTGTACGTTATTGGTACACGAGCACACACAGGCTTTCGATGGAGGGCATATTCGATGTCGACTACGCTACATCAGCATAATCATCGTGATCACAGTCCGCGATTTTGAACTTCCACTCAGTCTGGGAGTTCATACATATGTTGATGCGATCGTATACTCAACACCAATCCAATACAGAACATGTTAATCAGTAATGAAGTACCGCCGTAGCTAATAAACGGTAGTGTTATCCCTGTAATAGGCATTAAACCTATCATCATACCAATGTTCTGGAAAATCTGGAATACAAACATCGAGGCAATTCCGATAATGATATACGAGGCTCGCCTATCTTTGCAATTGAAAGAGATGATAATCATCCTATAAATAAGCAAGAAATAAAGTAGTAACAGTACCGCCGCACCTTGAAATCCTAATTCTTCACCGATAACTGCAAAGATAGAATCTGAATATGGATACGGTATGAAACCACCATTTTTCATACCACCTTGAAGATAGCCTTGTCCTGACAATCCCCCAGAACCAACCGCTTGTATCGCATTTTCCGATTGATGCTTTGCATCATCGGATGCATCGTCAGGATTCAAAAAGGTATTAATCCGCTCATACCAGTGAGGTTTTCCCTCAGCTACAAGATAATCTTTAATCTCATCATTGTATGTATTGAATAGCATTAACACTCCCGCTAACACGATTGCGCATGCTCCAATACCGATAAGTACATGCCAATGATTTACATTACCTATCCATAACATACCGACAACGATGACGAAGTAAATAATCGCATTACCAAGATCTGGTTGTGCCATTACAAGTCCAAATGGAATAAGCGAAAAAATTCCGATCGGAATGATATCTCTGCGGAATCGTAGCTGTTCACCTTGTCGTCTTCCCATGAGATATGCGATACCTATTATGAGAAATAATTTAACTGCTTCAGCAGGCTGAATTGATAATTTCCCATCGAAAAGTGAAAACCAACCAATGGCACCATTAATTTTACTTCCAAATGGGAATATAAGAATTAATGAAACAACGCCAATAATATAGAGAACCCACCATGTCTTCAATACTAATCGATAATCTACAAATACAGATAATAGGATCACAGCAAATCCGAGAATATAATACATTAATTGCTTATTTTCAAAACCATGATACAATATCGTATTTTCAGTAGCACTCCGTATAACAAAATAACTGAAGGCCATTAACCCGACAAGAATAATTAAGATCATCCAGTCAATTTTTTTAATCTTGTTAAGCAACTACATCATCCCATTCCAAAGAGCTTTCTGATCTTTTTGAAAGTACCTACTTTTTCATCAAGCACCATCAATGGAACCATATCCCCAAGCATACGTCTTGCGATATTACGATAAGCAATAGCTGCTTTGTAAGCTGGATTCAAAGCAACTGGCTCACCATGGTTAGCACTAGCAATTACTTTCTCATCATCTGGTACAATTCCTAACAAATCAATAGCTAGTACTTGGCAAATATCGTTAACATCAAGGATATCACCTGATTTCAACATGCCTGGGCGTATACGATTAACGATTAATTTCGAAGGTATTTTGTTCTGCTCAAGCAAACCAATGACGCGGTCAGCATCACGAACTGCTGTAGCTTCTGGTGTAGTTACGATAATCGCTCGCTCAGCACCTGCAATCGCATTACGGAATCCTTGTTCAATACCCGCTGGACAGTCTATGATGACGAAATCATGAGTTTGTTTTAATTCATTTACTATTTTGTTCACTTGTGCTGGTGTAATAGCATCTTTGTCTTTCGTTTGAGCAGCTGGTAACATATACAACTCGTCGAAACGTTTGTCTTTAATAATTGCTTGCTCTAGTCGGCAACGATTTTCTGCAACATCACAAATATCGTAAATAATCCGATTTTCTAATCCCATAATCACATCTAGATTACGAAGACCGATGTCGGTATCCACGAGTATAACTTTCTTTCCTAACAATGCAAGCGATGTACCTATGTTAGCAGATGTTGTTGATTTACCAACTCCACCTTTTCCGGATGTAATAACTATGGCTTCTCCCATTCTCTTACACTCCCCTCATCATAATTGGTAGTCTATTCTCTCGATGTAGTAGCGTTAGTTTCTGTATAATCATCGCATCATCTTGTATAAATGCATATTCCATCAAACCATCTGTTTCTTCCCATTCTTCGAGTGGTTTACTTATGATTTCATGAATTTTCAATTGAGTAGGTTTAAGATAAGAGGCAACAATAATTGCATCTTCTCGGCCATTAGCACCTGCGCATGCTTGCCCTTTAAGAGACCCTAAAATATAAATATCGCCACTGCATCTGACTACTCCTCCCGGATGCACATCACCTAATATTAATAAATCTCCGTCAAATTCGATAACTTGACCAGATCGAACTATCGTTGCCATTACTTTCAGCTCCGCATGAGCCCTATTTTTCTCTTCATCAGGTATATCGCTTTCAATTGCTTGAATCATCAGATTACCTTGCGAGCGAATAATATCTGAAATCGACTTCGTTTGTTCTTCTGTAACAACTCTTTGACCAAGCTTCACGGTGATATGAATTAAAGGACCAGACAATAATTGCTGATGAGTTTTTTCAATCTTATGCTTTAACTCTGAAACTAGCACCTCGAATTCACACTTATCGTCGAGAAGGAAAAGCAGACCATCCTTGACACCTTTTATCATTATATGTTGTTTTTCAGTCATCTTAGTCCCTCCCAACGTAATGTATTCTCGATTTGTCCAAGCTTTTCCTTCTTAAGTGCTACATTTCTTCAGCTGAATCTGAAGAATGAAACTGCTTTCTTGACTCGAACATTTTACGTACTGGTACATAGAAAAGAAGTGCGAACACAAGTTGTAAAAACAAACTAGGTAAAATATATTGAATTAGTGCCCATGGATAAGACCCTGTCGTAAGTTTAAACACTTTATTAATGAAGTATAGTACCGAGTCAAATCCAATACTAGCAAATCCAATAACTGAAATAGCAAGCATTAAAGTAGCTTTCTTACGTTCAAGTAGAATACCAATTAAATATCCAATTAAGCCCATGAAGAAGAAATGTGCTCCCATAACATGACCATAATACATAATATCTTGAAGTAGTCCAAAGCCCATTCCTAATGCGAGCGCTTGATGTCGACTACCATACAACGAAGCGAAAATCACCATTACAAATGTGAAGTGAGGAATAATTCGATCTCCAAAACTGCTAGGTATTAACCAAGGCATTAGAGCCCCTTCTAATACGAAGATAATTAGAATGATCAGAACGATTCGATTCAAGCTCATGGCGTAAGCTCCTCATCTTCGTTAATTTGCGGAATTTTCACAACGAACACTTCAGTTAATTGATTTAAATCAACAAACGGATCAATTGTCGCTTCATAGGTTAGTCCTACTTCGCCAACTTTCAGAGTTTCAATCGTACCAATCTGCAAACCTCTTGGATAAATATTACCAAATCCAGAAGTTATAACGGTGTCTCCTTCTTTCATCGGGTCACCTTCACCAATTTTTGTCATCATGATACGTTCAAGTTCAGCATCATAATCTGTAAGAATACCGAATGACTCTGTTTCTTTATTCAAAACAGTAGCTGAAATGGCGTTAAAAGCTGTAGATAATGAATTAAGTTCTGTATAAGGTGTTACAGAAGCAGTAAACGGCGTCACAGCTTTTACTAAACCGACTAATCCATCTACAGTTACTACTGCCATGTCTTTTTCAACGCCTTGCCTAGATCCCACATTAATGTTGATTGTACGATTATTCGCGTCATTACTGACAGAAATAACTTGTGCGATCATATATGTATAATCATACATTTCCTTCTGGTGTGAAGCGAAATCTAGTTCATCTTGTAACCGTTTATTCTCATTTTTAACAAAATTATATTCAACTTTATCCCTTGCATACTGAGCAGCAAGCATACGAAGTTGCTCATTTTCTTCATAGATAGTATTAAGATTTTTCATATCTTGAAAGAAGCCCGCTACTGCACCAGCGGGCCGATAAATCATTTGTTGAATGCCTCCGATGGCATCTTTCACAAATTTCTCAGGCCATGTAAGGGATTGTCTACCACCGATAGACAATCCGATCATGACAATAAATATTAGAAAACCGATCATAAGCATAAAAAGTCGCTTATTCTTTAAAAAATTGAACAATAGTTTTCACCTGCCATGTGTGAGATTACAGGCATAAGCTTAGCGCTTAGATCGAAGTGATGTTTTTGATCTGAACAAATCAAGATGCTCTAAAGCAAGTCCTGTTCCAATCGCTACACAATCCAAAGCATTGTCCGCTACAATTACCGGCATTCCCGTCTCTTTTTTTAATAGTTGATCCAAATTCGCAAGTAGTGCTCCACCACCTGTTAATACAATTCCACGATCTATAATATCTGCTGATAATTCAGGAGGACATTTTTCAAGTGTAATTTTCACTGCATCTACAATAGAAGCAATGGTATCCATTAACGCATCCGTAATCTCATCAGATGAAATTGTTAATGTTTTCGGCAAACCAGACAAAATATCACGTCCACGAATATCCAACGTCTTCGGTTGAGATAATTTAGTAGCAGATCCAATTTCCATTTTCAGTTGTTCCGCAGTTCGCTCACCAATTAGTAAATTATATGATTTTTTAATGAATTGAATAATCGATTCATCCATATTATCGCCTGCAACTCGAATAGAACGACTAGTTACAATACCACCAAGTGAAATAACAGCCACTTCCGTTGTTCCTCCACCAATGTCTACTACCATACTACCAGTCGGTTCCCATACAGGTAGATTTGCACCAATTGCAGCCGCGAACGGTTCTTCAATCGTTTGCGCTTCTCTTGCGCCAGCTTGTTTAGCTGCATCTTCAACAGCACGTTTCTCAACTGCTGTAATACCAGATGGTACACAGATCATAATATTCGGATGATTACCGAATAAAGAGCGACTCTTTTGAGCCTTTTTAATGAAATATTTAATCATTGCAGAAGTAATATCAAAATCAGCAATAACCCCATCTTTCATCGGACGGATCGCACTAATATTACCCGGTGTACGTCCAATCATAAGTTTTGCATGTTCCCCTACTTCTACGATTTCCTTTGTATCATTACGAATCGCGACCACAGATGGTTCGCGAACGACAACACCTTTTCCTTTAATATACACTAAAGTATTAGCTGTGCCTAAATCAATTCCTAAATCTTTCGAACTTCCAAACATGATGTAACTCCCTTCTAGTCGGTCAATCCCTATACATTATATTATAGATAGCCCTGCTCCTTCAAACTAATGAATTTTCCATCACCAATAATGAGATGATCAAGTATCTCTATTCCAATTAGGGTGCCCGCTTCAACCAGTCTCTTCGTAATCTTAATATCTTCTGGACTTGGTGTAGGGTCACCGCTAGGATGATTATGTGCACAAATTATGGAAGCACTACTATTACGAATTGCTGAACGAAACACTTCTCTTGGATGAACTAGAGATGCATTCAGTGTCCCAACAGATAATGTTTCTTTCGCAATAATCCCGTTCTTCGTATTCAAAAACAGACATATAAAATGCTCTTTCTTCAAATATCGCAGTTCTTCCATGATATACATTGCTGCATCATTAGGACTTTTTACAATAACAGTATCTCCGAGTTTGCTGCGTGCAACGCGCTTTCCTAGCTCGATTCCTGCATGTAATTGTAATGCTTTAGCTTGTCCAATTCCTTTTATAGCGGTAAGCTCATCTACACTCATATCTACCAGTTGTCGCAAACTTCCGCAATGCTGTAGTACCGTTGTAGCTAATGCTACAGCAGACTGACTTTTCGTACCTGTTCTAAGCAATATCGCTAATAACTCTGCATGACTTAATGCATCGGCCCCATATTCCATCATGCGCTCTCTTGGACGTTCATTATGGGGGACATTATGCAAGCTAGATCCACTGTCTGCCATGTACAATTCCCACCATTCCATATAAAGATCGTTATTGTAAGACCATCACATCAAAATGTAGTAGCATTTCTGCTACAAGCGAAATCGGTAAACCTACGACGTTAAAATAGCATCCGGTAATGGAATCAACGAGGATAGAACCTTTCCCTTGAATTCCATAAGAACCCGCTTTATCCGAACTTTCTCCAGTGGCAACATAGGAACGAATTGTTTTCTCAGTGAGAGGTCTATCTTTACATGAGTCACCCGATGTTGTACAAGCATCTCACCAGTACCAGCATGAAGTAATGTTACTCCAGTGAGTACTTGATGTTCTCTCCCTTGCATGCGCAACAGTGTCGTGACAGCGTCTTCGATGGAACTAGGCTTCCCCAATATATCATTATCCAACAATACAATCGTATCTGCAGCTAATATTAGTGAATTCTCATCAAAAGAAATTTCAGATGCTTCTCCAGCAAGTATAGCTTGTCTTACTGCAGTTGCCTTTGCCAAGCTTAGCTGTTCTACCGTTTCACTTGCCGACCAATCAGCTTGAATAGTTTCGTCCGTGTCCAAAGAAAAAACAGACACCGGCAAGGAAAGGTCAAGTGTTGCGACCAGTTCCTTCCGGCGCGGTGACGATGAAGCCAGTACTAACCGACTAATCGATTTATTATCATATGGCATTATGCGCTCATTCATCTGTTTACTACCCCTTTTTCACTGTCCACTTCATTTACAATAAAGATTCAACTGTTAGGCTGTCTGCACCAAGAAACCTCATGATTATAGCCTAGTATTTGAATTTCATTATAATTTACGATACCACCATATCGCTATTAACATCCCTACAATGCTTAATAGACTAATGTTAATATGTATCGATAAGTCAATGGCAATGACATGAAGATCAAAAGAAGGTTTCCAATCTGTCTCAATTGCATTTGTTAGAAAGGATAATCCAGGTACCGCATCAAGCCAGTATCCTATGAGTGAACCTGCAAGTAAACCTAGCAGAATTAGTAATAGTAATAACCACTTACTTTTCTTCAAAAGTTCACTTCCTTTCTCGAACATTATCGTACTATTTCTATTATACGCACCAATATAGTCTATGACAATCCGTTAACTTGCTCAAACCATTCTTTTTGTATTAGAACGGCTTTTACAATCGCTTCTTCTACACTCCAAATATTTTTGGCGTTTGGTTTTTCTTGGTATTTCAGTAGCTGTTGTTGTGCTAGTTGTAATGATTGTTGTAGTTGTATCGCTTGCGATTCGTTCTCATATCCTTTGAAACCATCGATCGCATTCTCGGCAATTTTTTCCCATTGATCAAATAGCGTTTGCGATGCTTGTTGCGCTGATGAGCCTATAACACTAAGCGTAGGCTGTTCTAGTTGTGCAGCTACAAGATCCGCATACATTCCAATGAGCTGATTACTACTTTTAATATACGATTCTAATTGCGTTACTTCTCCTTTGTATTGTAACTTTTCCGGTAATTGCAGCACTAATTCTTTACGATATAATTCAAATCCTGATACATTAGTTTTAAATGGCTCTATATTATTTACAGAAGTAGCTACTGCAGCATATACAAAATATTTTCCACTATTTACTTGCGTGTATACTGCCGCATAACCTGCTTTTTTTAATGAAGCAATGACTTCATCTCTCGTATTTTCTTTACTGAAAACCCCTGCTTGTAACAATTGATAGCTATATTGAGCTTCAGACAAATGAACAGCAATTGATGGTACATTATCATCTGTAGATGGTAAAGCATCCACTTGATCTACTACTTTTTCTTCTACTTCCACATATTCAATTGACTTGTTACTTGGCCAAAGTGAAGATCCAAATACTTGAACTAGTAATAAATAGCCAAGTAATGTACCTGTTAATACCGCACACAAAACAGCAACTAATCCATGAGTCCAACTAAATCTTTGCTTATTAGTTGTTGTTTGTACATCATCAATCGTCGGAGCTGACCAATCTGCTTGTTGCCACGGATATGTAGCGCGTGATTTCTCTAAATCATAATTATCTATATCTTCGCGATGATCATGTTCTTTATAAGATGTACTAGAGGCACTAACCTGTTGCCATTCCTCAAGTTCTTCTAAATCTAGCTCGTAACGAGAGCGATGTTCACTAGCTGATTCGGCTATATAGGATACCTCTTCTTCTTCAGTATGAGCAATAACTCCATCCGCTTTACGTATTAATTGCTCTAACTGCTCTATATTCAACTCTTGCGTAGAATCAGCCTCGTTCACTACTTTAGGTTGTTGTAAAGAATCTATTTTATTACCATTACGATCAAATCGATAAGTAATTCTGTTTTGATGTTGCATTTCTATCACGCTCCTTCTTTTATCTCTATAAGTCTATGAATCTTTCAGACAGAATATGATAGAAGAAATGACCAAATAGAATAAAAAAAGCATCATACTGTAGTCATAAATACGACTACAGTATGATGCTTTTTACGGTTAAAAACTTATTTATGCTTTTATATGTTCACCAAGTGCATGAGACACTCTCCAAATATCTCCCGCGCCCATCGTAATGACCATATCCCCAGATTGGATATTCGCTTTTAATTGCTCAAGTACTTCTTCGTTCGTAGCGATATATTGAACATTCTGTTGACCATTCGCTTTAATAAGCTCAACTAACTTTTGAGATGATACTCCTTCAATTGCTTCTTCACCTGCAGGTGAATAAATGTCTGTAATGATTACAGAATCCGCTTCTGGGAATGCTTTACTGAATTCATCTAGTAAGAAGAACGTACGTGTAAAGCGCTGCGGTTGGAATACTGCTGTAATTCTCTTCCCAGTAGCTTTTGAAGCATTAATCGTTGCAACAATTTCTGTTGGATGATGAGCATAGTCATCAACGACAAGCATGTCTTTTACATCTGCAATAACTTGGAAACGACGTTTTGCACCAACGAATAAGGTGATCGCTTTACGTAATGCTTCAAGTTCAACACCCGCTTCTAAGCAAGTAATAATTGTTGCCAATGCATTATATACATTGTGTACACCCGGAACTGAGAGCACGAATTGTCCTAACGATGTTCCATGATTAGATAGCTCAAAACTAACCGTACGGTCACCTTCAATTATATTACTTGCGATATAATCAGCTTGCTCATGAATACTATAAGTAATAAGTTGTTGATCTTTCAATGCATTGTCGTTATAAACACGAGGTAATAATTCTCTTACATTGTGATCATCCAAACATACAACTGCTTTACCATCTGGCTTCACTTGTTTCAAAAATTGCACGTAAGCCTTTTTAATATTTTCAAAGTCACCATCATAGTTTTCAAGATGGTCAGCTTCAATATTTGTAACTACTGCAATCTTAGGGAAATAATGAAGGAATGTTCCATCACTCTCATCGGCCTCTGCTACAAGGTATGAACCTTGGCCTGCTTTTGCATTAGTCCCTAGATTGACGATTTCACCGCCAATAATATAAGTAGGATCCTGCTTCGTCAATTCCATTACAAGTGCAATCATAGAAGACGTTGTCGTCTTACCATGAGCGCCAGCAACAGCAATACCTGATGTCGCATTAAGTAATTTTGCTAACATTTCCGAACGATGTAATACGGTAATTCCCGCTTCTTTTGCTGCTACTAGCTCAATATCATCTGGACTTATAGCTGTAGAGTATACAACGATAGAAGCCCCTTTCATGTTAGAGACATCGTGTCCAATAACGATATTTGCACCTTGAGCAGCTAATTTTTTGGATAATGCTGATTCTGCAACATCAGATCCTGTTACTTTGTAGCCCATTTCCATAACGACTTTAGCAATAGCACTCATGCCGTATCCACCGATTCCAATGAAATGAACTTGTTCATTTGCTTTCAAAGAGAATTCACCAGCCTTTTTCTGCATCCTTGTTGTGTAGCAAATACGAGCGTACGTCTCCTATCAAATACAATGTACCAGTAACAACTGCAAGATCTGATTCATTCGTTTCTTCAAGTAATAGCCCTATTGCCTGCTTCCAATCTCTCTCCACAATTAAGCGAGGAGGATTAGATAAATTAAGTTCATTAATAAGATCTTGGACGAGTTTCTCTAATTCATTAGCGTTTTTCGCCATACGATAATTAGGTTCTGTTAAGATCAAAGTATCCACTAATGGTAATATATGCTTAAACGTGTCATGGTGATTCTTATTGTCGATCATTCCCATAACAAGATGCAATTTTTCATATTTATATGTTGTTTGTAACGCATTTGCCAGTGCCTCAGCACCTTCTGGATTATGTGCACCATCAATTAGCAAGCGTGGTTGCTGCCCAATCATCTCCAGACGTCCTGGCCATGTTGTCATTTTCATGCCGTCAAGTAAATCTTCATCACTAACAATTAATGCTTGATATTGACGTAAAATTTCAATTCCCATCATTGCAACCGCAGCATTTTGACGTTGATGTGACCCACTTAATGTTATAGTCACATCTTCTATGTTACGGAATAGACCTTCAAAGCGGAACTGTTGTTCAAACTCATCTACATACAATGGCATTTGATCAAACTGTTGCTGATATAAATAGAGCGAACTTTTTTTCTCTTGCGCATATTGCGAAATCACTTCAATTGCTTCAGGTTGCGTTACACCGACAATGACAGGTACACCAGCTTTAATAATGCCAGCTTTCTCAAAGGCAATAGCTTCAATCGTATCTCCTAATTTATCCATATGATCATGTCCAATATTCGTAATGATCGACAATACTGGTGTAACAACATTCGTAACATCAAGTCTACCACCAAGCCCAGTTTCCCACACTACATAGTCAGGATACGTTACAGTTGCGTAGAATAGAATAGCAATCATAGTTGTAACTTCGAACATTGTTGGAGAACCCAATTCACTTGTTGCCATCTCTTCAACGAGTGGACGAACCTTATTTGCTAGAAGCAAAAGAGTTTCCTCTTCAATATCTTCACCGTTATACTGTAAACGATTCGTAAACTTCGTAATATATGGCGATGTGAATGTACCTACGTCATATCCACTTTTATGTAAGACATGAGTAAGATAAGAGCATACAGAACCTTTGCCATTCGTACCTGCTACATGAATAAATTTCAAACGACGATGAGGATTTCCTAGGCTCTCCAGCAAGTGTTCAATACGGTCAAGTCCAGGGCGGATGCCGAATGGAATCAATGAATTGATCCATTCGACTGCCTCCTCATAAGATTGCATAGAGCCTACTAGTTGTTGCTTCGTATCTACGCTCATTAGGATACTCCTTCTCTATAAGAGGTTGTTCAAAAAACGAACTTTGATAACGATGTGATGCGTTGTAGCTTAGTCGCATCGAATATGAAGTGAATTTGGGAAGTCTTGTACGCATGTACCAACTACGTACATTTACGTTTCTTCCTTCCTAAAATTAACTCCATCTTCTCGGCTTACGAAAGCCTACTTTTTGAACTTACACTATAAACTAATTTGCACGCAATTCAGCAATACGAGCTACTACCTTATCACGCTTCTCAGCGTAATCATTCATTTTCGCACGTTCTTCTTCGATAACTTTAGCAGGAGCTTTAGCTACAAAACCTTCGTTGGAAAGTTTTTTCTCAACACGTTCTACTTCTTTATTCAGATGATCAACTTCTTTTTCAAGACGAGCAATCTCTTGACCAATATCAAGCAGACCAGCTAGTGGCAAGTATAGTTCTGCACCAGTAATAATTGCAGACATCGCTTTATCTGGAGCTGACATATCAGTAGAAATTTCTAATGCTGATGTTCCACAGAAACGTTTAATGAACTCTTCATTAGAAGTTAAAATACGATACTCAGCATCAGAAGCTGGTTTCACAATAAGTTCAACTTTTTTGCTCATCGGTACATTTACTTCTGCGCGAATGTTACGAATGGCACGAATCATCTCCATAAGTAATTCCATTTCTTTCACTGCTTCTGGAGCTTCAAGTTCAGCTTCGTAGATCGGCCATGCAGCAAGTGTAATAGTCTCGCCATCATGTGGTAGATGTTGCCAAATTTCTTCAGAAATGAACGGCATAAATGGATGGATCAGACGCTGTGTACGATCAAGTACATAGGCAAGTACAGATTGAGTAGCCGCTTTAGCTACCGGATCTTCACCATTTAAGCTTAATTTCGAGAATTCAATATACCAGTCACATAGATCGTCCCATATGAAGTTATAAAGAACTCGACCAGTTTCACCGAACTCATAACTATCTATTAGACGCGTAACATCACGAACCGTTTCATTCAAGCGATGCAAAATCCAACGATCTGCAGTTCCTAGACTACCTTTTATATTAATATCATCATAAGTGAAACCTTCAAGATTCATCAAAGCAAATCGAGAAGCATTCCAAATTTTATTAGCAAAGTTACGAGCTTGCTCTACCTTCTCATAGCGGAAGCGTAAATCTTGACCTGGCGTACTACCTGTTGAGATCATGAAACGCATCGCATCGGCACCGTACTGTTCGATAACTTCAAGTGGATTTACACCATTACCAAGCGACTTGGACATTTTTTGACCGTCTTTATCCCGTACAAGTCCATGTAGTAGCACATCTTGGAACGGCATTTCGTCTGTAAATTCAAGCGCAGTAAAGATCATTCGCGATACCCAGAAGTAAATAATATCGTAGCCAGTTACAAGGACATTTGTTGGATAGTAACGAGCTAGATCATCTGTCTGATCTGGCCAACCTAATGTTGAGAACGGCCATAATGCAGAACTGAACCATGTATCAAGCACATCATTATCTTGACGAAGGTTTGCATCCGTCTGATCTTCAGTAGATACGATAATTTCGCCATTTTCATCATTATAAAACGCTGGAATACGATGTCCCCACCATAATTGACGAGAAATACACCAGTCACGAACATTTTCAATCCAGTTCAAATAAATTTTTTCGAAACGATCTGGAACGAAACGCACGCCTTTGCCAGACTTTTGAGCAGCTATAGCAGCTTCGGCAAGTGGTTTCATAGCTACAAACCACTGTGTAGATAGATAAGGCTCTACAACAGCACCACTGCGCTCGCTATGACCAACTTGGTGTAAGTGATCTTCTATTAATATACATACGCCTTGTTCTTGTAGATCGCTTACTAACTGTTTACGACAATCAAAACGATCCATTCCCTTATACGGACCTGCCTCGTCGTTCATCGTACCTGTTTCATCCATAACGATAATTTGCGGAAGGCTATGACGCTCGCCAACTTCAAAGTCATTCGGATCATGAGCAGGTGTAATTTTCACAGCACCAGAACCGAAGTCTTTCTCTACATATTCATCAGCTATAATTGGAATTTCACGATTAACAATTGGAAGTACAATCATCTGTCCAATTAAATGTTTATAGCGATCATCCTCTGGATGTACAGCTACTGCTGAATCACCTAACATCGTCTCTGGACGAGTAGTTGCAACAGTAATGAAACCAGAACCATCTTTTAATGGGTAACGCAAATGATACAAGTGACCGTTAACTTCTTTATGCTCTACTTCAATATCAGATAGAGCTGTCCGAGCTACAGGATCCCAGTTAATAATTTTTTTACCGCGATAGATTAATCCTTTTTCGTATAGACGAACAAATACTTCACGAACTGCTTTGTTCAAACCATCATCTAGTGTAAAACGTTCACGAGAGTAATCTAGAGACAGCCCCATTTTCGCCCATTGGTCATGGATTGTCTCAGCATATTGGTCTTTCCATTCCCATACTTGCTCAAGGAATTTTTCACGACCTAGATCATGACGAGAAATACCTTGTTCACGCAGTTTTTGTTCTACTTTCGTTTGTGTTGCAATACCTGCATGGTCTGTACCTGGCAGCCACAATGCATCATAGCCTTGCATACGCTTCGCACGAATAAGAATATCTTGCAAAGTAAAATCTAGTGCATGACCAATATGCAACATTCCCGTTACGTTTGGGGGTGGAATTACGATTGTATATGGCTGCGCTTCGGGACGTTGACCGGCTTGAAAGTAATTCCCCTTTACCCAGAAGTCATACCATTTCTGTTCCGCTGCCTTCGGATCATAAGTCGTAGGCATCGTTAAATTAGACTGATTATCTGACATTTGTTCATCCTCCTAAAACTTTTCATTAGCTTTTCTGAATAACTTCATAGTACTGAAAAGTTACTTCGAAAGCATAGGCTAAAACTTTTCATTAGCTTTTCTGAATAACTTCATAGTACTGAAAAGTTACTTCGAAAGCATAGGCTAAAACTTTTCATTAGCTTCTCTGAATAACTTCATAGTACTGAAAAGTTACTTCGAAAGCATAGGCTAATACTTTTCGTAAGCTACTCTAATTAACTTCACTGTAAAGAAAAGTTACATCGAAAGCGTGGGCTTTACCAAAATTATGCAACAAAAAAAGCCTTTCGTCCTACAAAAGGACGAAAGGCTAGCTTCCGTGGTACCACCTTAATTCCACACTACAAAAATGCAGCATGGCTCTCATAACAGATAACGGCTGTGACCGGCCTAACCTACATAATAGCTACGCTATGTTCAGCAAGGCAATTCAGAGGCGACCCATATACCTGTTATCCTGCAGAACCTTTCAGCGAACAGTTCTACTCTCTGAAGGCAACATAAGTATATTATTCCTCATCAACATTATTACACATATATCAATATAATAACTTAAGATATGTCTGTAGTCAATTTCTTAGAATGATTGCGTTATTTGATTTTGAAATAGGATACCGATTCATTCAATGTATCTACGACCGATCTTAACTGTTCAGATGAAGCAGCTATGTTCTGCATCATCGCTAATTGCTCTTCAGTTGCAGCTGCAACCGTTTGAGATCTCATAAGAATTTGAGACGAGCTTGCCGCGGAATGTTCCATTGTCGCAGAAATTTCTTCGGAGCTTGCCGACATTTGTTCTGTAATCGCCGATGTTTCATGAATTTGAGTTACAACGTGTGCGACAGACTCCATTATTGTAGCAAAGCTTTGATTCACTTCCTCCATCATGCGCGAACCTACGGAAGCTTCTTGCTTGGTCATATTCATTGATTCAGATACACTCGTAATCTCTACTCTCGTCTCGTGAATCAACTGATTAATACCTTCAGCAGATTCAAGTGATTGCGATGCCAACTTGCGAATTTCATTAGCTACAACATTAAAGCCTTTACCGTGCTCTCCCGCCCTCGCTGCCTCGATCGAAGCATTCAAGGACAGCAGATTCGTTTGAGTAGCGAAAGTTGTAATACTCTCCGCAATATCACCGATTTGGTCAGATTTACGTGTTAAAGACTGTACCGTATCAGATAGGTTTTCAACCGAAGTAATCATATTCACAATTTGATGCTGAAGATTCATTAGTAACTCATTGCCACGTTCCGCATTAAGCGATGTATGCGATGAATGATCCGCCATGGCAGTTGAATTCTCAGCTACTCGTTGAATACCTATCGCCATCTCTTCAATCGCTCGGCTATTCTCTTCACTGGCTCTAGCTTGAACTTCCACATTCTGGTTCATTTCTTGAATATTTAGTGTTACATGCTCAGCCGCTTTCGCTGATTCCTTAGAACTATCTGACAGTTCAACTGAGGCATCTAGCACAAATTTGGTATTGGAGGAGATCGTACCAATTAACCCTTTTATTTTAACTATCATTGTATCAACGGATTCCGTTATTTTACCAAGCTCGTCATTATCATACTTAGTTTGCGACTCGTGACGCAAATCACCTGATGCCACCTGACCAGTAACCTTGATGATTCTATGTATCGTTTTCATAATCTTTCTGATTACTATGATACCAGCTATACCGAGAAAAACAATTGCACCTAAAATACCTGAATAAATCGCTCGAGCGTTATCACTTTTGCTTTGATTAATGTGTTCAATACTACTTTTGGCGAAGGTATCCAAAATTTCACCAACTTCATTCAAGCTGGCGCGTCCCTCTTCAAAAGTAACTAATGTTTGCGGGCTATTAATAACCCCTTCACCAACAACACCTGATTGTATAATATCATTCGTATCCTTAACCCACTGATCGAAGGAGATCTGGAAATTAGATAAATTTTGTTCAATCGTTAAGGTCGTATCCTCGTGAGAAGTTTGTAAAAGCTCTTTTTTTGTGAAAATCTCTAGAGCTTGTCCAACCCTTTCATTTGTTTGATCAATATTTTCTGTAAAAACATTCATCTGAACTAATTCCTCATCATCAGTTAATACGCCTGATGTAATGAACTGGTAAGCTGTCAGCGCTTGATACATATCGCGATCTGCATTTAGAATTATTGAGGTAGCTTGACCCGTCGTATCATACAAAGAGGAAGTCAACTCTTTTACATTTGAATTCTGTTGCTCTAATAAATACACACTCGTCCCCGCATACATTACTGTTGGAATTACAAACAGCAAAATGATGCGAGTTCGAATCGATAATCTTTTAGCCAATGAAAATACCCCCGTCGTGTTATTCTTTTCTCACAACTATATCGGATAATTAATCATATGTTGTTAGAAATCTGTTAAGTTTTTGAGAAAAAACGGAAAACATGTCGATTGATGCTTTAAAAGTCGAAGTTTTCACCATTGTTATTATTAATTGTAACAATAACAATGGTATGATTATAAAAAAACAAGCAGCCCAACCCCCATTAAACGGGGTATCGGACTGCTTGAATTGTAATAACTATACGAACGCGTTAGTCTAATTTAACTAAGGTAGATATAATAATTGTCCTTCTGAAATTGCTGTCTCATGCAAATTATTGCGCACTAACAGCTCTCGCGGGTTAATACTATAACGACTAGCAATTTGTTCTAACGTATCCTCTTTCTGCACAATGCACATACGAATCCGTCGAAACTCGTTCTGATCCGGACGTTTACTTAAAAATAAATGTTGCCATTCAATTTCCTCTTCGACAATATGAGGCTTAGAGGCCTCTTCTTGTTGTCTCTCTGTTTCTTGTTGTAAGAGAGTGGCTTGATGAGCTGCTTGTTCACGCAAGCTAGAAGTAAGAATAGAACGTATACCTAACGTTTCATTCTGATTTGAACTGCTATTTAAAGCGATATGAACGGAGCGGTCTTGAATAGTTACCTCACTGACTTCTTCTGCTAACTGACTACCAGAAAAGTCTACATGCTCTACTGTTTCTTCTGACTCTTCGTAATCTTGTACCTCTTCATACTCTTGCTGCTCTCTTACTTGTTCCGCTGGTACTTCGCTAACAAATTGCCCCCAATGACTTGTCGCAATATCGCGAGCTACATAGACGGGCTCTTCTACGTAAGCATCTGCTGTATATTGTTGTGCTTCTATTTCTCTCACAAGATCTTCTTCTGTATATGTGTATGTGACTGATTGTTCTTGCTCTTGCTCTTGCTCTTGCTCTTGCTCTATACTTTCATATTGTTCTTCGTTCTCAACACTTTCAAATTGTTCATCAATTTCAACGGCTTCATATTGCTCAGTCCGTAACTCTTCTTGGGTTTGAGCAAAAATTTGCTCAGCAGATTGCTCTTCCTGCAAATAACTAGCATAATAGGGTTCACTCTCAGTCGCTTCTTCTTGAGCAAACTGTCTCTGCTGCTCATCTTCAACAGACTGCTCACTTAGTTCTTCATCTGTTACTTCAATATTCCAATCAATTGCTTCTTCTTCCGTTTCACCACGTTCATGAGATACGGTGAACACTTCAGATTCCCATTCACTGACTTCTTCCTCATGTTCAAGCGTAATGCCGCGCAATGAAAGGATACCTGTAATATTGAGAGCCCGAGAAGATAACAACACGACATCAAATGTGTCGATATCTACTGTAATCTCTTCTAATCTGGACACCCGATTCATTGGTAGTGATATTTCTACTGGAATCCAATGCTCTAATGCGACTTGCTCGTCCTCCGCTCCTTGCGCACGATAAATTCCGTTCAGTACAAGCTGACCTTGCAACACTGCCTGATCGCCCTGTTCTATCACTTGAATGCGTGGAACAAGCTCAATTTCTTCAAGTTCATCAATCCCCGCGACATTGTCTGGCAAATGTACTCGTTCATAAATATCAAATCGCAAACCATTATTTACTTCAGACATTTCAATGCCTCCCTTCACATAATGAATGCTTGTTTTATTCTAGCTTTCACTATTTATCTATATGGTGAAGGGTGCTTTAGCATGACTATCTTTTTGTTATATGTTGCTTTATTTCTGCATACCATGATGGCATCGTTGCTTGTACATATACCTGTTCAGCTGATAAGGGATGAATGAATGTTAGACTTGCCCCATGCAATGCTTGGTGCATAAGCCATTTAGTATCGCCACCATACAATTTATCTCCTACTAACGGATGACCAAGATGCGTCATATGGACCCTGATTTGATGTGTTCTACCCGTCTCTAGTTTCAACGCAACTTCAGTATAACGAGCGTATTTCGAAAGAACATTATAGTGTGTTATTGCTGAATCTCCACTAGATGTAACCACTCTTCGCTTCGGTTCACGTCTATCTTTTCCAATTGGTGCATTCACTGTTCCTTCTTCGGGCGTTAATTCACCGTGAACAATTGCAATATACTGTCTGTCAATTTCTTTGTTACGCATTTGCTCATCGAGTTTCAGTTGAGCGAGTTGATGTTTCGCATACAGAACAGGACCTGATGTCTCATCATCCAGTCGATGGATATGTCTAACTAGTATTGGATCTTTCTTGTTAAGCATATATGCCGCTACCGCAACGTCGAGTGTATTCAACTGACCTTTACTCGAGCCATGTACTGGCATACCAGCAATTTTATAAACGACTAAGCAATGGTCGTCCTCGTAAAGCATTTGCACCATTTCTTGACCTGAGCTCAACCTTTGCCTAGCACTTCGATACACATCGTCACGTGCAATATCAATTTCATTGTATGCCAACAAATGTAACTGATCGCCATTCCACTTCATCCCACCAACAGAAAATATCTGATTCAGCCACTTGGTTGGAAAAAAGGAATGGGCTAGTAGCCACTGCCGCACTTCATGCGGATGACTACCAGCCCTTGGCTGTGTATGTGCTTGCTCGTTGTCTAACATCTCTCCAAACCGTTTCCAGTCCAATACGAGATCTAAGCCTTGACGAGTTATAAGCTGATGAAACACAGCATTCACCTCATTTTCAATAGAAGTTCAAAACAGTTGCTTGTCAGCATCAAGAAGATGCCATGAAGCTAGTGACGCGAGGAGTAGAGTGTTCGTAATTGGTACACGAGCACCTACAATGTTTCTGCAAGAAACATACTTCGAAAGCTTATGCCTCAGCTAGCAGTGAATGGCATCTTCGACGTCGAATTAACTTCGATCGAAGCTATCGCATCGTGATCACAAGTGACTGTTTTGAACTACCTCATTATATTTATTTATTTTACTAAAGTTGATAGTGCAATCTCATGTGCAGCGATCGTATGAGCAATATCTTCATCAGTGTGCACAATAGATAAAAACAATCCTTCAAATTGAGAAGGTGGTACACTTACACCTTGATTCAGCATCTCGGCAAAATAAGCTTTGAAATGTTCAAGATTAGACGATTTAGCCGACTCGAAGTTAATAACGGGCTCATTCGTGAAGAATGGGCATACCATTGAACCAACTCGGTTAACCGTTAATGGAATATTATGCTTAGCAGCATTAGCTTCGAATCCTGCCTGCAATGTTGCCGCTTTAATTTCTAGTTGCTCATACGCTTCTTTAGTCATTAATTTCAATGTCGCGTAACCTGCTGCCATAGCAAGTGGATTTCCTGATAGTGTACCCGCTTGATAGATTGGTCCACTTGGTGCAATTTGTTCCATAATGTCACGACGGCCACCATATGCTCCGACTGGCAAACCACCACCTATAACTTTACCGAAGCAAGTTAAGTCTGGAGTAACTCCAAAGCGTCCTTGTGCACAGTGATAACCCACACGGAAACCTGTCATAACTTCATCGAAGATAAGTAAACTGCCATATTGTGATGTCAGTTCACGCAAGCCTTCAAGGAAGCCTGGCTGTGGTAGTACAACCCCCATATTACCGGCAATTGGTTCAACGATTACACAAGCAAGTTCATCACCATAACGAGAGAATGCAAGTTTCACTCCCTCAAGATCGTTGTAAGGAACTGTTATTGTATTCACCGCTACTTGTTCAGGTACACCAGGAGAGTCTGGAAGACCTAAAGTTGCTACGCCTGAGCCTGCTTTTATTAGCAAGCTATCAGCATGACCATGATATGAACCTTCGAATTTCAAAATCTTTGTGCGGTTCGTAAAGCCACGTGCTAAGCGAATGGCACTCATCGTAGCTTCAGTACCAGAGTTAACCATACGTACAATATCAACAGAAGGGACGCGTTCACATACTAATTCAGCCATTAATGTCTCGATTTCAGTTGGAGCACCAAAGCTCGTCCCTTTGGCTGCTGTCGATGTAATAGCTTCAATAACTTCTGGATGAGCATGACCAGCAATTAGTGGTCCCCAAGAAAGTATGTAGTCTATATAGTTATTACCGTCTATATCATATATCCGACTACCTGCTCCTCGCTCAACATATACAGGTGTTAAACCTACAGATTTATAGGCACGGACTGGACTATTCACTCCACCAGGGATAACTTTTTTAGCACGTTCAAATGCTATTTTGGATAAAGTATCTATTCTTTGAGCCATCGCTTCTATTCCTCCTTCAACCACTTGGCTACATCTTTCGCATGATAAGTAATGATGATAGATGCTCCCGCACGCTTCATACTTAGCAGCTTTTCCAATACAATTGCTTTCTCATCAACCCAGCCATTACTCGATGCTGCTTTCACCATGGAGTATTCAGCACTTACATTGTAAGCAACAATCGGTAGATCGAATTGATCCCGTAATGTACGAACAATATCAAGATAAGCTAGTGCTGGCTTCACCATCAGGAAGTCAGCACCTTCTGCAACGTCACTTTCGGCTTCTCGCAATGCTTCCATTGCGTTAGCAGGGTCCATCTGATATGTTTTACGATCACCAAATTGTGGCGCCGAATGAGCTGCATCTCGGAACGGACCGTAGAATGCTGAAGCATATTTAACAGAGTATGACATAATCGCGATATCTTCGTATCCCGCTTCATCAAGTCCTTGACGAATAGCAGCAACAAAACCATCCATCATATTTGAAGGAGCAATAATATCAGCTCCTGCTTTCGCTTGTGATACCGCAGTTTTTACTAGTAATTGAAGTGACTGATCATTATCGATCGTAGCTATTTGCGTCGCTTGATCAAGATGAACGACACCACAATGACCATGATCAGTAAATTGGCAAAGACATGTATCTGCTACAACAACAAGCTCGGGCGCCCAAGTCTTAATCGCTTTAATACCTTGCTGAACAATTTCTTCGTCATCATAAGCAGAACTACCAACTGCATCTTTATAGCCCGGCACGCCGAACACCAGCACTGATTTAATCCCTAGTGCCACAACTTCCTCAATTTCTAGCTTTAGTTGATCCATCGATAAATGATAAACACCTGGCATAGATGGAATTTCTTCACGAACATTGTGACCATGTGTTACAAAAATAGGATAGATAAGATCTTCTATATTCAGTCTGTTTTCTCGTACCATACTACGTAATGCAGTAGAACGACGTAATCTACGATTTCTTGTTATTGGAAATGTCATCTTACTCGCCTCCATTATTGTTGCGCATTCCACGATACTGTATAAGTGCGGCAGTTAACGATTCAATCGTTGCTTCCTCTGCTTCTATCGTAACTTCAAGACCACATTCACGAATCGTATTTGATGTAATAGGGCCTATACTTGCAAGCGGATATTGTTTAAGCAAAGCAATAGGATCGTCAATTCCACCTTGCTCCAACACTTTTATCAAATTTTTCACAGTAGAAGAACTTGTGAAAGTAATGACATGTATATGCTTTTCTCTCAACCATTCAAATACAATGGGTTCTTGTTGCACTGCTACGTTCGTCTCGTATACGCTAATCTCATCAGCAATAATACCTTTCATTCGTAACTGAACAGGTAGAACGGAGCGTGCAAGATCGCCTCTTGGAAGTAACATTCTTTGTCCCTTTGTAACGAACTGTTCTAAAGTCTCGACTAATCCTTCCGCATCATAACGTGCAGCTTGATGATCAACAATCAAACCCCGTTCATTCAGCGCTTCGCTAGTCTTAGGTCCAACGGCTGCTATCTTCGCTCCACTAAATCGCCTAATATCAACTTTATACTGTTTCAACCAATCGAAGAAATAATTAACACCGTTTTCACTTGTAAATACGAGCCAATCATATTGTTCTGCCTGCAATAAATGCTGTTCAATTGCTTCGACCTGTTCGGGTAATGAGCTTTTCTTCACATGGATAACAGGGAATTCGCAAGGTTCACCACCTAGATCCTCAATAAGAGAAGCAAACTCACTCGCTTGCGATCTAGCTCGAGTAACAAGTATACGCATACCGAATAACGGCATTTGCTCATACCATTGCAATTGCTCACGTTGCTTTACTACATCACCTACGATGATGATAGCAGGAGATTTGAACCCTGTAGTAACTACTTGCTCCGCAATAGTACCTAGTGTGCCTACAATCGTCTCTTGTTCAGGTGTTGTTCCCCATCGTACTAACGCTACTGGTGTATCGGAACTTCGACCATGCTTCATCAATTGACTAGAAATATAATCAATTTTTGCAACACCCATAAGGAATAATAACGTTCCTGTAGCATTCGTAACTTTATCCCAGTATATTGAAACATCTAATTTATCAGGGCTTTCATGCCCTGTAATAATAGATAATGATGAAGCATGATCTCGGTGTGTAACCGGAATACCAGCATATGCAGGAACAGAAATAGCGGATGTAATGCCTGGAATGATTTCGTAAGGAATATTATGCTGGCGAAGCAATCCCGCTTCTTCCCCAACGCGACCGAAAATAGTGGGGTCGCCGCCCTTCAATCTCGTCACAGTATGTCCTTCGAGCGCAAGATCAACTAATAATTGATTAATTTCTTCTTGCTTCATCGTATGTCGATCTGGCAACTTACCTACATACACTCGCTTCACATGATCGGGTGCATATCTAAGTAATCTCGGACTTGCTAAGCGATCATATACAATTGCTGTACATTCTTGAATACATTGCATACCGCGGACGGTAATGAGTCTCGGGTCTCCCGGCCCGGCTCCGACCAAATATACTTTCCCCTTAGTCATCGAATTAAACCTCAATTTCTGCTAAAATTTCTCGTGCACCGCCATCTAACAGCAATTGGGCAACTTCTGCTCCCAACTGTATAGCATCCTTACCGCGACGAGTTTCTTTTAACAATATTTTACCATCTGGAGAACCGACAATACCTGTTAATTCCAGAATCGCTCCATCTACTGAATGCTCAACAATCGTTGCATGAGCGCCTAAAGGCACTTGACAACCACCTTCAAGTGTTCCTAGAAAACTACGTTCTGCTGTAACAGCTAATGCAGAATCTGCATCATTCAATAATTGTAATAATTGTACAACGCCATCATCTTGCTGACGGCATTGAACACCTAGTGCACCTTGCCCGACAGCAGGTACACATACCTCGAGTGGAAGTAACGTTGAGATTTTGTCTTGCCAGCCCATTCGTGTTAAACCTGCAGCTGCAAGTACAATCGCATCGAAGTTCTCTGTTTCTAATTTACGAATACGTGAATCAATATTACCTCGTATCCATTGTAGATCTAAGTCAGGTCTTACATGTTTCAACTGACTACTTCGGCGTAAACTACTCGTACCGACTTTAGCACCGTGTGGTAAATCAGCAAACGAATCTCCATCACGCATAACTAGACAATCCTGGGGTGACAAACGCTTAGGAACAGCTCCATTAATAAGCCCCTCTGGCAGCTCATACGGCATATCTTTCATACTATGGATAGCCATATCGATTATTCCATCTAGTAGAGCTTGTTCGATTTCTTTGACAAACAATCCTTTACCGCCAACTTTTGAAAGCGTAACGTCAAGAATTTGATCGCCTTTTGTGATGATTTTATGTATTTCAAATGTATAAGGTAACCCATGTCGTTCACAGATTTCTTCAAGTTGCTTAATCACTTGTCCAGATTGCGTTAAGGCCAACTGACTCTGACGTGTACCGACTTTAATAACTCTAGCTTCCATCGCTAATTCCTCACCTTCATTATGCACTTGCATCGTATAGTTCTGTAACAGATTTTTGTACCATATCTCATAATCCGCTGGTATAACTTGAAGCACTTCTTGTAAAGCCTGCTCTGTTATTCGAGCACTACTCGTTAACTCGATACCATCCCGCTCCATATCCAATCTAAGACGTGACATTAATTGCAGGGCGTATGCATAAGGTTTTGTAAATTGAACCTCTAGCTGCCGCTTCAAATGTTTCGTTAAAGAAGGACTACTTCCTGATGTTGAGATTGCTAATGTAAGTTGACCTTCTCGAATAGTCGCCGGAGTTATAAAGTTTCCTCGCTCACCATCACTGACATTACATACTAGTATGCCCATATTTAAAGCATCATCAGTAATAGTGCAATTCAGTTCTACAACATCGGTTGCTGCAAAGACTATAGTGAAATGTTGCATCAGTGTTTCGTTATAAGTAGACTGAATCCAAGATAACGATTCATTCAGATGTATTAACTCTTGTAATTGTTCATTAATATGTGGTGCAACAATTGTAATTGATGATGCATTTCCTGCAAGAAGTCCAGCCACTTTACGTGTGGCGATAACACCTCCGCCAACAACGAGACATTTATGAAATTGTAAATTCACCATCATTGGATAGTACAGAGAGTTTTGTTCCATACTCGCCTCCTCCTGCACATTTAGTGGAATGCCGACAATTCAGTCGAGAACATATTAATAAGTTGAAATGCGTACGCTAGCAAATATAGCTTGGCTATCATCTGTCCAGAACGTTGATTCACCGAACGCTGATAAATGAAGTAACCATAAATACCGAGCGCAACAAGTGAAGTTACAATCTGAATATCTAACAGTAAGTATGCCCTGCCTTCCACTACTAGTGAAATCGTAGCTATTGCCAATGACATAATTAATAATGGGACTCCGATAATAACTATTCTTTCAATAGAGCGATCCATAACTTCCAGACTAGGGAATCTACGCAACCATTTTGTCCATTTCTTACGTTTCAAACTATAATGTACGATGAGGTACATCATTGATAACAATGCACCAATGGTCAAAACTGCATAGGCACTTATAACAAGACTAATATGTACATAAAGAAGTTCGCGTGTAGCTTGCCATAACTCAAGTGATCGCCCTTCTTTCGGCGAACTATATATATTGAGGGCAAAGATAGAAAATCCAATAACATTGACAAAAAAGACGATCAAGTCGATTTTATAATACCTACCAATAATAAATGATGCTGTAATTAATATCCATGAGAATAATTGCAATACATCAAAGGTAGTAAAATGAAACACCGGCATGCTTAACTCTGTTAGTAATCGAAAGATTAAAAACGCGCCTGAAATTAACCATACAAAAACAAGTAGCCCTGTGCCTAGTTGCTTTGCTTTCCGATTCTCAGAAACAAAATCAGAAAAATAAAACAACAGACTCAGGGCGTAGATATATACAAAAATATCATATATCCATAAATCCATATTCATCACTGCACCACCCTGTGTTCTACTTCTTTGTATTCTTCGAAACGATAGGGCATTATACCGATATTATGAGCGTACAAACGCAGCTAGTTTTTTAGCAGAACGGACAAATTGTGAGCGATCTTGTATAGCTGGCTCTTGAACCTTCTTCTCTGCTTTTTCTAGCTCGTGTAATTGCTCTTTCAAATCAAATAACTGTACGAATAGATCCATAGCTTCATCCGCTTTTTTACTTCCTGCTAATTCTTTCACACGGAGTACTGGATCTTGAATCATTTGATTGACCATACTTTTCGTTAACTTACGAATGACTTTCAACTCTTGTTCAGAAAGATTAGGTAACTTATTAGACAAGCTTGCCATTGTTTCCTCATGCACATTGGCAGCTTTTGTTTGTAAGCCACGAATAAGCGGAACAACACCTAATGTTTTGTACCAGTTATCAAACACAGTAATCTCTTCTTGAATCATAACATTAATTTTAGTAGCTTCTTGATTCCGTTGTGCAAGATTACTTTCTACTATGCCATGTAAATCATCTATATCGTATAGAAAGACATTATCGATTGTTGCAATTCTCGGATCAAAATCTCGTGGTACAGCGATATCAATCATAAATAGGGGTCTAGACCGACGTTTAGCCATAATAGCTTGTACATCTTCAAACGTAAGCACAAACTGCTTAGCTGCAGTTGAACTAATCATGATGTCGACATGTTGCATGTGTTCATTCGCTTGTTCAAAGTTATAAGCAACACCATCGAATTGAGCAGCAACTTGCTTAGCTTTCTCTAATGTACGATTAACGACATTAATCTGAGATGCGCCATTGGCATGCAAATGTTTCGCAGTTAATTCTCCAGTTTCGCCAGCTCCAAAAATCATCACTCGCTTGTTAGAAAAATTCCCGAAAATATGTTTTCCAAGTTCTACCGCAGCATAACTAACAGATACAGCTAAATCACCAATTCTAGTTTCAGAATGAGCACGTTTTGCTAGCGTAATCGCCTGTTTGAACAGCATATTAAACACAGTACCCGTTGTTTTTAGCTGTTGTGCTTCAAGAAATGCTTGCTTCACTTGTCCAAGTATTTGCGTTTCACCGATAATCATCGAATCAAGACCACTTGAAACTTTGAACAAATGCTCAATCGCTTCATGATCCTCATACATATATAAACTGTTTGTAAACTGTTCACGCGGCAGTCCAAACCATTGTTCCATAAATAGTCTTACATAATGACCGCAAATCTGTGCACGATCAACGATCGCATAAATCTCAGTACGATTACAGGTTGCGACGATCACACATTCCATAATACTCGTTGTACTTTTCAACTTTAAAAGTGCTTCTGTTAGTTGTTCTTCAGCCAATGCGAAACGTTCTCTAACTTCGACAGGAGCAGTACGATAGTTTAAGCCGACAACAATAATATGCATGGTGATCCCCTTTCCGAAGTTTCTATCTGTTAATTTATAATAATTATATCATAATACTATTTCGCAATTATCTCTACATTTGACTATTATTCGAATTATAAGAAAGTATTATACCTTTTCTTCTCAAATGAGGTTAATAAAATGAAAATCACCCTGAACTACCCACTAGCGCTTCTGTGAACATTCATGCAGAAGGTTCACTAGGAGCCTACTGACGAGGGTTCTCTTCGGAGTAGAGCGGTTGTCAGCACCAACAAGAAGATGACATGAAGCAAGTGTTGCGAAGCGCGGAATGTACGTTGTTGGTACATGGCTACTTGCGAAAGCGATGTATGTCATCTTCGCCGTCGGATGCACTACGACAGCATATTATCGTGATCACAATCGCTCCATGAAAAAAGGCCATGGACTTTCATCCACGGCACTATATATCTACATTCTTATACTAACTCGATTTGTTTTAATTCAGGTTCAACGATTTGAAGCTCACCCATACCACGAACTAGTTTCTTAGCGTGTGTGGTTTGTGGCTTAAGCACTGACAACATATAATCGATAGCTACTTGTGGATCTACTGTTTCACCACAAGTATAACAATCCAGTGCAGCAAATCCTCTTTCAGGATACGTATGAATCGAGAGATGACTCTCTGACAACAGTACAAGTACCGTTGCACCTTGAGGCTCAAATTGTTTTGACTGAACAGATAGCACTGTAGCTCCACAAGCATCCGCTGCCTCAACCATGTGAGATTGTAGTACCTCCGCACTGTTTAGCAAATCAAAATCAACACCCCATGCATCAACAGCAACGTGTCTTCCGAAAGTAGAATATTCCATCCTTCGGTTCCCCCTTCCTAGCAATAAAATGTTTAATAATTTCATCCGCTAGGACCTACGTCATTCACTTCTCGAGGGTATAATCTCTCGTAACATTACCATGTCCTGAGTGAATCCTGGTTCCTAATTTTGAACAACCAATTTGTTTTCAACGAGATTAAAAATAACATCTAATTCAGTTAAATGCAATAGTTTTTTTATGAAATCTCTGTAAAATTTTCCAATAACCTAAGACTCTCTTTAATTTACTCAAGATAGCTAACTTTTGCTACTTATATCATTGTAATTTAGTGAATTTTTCCTGATCTCATCTTCGAAAATACCGATAACTGAAGTCTGTACATTTAAACAACAAAAAAACGAACAGGGAGTAACCTGCTCGTTTTGATCGTACTAAGTTCAATTCGCTTCCAACGTGAAGAGCTTGAATGTCAATGCCTTCAATTGCTCATCAATTTTATTCAACTCTAGAACGTCGCTTGCATGATTTCGAAGATCTAGCGATTCATCAATCATTTGATGAACATTCTTAATCTCTTTTTCAATTAAGTGACTATCAAATACACGTTGTAGTTTCTGAACCGTATTCTTTTTCTCAAAAATCGTTCGCTCACCTTTATCATTCTTTTCAACGATACGGTGAACACCACCATTCTTATAATGATATACCATTGTATAATGACTATAAATTCGATTGACAATCGCATTGCCACGGAATGCGGATACCGCTTTTCGCATTGCATTAGTCAGCTTTAGTTCGACAATTCGGCATGTAAGTTCACACTTATATTCATCATAATGACGTTCAAACGTCATTCGAATAGATTCATGTCCAGCTATATCCTCTAGTATAAGCGATTGGTTACCATTCTCAAGAATGAGCACCTGAAGGCGCAATTGTTGCTCCTCCATAAAAACAATAAACGTCGCTAATTCAGAACTACTTAACTCAAATCTTGCTTTAACATACTCCGTGGCTATCCGCTTAGCCATAAAAATCTCCTCGATTCTTCGCTTTCCAAGCAGATAAAGAAAATCTTAGAACTCAGAAAGGCCGAATACATACTTATATGTTATATTATACGAGATTTGCGTTCTATATTCCTGCTCTCCATGCTTGAAATTCCATCATATTTCACGAAATATCGGAGTTATCGTAAAAGATCTTGAACATTTATTCATAATGCTTACTAATTATTAACAAGTTCTCGTGTATCCTACCCTGTTTACCGAAAGACTTAATTTTGCTCATAAATTATGAAAAGGATATGACTGATTTATAGTTGTTCTGGAGTAGCTTCGTCTAATTGTGGTGAAACCTTCGCTTCCACTTGCTCTACTGCACCGTCTTCATTTGGTAGAGACATTCCAGCATCTTCAATCGCTTGCAAAATATGACCCCATAGTTCATCACGGCCAAGTCCTGTATCAGAAGAAAATAGTACAACTCTATCCTTTGAACTAGCACCTAACGTCGTTTTAATCATTTTCAAATGCTTGTCCCATTTGGAACGAGGAATTTTATCTGCTTTCGTCGCGACGATGCATGTAGGTATTTCATAATGATTCAGCCATTGATACATTAATTGGTCATCTTTGGAAGGTTCATGACGAATATCTATCACTAGTAGTTGCAATACTAGTGGATCACGAGATTGCAAATATCTTTCGATCATAACGCCAAATTCTTCACGTTGCTTTTTAGATACTTTCGCATAACCATATCCAGGAAAGTCAACGAGATAAATATCTTCATTCACACGATAATAGTTCAATTGTTGTGTCTTACCAGGCTGCGAACTCGTACGAGCTAAGTTTTTTCGCATAATCATCTTATTAATTAACGATGATTTGCCCACATTAGAACGACCTGCCAGAGCAATTTCTGGCAAGCCATCTGCAGGGTATTGATCAGGACGTACGGCACTAATTATAAATTGAGTATCTTTTATTTTTATCATGTTATTGCTCCTCATTCTCTTTTGCTACTAAAGCATGTGCGAGCACTTCATCCAGATGAGCGACAGGAACAAACTCCATCTCTTGTTTAATACTTTCAGGAATATCATCAAGATCTCTTGTATTATCGAATGGCAATAGTACCTTTTTAATACCAGCTCGATGCGCAGCTAAAGATTTCTCTTTCAAACCACCGATTGGCAATACTCTACCCCTTAATGTTATTTCCCCTGTCATTGCAACTTCTTTGGATACATATCGACCACTAAGTGCCGAAATAAGTGCTGTTGCCATTGTGATCCCTGCTGAAGGCCCATCTTTCGGAATAGCGCCCTCCGGGATATGAATATGAATATCTAACTTTTCATGAAAATCTGGAGTTACTCCAAGTTCATCAGCATGAGCTCTAATGTAACTGAATGCTGCTTGCGCAGATTCCTTCATGACATCACCAAGCTTACCAGTTAGATTAAGCTTACCACTTCCAGGCATAGTTGAAACTTCGATAACAAGTGTATCGCCACCAACTTCTGTCCAAGCTAGCCCTGTAACGGCTCCTATCTGATTGCGAGCATCAACCATACCATATCGGAACCTCGGTTGTCCAAGCCATTTCTTCACTTGATCACGATCGATATGAATCGATTGCAACTGTTCATCGGATACAAAAGCTTTCGCCGCCTTACGAGATAACGCTGCAATCTGTTGTTCTAGATTACGCACACCCGCTTCTCGAGTATACTCTCGAATAATAAAGCTAATTGATTCATCATCAATCGTAAGTTGCTCCTCATTCAGTCCATGATCGGCACGTTGCTTACGGAAAAGATAACGCTTAGCAATCTCTAACTTTTCCAGCTCGGTATAGCCAGGCACTTGCAAAATCTCCATACGATCAAGTAATGGGCGCGGAATGGTTTGCAAGGAGTTAGCAGTGGTAACAAACATAACAGATGACAGATCAAATGGAACTTCTACAAAATGATCACTGAATGTACTGTTCTGTTCAGGATCTAACACCTCAAGTAAAGCTGAAGAGGGGTCTCCGCGGAAATCAGAAGCCATCTTGTCAATTTCATCAAGTAGGAATACTGGATTCTTCGAGCCTGCTGACTTCATTCCTTGCATAATACGACCTGGCATTGCACCAACATATGTACGACGATGCCCACGAATTTCCGCTTCATCCCGAACGCCACCTAGCGAAATACGTACGAATTTACGACCGAGTGACTTTGCAATAGATTTTGCAAGCGATGTTTTACCAACCCCAGGAGGTCCTACTAGACATAGAATTGGACCTTTTAGCTTCTTGACTAACTTTTGTACAGCTAAATACTCGAGTACACGTTCTTTCGGCTTTTCAAGTCCGTAGTGATCATCATTCAAAATTTGCTCGGCATTTACAATATCAAGATCATCATCCGTTAATTGGTGCCATGGCAAAGCAAGAAGCCAATCGATATAATTACGAATAATTCCACCTTCCGCTGAAGATTGTGGCATTTTCTCAAGTCGATCAATTTCTTTATTAACTTTCTCGGCTACAGCTTCAGGTAATCCAGCTTCTTCTAACTGATTCCGTAGTTCTTCAACTTCACCAAGACGACCTTCCTTCTCGCCTAATTCTTTCTGAATCGCCTTCATCTGTTCACGTAAATAGTATTCCTTCTGCGTTTTTTCCATCTGCTTTTTCACACGCTGATTGATCTGGCGTTCCATCTCAAGCACTTCGCGTTCATTGTTAAGAAGGTCAAGTAATGCCTCAAGGCGCTTCTCAACATCTGTCGTTTCAAGAATTAGTTGCTTCTCTTTAATTTTCAAAGCAAGATGACTTGTGATTACATCTGCGAGACGACCAGCTTCCTCAATATCAGATACTGCTGCATACGTTTCAGGAGTCACTTTCTTAGAAAGTGAAACATAGTTCTCGAATTGGCTAAGCACTGAACGCATTAAAGCATCTACTTGTGGAGAATGCTCTGTTGGCTCGGGAAGTTCCTTAACGATTACTTCGTAATATTGCTCATTTTCAAGATAGTCTTGAATTTCGGCACGAACGATCCCTTCAGCTAACACTCGGATCGTTCCATTAGGAAGTTTAAGCATTTGCTTCACTTTCGCGATTGTACCTATTCTGAAAATATCTTCTTCAAGCGGGTTCTCAATGTTTACCTCAGCTTGCGATACTAGTAAAATATTTTGATCATCAAGCATCGCCTTTTCAAGCGCGCGGATAGATTTATCCCTTCCCACATCTAAGTGGAGCACCATGCTGGGATAGACAAGCAAGCCCCTAAGAGGGAGCAAAGGAATTCGGCGTGTTTTTATTTTGCTAGAACCCATTCCAGCACCTCCATTCTATATATTCTCTAACATCTTATCACTCATATGATTCAGCCTGCAAATATGGATATGTTGGTGAGCTGAATAAATTCAACTTCCATTGCTCAGTTTGATCTTCATCATTCCATTTTGCCAATTCTGGAAATACGTGAGTGAGCACCTCTTCAATTCTCGAAACCGGAATAACTTGCAGCCCATTCAGATCAGCAAATATTTCTTGCCAGTTTTCTCTAGGAATAATAACACGAACTGCTCCAGCTTGGAAGGCTGCTTCCACTTTAGCTAGTACACCACCCACCGGTTTCACGTTACCATGTATTCCAATTTCACCCGTCATTGCAAGACGATTATCAATCGGCACATTCAATATCGCCGACGTAATTGCCGTAGCCATTGCAATACCAGCTGACGGTCCATCTACAGGTGAGCCACCAGGGAAATTGATATGCAGGTCATAGTCTTGAGGATTCAAACCTTTTAATCGAAGTACTGTTAGTACATTTTCAATCGAACCTTTAGCCATACTTTTTCTGCGCAATGTTCGAGAGCCACCGCCAAGTTCTTCTTCATCAACAACACCTGTAATAATATATTGACCTTTTCCCTTAGCAACTGGGATAGCACTTACTTCAATTTCAAGCAGTGCGCCCATACTCGGGCCATATACGGCTAACCCATTTACAAATCCGATTTGCGGAACTTGTGGAACTTTTCGTTCTGGCCTTGGTGGAATCTGACTACTATTAACTACCCATTCAATATCCATTGCCGTAATCTTGTCTCTCTTCTCAGATAAAGCTAGACCAGCTGAAAGTTGAATAATATTGACTGCTTCCCGGCCATTTGTTGCATACTGCTTTACCACATTGATAGCTTCAGGACAAGGTGGAAAACCAATTTTAACGACCGCATTCTCTGCCACTTCCGCTACTTCATCGGCTAATAAAGGACGGAAATACACTTCCATACACCTTGACCGGATTGCAGGCGGAATTTCATGTGGTGAACGAGTTGTCGCTCCAACTAAGCGGAAATCTGCGGGTAAACCATTTTGAAATATATCATGGATATAGCTAGGAATATGACTATCTTCTGAATTGTAGTATGCACTTTCAAGAAAAACTTTACGATCCTCTAGTACCTTTAATAACTTATTCATCTGGACAGGATGTAATTCACCTATTTCATCAATAAATAGAATTCCACCATGTGCCTTTGTTACTGCTCCAGCTTTGGGCTGTGGAATACCAGCTACACCCATCGCGCCAGCCCCTTGGTAGATTGGATCATGGACTGAACCGATTAAAGGATCAGCGATACCTCTTTCGTCAAAACGTGCTGTCGTAGCATCTATTTCTGTAAATTTGGCACTCGGCAGAAATGGAGAGGAAGGATTACGCTTCGCTTCTTCAAGTACTACCCTCGCAGCAGCTGTCTTACCTACTCCTGGAGGACCATAGATGATGACATGTTGTGGATTAGCACTGCATAGTGCAGCCTTAAGCGCCTTTAGACCGTCTTTTTGTCCAACGATATCATGCAACGATTGCGGTCTTGTTTTCTCCGCTAATGGCTTCGTTAACGAAATCGAACGAAGCTTGCGTAGTTTGTCCATTTCCTTACGTGATTCCTTATCTACTGCAACTTTGTTCATCTTCTGATTACGTAGTAGATTGAAGAAATATAATCCGATTACGACAGCAAAAAACACTTGAATAATCATTAACATTACGCTCATATTCATTACTTAACTCCACTCCTTTTAATATTGCATTTTGTGTATGATCAAAAAGCTTACTTTTTGAACGACCTCTGCTTGCAAACAATTTATCTCGTATTCTATAGTATTACCCTCTAGTAGATGGAATAATCTTGGTCAGGGAGAGAAATAATCGGAGACCGCTCCGTGAACCAATTACTGTTCCAATCGGAGAGGCTCCGAGAACTAATCACTGTTCCAATCGGAGAGGCTCCGAGAACTAATCACTGTTCCAATCGCCGTTGTCCTCGGATTTATCGGATTAAATATTAGCGGTATAAATCCGAGGACAAAAACGACCGCTATCGCTTTTTCACTAGTGATTAGTTCTCTCCGCTACTGTAGGTGTGAATAGTTCTCTCCACTAGTGGGAAAGTGATACAACAGAAAACAGAAAAAAACGCTACTTATTTTTGCATTTTAATGCAACTAAGTAGCGCTCTTTTAATGAATCTCAAATATGTAATGTTGATTAGTCTAGTTTAGATTTATTATTTCCTTGCTTCAAACGAACCAAGCGCCCACAAATGCGCTCACGAAAATTGCTACATAAATTAAAGTTATCCATGGTTGATAATCGACATACATTTCTTTCCATGTCATCGCCCAAGGATGACGAATAAGAACCCATCCAATTAGATCAATGATGATTGTAAGTATCATCCATGATAATCCGATAATTAGAGCCTCAAACCATAGATTATCTGGTTGTACTTTAATGAAGTAATAATAAGCAGCAATCGGCCACAAAATGATATTATAAAGTGCATGATACTTTACCGTTGCAGCATAAGACTTAATATCGTACATTGATTTGATCGGTTTTGTATTATCTTTATCCATCTTGAGTACATATCCATTGAAGCAAGTATGTAATATACCAATAAGAGTTACTACGACATATGCTATCAAATACCACAATATCGATAATCCAAAACTCATCATGTATCCCCTTTCTAGTGATCATATATTTATTAAACACTTCCTATGATTGCATTATTCAAGACCTGTCTTTCAAGCTACACTTATACAATGTACCATATTATTCCACTTAACACATCTTTTAGAACTATTTCATTTAAATCATTCAACAAAAAAATCCTAACACCAGAATGATGTTAGGATTACTTAGTATTAGTGCTTAACATGTGCTTTTCGACCAGGAATTTCTCCGGTCTCTTCAAACACACGTACAATTTCATCTATTTCCTTCTTCAGTTCTGAAAGCAATTCTGCTTCAGGAACTTTACGAATCATTTCTCCGTAACGGAACAACATACCTTCACCACGGGCACCTGCAATGCCGATATCAGCCTCACGAGCCTCACCAGGACCATTTACAGCACAACCTAGTACAGATACTTTGATCGGTACTTTGATCTTAGAAATATACTCTTCTACCTCATTGGCAACAGAGAACAGATCAATATCAAGTCGACCACATGTAGGACAAGATACTAGAGTTGCTGCATTCGTGATCAAACCGAAAGTTTTCAAAAGCTCACGTGCAACTTTAACTTCTTCTACAGGGTCTGCTGATAAGCTAATACGTAATGTATTACCAATACCTAGCGCTAATAACGCACCAATACCTGCAGAACTTTTGATCGTACCAGCATTCAATGTGCCAGCCTCGGTAATACCAAGGTGAAGTGGATATTTGATAACTTCGGCAGCCATAGAATAGGCTTGAATCGCCATTGGAACATCTGATGCTTTCAAAGATACTATAATATCATGGAAGTCTAATTCTTCTAGAATACCAATGTGATACATCGCACTTTCCACCATAGCTTCAGGAGTTGGATATCCATACTTCTCTAGCAAGTGGTTTTCTAGTGATCCAGCATTAACACCTATTCGAATAGGAATACCCTTTTCTTTACAAGCAGCAACAACTGCCTCTACTTTTTCACGACGACCTATATTACCTGGATTAATACGAACTTTATCAATCCCATTTTCAATAGCACGTAAAGCAAGACGATAATCAAAATGTATATCGGCAACTAAAGGAATATTAATTCGTTTCTTAATTTCCTTGATCGCATCAGCCGCTTCCATATTGTTAACGGTAACGCGAACTAATTGACATCCAGCTTCCTCAAGGCGCAATATTTCTGCAACAGTAGCATCAACATTAGCTGTCTTGGTTGTACACATACTTTGAATAAGAACCTCATTACTTCCACCAATCGTTAGATTACCAACTTTGACAGGTACGGTGTTCTGACGTAAGTACATAGTTATCTCTCCCATGAACGGCAAAGTCCACCCCTTGCTCTGAATTTTCAAAGCATGAGGTGGTTCCTTCTTTGTCTGTATTCAAGTAACGTTAAGCACTCTCTTCCTTCTTGCTATCCTTCTTCTCAGCAGGGGCAAGTTCAGGAACAATTTTACTCGTTACTGTATCTTCAGTTATTACACAAGTTGTCACATCTTCACGAGATGGCACTTCATACATCAAATCAAGCATGATCCCTTCAATAATCGCACGAAGACCACGAGCACCTGTATTACGTTTAATTGCTTCTTTCGCAATTGCATCAAGTGCATCAGCTTGGAATTCTAGCTTAACATTGTCAAGTTCAAGCAATTTTTGATATTGCTTCACTAGCGCATTTTTCGGTTCAGAAAGAATACGTACTAGTGCAGGCTCATCAAGAGGCTCTAGAGTAGAAATAACAGGTAGACGACCAACGAATTCAGGAATTAACCCGAATTTCAATAGATCTTCTGGTAATACCATTGATAAGTATTCCCCTGGTTTTAGATCTTTCTGAACTTCTCCAGTAGAATTAAAACCGATTACCTTTTTACCAATTCTACGTTTAATGATTGATTCAAGACCGTCAAATGCACCACCACATATAAATAGTATGTTAGTCGTATCAATTTGAATAAATTCTTGATGTGGATGTTTACGTCCACCTTGTGGAGGAACAGAAGCTACTGTACCTTCAAGAATTTTAAGCAACGCTTGCTGAACACCTTCACCAGACACATCACGTGTAATGGATGGATTTTCAGATTTACGAGCTACTTTATCGATCTCATCGATATAAATAATACCGCGCTCAGCTTTTTCTACATCATAATCAGCAGCTTGGATTAATTTTAATAGAATGTTCTCAACATCCTCACCAACATAACCAGCCTCTGTTAGAGATGTAGCATCGGCAATAGCAAATGGTACATTCAAAATACGAGCCATTGTTTGCGCTAGTAATGTTTTACCAGAACCAGTAGGTCCTAGTAGCAAAATATTACTCTTTTGCAATTCAACATCCTCGATTTTGCTACCTGTATTAATACGTTTATAGTGATTATAAACTGCTACAGATAGTGATTTTTTGGCAAAATCTTGGCCAATAACATAAGAATCAAGTGTCGAACGAATTTCCATTGGTTTTGGAATACTCTTCAGATCCACTTCTTCTTCTTGTCCTAGCTCTTCCTCTACGATTTCAGAACAAAGATCAATACATTCATCACATATATAAACGCTAGGGCCGGCTACTAACTTACGTACCTGCTCTTGCGATTTACCACAGAAAGAACATTTCAATTGAGCTTTCTCATCATTAAACTTAAACATCATTTCACCCCTTCATTCCAACATTACAGTATCGGTGAAGTAATCACCTTATCTATCAAGCCATAATCCAATGCTTCTTGTGCACTCATGAAGTTATCACGATCTGTATCACGATCAATCTTCTCGTATGTTTGACCAGTACGATCTACATAGATTTGATTCAGCTTTTGCTTCGTTTTAAGTATCCAATCCGCGTGGATTTTAATATCTGTAGCTTGACCACTAATGCCACCAAGCGGCTGGTGAATCATCACTTCCGCATTTGGAAGTGCAAAACGTTTGCCTTTTGCACCTGCTGTAAGTAGTAGTGAGCCCATACTTGCGGCCATACCCATGCAAATCGTACTTACTTCAGGCTTGATGTATTGCATAGTATCAAATATGCCCATACCTGCTGTTACTGAACCACCAGGTGAATTGATATAGAGATGGATATCCTTTTCAGGATCATCCGCAGCTAGGAATAGCAATTGAGCAATTACTGCATTCGCAACATCATCATCAATCGCACTTCCAAGAAATATAATACGATCTTTAAGCAAGCGAGAATAAATATCGTAAGATCTTTCCCCACGATTCGTCTGTTCTACAACGACTGGAACTAAGTTCATGCGATCAACCTTCTTTCATCTTGGACTTAATATGAACACTTTTATTGTATCACGTTAAAGAAGTGATGTCATTTTTTCGATCAAGCCTATGTCTACTTTAAATCTTCATTACTCATATGTATACGGTCATTCAAAAAGCTATATGTATGATATGTAGATAGAAATCTCATTGAGCAGGTCCATAGTTTAAAAATAAGGCACGTATGCACACGTGCCTTATCCATTATCTTATGTTCTACTATATGTGTTAAACAAATTAAACAGCTACACTATTGCTAACTAGGAATTTGATTGCTTTACGAAGCAATAGATCCTCAGTCAAGTTTTCTAGGTTACCATTTTGCGTGAAGATCTCACGAATTTCTTCAGCAGGACGATTGTATGCTGTAGAAAGGTTAGCTAGTTCCTCGTTGATATCTTCTTCAGATACTTCAATAGATTCTGCTTTCGCAATTGCTTCTAGAACAAGGTTGTTAAGAACGCGTTTTTCTGCGTCACCTTTCATTTGGTCACGAAGTACTTGCTCGTTTTGACCAGAGAATTGGTAGTACAGATCAAGCGTCATACCTTGAGAACGTAGACGGTTTTCGAAATCTTGTAGCATGTAGTTTTGTTCAGTTTCTACCATTGCTGCAGGGATTTCTACTGTAGCTGCTTCAGCAACTTTAGAAATAACTTCTGCTTCTTGAGCTTGAGTAGCTTCTTTTACTTTGTTTTCTTGAAGTTTGCTTGCAAGATCTTTTTTGTACTCTTCAAGAGTATCAAATTCACTTACGTCTTTAGCAAACTCATCATCAAGAGCTGGAAGAGTTTTGCGTTTAAGCTCATGCAATTTAACTTTGAAAATTGCTGCTTTACCAGCTAGACTTGCTTCTTGGTAACCTTCTGGGAAGGTAACTTCTACATCTTTGAAATCTCCAAGTTGCATGCCTACTACTTGCTCTTCGAATCCAGGAATGAATGAACCTGAACCTAGTTCAAGAGAGTAACGCTCAGCTTTACCACCTTCAAATGCAACGCCATCTACATAACCGTCAAAGTCGATTACAGTAACGTCACCATTTTCAGCAGCGCCTTCTTCAACTACATTTAGCTCAGCATGACGTTGTTGTAGACGCTCAAGTTCAGCAGCGATTTCTTCTTCCGTTACTTCAGCAGAAACTTTTGCAACTTCTACACCATTGTAAGCGCCTAGAGTTACTTCTGGTTTAACTGTAACTTTTGCAGTAAAGATGAATGTTTGTCCTTTTGCAAATTGAGTTACATCGATTTCTGGACGATCAACTGGTTGAATACCAGTTTCTTGAACAGCTGCAGAGTATGCTCCAGGAAGAATGATATCAATTGCATCCTGGTACAAGCTTTCAATTCCGAATTTTGCTTCGAAGATTGAACGAGGTACCTTACCTTTACGGAATCCAGGTACGTTTACTTGTGCTACAACTTTTTTGAAAGCTTGATCAAGTGATTCTGATACTTTCTCAGCATCCACTTCTACGTTAATTGATACAGTGTTCGATTCTATTTTTTCCCAAGTTGCTTTCATTTTATGCTTTCCCCTCCAAAATGCTCATGCATTACATGTTTTCACGTCTAATAAACCACTCTATTATATACAAGTTATCGATTCTTTTCAAGGTAATAATTAATCAGAATCTTGCAAATATAGTGCGACCTCACGAATTACTCGACTTGCTTGCTCATAGCGGAATCGATATTCATTAGTAATTCCGTATGTTTCACGGATATCATCGTCCACTGCGTAACCATAAACAATAAGTTGCATAGTATGATGTAATCCGGCAGCAAAACAATCTTCAATGTATTCTTCCTCATTCAACATCCATCCGTAGCTACGTGTACCATATATGCATTGTAGACATTCGAGCCAAAGTTCAGTGACTAAAATTGGCATTGTCACATCCACTTGTTCAAGTGCTAACACAGCTTTTTCTAATATAGCATTGACAGAATCCGGAAATTCATTCATTGATAATGGAGTTTCTTCTATGAGCAGATGCACTGTTTCATCCATGCGGGTCAATTGTACCGTACCAGAGCAACCTCTTTTTTTCAAACATTGTAATGCTTTAAATTGTACCGCAGAGGATAGTGTAGCTTCTTGAAGCCAATTAATCAACTGTTCATCTAATTCAGGAACATCCAAATATGTTGCGCGCTCAAGTGCGAGGATTTGTTGATCCATAGGTATTGATGATGTTAAAGTATTCATCAGCTTAGTTGCAGCTTCAGTTGAATTAGTTGAGCCATAGTCACTTAATGCTGCTCTTCTAAATTGTTCCTCTAGATCTTCATGCTCAAGTCCATCTGCATCATCGACTGTTGGAAAAGATTCCTCAAGCCAATTCAGAAGATTTTCCCATTCGATAGCATGTTGACGTTCATCACCTTGACATCGCAATAAAAATCTCAATAAGTCTTTTGCCTCTTCAAACTGTTCCCTTTCAAGTAACTTGGTCAATTGAATTTGATATTGATCGAGCATAGATGGGAATAAAAATATATTTTCAGAAAAATTCTGCTCTTTATTACTGTTGTCGGAAATATTAACACCACCTAACCATTTGCTAAGATACGACTTATTTTTTACTTTCGTCAAATTATACCACGAAGATTTAAATAAAAAAATTGATATTAATTGTTTATTTCCAAAAAAAGGTGTTGCATCAAATTCTTCGTTGTGATATATTATTTGATGTTGCGTCTCAGTAGCTCAGTCGGATAGAGCACTCGCCTTCTAAGCGAGTTGTCGGGGGTTCGAATCCCTCCTGGGACGCCATTACAATTCCATTTAACGATTTACATATATAATAAAAACGCCTAAACCTTAGTAGCCACAAGGTTTAGGCGTTTTTTTGTGTAATTCTGTGTGATAAATTCTGATCTCTCCTCATTACTGAATATTTTTCCCAATAAAGCAAATGATAAACACCATTAATGTTTACACTGTATGCAGATCATTTGAAGGAAAAATTTCAAAATAAATGAGGATGACAGCATGTTACAGGCAAATAATACGCTTGAATGGTTAACTAACGAATTACAACCTTCCTTTGATTTGATCAAGAAGCCATTAAAAAACAATCAAAAAGAAGCTGTGCTGCTATTTATTAAAACGCTTGTTGATAATGATAAAATTCAGCTAATGCTCATAAAACCTTTTTTTGAAATTGAAATGCTAGGAAGCTTTCTCGATTATTTACGCTCCCTTCCAGACGGACAGGAAGTCACTACTAGAGATCAAATTCTTTCAGAGTTAATCAAGGGTAGTGTTGTCGTAAGTATAAATGACTCTCTATTCATGTTTGACATAAAAAAGGTGAATACATCTACTGTGCCAACGACCTCACTTGAGAATACAGTACTTGGCCCACAATCCTCATTAAGTGAGGACATCCATACAAATATTAACTTAATTAGACATCGCTATCATCAATCTACTCTTACAGTAGAAATGTTAGATATCGGGACAAAATCAAATCAATCTCTAGCTCTCATATATGACAGGGATTTGGTTAACATCAATGCACTCGAACAAATAAAGACCAAATTAGAACATTTAGATAAACCATTGGTCCAATCTACTGCGGAACTGCAAAGATTGATTAATGGAAAAAAGTATTCCCTCTTTCCATTCATGATGATTACAGAGCGTACTGACAGAATTGTTTACAATCTTAGCAGTGGGAAAATTGCTTTAACCTTAGATGGTGATGCCTCAACGATACTAGCTCCTGCGATATTTACTGACTTTATGTCAGCGATGGACGATAAATACCACTCTAATATTTTTACGATGTTTGTTAAAACTCTTCGTTATATCGGACTATTTATTAGTCTGCTGCTACCAGGGTTTTATGTAGCTTCTACTGCCTATAACCCAGTAATCCTGCATACGGAGCTTGCTTTATCTGTTGCCGGCAGTCGTGTTGGTATACCGTATCCATCTTATGTTGAAGTGACATTTATGCTAATTCTTATGGAGCTATTAATAGAAGCAAGTATAAGACTTCCTAAAACGATAAGCGCTGCAGCTACTACGGTAGGAGGACTAATATTAGGTACGGCCATAACAGAAGCTACTCTAGCATCTAATATAATGATTATCGTTGTGTCTGCCGTAGCTATTTGCAACTTTTCTATTCCAATCGGTGAATTGAACTCCGCTGTAAGGGTACTAAAATATGTTCTCATTATATTTGCTACCACTACTGGATTAGCAGGACTAACTTTAGGATTGCTAGGTATAGTAATGTACTTAACGAATTGTGAAAGCTTTGGTGAGCCCTATCTAAAGTTACATCTACAAAAAAAATTAAAAATGAAAGGGGATAAACTATGAGCCGTTATTTCTATTATATCGTTATTTTAGAATTTGTCGGAGGAGTCATAACGATTACCCCTTCATTATTATTTGATGTAAGTAAAGAGGGTGCATTAATCTCTATACTGATTGCTCTGCTAGCAGGAGGAGTCTTTATTTATTTCACAACTAGATTTTTCAATCAATTTCCTGGATTAGGATTTCCAGAATTGTTGCAGCTTCACACACCAAAATGGGTCGCATCTCCCCTGCTTATTCTCTTCAGCTTAGTTTGGTTTACAATTGGCTTAAAGACCCTAATTAACTATGCCTTTTTGTTAAAAAGATTTTTAACCCCACAATTGCAATTGAATTGGATTGTCTTCACTCTTCTTTTATTTATTTCTTTTAGTTTTTTTATGCAATCAAAAAAACTACTTTATACGTTAGAAATAATACTACTCATCAATCTTCCCCTAATCATTTATATAATCGGTATACTGTACGGAAATCAAGGGTTAGAGTGGGATTATGTACAAAAATCGATCATGTATATTTACAATACTCCTAATTTCTTAGCATTTTCAGCATCTTTTCTTATATTTTTAGGAACCGCTAACCTAGTTATTTTCAATCGCGAGTTCAAACAGAAGCAGAAAATCAAAGTTCTCTCTTTACTGAATCTAGTCTTATTAGGAACAGGAATTATGTTTACAATTTACTTCATCCCGTTTGGATATAATGGGTTCGATCGAATTCAATATATGTCTTTTCCTTGGTTACTAACGACAGATTCTATTAAAGTCGCTATAGCTTTTCTTGAACGTGTAATGTATATCTTTCTATTTTTGAATTTATCCATTGCCTTTCTAAGTATTAATATCACTTGGCATGTAAGCATGGAAATTTTTAAGAGCACTGTATCGCTGAAAGAACTTAAATGGAAACAAATCAATCTTGGTACGTATTTGTTTACGTTATTAGTTTGGATTGTTAGCCTTCTAGTAAGTTCGTATGTATCGGAATCACAATTTCTAATATATTCAAGTTACCTTTTAAAATTTCTTCCTCCTTTTTTCTTTGTATTCTTAACAATCTGTTGGTTCATTAGCTGGAGGTATAAACATGAAGTCATCCTTAAAACAAATTAAGTGGATTTCTATTTTCACTCTATTTTTAATTATTATTCCTTTCGTCTCAGGGTGTGGGACTAAAGATATTGATAAAAGAATGTTTGTCATTGCTGTTGGAATCGACAAAAGTGATGAAGATGAGGAAAAACCGTATAAGATTACGTTAAAAGTACCAATTCCTACGAATAAGAATGCTTCTCGAACACCTAATTTTATATTTTTGTCAGAAGCAGCCGAGTCAATTAGTGAAGCATTACATATTTTAACGTCACATGTTGATAAAAACTTAGAATTTGGACACACAAAATTTATCGTATTCGGTGAAAATATAATTGATCAAGATCTACGTGTAGTTGCGGACATTTTTTTAAGAAGAAGGGAGTTTCAACAGACGGCTTGGATTACAGTTGGGAGACCATCTGCAGAAGCGGTACTAAAGGCAAGTTCGTCTGACGATATCCCGGATTTTAATACACTGTTAAATCGATTTTCTAACATTGGAACTGAAAGTTCATACATCGTTTCCATATTCCTTTTTGATTTTCGAAGACAATTAGGCGAGAACGGTATAGATCCAGTATTACCCGTAATAGAAATCAATGATAATAAGAGCAACCTGATCGTAAACAAATCGGTTGTCATTAGTAACAATAAGGCTAATTTAGAACTTTCACCTGAGCAAACGGAAGATTATAATACGATCACTAACAAAACAAAAACGACTAATTTAGATATACAAGTAGACGCAGATAATTCAGCATTTACAGTGTATATAGATAAAGTTAAAATTAAATATAAAATCTTAACCCCCGAAAATCAAAAACCTATAATAAAGATGACTGTAGGCATGATAGGATTAATTCAAGAATCCAGTCATCATACGTTTCCAGATCAATTAGCCACCTACAATAAACTTGCAAGTGAAGTAGCTAAAGAAAGAATTATTCACTTCTTAACGCTGCTTCAAAAAAACGAGGTGGACCCCATAGGATTTGGGTTACGATATGAAGCTACTCATTGGCATAATAGAGATCTAGTATCAGAATGGGAAGAAATATATCGAGAAATTACATTTGATGTTTCTGTTAATATGTCAGTTAGAAGCCTTGGCTCCATTGAGTAGCAATAAGATAGTAATTACAAGTAATTACAATATGTATTGTCAGAGTTTCGATCCCTCCCTCGTGGTATGCCGTTACTATTCCATTTAACGATTTACATATGTATAGAAGAAACGCCTAAACCTTAGTGACCACAAGGGTTTAGGCGTTTTTTTGTCTTGGCTATAACTCTTTTTTGTATTATCAGGCATTCAATTCCACTCCTTTATTCTAATTGCACTAAATTCAATTCAGAAAATATACAAATTTTATTAGGATGTTATTTCTTTAACAGGGCAAGTTAATTCAGTAAACAAACTCTTTTAGGAGGATTAGCAATGAATATTCAATACCAGACTTTACAACTTTTTGAATCAGCATTGATATGGAGGTTGAACTATGTACTTTTATAAAGAAGACCTAATTAACATAATAGTTCCTGATAAACCAGATCCTGCAGCTGCAAAAGTTTTACAAGAAACATTAGGTGGTCAATTTGGTGAGATGCGTACAATGATGCAATACTTTTTTCAAAGTTCTAATTTTAGAGGAAAAGAAAAAAAATATCGTGATTTGTTAAGAGGTGTATTTTTAGAAGAAATCGCTCATGTAGAGCTTGTCCAAAGTACTATTAATCAGTTATTAAATGGTGCGGGAGACAATGGAGTAGGAAATGCAGGGATTGATGGTGCCCCTCTTGATGAAGCTGTTAAACATGCTAATCCTCATCACTTTATTATGGGCGCTCAAAGTTCTCTACCTGTAGACGCAGGTGGAAATCCTTGGAATGGATCATGGGTGTATAGTCATGGGAATTTAGTAGCAGACATGTTAAACAACGTGGTTCTTGAATCGACAGGTGTATTGCAAAAATCTAGAATTTACGAGATGAGTTCCAATAAAGCTTTTAGAGAAACATTAGGGTTTTTGATTGTACGAGATAACGCTCATCAAAATGCTTTTGCAAAAGCTCTAGAGACTTTAGGTGTTGATTGGGGTAAAATTTTCCCAATTCCAAATTATGATATCAATAAATATCCCGAATGCAGAAAGTATGTTGATTTGGGTTATCATAATGCTCAGTTTAATTTCAGATTAGATCCAACAAGTATAGGGGATATATTCCATGGTCAATCACCAAGTAGAAATGGTGAGGAATTACAAGTAATCGCGCCACCATCAGGTTTTCCTGTACCATTTATGCAAGATATGCCTAATGAACACAGTCCCGGGATTCAAGATCTAAAACTATAAATCGGAATATGTTTTGTACAATATCGCCTAAACCTTAGTAACCACAAAGGTTTAGGCGTTTTTTGTTGTTTCTATAATTGAAAATGATAACATTTATAAAGGAAATATCGTGACATTACCAATCATTGTATTTTTATGGTAATATATTGATAGAAAAAAACAGGGGGAATTTATATGAAAAAAATTATTTTGTCATTATTATTAATCGTTTTATTGAGTGCTTGCGGTTCAGAAACAGTGACAGCTCAAAGTATTGAAGAAAAATTAGTAAAAGCTGGATTAGATGTAGCTAATAAAGAAGCTCTTGAGGCAGACACAATGAGTTTATTAGGTATTACTATCAAAGAGGGTACTCGATATCCATTAAACGAGAAGGATAGTGTACGAGTATTAGTCTTTGAATCTAATAAAGATGCAAAGACTGCAAAAGAGGCATTAGACGAACTAAGCGAAAGTGCTCCAATGCTTTTAACTTATACTGAAACAAAAGGAAATATCCTTGTGCAAGTTACCGGTGGAGTTGAAAAATCAGTAGCTGATAAATATTTAGCTGTAATTAAATAACAAAGCGCATGGATTACTAAATTTGCGTCAACTCATTAAGCGAAATCATCTTACATTTGTTAAGATGATTTCGTTTTTTCATGTTGTAGATTACACAAAAATATATAGTCTTCTTCCAATGAGATAGGACAATATTATCTATCATATAGTTCTTAATGATTGTAATTACAAAGGAGCTGTTGTCATTGGCGGATCAGTTTGTCATTCGATCTTTGGAAGAGATACGGTTTTGGTCAAAAATCATGAAGGAACATTCGCTCTTTCTAAAATTAGGTTTCAGATGCGACGATACTAAACTAATTAACGAAGCGAACCATTTCTACTCTACTTTCGAAGCTATCGAGAATAAAGCAAACGCTCTTACATTTGAAACAGATCCTATTATCATCCGAAGATTTAATGAAGATGTTCATACTGCAGTTTCTTATATTTGGGCATTCAAAAGAAAAGTACTTGGTCTAATTGTTACTTGTCAGCTTCCTGGCGCCAACAACTTCCCATTACTAGTAGATCACGTTAGTAGAGAAGCTAACTACTTCCGAAACCGTTTGGCAGAATTAAATGCAGGTAGGCTAGAGCCTTTACCTGATGCGATTATCGATGAAAATGTATTCTTCCTCAAAATCATGGCTGATCATGCCAAATTTATTAGCCACTTACTCGATCCTTCCGAGCGTAAGCTTGTAGAGCAAGCTAATAACTTCAGTCAGGAATTCGATCAATTACTATTTCAAGCACAGGACTTAAGCTCGATGCGGCCGCAAGCCCAAACAGTACCTCTTCTTGATCAATTTCTTGATCAGAATAGGGTGTCCGTTGTATCGCTGCGTGATTTCAAGAAAACAGCTCGCGACTTAATTGAAGCATGCCGTATTAAAAGTATCATTCACCCTCTGCTCGCAGATCATGTTTTTCGAGAAGCAGAACATTTCCTCGTTATTATCGATGCATTTGAAACTAGCTTGAGTAGTAACCAAGTTTAGTTTTTTGTAGAAGTACTATGAGATGCTACTACTCTAGTAATCGCAAGAAAATCTAGCCGGTCATAGTAATGGAGGCTCAACATGTATGTTGTGCCTCCATTACTATTTAACATTTTTCTGAGCTTCTACCATTCGAAACACACCATCTGTAATTTGTTGCTCACTAAGATGAGCAAAACCTAGGCAAAAAGCTTGTACACTTTCCTCGAGATAATACCCTCTTGCGTCTGATAACCGAACATTCAATTGTTCACAATGTGTCAGAAACTGCTCAAACTCGGCTTCTGAACCTTTCCACTTGGCATAAATATGTAAGCCTGCATCTATTGGATAAAGCTCTAGAACACTCTGCATATGCTTCGTTAGAAGTCTTAATAATAATTCTGCTTTTTTGCGATATATTCGCTTCATACGTCTAATATGTCGATCATATAAGCCGTATTTCATAAAGGCTGCCATTGCACGTTGCTCAATGATTGAACTTGGATGTCTCTCATACACCTTTTTAGCAATTGTGAACCAATTTAGTAATGAATCGGGTAGAACTGCATATCCAAGTCTAATATTTTGCATCATCGTTTTTGAAAATGTCCCAATATAGATAACTCTCCCCTTCCGATCTAAAGACTTTAACGGTTCATTCGCTCTTCCATAATGGCGGAACTCACTATCATAATCGTCCTCGATAATGTAAGCATTATTTTCCTCAGCCCACAGCAACAGTTGTTGTCTTCTTTCCATACTAAGAACAACACCTGTCGGAAATTGACGACTTGGTGTGACAAATAATAATTTATAAGGACAAGCTTTACTAGGAGGAAATACAATTCCTTCGTTATCTACAGGAAAAGTATGAACCTTCCCTCCAACAGAATGAACAGCATTGCGTACTCCAATATAATGAGGATTTTCCATCGCTACAATATCACCTTCATTAATTAACAATTGGATAATTAAAGTGAGCGCTTGCTGAGATCCATTTACAATGACAACATTGTCCGGCTTAATATTGATCCCCCTAAATGTATGTAAATGTTGAGCGATGCTCTCTCGTAATGAAGCATGCCCTTCTGATGAATAAGAGTCGACACTTTCCTTATTATATTGATCTCTCACTTGTTCAAACATTAGCCGATTCCATTCTTGAACTGGAAAATGTACCAGGTCCACTTCTCCTAAAGTGAATGAAATAGGATCACTATCTTCTCTTTGAACATTCGAGGCTAGTCCTTGGTGAAGTTCAATTTCTGCTAATCGTTTGCCCCAATCAGACAAGTTTTTCTCATTGACAGGCAAGTTGATCGAACTATCGCCTTTATTAAATTTAATAGGAACAACGAATGTACCACTTCCCATAATACTTCGAACAAATCCTTGCGAATGCAACCGCTCATAAACTACGTTTACGGTGCCACGTGATAATTGGTATGTCGCAGCTAATTGCCTACTAGAAGGAAGCTTTGTACCTGCTTTAATATCTCCACTTAATATCCCTTCCTTAAGTGCAAGAAACAAAGCATCACTTTTGTGACCATATTGATCTAGATATTTATCGTAAGGTAGATATAATTCCAAATGAATTCCCCCTCTAAAGTGGTACATTAAAAACATTATAAATTGGATCTTTTTAATTGTCTCTATTATTTATACAATAAATCACATTACTAATGTAGAGGTGATTGTTCATGAGAAGAAAAGAATTTGCAATGGCTGAAGATAATATCGAGGACGTCAATGCCTTTCTCGATGAAATGACATTTGGATTCCTTGGAACGATCGGAGAAGATGGTTATCCTAATATTACTCCACTTAATTATGTCTACTATAATGGAAATATTTATTTTCACGGAAGTAAGATTGGAGAAAAAATGTCGTCTCTTGCAGCCAACTCAAAAGTCAGTTTTTCTGTTGCGAAAGAGTACTCCATCATCCCTTCCTATATGAATGATCCAAAATACGCATGTCCCGCAACCGCATTTTTCAAATCTGTTCTATTCAGAGGTCAAGCAGAAGTGGTTCATGATCTTCAAGAAAAATGCGAGGTATTTACAGTATTTATGGAGAAGTTGCAACCAGAGGGTGGCTATGAGGCAATCGTTCCTTCTGATCAAGGATATGCCAAACAGGTAACTGCCGCTGCCATCGTTAAAATTCGTGTGGAAGAGATGACGAGCAAGTTCAAATTTGGACAAAACTGGTCAGAGAAAAAAATAAAAAAAGTAAGTGATCAGTTAGTTGATAGAGATCAAAATCTCGATCAAGAAACGGTGCGACTTATGAATCTATACTGTCCACATATGAAAAATCAAGCTACTTAATCCAAGAACATATAGGAACGCGGAAGTTCATTCAATAACAAGAAAGCCGTAGCGGCTTCAAGATGCGCTACGGCTTTCTTATATCATTCAGTCAATCATTCATTACAAAATCAATAACTTGTTGTTGTTTTTCCTTCGTCAACTCTCCACTGTTATCGAATATTAATATCGAACTTTTTGGAATTTCCCAGTTAATTTCAGGAACGAAATTAACACGTTGCTCAAAGTCACTCCAGTTATCTAATTTCCAACGATCACGTTCCGTTTGACGTTCAACAATACGGTTGTGTTGAAGCTCAATATCTTGTAGCGTTACGACAATAACCTTCACATCTACTTGCTCTTTCGTCAACCCTGCAGCTTCGATAACATCCTTTATCCATTGCTGGTTACGTAGCTCTGCTGTAAATGGTGATATCATAAAGACATTTTGTCCTGCAGCTAAATTTTCGATACAAATATCTTTTGTTGTATCATATTCAAGATCTCTCAGATTCTCTTTATAGAACTGAGAATCACGATCATTAATATCATAACCTTTCATTGCAAGAAACGCTTCTACAAAACGTCCTCCTACTGTATCGCGATCGAGAAATGCTGCTGGTAGATGTTTACTTAATATTTTTGCTACTGTTGTCTTACCTGTGCCTGCTACTCCTACGAAGAAAACTAATTTTTGCAAGATGATATCCTCCATTATGTTGTGAAAAAATGATATTCTTAATCTCTCACAAAGTATAGAAAATTGTCAACCGCATTACAAGAAATCAATGGATTACTTAACATTTATTTCTCACTAAAACGTCATATTACTTAACTAGACATGCTCGTCTATGTACAATTTCACTAACTATTTGATTTATAATATGCGCATTTGTTCAATATGTCTTCTTGTTTCATCAGTACCTAACTTGTACAACTCCTTATAAAGTTGTTTCAGCCGATAATCATGCTCATCATTCACCATGCTCATGTCTTGGCTATTATTGCGTAATTGGAAGAACATCGTTTCAAGCGTCCATTCATCGCTATCATCCACTTCTAGAAATTGCTCGATAATTCGATCGTACTCTCTAGCATTAGCTGTAATGACAAGATGGTAATCAGCAATGTCTGGTTGCTCGTAAAGCTGTTTTGATTGCACATTTACGTAATAAACCTTGCGGATGTCTTCTGTAGAATCATTCTCGTTCATATCGTTAAGTATCCTCCATTATCGTATGGTATAAAGCTTATTATTAGCTTCTCATACGGTCAGACATTTTATTCTTACTAATGAAATCCCTTAGATTCTATCGATTCCAGTCCGTATATAAGGAATCGCTAATTTAATAAATTCTTCCGGCGATGTCTTCTGATTATCTCTTCTCCATTCTACAGAAGCCCCGTAAATTCCCCAACTCAACAGGATGGCCGTAAGTTTTAGAGCTTCATCCTTTTCAGTTTTATGTTGCTTTAATAACATTTTATAGAAAATAATTTCAAGCTGTTCTCTAATAATTCGGGCAATGGTATCTTCGTAACCTCTATGACAGCGACTAGACAATGACTTTTGGAAATTTGTTATTGATTCAAAAATACTAACAAAGACTTCTTCATTTAGTTCATTATTTTGATAGAAATCATAATTCAAATTAACTAACAATACTTCTGATAGTACCTTTTCCAATAAGTCATATATATCTTCAAAATGATAATAAAAAGTTGCACGATTAATCATAGCTTCTGTAGTTATATCTTTTATCGTAATATCCTTAAATTCTTTTTTCCCAGAAAGTTCTATGAAAGAATCCATAATTAATTTGCGAGTACGTATAACTCGGGGGTCCGTCTTTAATTCGGTCATTTTGTTAACCTCCTACTTTTTAAACAATTTCTTAAATGTGTTGTATAAACGACAAATCCGCTGAACTATTGGTGTTGTTGATTTGTATTATGATTTAAAATTCAGTGGTAAGCAAATAAATATATATTTCGCCGTTGGAAAGTAAAGGGAATGTAAGTAATTTTGATACACAATTAAAATAGAATTGAGGAAATATAATAATGAACAATAATAATATGGTATGTGATTTGAAAACAGGTATATGCGGAGGATCTGAAGAGGAGGATATGGAAGTTATAGATTTTAATCATCCCTCAAAAACGATTAATCTTTATTATGTAACTGATCCCATTTGTTCTCATTGCTGGGCTCTTGAACCTGAACTTCGGCGTTTTGTAGAGCAGTATGGAGAGTATTTTAACCTTCATACGGTTATGGGTGGTTTGCTGGAAAAATGGCATGACGGACCAATCGATCCTGCAAACGGGATTAATAAACCAGCCGACGTAGCTCCTCACTGGAGAGAAGTTGGAGAATACTCAAGAATGCCAATTGATGGAACTCTAATGATTGATAATCCAGTGCAATCATCCTACCCACCTTCTCGTGTATTTAAGGTGATTCAAAAAAATCATAATGATATAACAGCAACACAATATTTGCGTCGTTCAAGAGAAGCATTGTTCGCATTTAATCAAAATATTTCAGAAAAATCCGTTATGATTGAAATCGTAAATAAACTCGGTCTTGATGGTGAAGCTATTATTATGGAAGCTGAACAACAGGTCGGTCATCAATTGTTGAATGAAGATTTTGATCTAGTTAGAAGCTTGGGTGTCAGAGGCTTCCCAACCATTATTATGACCAATGCTGAGAACAAAGGCGTAAAAATTGTTGGTGCACGTCCGTTAGAAAACTATGTTGATGGTTTGAAAAAAGTTCTAAATCTCGAACAATTACAAACCAAACCACTCCCTTCCCTTTCTATCTTGCTTGAAAAAGAAAAACTTCTCTTCTCCAAAGAAATTGAAGTTATGTATGATGTTGAACCATCAGATGTTAAATCATTTATTGAACAAGAACTTTCTACAGAACGTTATCAAGTGAACGAAATTCTAGGGGAATTGTATTTTAATACTCAATAAACAAAGGAGACTAACCATCATGGCATATGTATTACAAGTCGATTTTAAAATGAACGGGCCGTTCGGAGATGAAATGGCTGCGGCGTTTTCTGATTTAGCAAAAAGTATTAATGAAGAGGATGGATTCATATGGAAAATCTGGACAGAAAGTTCCGAAAGAAAGGAAGCCGGTGGAATTTATTTGTTCGAAACTAAAGAAACGGCTGAAAAATATAACGTTATGCACACAAGCAGATTAGCTGGTTTTGGTATTACAGATATCAATGCAAAAATCTTTTCCGTCAATTCCAAACTTACTGAAATCAATAAAGGACCTGCATAGTAAATAAGGAGGTTCTACTGCCTAGTTACCAGCTCCTTCTATTCTATGAATATAAAGGCCCGAGCGTAGATTACGTTAGGGCCTTTAACTCGGGTAATGTGGCTATTAAAATGCTAATTACGCGGAAACTCGTTGGCAAGTGATATAAGGTAACTGGAAATATCAGTTCAAAGAATCTATCGAAATCGTCTTGCATTCGTTGAATACTGCAAATTTTTGGAAACAATTATTCAAGACTATTTGCAATTGCTTTGTTGGCTTTATGCCGTTCTCGTACCAGATGTTTTTAACAACAAGCGTCTCGGATTTTCGCTCCGCGATTACCTCGACTCGTCCGATGAGGCTTTCTCCGTATAATAGAGGCAGCACATAATAGCCGAATTTCCGTTTGATTGCAGGCGTATAAATCTCCCAAGTGTAATCGAATCCAAACAATTCGTTGATCAGTTTTCTGTCCCACATGAAATTATCTAGTGGGGCAATTAGCTCACAGCGCAATTTCGGTGCCGGATTTTTTAGGATGGCTTCAATAAGCGGCAAATCCTCCGTGCGACAGTACAGTATATCCTTCATTTGCTCCACAGCAACAGCAACAATACGAGCTTCGTGCAACAACTGGCGGAACACCTCGTTGCGCTGCTCCGCTTTCAATCCCCATATATTCAGCCAAGCATCGGATGCACGATTCCATAAAAGGCCAACAGCACCGATTCGACGAAGTACCCGCCACTTATGATGCTCAAGCTCGCTCTCCAACGGTTCCGGGGCATTTAGTAGATTGGGCTGTATGTAGTTTCCAGCGATATCGTAATATTTACGCGTTCCTTTTTTGTGATGGATAATCAACTCGCCTGTCGAGTACATCTGCTCCAGCACTGACCGGGATGAATTGCTTCCGCTGCTCCAGTGGATGGCCGATTGCCAAGTGAAATTCCCATCCAATTTTAACTCACCCGAACTTATTTCACCGTGATTTTGGATGTGAGCAAGCACTTGTTCTGACATTGCTTCCATTTCGGGATAGCGCTTGGCATGTTGACGGGCAGCTTGCCTGTAACGCTCAAAGTACGGCCAGTCCTCGACAGGGATAATAGCCAAGTTCTTGTCGGGATAATCAACGAGGAATCTATCTTTATACAGCAACTCGTCGAGCATGCTTTTGGAGAATCCTCTGATTCGCGACTGCAGCACTAGTTCGGCGTTTTTTCCACAAACATCGATGGGATCGTATTGAATACAACCGACCTGCCTCACAAAATCCATTACTCCCTGCTTTCCGGTAAATTGATAATCGCCTAGCAGCCCGTGCTTCAATAACAGAAACTGCCGTGCCTGGCGGTTCGACAATTGGATCATGTACGCCTCTTCCCCCTATTCGTTGAAAAACAAAAAAACAAACATATGTTCTCACTAAATTTTACCATTGTATTGAGCGTAAAAACAAGATCAAATGAAAAAACTACCCACACGATTGTACCCCACTAGAAATTCAAGTACACATGCAGATTCGTAAATAAACAAAAAAATGCCCCCCCATTATAATTATTAGGGAGAACATCTTTCCGTTATTGCATTTCTTTTTATAGTCCATTACAGGCGGCACTTTCATGGCTTGTCATGAGTCTGTGTAGCACTCGCTAGACAAACTCGTCTTATTCACCGTATCTACTATAGATTAAATTTGAAACACTTATATCACGGTCAACAACAGAGAATGACACCTTAGACGAAATACCATCACTTCCTACAGCATAGATCTCCCCTTGAGTTGGCTGACCGAAATAAAACACATAGTCTCCGCTACTATTTGTCTTTACCGTTACGACTCCCATCTGGCCATTCACCATCTGTTCCGTCTGTACCCGTACGTCTGCTAATGGATTTCCATGTTTGTCAAAGACTTTCCCTCTTACGGCCATTTACATTCCTGGTGTCGTTGCATCAATATCAAACACAATATCGTCAAAACGTGTCATCGATGGTTGATAGACGAAAGTATGGGAATATAATTTAGGTAGTTTAGGTAAATTTTCCAAACTAATTGCCGAATTGATAACTCGAGAGATGACCAATTCTAAACGATAGCTTTGGCCTGCTATCATCCCTCCAACTGCAAATTGACGATCCAATCTTTGAGTGAATTCCGATATCAATATCCCATTGGCATCGTACAGTCGACTATATGCATTTAACAAAGTACCATTAGGTTCAATAACCCTCCCTATCATCTGAACTTTTGGTGTAATGAATGTTGGGATCGTAGTCATGGTTGGATCATATGTAAATACATATTTAGGTGGTCTTACATAGTCATTATGTGTAATAGGTGAATTAATACTCGTATCATTATCAACCGTTACCTCATACCGATGATCTGGCTGAAGATTATTCAGTGTGAATTTTCCATTAGAGTCACTCCAGTTCCATCCAAATATTTCATTCGTAGTCAAGTCATAAATATTGATAGTAAAACGATTAATTGCTTTGCCTTGATCGTCAATAACCATTCCTGTTAATTGTGAAGGCGACTGACTTAGAAGCTGGATTTTACCTAAATCTAATTTACCGGATTGGTAGGTCACTGTAACTGGAGCAGGAGCTCTATATTTATTCCCACCGTTGATGTTAACAGTAATGATAACAGATGTACCTGGCTTCAGATCAAAAATAGTATACTTTCCATCCTCTACAAATTGAGTTGAATAGAACTTTCCAGAGGTATCTTTAGCCTGTATCCAAATTTTATCATCATTAACACTTGTTCCTTCAGGCGTGAGTAACCGTATATATGGGTATTCCGCTGGCTTGGACAATCTAAGTTCAAAATTCGAAAGGACTGCCTTATATACAAATCGATTATTGCCAGAGATAACGTCGAGGATTGTATATTTTTGAGTACTTTTATTGTAAAGTTGTGCATAAATAATATACTCTTTCCCCACTGTTAACCCACTAAATTTAAATTTCCCCTCCTCATCAACAAATCCACTAGAGATATTGTGGTGACTACCATCGGGTTGTATTTCCTCCAGCACAATATCTATCATACTATTAATAGCATCATCAGCATTCAGAATGGCTTTACCCGTAATTTGCACTGCTTTTAAGGATAAAGGAGGAAACTGCAATTCCTTGCCCTCATAACGGAACCTATAATCTTCTGAATCATTGTCTGGATGTCCCATCGGAGGAGTAGCCCTGACTATATATTCTGTGCCAGAATGCAGTTCCGAACTTGTAAATGATCCATCCTGTGACGTTATCGAAGTATAATCTTTAGTAACACCATTTAAGTATAAAAAACGAACCGTTACGCCGCTAACTGGTTTACCTGTAGAATCCAGAACTCTACCCTTTACTTCAGGCTGAGTTTTCGTATCAGTTTGTGTTGACTGATCTGCTGATTGATCAGATTCATTAATCGTTGTATTAGAGGACTTGGGAGTACTTATACTTACTGTCTTTGACTTCTGATCCCAGTTAATTACAAAACCTGAATGCGTAATTAAAAAACGAAGCGGAACGTAGGTTGAATTGTTCTTAATAATAGGAGGGCTAGTAAGGGAGAATTCTTTACCGTTTACATACCCAATTTTACTACCAATCTTCAGCTCAATTTTTTGATTGTTTGAAGTTGCTGTAACTGTTTGATCTTTACCGCCCCATTGTACCTTAATCCCCACTTGCTCAAAAACTCCACGTAGTGGGACCATCACTCTTCCATTGTCAATATATGGCGCTTGTTTCAATTCTAATATGAGACCATCGAATTTAATGACAACGTTTTGAGAAGCAACAGCACTATTAACTAAGAAAAACAAACCTACCAAGCCCAAAACGATACTAACAATCTTAATTTTCATTAACATGCTCCTGTTCTATCTAATAGTAAGTTCAGATCTCGTCCCCAAGATTTTGTAGCTGGTGTGCTTACGATATGTAGATGCAATCTCTTTATTTATTTGATACCATAAATTAAATATACTTACAACATTTAACTAAAAGTAATATATAATATCAATTTCATCAGTTATAGATTTTTCCTCCTACATGGACAGACATTTTATTTCCATTTGCACATATACGTTATAGTACGTGAGGTTAGTGTGAAGATAGAGAGGAATGAAGCCTATGTGTGGTATGACAGGATGGATAGACTGGCAGAACAACTTACTGCATAGCAGTGAAACACTTGAAGCAATGACAGATACGCTCACACCAAGAGGACCAGATGCCGCGGGAACTTGGTTATCGGTTCATTGTGCATTCGGACATCGACGACTTGCAGTAATGGACCCGAGTAACGGTGCTCAGCCTATGGTGCGATATCGTGAAAATGATCAATTTGTCATCGTATATAATGGGGAAATATACAACGCACAAGAGCTCACAGAGCAATTACTTTCCTACGGTTGGCGGTTTACAACAACATGCGATACGGAAGTATTATTAACTGCGTATATGCATTGGGGTAAGGATTGCTTGGAGCATTTGAACGGAATATTTGCCTTTGCAGTGTGGGATGTTCAACAAGAAGAATTGTTTCTGGCTAGAGATAGACTTGGTGTAAAACCTTTATTCTTTGCAGATCAAGGCTCACGCTTTATTTTTGGTTCTGAATTAAAAGCATTGCTAACACACCCTGAAGTTAAGCCGGAAGTAAGTCGAGAAGGATTAGCAGAAATATTTATCGTAGGACCAGCTCGAACACCTGGTCATGGAGTATACGAAGGTATATCTGAACTTAAAGCAGGACAATGTATGACGATAAATAAGTCTGGCACGAGATTGCAAACCTACTGGAAGCTAGAAAGCAGAGCGCATGAACACACTATGGAACAAACGATAGATCATGTACAAGAGCTCTTACTAGACACGATGAACCGGCAAATGATAAGTGATGTGCCTATTTGCACCTTGTTATCAGGCGGTCTAGATTCAAGTGCATTAACAGCAATGGCAGTACAATTTTATCGTGATAAGGACGCTAGTCCTCTTCATACGTACTCTGTTGATTTTGTCGACAATGATAAACATTTTAAAGCACATTCATTCCAACCTAATAGTGACACCCCATTTATCGAACTTATGACCTCTCACTTATCGACTGTTCATCATTATGTTCAGTTCGATACTCCTGATCTTATCTCCGCATTGCATGATGCTACGATCGCACGAGACTTACCGGGTATGGCTGATGTCGACTCATCACTACTACTATTTTGCCGTGAAATCAAAAAGAACGCTACTGTTGCTATTTCTGGTGAAGCGGCTGATGAAATTTTTGGAGGCTATCCATGGTTTCATAAAGAAGAAACATTACATGCAAGACAATTTCCTTGGTCACTGGCAACTGAGTTCCGCAGTAATATTATTTCACCTGAACTAAGTGATTGGATTAATCCGCAACAATATGCAGCTCAAAGATTTGAAGAAGCAACTTATGAAGTTCCACACTTGCACGGCGAAGATGATCATCTACGAGCAGTCAGACAAATGTCATATATGAATATCACTAGATTCATGCCAACATTGCTAGATCGTAAAGATCGGATGAGTATGGCAGCAGGACTTGAAGTTAGAGTCCCTTTCTGTGATCATCGCTTAGTTGATTATGTATTCAATATTCCATGGGAGTTCAAAACATCAGGAGATCGTGAAAAAGGGATTTTACGTAAATCTTTGCGCGGTATATTGCCTGAAGAGATAATTACTAGGAAGAAAAGTCCGTATCCTAAGACACATAATCCCGCGTATTTAACCGCCGTTACTGGCTTAATAAACGATATTTTGAATGATGATAGTTCTCCAATACTGAAACTTATTAATAAAGATGTTATTGGAAAGTTGTTGAAATCCGATCAGTCCGCTTCGCTTGTCCCTTGGTTTGGTCAATTAATGTCTGGTCCGCAGCTCTATGCTTATCTTTATCAAATTAACGTATGGTTGAAGGAGAATAAAGTTAGTATAGTGTAGCTGCGATGACTATCGCTGTTTCAATCCAGTGTGGGATGACGCTGCGAGGACTATTTGCTGTTCCGCTCGCCGTTGTCCTCGGATTTATCGTATATGAATAATGGTATAAATCCGAGGACAAAAACGACCGCTATCACTTCTCCACGAGCAAATAGTCCTCTCCGCTGGTGTTTGGTTTTGGTGAAGCTAATTCAATATTAGTCCTCTCAGCTCGTGGTTGCTGTTGGTGAAAAAAGATTTAATATTTAAGTTCTATAAATCTAATAGACTGTTCGCACTTTATCTATATTGTGGTAAAGTACTGGAAAACAAAAATAAGGATGATCCATTTGTAACTGTATGTTCCAGTTACGATGAATTCATCCTTATTCTCATTTAATATGTTACTCTATATCGAACATTGTACGAAGTTGTGGCATTAATTGCTTCAATGCTTCGCCTCGGTGACTGATCTTGCCTTTTTCCTCTTTACTTAGCTGAGCCAGGCTACATTCTAACTCAGGGACGTAGAAGTGAGGATCATAACCAAATCCACCAGTACCATGCGGAGTATCTGTAATGATACCAGCAGCAAGCCCTTCGGCTACAACGAATTGCTCAGTGTCTGGAAAATATAATGCTAATGCGCAACGAAACTGTGCATGACTTAACAAGTTAGAACCATCTGCAAGTGGATCAAGGTCTACCTTTGCATCCAATTGCTTAAGTTCTTGGATAAGTTTTGCATTATTACTTACATCTGTCGCACCTGCCCCAGCATAACGTGCAGAGTATACACCTGGCGCACCATCTAATGCATCAACAGAAAGACCTGAATCATCAGCAAGCACCGGAATTCCAATAGCATCTCCAGTAACTTTTGCTTTAATTTTCGCATTAGCGATAAAAGTATCCCCATCTTCGACAATGTCGGGGATAGACGGGTAATCGAATAAGCTTTTTACTTCAATGCCTAACTTGGCAAAGGCATGTGCGAATTCTTTCACCTTACCTTCATTCTTCGTCGCAATGACGATGGTCGTAATGGCGCTCATCTATTCACCTCTAATTTTGTCAGCAGCAGCTCCAATAGCTTCTTTCTGCTTTTCAATTAGACTTTCAATTCCTACTTCCGCTAAAGCTAACAATTCATTAAGTTCTAGTCTTGTGAAAGGTGCTTCTTCTCCTGTACCTTGAACTTCAACGAATTTACCACTGCCAGTCATAACAACATTCATGTCTACTTTTGCTTTTGAATCTTCTTCATAGTTCAAATCAAGCATCGGGATTTCATTAATCACACCAACACTTACTGAAGCTAAGAAATCATTAATTGGATAAACAGCAAAGTTATGCTGTTTTGCTAAATGTTCAATGGCTAAGCAAAGGGCAACAAATGCACCCGTAATTGAAGTTGTTCTCGTACCACCATCAGCTTGAAGTACATCACAATCTAATGTAATTGTACGTTCGCCTAATGCTTGTAAGTTAACAACGGAACGAAGTGCTCGTCCTATTAGACGTTGAATTTCCATCGTACGTCCTGTTAATTTACCACGATTTGCTTCACGATGATTTCTTGTATTCGTTGCTCTTGGAAGCATTGAGTATTCTGCTGTAACCCAGCCTTTGCCTTGACCTTTCATAAATGGTGGTACGCGCTCCTCAACAGAAGCTGTGCAAAGCACCTTCGTATCACCAAATTGGATTAGCACTGAACCTTCAGCATGTTTGTTCACGTTTGTTGTTATTGTAACGGGCCGAAGCTCATTAGGCTGACGACTGTCATTTCTCATATTAATATGCCTCCCAAAACTTTTCATTTTCTCCCGTAATACATCTCATAGTTGAAAAGTATTGGATAAGAAAATTCTATCTAATTGTAATATATTTATGTACAACCTTACTTATTGTAACAAAGCACATATGTAAATGCACCAGTAAATTGTATCTAGCTATTCATACTTGCCTACAATTCACTCGTTTATCCTCTTCCCTCAAACAATCTTAACCGATATTATTTCTGTGACTTAGCCTGTGCTATCTATAATTTGTGTATTTCAACAAATAAATACAGACGACAAGAATTACTATTATATATTTCATCCATGATTTATCCAATTAAATAATGACATAATAGGAGGTTCTTATAAGTTGATGTAAATAAAGAAGCTAATCTCACGTCGATTGACAGTAGATTAGCTTCTTACCTTATTTTCAATGCAGTTATTACTCCAATTAACTATTAAAAGAATTACTTCTCATCATTGTTCATAGTCTGATTTATATATAAAGTAAAATTTTAATAAGAAAAATCCTCTCCTAGTAATAATGCACTTTAGAGAGGATTTCATAAGCAAATTACATTTTCAAAGCATTCACATTTACTGGAATACTTACTGGGGTACTGTAAGAGTTGTTATTCTCATCAAAGATATTAATGTCGCCATTCATTCGTACTTGAACGGATGCTACTCCAGTGTTTTCAGCGACAGATAGAATAACTGCTTGTAACATTTGAGAAGGTACGAATAATCCTGGCTCATATGCGTCATCTTGTAGATCGATATGAACGACACCATCATACTCTTCGATGGAAGTTACTTCTACATCCGGAAGAATTACTGATGTTAGTGTTTTCTTGTCCTGTGGGCCTACAATAAGTTGTTCAATTGCTGCCACTGCTTGAGAATCTTCTCGATTAATCATTCGAGTAACAGGTACAAAATACTGTTCTTCATTCATTGTTTCTGCTGAGAAATAAATTGTTACTGGCGATGCATGAGAGTAATTCACACCTTCAGCAAGCTCAATGTTAATTCCGATTGAACGATCTAGTACAGTTGCAAGTGGATATTGTGCTATAGGCATTTCACCCAGCGCTTCACCGTTAACTTGAATAGTAACACCTTCTACTCCTTCAAGAGATGTTAGCGTCCAAGTAATAGCCTCGACAATGGCACGCTCGTCTACAGCGTTATAATCAACAAATGGTTCAGAGAAATTAACCGTAGCAATACCTGTCTCTGCATTCAGTTCATAGGACAACACTTCAGTACCTTGTGGAACTAGTGCACGAAAATCTACTGGTAAAGCCGTTGAGTACATGCCTTGGTCTACCATTACCTCAAGTAATTTGCTACCTACAACTTCACCTTCAGCTAATGCCATTGGTAGTGAGATTGGAGCAAGGTAACCATTCTTATCTTGCAAATATACCGTGTATTGTGTAGCTCCCTCAACATCATTGAACCAACTGCTTGTCTGCTCGTCTTGACCTTCAATGACTTCTGTCTGTGGGGGATCTATCGCCTCAGACGCAGATTTCGAGAATAACCCACATCCTGTAACTAACATCGGTACCACCATCAAACTTACTAGCGCTGTTGAACGCAACCATTTTTTCATTTCCATTGTATAAATCCTCCCCTATTTTCATCAAAAACTTTGTACAACTTGTCTTTTGTAGTAATATGTATACGAGCCCTTCCAGTTTTTAGACCAATATTGTCCAAAAAAACATTTGCTGATCAAGTATTTTTCGTTAAAGTGAGTTAATCAAGTAAAAAACTAAAGTTTTAGTTTATGCTTCCGAAGTATTGTGTTTTTCTGTACGCGGAGGTTATGCTGTGAGGCTTAGAAAAATTTAAGGAGGTTTTGATATGTCACACACTGGTAAATATAGTTTGAATAGCAACGCTGTTGCTCAAGCGACATATAAACTATTAGAAGAACGCGGGGTAACGACAACCCATATTGCTGAGCTTGTCCATTTTCTTCAAAAAGAATATTCACCTGATCTAAAAGTGGAAGATTGTATTGTTCATGTAGAAGCAGTGCTTTCCAAACGTGAAGTTCAGAATGCTATTCTAACAGGAATTCAATTAGACATTCTTGCTGAAAAAGGGCAATTAATTGCTCCTCTTCAAGAAATGATTGAAAACGATGAAGGTTTATATGGTTGTGATGAAATATTAGCCTTATCCATAGTTAATGTATATGGAAGTATTGGATTCACAAACTTCGGTTATGTGGACAAATTAAAACCTGGAATTCTGAAGAAGCTTAATGAAAAAAATGATAAAGATATACATACGTTCCTTGATGATATCGTTGGTGCAATTGCAGCTTCTGCAGCTAGCCGCTATGCACATCGTAGGCAAGCTGAACGTGAGGGAGTAACAACTCCTCCGCTTGACTAACGCTCTACAACCTATGAAAACACACAGCACATAATATAACTTGTAAAAAACAAAAAGCAAGGGAATATTCCCTTGCTTTTTGTCGTTATGGAGAGCAGTAAACGGATTATACTTTATATAAAACAATTGATTTTGAAGTTCTATTCGATTGGATTAGTTATCGATAGTACGCTCGTATAAATTATTCTGTCATCTTTCCACATAGAGTTGATACGTCCTTGTCGAACTAACTCTTCCAAATGAGCAATAATTTCAGTTAGCGCAAAACGCATATTATGTGCATTAAGACGAAGATGAGTACCAAATACCCACTCGCAACATGAAAAAGCATCTATTTCATGATGTTCAATAACATGCTGTTCTATTCTCTCAAGACGACGTTCATGATGAGCAATGATTTCATATGCCCGCTTCGAAAAATATTCAAATGGTTCACGATGGCCTGGCAGTGCAAGCTTCACTTCTAGTACGGCAAGTTGACGTAAATTCATAATAAATTCATGTAGTACGTCTCTATCCTCACCAGGAATGACACCTACATGTGGCGTAATCCGTGGTAATACTTGATCAGCACAAATTAAGATTTGTTGCTTGGGGTCATAGAACATAACTTGTCCATAAGCATGACCTTTTGTTTCTATAATCTCCCATATGTCTTTTCCTATTTCGATGTGATTACCTGCCTTAATGTATGTAACATTAGGAAAGGGTTCCACTCTTGACTGGAACTCCTGAAGATTATGTAATATAGCTTGAATAACGTTTACAGGGACATTATGTTTATGTAGTAACTCTGACATATTGTGTTCATAATTCCCCTTATCGTCGCCCCATAAATTAAGCGTATATTGATGTGCTTCTTCTGTCATATAAACAGGTGCTCCGCTTCGTTGCTGCACAAAACCTGCAAGTCCAAAATGATCTGGATGTTGATGAGTTATAATGATTTGCACACATTGTTCCCACACCAACTGTAACTCTAAAAGTACTTGCTCCCATACCGTAATACTTTCCTCTATTCTTAAGCCAGGATCAATAATCGTGTAGCCCGATTGTTCCAATATGAGATAACTGTTTACCCATTTCAATGAAAATGGGACAGGTACTTTTACTTGAATAATATTATCAGTTTGTCGTTGCCACTGCTGTTCCATCTATCTCTCCCCAATCTTCTGTAATAGTCTTAATCTGTCATATATAATCACGGTCATTTTAGCATAGTTTAGGAAAAATAGCGCATACTACCTTTAATTATTTGGAAAAGGGTGGGTACTATGCTTGAACGATTAAAAATTATCCTATCACCATCAGAAGACCTCATTCAAAAGGAACTAAAACATCCGATCAGCAAACAAACGATTGAACTTGCTTTTTACTTGCCTTTGGTTGATGAAGCAAAGGTTCATCAATTTGTTACCGTTCCTTTTTCCAAAAATGAATATCCTATTTCAAGTTTGTTTCAATCTAACTCCAACTTTTATATCGTTGAAGATCCTGCTAGCTGGGTAGATCTAATATTACGTGGACAAGCATTAATAGAGCATCAAAACGTTATCTATGCATTCGACGCGATGCATTATAAATATAACGACGCGCCTGTAACGCAAGTTGAGAGTACCATCCGAGGTCCACAACATTCGATTAGTGAGGATCCAATCATTGCACTCAATCTAATTCGCAATGCATATATGTCACCAGAACTTACAATTGATCAGAGACAAGTAGGTACTATTTCACAGACTAGTCTCTATATTTTGTATGACCAAAGAAAATCAAATCAAGATACATTGAAACTTGTTATGAATAAAATTGAAGCGATACATTTGGATCTAATTAATTCCACTGGAGAGCTGGAGAGATTACTTTCTAGCAAAAAGTATCAGTTATTCCCTACATTACTTATGACTGAAAGAGTCGATCGTATTTCGAGAGCATTGTCACTTGGGAAAATCGTTCTTGTCCTTAAAGGTTCTCAATACGCGCTTATTTTACCAGTTACCTTTTTTGATTTTATTCATGCTGTCGAGGATCATTATGAGTCATTCTGGATGACTAGATTGCTTATTGTATTCCGGTATATCGCGCTGTTCATTACAGTGTCTTTACCAGGACTATATATTGCTGTCTTATCCTATAATCCTGAAATTTTCCGACTCCAACTCGCCTTCTCTCTAGTCGCAAGTCGATCTGTTGTTCCATATCCATCCTTTATTGAAGTATTCATCATGCTTATTATGATTGAAATGCTATTGGAATCAAGTATTCGTATTCCGAGATTTATCGGGCCAGCATCAACAACCGTCGGAGGTCTAATACTTGGTAGTGCCATTCAACAAGCTGGATTAGTTAGTAGTGTAATGATCATTGTTACTTCACTTATGGCCATTAGTAATTTTGTGCTTCCCGTTTATTCAATGACTTTGGCAGTAAGATTTTTGAAGTATCCGATTATCTTTATTGCGATTTTCTTTGGATTATCGGGCGTATGTGTCGGATTATACTTCTATATCGTGTACTTGTGTAATATGAGGAGTTTTGGTGAGTATTATTTCAGAATCCGTGGTAAATTCACTCCGCAAGAAGGAGATATTGGACAGGCAGGTGCAAGATGAACCGTTACTTTTTCTATAACTACTTTATTGTTTGCTTTACCAATTTGATGCTACTGATCCCTTATTTTCTGACAGCTGATCGTTACGGTGGGGCCGTTATGTCGATTGTTCTTAGTCCGATTTTCGGATATATATTTCTATATATGTTCACTTCAAGCTTATCAAAATTTCCAGGTAAAGCATTACCTGAAATATTCAGCCTGTTCTACCCGAAATGGATAGTAAACATAGTAATGGTCTATAAAGCTGTACTTATAGGTATAGCTGGAGCGTTAGTTATTTCTACTTACGCGGTGATCATTACTAGTTTCTTGAACCCTAATGCTAATCAGTATGTCATGCTTATGTTGCTATTAATAGTATGTGCTTATGCTGCAACTCGCTCAACTGTCAGCATTGCGTTCATCTTAGAAATATCATTACTACTCAGCCTACCAGTTATCGCTTTCGTTATGTACAAAACGATCAATAATCCATTAATGAATTGGGATGCTATACATGTCATTGCTAATCATGTTGATCATATGCCAACACTACTATCATTTGCATGCGCTAGTTTCGTATTTACGGGCTACTTAAATATGGGGCTATTCAACCGGATACTACCACCAAATTTTAAATTCAAATACATATGGTCATATCCAATTATTGCTTTTATTGTTTTAGTAATCACATTTTTTGTACCTATTGGTATACATGGAACTGAAACTGTTTCTCAATATATTTTTCTATGGAGTGCAACAGCAGACTCGACACGTATGATGTATGGCTTTATCGAGAGAATGTTATTTGTTTTCCTGATCGTGCTCATTAACATTTCATTAACTTTTACTATGGTTGGTTGGCATATGGTTATTGAATATATAAGAACCATTATTCCGAATAATGTCGTTAATCCAGATGAGAAGAAGGCACCTCTTCGAAGTTATATTATAGCGGGATGTATTATTATTATAACGTTCGTCACAATGTTAAAAGTTACTGATGACTTAATGTTAAAATTTACAGCTTATTTTCTTATATTTAGATTATTCTCTGAAACATTAACAACGACTTGGATCTTTATATTAAGTAGGAAAAAGGTGAGAAAGTATGAGAAAGAAGCTGCTTCTTAGTACTATTTTTCTTAATATAATTTGCGTATTACTGCTCAGTGGCTGTGGATTCAAAGATATTGATAAGCGATACTTCGTCGTTGGTACTGGAATTGACTATTCCGGTGATGAAGAAAAGCCATTTCGAATAACGATAAAGCTTGCTGTACCCTCAGTCAGCATTGATCCTGGTAGTTCAAAAACTCAGATCGAATCAATAAACAGTGCAACTATTGCTGAAGGTGTGCGCATGCTGAAAGCACAAGTTGATAAAGAGATAGACTTCGGCCATTGTAATGTATTTCTGATCGGTGAAGAGATGGCTAATCGTAATATTCAAGATGTTGTATATTGGATGTCAAGACGAAGAGACATTCAAAATATTGCAGCACTTGGCGTCGGAACACCTAGCGCTGAAGATGTCATTTCTAAGCAACCAACCGTTGAACGTGTTCCTGGTTACTCCTTGAATCTATTTTTCAGTAATGATGCTACTGAATCTTCATTCACGTATGTAGAGCTTTTGACCGATCTTTTCCGAAGAGTTAATGAGAAAGGTCTTGATCCCATTCTCCCAGTAGTTGAAATTCAGAACGATACCTCCTATGTTGTAAATCGTATTGCTTTGCTAAACAAAGAAAAAATCATTCTTATACTAACCCCGGAAGAAACGCAACTTTTTAATCAAATATCTGGGCATTTAGGGGTTACAAATGTATACGGCTCATTCCCAAGTCCGCCTTATGTCATAGCATTAAATAGCGTAAAAACTAAATATTCCATTACGAATGAGGATCAGCCTACCGTTAATATGAAAATAAAACAAACTGTTACTTTTGAAGAAGAACCAGTTAATGAAAGGTCCGAAGAACAACATAAAGTACTGTTAGATTTACAACAGGCATATTCAGAAAAAAGTCAGCAGTTACTTGTAAAAATTCAAGAAGCTGGTGTAGATCCGATAGGTTTTGGTTTAAGATACAGAGCCGATTATGATCTAGCGGACTTTGATGAAAATTGGCCAGACATATACAAGAGGATAAAATTTGAAATTAATACAAAAATGTCGACTCGGGGATCAGGATTATTACGATAGCATATTAAGATAACAACCACAATAAAGCATGACTGACTTATTGACGGATAAGTCGATCATGCTTTTCTAATTGTGATATTGTTCCAGCACCAATGCCAAACATTGCTACTTTCAATTCATATTCTATCTTCTCCAACTGTTGCAGTAATGAGAATTGTTTCGGACTGGTAAATTGCTGTATTGATACTGAATCATCGTCAATGGATTGTACTGCATGCGGAAGCAAGGAACGTCCAAAACCTGCTACATGTGCACCTAAAGCTATAGCCTTGGCAGCATCAACTCCAGTATGTAATCCTCCACTCCCAATAATAAGGCATTGACTAGCCTTTACGGTTACTTCTCTAATGCTATCTGCTGTACTTAAGCCCCAGTCGGCAAAGCTACTTGCCGCGGCATATTGTATTTTCGAAGAAGTGCGATATCGCTCAACTTGACTCCAAGATGTACCACCTGCTCCAGCTACATCAATAAATTGTACGCCAATATTTTGCAAAGCTTTTGCTGTTTCTCCGTCTATTCCCCAGCCCACTTCTTTCACACCAATTGGTATGTCGGTTTGCTTAATTACTGTCTCCAACTTCCGTAAGAGATCAGAAAAATTCGTATCGCCTTCAGGCTGAAAAACTTCTTGCATACTATTCATATGAAATACTAGTGCATCTGCCTGGGCAAGTTCTACAAGGCGTAGACACTGATCATTTGTAACTCCATAATTCAATTGAACTAAACCAACATTCGCAATGATTGGAATCGTCGGTGCAAACTTTCGCATTTGAAAGCTATATGCAAGTTCCTCATTCTCAACCGCCGCACGCATCGAGCCTAGAGCAAGTGACCAACCTCGCTCCTGTGCAGCAATTGCTAACTGTTGATTAATTCGAAAGGCAAGTTCAGTTCCTCCTGTCATCGAACTAATCAACAACGGTGTTGAAACTTTTTTGTTGAATATCATTGTAGAGATATCAATATCTTGAAAATCTATATTAGGAAGCGGATTATGCTTGAATCTCCATCGCTCCAGTCCAGTACTAATTCCAGCAGCTTGTACATCTTCTTGTAGACAGATTGATATATGCTCGTCTTTTCTCTTCGATGTCTTAGTATGGTCATTCCCCAAGGGATTTCGCCTCCTTCAAAGTAGCATGTATCGCTTATTATTTGCTTTACAACCATTACATATAAGCTACACTATACTATATATGAAACGACTATAGATTGAAAGGCGCTAGCCGCGGCTAGCTGTAAAAGTCAAACAGGCACAATTCCCATATACGGAATTGTGCCTGTTCGTATCTATCATTATTTTACGATCAATTACTTCCAATAATAATCATTATCTTTCTATCCATACTTGTGCTGAAAGACGACGTTCTACATCTTTCCAAGTCGGAATGGCTTCCCAATCACCAAACGTTTGAACAACGATTGAACCCGTGACACTTGCAATGCGAACTGCTTCTAATGGCGAAAGGCCTTTAGCTATACCAGCCAAGAAACCTGCGCAGAATGCATCTCCTGCGCCTACCGTATCTACAACCTGCTCAGCAGGATAGAATGGTACATCGACTTCCTGTCCATTCTCATAGATAACATTGCTATCGCCTTTACCTTTAACGATACTAACACCATTCAATGCATGTAGTTTCTTATCAATAACAGCAGCATCTGTTGTATTATATAACAACTTCAGCTCATCCCAACCAGGTAAGAAGTAATCTGCTTGTTCTGCTAAAGGTAGAATGACCTCTCTTGCCTCTTCAAGCGTCCACAGTTTCAATCGCAAATTCGGATCGAAACTTATCTTCACTCCTGCTTGTTTCGCTATTTCTACTGCACGGAAAATCGTTTGCTTACAGCTCTCGCTAAGTGCAGTCGTAATCCCTGTAACATGGAGTATTTGTGCACTACGAATATATTCTTCGTCCAGATCATCAACGGACATTGTACTCGCAGCCGAATGTTTACGGAAATAATGAACAGCTACTTTACCACATACTAATTCACGAAGCATCATACCCGTCGATGCTTGATCAGTGTAAGTTACACGAGATACGTCGACACCTTCACCACGAATGGTTTTCACGATACGCGATGCAAAGGGATCTTCACCCAACTTACTAAACCAACCTACATCTACACCTAATCTAGCTAGTCCGATTGCAACATTACTTTCAGCTCCACCGAAGCCTTGCTGTAACTTCTCGGCTCTTTCAATGGAATGATTCTGGTCTGGCGTGAATAATGCCATCGTCTCTCCAAATGTAATAATTTGTGGTTTACGTCCAATCATAATCGTTGCCCCCGAATCTAATCTTTAAGTTTAGTATTTTTAGGATTACTTTATAGTGATTATATAATGATAGTGTAACAAAATGATCGACGCTTTCATATCCCTATTATTCCTATTTTATTGCAGACTACGTCTCGTCAATGCTACTTGGATTTGGAAATAGCTAATATGATCAGGTAACGCTTCTTTAATGTTTCTTAGTAAACTTGCATCTACCTCAGGAAGAACTGCCATAATTAAAGATTCATCCTCTGCAGAAAGTAATGTCTCCCATTCCAATGGATGCCCTTCTTCAGCAGCACGTAATATATGTTTCTCTACCGTCTGCTGCGAGAGCTGACGATCACTAGCAATTTGGTCAATTGAACTACCTGCTACATAATTTTCATAGCTAATTAAGTGACTAGACTCCGCCGAAGTTGGACGAACTACTCGTTGATGCTGTAAAGCAAGCTCAGCAAGATCAAGCTCTTCAACTTCTTCTGCATCTTCCTTAGCATACTCCGCCATTACAGCTTCACCATATTTAGCAGCTTTTGCTTGTCCAATACCTTTTACTTCTAACAATTGTTCGAAATTCGTTGGTTGTGCTTCTGCAATAAGTCGTAGTGTTGCATCAGAGAAAATCATAAATGGTGGAATGTTTTCAGTCGTTGCTTGCACCTTACGCCACGCCTTAAGCTTCTCAAAGATAGGTGAAGCATCTTGTGAAGAGTTCGCAAGTAATTGTTTCACTTTACCTCTACGACGCTGCCACACCTCTTCTGAACCATTAAGAACAGGCAATGCTCTCTCCGTCACATTAACAACAGGATATTGCCCGTCACTAAGTACGAGATACTGCTCAGCAACTAGCCAGTTTAACCAATCCACAATATCTTTCTCCGAATATTGTCGCATTAGCCCATACGTAGATAGTTGATCTAACCTAGAAGCAAGTAGTCGCTTATCTTGCGATCCTTTCAGCACTTTCGCAGCCATCGTCACACCAAAGCGACCCTTCATTCGTCCAACGCATGACAACGCCATTCTAGCATCTAATGAACGATCAATTTTCTCGCTCGTATCTAGACAACTACTGCATTTACCACATGGAGTAACTGATCTTTCTCCAAAATAGTCAACAATATATTGTTGCAAACATTGATCGGTACGACAATAATTCATCATCGTATGAAGTTTGGCTGCTTGTACAGCTTTTCTTGAATCATCGCCCATACCTTGTTCAATTAAGAAACGTTGAATATGAAGATCACTCGCTTCAAAGAGTAAGATGCACTCACTTTCTTCCCCATCACGTCCAGCTCTTCCTGCTTCTTGATAATAGGATTCTACATCGCCAGGCATCTGCCAATGTAATACATACCGAACGTTCGGCTTATCGATCCCCATCCCAAAAGCATTCGTAGCAACGATAATTTTACTGTCATCAAAACGGTATTTCTCCTGAGCTTGCATCCGAGCCTGATCAGATAACCCACCATGGTATAACTCAGCACTAAAACCTGTCTCAATCAGACGCTCATGTACCGCCTCAGCTTCTTTACGTGTTGCTGTGTAGACGATTCCTGATTGCTGTTCTCGCTCTTTCAGAAATTCGCTCAAAAAACTATATTTATTCACACCTGTAACGACAGATAACGATAGATTAGGTCTAGCAAAACCTGTAACATATTGTGCAGGGTTTTGCAAAGCTAACATGTGAACAATATCTTCCGCAACTTCGGTTGTCGCCGTTGCCGTAAATCCTGCTACAATAGGTCGATCTTTCATACTCGAAATCGCTAATGCCAGCTGACGATAGCTCGGCCGGAAATCATGACCCCATTGGGAGACACAGTGAGCTTCATCGATGGCAATTAAAGGAATCGTAAGATGTTCTGTTAACTGTTGAAACATTGGAGCATCAAAGCGCTCTGGCGCAATATATAATAACTGATATTCTCCGTCAAATGCGTTTCGTAATGTATTACGATATTGCTCAGCACTTAATGAACTATTCAAATATGCAGCTGGCACACCTAGACGTTTCAGTGCATCTACTTGGTCTTTCATTAATGATATTAAAGGGGAGATAACAAGTGTTGTCCCTGGCAATATCATGGCAGGTATTTGATAACAAATCGATTTCCCTCCACCTGTAGGAAGAATAGCTAATGTGTCTTGTCCACTTAATATGCTATTTAAAATATCTTCTTGACCAGGTCGAAATTCATCATAACCGTATACTTTTTTCAGCATAGCTTGTGCTTGCTTCATTAATCGTTCACCTCTAATTAAATACTATTTATCTATAGTAACATAACAAAAGGTCCTTCCGATGTAGAAATGATAGAGATTCTTTCTCTATGTTTTCTATACCATCGATAGGACCTTATTTAATGCAGTGACTAGATGCCTAGACCTGCTTTTACAACTTCAATTACACTCGTGACAGAACTTGCTGATTTATCAAGTGCTACTTGCTCTTCCTCAGTAAGATCAAGCTCAATAACTCGCTCAATTCCGTCGCCTCCAAGCACAGCTGGGACTCCGATGAATAAGTTATTATAGCCATATTCGCCTTCAAGGTAAGCAATAACAGGGATGATTCGTTTCTTATCTTTCAGTATAGCTTCCGTCATTTGAACAATTGAAGCAGCTGGTGCATAGTACGCACTACCGTTTCCAAGAAGACTAACGATCTCGCCACCACCAACACGTGCACGTTGAACAATTGCTTCGATACGGTCTGCAGGAATCAACTTCTCAATCGGAATGCCAGCAACGTTAGAGTAACGAACTAGTGGGACCATATCATCACCATGACCACCTAGAACGAAACCACGAACATCTTCTACAGAAACATTAAGTTCTTGTGCGATAAATGTGCAATAACGAGCGGTATCAAGAACACCAGATTGACCGATTACACGGTTTTTAGGGAATCCTAGTGTCTCATATGCTGCGAATGTCATAGCATCAACTGGGTTACTTAAAATAATAACGTAAGCATTCGGGCTTGTCACTTTAATCTGTTCACATACAGACTTTACAATACCTGCATTCGTGTTCACTAGATCATCGCGGCTCATCCCTGGCTTGCGAGCAATACCAGCAGTAATAATTACGATATCAGAATCCTTCGTATCGTCATAGTTTGAAGTACCGATAATATTAGCATCAACCCCCATTACAGGAGTTGCTTCAAGCATATCTAACGCTTTACCTTTTGTTGGATTTTCAAGAGGAGCAATATCAACTAATACTACATCTCCAAGCTCTTTTTGAGCAATCATTAACGCTGTAGTCGCACCCGTGAAGCCAGCACCAACAATCGAGATTTTTTTACGAGTAATCGCCATTATAAAACCTCCTACAATTTTTCATATGCTTCTATATTGTGCTTCTCTGTAATTGAAAAATATCAACGGAAGCATACACTAATTTTTCATATGTAATCATTTATGTAAACAAAGAGAGCCGTAACGGCTCTCTTTGTTTGAATTCTATTCAAGCAATATATTTATTATAAGTTGTTAATGATTTGGTTAGCGAATTCAGAACATTTAACTTCTGTAGCGCCTTCCATTAGACGTGCGAAGTCATAAGTAACTGTTTTGTTGTTAATTGCTGTTTCCATACCTTTGTAGATAAGGTCAGCAGCTTCTTGCCAGCCTAAGTGCTCAAGTAGCATTACGCCAGAAAGAATAACAGAACCTGGGTTAACTACGTCTTTGTCAGCATATTTCGGAGCAGTACCATGTGTTGCTTCGAAAATCGCGTGACCAGTCAAGTAGTTAATATTCGCTCCTGGAGCGATACCAATACCACCAACTTGTGCAGCAAGTGCATCGGATAGGTAGTCACCATTCAAGTTAAGTGTTGCGATAACATCAAAATCAGTTGGACGAGTTAGAACTTGTTGAAGTGCAATATCAGCAATCGCATCTTTAACGATAATTTTACCAGCTGCTTCAGCTGCTGATTGAGCCGCGTTAGCTGCATCTACGCCTTCAGCTGCTTTAATGCGATCATATTGATCCCAAGTGAAAGTTTGTTCAGCAAATTCTTGTTCAGCCACTTCGTAGCCCCAGTTTTTGAAAGCTCCTTCAGTGAATTTCATGATGTTACCTTTGTGAACCAGTGTTACTGATTTACGGTTATGTTTGATTGCATACTCAATCGCAGCACGTACAAGACGTTTTGAACCTTCAGATGAAACTGGTTTAATACCAATACCAGAAGTTTCAGGGAAACGAATATTTTTAACATTCATTTCATTTTGAAGGAATTCGATTACTTTTTTAACTGCATCTGAACCTTCTTGATACTCAATTCCTGCATAAATATCTTCTGTGTTTTCACGGAAGATAACCATATCTACTAGTTCAGGACGTTTAACTGGTGAAGGAACACCATCAAAATAACGAACAGGACGGATACAAGTATACAGGTCAAGCTCTTGACGAAGTGCAACGTTCAATGAACGAATACCACCACCGATTGGAGTAGTAAGCGGACCTTTAATTGCTACGATATATTCACGAATTGCAGTAAGAGTATCAGCAGGCAACCATTCGCCGTAACCATTGAATGCTTTTTCACCAGCAAAAACTTCATACCAAGCGATTTTTTTGTCGCCGTTATATGCTTTTTCAACAGCTGCATCAAGAACACGTTTAGAAGCTGCCCAAATGTCACGACCAGTTCCGTCTCCTTCAATGAAAGGAATGATTGGTTGGTTTGGAACTTGAAGTGTACCGTTCTCGATTGTAATTTTCTCGCCTTCAGTAGGCATTGCGAATTGTTCAAATAGTGACATGTAATAAAATCCTCCTTAAAATTGGTTAAATCTATAGTTAGTACTACTAGTGTAAATTCAAAAAGCGGGCTTTTTGAACTTCTTCTATCAATAAAGGCTCAAAACATTAGCTTGTCAGCACCAAGAAGATGACATGAAGCTAGTGACGCGAGTAGCGGAGTGTACGTTATTGGTACACGAGCAACATAGCTAGCGATGAATGGCAGCTTCGACGTCGAATCAACTTCGAAGCTATGCATCGTGATCACAAGTGATTGTTTGGAACTACCTCTCATCGATACCAATATATGTTGCACCTACAGGTCCAACATATTCAGCACGAGGACGAATTAGACGATTATTCTCGTATTGTTCAAGAATATGCGCACTCCAACCAGAAACACGGCTAATTGCAAATATTGGTGTGAACAAATCGCGAGGAATTTTCAATGCAGTATATACGGAAGCAGAATAGAAGTCTACATTCGGCTTTAAGCCTTTTTGACCTGTAACAAGATCTTCGATTTGTACTGACATTTCATAAAGTTCCATATTACCTGTAAGCTTACCAAGTTCAAGAGACATTTTTTGTAGGTGCTTTGCACGAGGATCACCATTTTTATATACACGATGACCAAAGCCCATAATTTTCACTTTATTTGCTAATGCCTTTTCAATATAAGCATTCACATTATCTTTGGAACCGATTTCCTCTAGCATAACCATTACAGCCTCGTTTGCACCACCATGTAGTGGACCTTTCAAAGCTCCAATAGCAGAAGTAACACCAGAATATATATCAGATAGAGTCGCAACAGTTACACGTGCAGCAAAGGTAGAAGCATTCAATTCATGATCAGCATGAAGGACTAGAGCTTGGTCTAGTGCTTTCACGGCAACATCAGCAGGCTCTTCACCAGTTAACATGTACAAGAAATTGTAAGCAATAGAAACACCTTGCTTAGGAGCTATTGGCTCTTTACCTTCACGAATACGAGCAAAAGCCGCTACGATCGTAGGTAGCTGTGCTTGTAATTTAATCGCTTTCAGTATATTCGCTGATTGTGACATTTCATTACTTGACGTATCATAAAGCGCAAGACTTGAAACTGCTGTACGAAGTGCTGCCATTGAATTGGTATCTTTAGGATATAACTTAATTCCTTCAATGACTTCCGATGGAATAACTGCATACTTATCAAGATTTTGTTGCAAATCTGCAAGTTCAGCACTATTTGGTAATTTACCATACCATAATAAATATGCAACTTCTTCAAATGATGCATGCTCAGCGAGATCATCGATATTAATTCCACGGTATGTCAAAATCCCATCAATAATAGAACTGATGGATGATTGTGCTGCTACAATACCTTCAAGACCTTTTGTTGCTGTCATCGTTCCCTCTCCTTTATTATTGAATGAATGAGTGAGTGCTTGAAAATCGGACTAACCTTTATCACTAATTTCAATGATATAGGATTTTGTCAAAAAAGTGAACAATATCAAGGATAAAAATGCTTTATCGCAGTCATTGATATATTGAATCAGTATGTATTTACATAGCTTGTATATTATATCACATTTCAAATTAATTCTTAAAGAATTGTGACTATTTATACGGTAAATAATGATAAATTTTGTCACATTATGATAAACTAATGATCAAGTATTAATGATAGTCACGCAGGAGGATAATAATGACGAAACGTTATGGCATTATTGACATCGGATCGAATTCCATTCGACTCGTAATATACGAAAAAACTGAAAATGGTGCTCATCGCGTCGTTGATGGTAATAAGCGTTCCGCACGACTAAGCGGCAAAGTGAATGAACGCGGTGAACTTAATGATAATGGAATTAATGATCTCATTGAAACATTACAAATTTTCACTTTGTTTGCATCGCAACATAAGCTCGTAACACTAGTTCCCATTGCAACCGCTGCAATTCGTAATGCAACAAATCAACAGACGATCATAGAGAGTGTATTTGAAGCTACTGGACTAATGATCAGAGTTCTTACCGGCGGGGAAGAAGCAGAATTCGGGTTTTTAGGCATGGTTAACTCACTATCCATTCAAGATGGCTTTTTACTTGATATTGGTGGTGGTTCGTCTGAGCTCACATTATTTCTTAATCGAAAAACCGTTCACTCCTTCTCCTTTTCATTCGGTTGCGTAAGCTTTAATAAAAAGTATGATAGTCACCAAGGTTTGACTGATCAACAACTACAATCATTACAACAAGATGTTATTACAGAATTGAGTAAACACGATTGGATTACCCAATCTGCACATTTACCACTTATCGCAGTTGGCGGAACCGCACGTTCATTGGGCAAAATTCATCAAGCAGCTATTCAGTATCCGTTCACTCAAACACATAACTATCCGATTCAATCAGAACAAGTCTGGGAGCTTTTTCAACATTTACGCCAACTTCCGCAAGACAAACGCAAGAAGGAAGCTGGATTAAGTAAGGATCGCGTCGATGTAATTGTTCCTGGGATTGCTGTTATGTCTACGATCTTTCAATATATTCAAGGTACACATTACATCATTTGTGGTGCTGGCTTGAGAGACGGTGTATTTCACAAACTATTTTTCCCTGAGCAACCACTATTACAGCATCCACTTCAATATAGTGTACAAAACTTACTTGCCTTACATACAGCTGTCCCTCGTGCTCATGTTGAACATGTGAGTAAACTAGCGGTTCAGTCATTACAGCAACTGCACAATGATAACGAAAATTTAGCTCGACTGTCATTATATCTCGAAACCGCTGCAAATCTTTATCGTATTGGTGCTACAATCGATTACTATGATTACAGTAAGCATACCTTCTATCTCATCATTCACTCTCATTTGAACGGTTTGTCTCATAAAGAGATATTGCTTGTTGCGGCGATCGCATCTTATCGGAGCAAAAACAAAACACGTAATGAGTTGAAGGATTATAACGAGCTAATAGATATGGAGGATATCGAATTAATTTGTAAATTAGGAATGCTCCTGCAACTTGCCGCTGCACTAGATCATAGCGAAACCCAGAGCATTAACCAAATTGATCTAACAATAATGGAAGACAAAATGATAATTCAAGCACAAGCAGATAAATCCGAGTTATCTATCGAGCAACTCAAAATTAAAGAGCTCGCAAATGATTTCAAAAAGCAATGGAACGTGAAGCCTGTTTTAAAGGTACAGTCTAGTACTTAACCATCAAAGCAACAATCAAACATAACAAAAGCTGTACAAGTTCACACCTAACATGAGGTGAACAACTTGTACAGCTTTTTCTCGATTACATGAGTACCTACAATGTTTTTGCAGGAAACATACCTCGGGAGCTAAAGCTAGCCTTCCCAAGTTCGCTTCATTACTGATTCGATGTCGAATGTAACGAAGCGTATACATCGTGATCACTTGGACGATTGATTATCATCCTCCAATCGAAGTTCAAAAAGCGGGATTTCAGAACCGAGAAGATGGAGTGCTACTTGAGGAGGGAGGAAACGTAAATGTACGTTATTGGTACATGCGTACCGGACTTCCCAAGTTCACTTCATATTCGATGTCGACTATACTACTTAGCCTAATCAGCGTTATCAAAGTCCGCTGTTTGAGCTACCTATTCCAATCGAAGTTCAATTCGTTCGCTTGTCAGCTCCAAGAAGATGGCTTGAAGTCCAGGTAGCTAGAAACACAGCGTACGTTTTTGGTACGCGAGTATCACAGTCTCCGGCTTCACGGCATATTCGCCGTCGAATACGCATCGAAGCATTACATCGAGATCACAAGTGGATGTATTGAATACCTCTTCCAATCGATGTTCAATTCGTTCGCTTGTCAGCTCCAAGAAGATGGCTTGAAGTCTAGGTAGCGAGAAACACAGCGTACGTTTTTGGT
>Ga0160441_100120_pt1 | contig 90472 bp, 80 predicted proteins | sample HID1971K_E1MG_FD_108260 | JGI IMG/M metagenome (GOLD analysis project Ga0160441, IMG submission 108260) | Enriched millipede-associated microbial communities from UW Madison campus, WI, USA - HID1971K_E1 MG | ecosystem: Host-associated > Arthropoda: Insects > Digestive system > Unclassified ... | reverse complement strand
CGCTATAGTGCATCTTCGTTTTTAACCCAATCCTTGGTTAAAACAGATCATCCTGCCCTCTTCTAAATTCCCATCGGGACTCATATTATTAACTTTTAAAAACAATAATATGAAACTCAATCAACAACAAACCCACGTAACCATCTTCTTTATCCTGGAACCAAACGAGGAAACAGGTATCCCTGTACAGGTAGCATTTGACCATAAGGATACCGCTAAAGCGTATTTAAACAGGTTTAGAACATACAGTGACGGGCAGATTGTAGAATGCCGTCTTAACCCGGGTTTTTACACAGACATCACTAAAGACTGTTTTTTCATCCAGCTCAACTGGCAGAATGATGTATATGTCATTTCCCTGGTAAATGATTTACAACGGTCAGAGCTGGCCATAAACGGCCATTACTTTTTTGAAGCCGGACAGATTTGCGTTTATGTGATGGCTGTTTCAGAGAAGGAAGCCTTACAGGCCGCCTTTAAAATCAGAGACGAGGCTTTCGCCCGTCAGGAATTTACACCGAAGGGCTTTGTTCAGGTGGCAGCAAACTGATTTACATTAATGCAGAAAATTGACTTACGATATTAAACATAAATACGATATTAAACATAAAACTATATGACACGGATCCGACTTAAACCAGAAGAAGAGCAACGACAAATTGCGAAGATCATGGAAGCCGAAAAACCTAAACATCATGAGTACCACTATCACACCCGCACCTTGATTAAAATCCTGAATTTTCACCGCAAAGTGAAGGGCGAGATGGAACTGCAGGATTTAAAGGCAATCATGCGTCGGGAATGGGCAAGCGATCCCGAAGAGTGGTCGCATGGCAATAAACTGGTCTGCTGGTTCGCCCATTTTAAGATCAGTAAAGCGTTAGTTAAACAACGCATAAAGAATAACTTAAAGCCCTATGACGTAGCTGAGGGGCATAGCTATACCCCCTTGCGGACTTTAAAGGACGTTAATGAATATTATGCTTTCGTTGGAGCGGTGCTCATGGCACTTAAAGAAAGAGAAATAGCTATAATTATTGGCTATACAGAAGCAAAACTGAACAGGACACTGGAACAACAAATACCTGTTTATTACACCGTATGCCAGCCCCGGTAGATAGGTTAACTAAAAGATTAAAACTATCGAAAAAGCTGACCAAATGTAGCCGTCATTTTCTCATAGGTTGGGAGAGCCCGGATAATAGAAGAATGGTGTTGTACGCACCTATACAACATCCCCTGCCAGACAGCCGATTGTCCGGCAGGATAACCCACTGAAAATAAATTGAAAATATTTCTGACAGTCCCTTGTTGATTACAAATATTATATAGATATTTGCAAACTCTTAAAAAAATTAAGAAAGTATATTTAACACTATAAATAAAGGCATGTCTAGAGTTTGTGATCTAACCGGAAAAATGGCAATGACAGGTTTTAATGTTTCTCACTCGAACGTTAAAACTAAGCGTAAGTTTTATCCCAACTTACAACTTCAGAAATTTTATATTCCTGAAGAAGATCGTTGGATAACACTGAAGGTATCTACTTCAGCTATCAAAACCATCAACAAAATTGGTATTACTGAAGCGATCAGTCGTTTCGTAAAAAAAGGATATTTGTAAATAACATTGGTTGATGTGAATCAACCTTAATAGTATATAAAATGGCAAAAAAAGGTAACAGAGTACAAGTTATTCTAGAGTGTACAGAGCATAAGACTAGCGGCATGCCTGGTATGTCTAGATATATCTCTACTAAAAACCGTAAAAACACGACTGAGCGTTTAGAATTGAAAAAATTCAACCCGGTATTGAGAAAAGTAACGGTTCACAAAGAAATTAAGTAATATCATTTAGTATATAACTAAATATAATCCTATTAAATCATGGCAAAAAAGGTAGTTGCTACCCTTAAAACGGGTAAAGGAAAAGAATATTCGAAAGTTATTACAATGACTAAATCACCAAAAGGTGCTTATTCTTTCAAAGAAGTTATTGTTCACAACGATCACGTTCAAGATGCTATTGCTGCATCTAAAAAATAAATTTAATATTTTATAATATTAAAGCCGTCCCTTTTTACCGGGAGGGCTTTTTTTGTTTTGTTATACATTCATATGGGTTTATTCGATTTTTTCAAGAAAAAAGAAACTGCGCCTGAAGCGCAAGAGGCTCTGGATAAGGGATTAGAAAAAACTAAGGAAGGCTTTTTTAGCAAAATCACTAAAGCTGTAGCTGGTAAATCGACTATTGATGATGATGTACTCGACAACCTGGAAGAAGTATTGGTTACTTCTGACGTTGGTGTAAGTACAACATTAAAAATAATTGACCGCATACAGCAACGTGTAAGCAAAGACAAATACTTATCGACCTCGGAACTGAACCACCTGCTTCGTGATGAAATCCAATTGTTGCTGGCAGAAAATAACAGCAATGATTTCCGCCAGTTTGAATACGGACAACACAAACCGTATGTAATTATGGTGGTAGGTGTAAATGGTGTAGGCAAAACAACTACCATCGGAAAACTTGCCCATAAACTGAAAGCCGAAAACCTTAAAGTTGTTTTAGGGGCTGCTGATACTTTCAGGGCTGCAGCCGTAGAACAGATTAAACTTTGGGGCGAGCGTGTAGGTGTACGTGTGGTAGCGCAGGCAATGGGCTCTGATCCGGCGTCTGTAGCCTTCGACACTTTACAGTCTGCTGTAGCCAACGGTGAAGATGTAGTGATCATTGATACCGCAGGGCGCCTGCACAATAAGATCGGTCTGATGAACGAACTGGGCAAAATCAAAAATGTAATGGAGAAAGTAATCCCTTCTGCCCCGCACGAAATATTACTCGTACTGGATGGCTCAACAGGACAAAATGCTTTTGAACAATGCAAACAGTTTACTGAAGCGACCGATGTAAATGCATTGGCCATTACCAAACTGGACGGTACCGCCAAAGGTGGTGTGGTGATCGGCATCTCTGATCAGTTTAAAATCCCTGTAAAATACATAGGCGTTGGCGAAAGCATGAACGACCTGCAATTATTTGATAAAAAAGCATTTGTTGACAGCTTGTTTAAATAAGCACAAAATAAATAAAAAAGAATACCCCAATATTACAACATGAATACAAAAACCACTTCCAAAATAATCCCCGTTAAAAAACCTAAAATCAATGTCATTACTTTAGGCTGTTCCAAAAACACCTATGATTCTGAAGTTTTAATGGGACAACTGCGCGGTAATAGCATGGATGTGGTTCATGAAGCTAACAAGATGGGTAAAGATGATATCGTTGTCATCAATACCTGCGGCTTTATTGACAATGCGAAACAGGAATCTATCGATACCATATTACAATACAGCCAGCTGAAAGATGCAGGAAAAGTAGGAAAAGTATTTGTAACAGGATGCCTATCGGAACGTTATAAGCCTGAACTGGAAGCTGAAATTACCAATGTTGATGCCTATTTTGGAACTAATGATTTAAATAACTTATTGCACTCCCTTGGTGCAAATTATAAACATGAGCTGATTGGCGAGCGTTTGCTGACCACTCCTTCTCATTTTGCATACTTTAAAATAGCAGAAGGCTGTAACCGCCCCTGCTCTTTCTGCGCCATACCATTGATGCGCGGCAAACACGTTTCGCGTGACATGCAGGAACTGGTAAATGAAGCGAAAATACTTGCGGCCGGTGGCACCAAAGAACTGATATTAATTGCACAGGACCTTACTTATTATGGTCTGGACATTTACGGAAAACGTAACCTTGACGAATTGTTGCGCCGGTTATCTGATGTAAATGGAATTGAGTGGATCAGACTTCAGTACGCCTACCCTTCTGGCTTCCCCATGGAGATCTTAGATGCCATGAATGAGCGTGAGAACATTTGTAAATACCTGGATATGCCTTTACAGCACATCACCGACAATATGTTAAAATCTATGCGTCGTGGTATCACCAAACAAAAAACGATTGACATTGTAAACCAGATCAGGGATAAAGTGCCAGGTATCGCCATGCGTACTACTTTAATCTGCGGTTATCCGGGCGAAACGGAGCAGGATTTTGAAGAAATGATGGACTGGGTGGAAGAAACCCGCTTTGACAGGTTAGGCTGTTTTACTTATTCTCATGAAGAAAAAACACATGCCCATAATCTTGTAGATGATGTACCTGATGAAGTGAAACAACAACGTGTAGATGCGATTATGGAATTGCAACAAGGTATATCGTTCGACATCAACCAGGAGAAAGTTGGCAATACCTACAAAGTGCTGGTCGATAGAAAAGAAGGTGATTTCTTTATTGGCCGTACACAATTCGACTCTCCGGAAGTAGATAATGAGGTATTGATTGATGCAAGTACTGGTTATGCTGCCAACGGAAGCTTTGTACAGGTTAAGATAGACCGCGCCGAAGACTTCGATCTATATGGACAGATTGTAAAATAAAAGCCGCAAATTAAGAATTATGGTTTATTAACTTAAATTCGTAGCAATGCAGGCTAAATACATCTCTTATCAGGAAACGAATGCTTTCTCTGCCGTTGTGCTGGATTACATCAGCGGAAAGGATCAGTTAAAGTCTTTTTATAAATATACCCCAGATCTCAATGGCTTCCGAGAAGCCATTAGAAAACGTAATTTTAATACGGACAGAACGGTATTGGTGGATACGGTACAGCGGCAATATGCGGCTGTTAAAACTACACCAATGGTTACCGAGCATATCAAACGATTGGGAGATAGCCGGACTTTTACCATCACTACTGGTCATCAGCTAAATATTTTTACCGGCCCACTATATTTTATTTATAAAATAGTGACAGCGATAAACCTGGCCAGGGAATTAAAACAGGAATTTCCGGATTATAATTTTGTCCCTGTCTATTGGATGGCTACTGAAGATCATGATTTTGAAGAAATCAATCATGTGAAAATTGAAGACAGAACACTGACCTGGAACAAACAGGCTGCGGGTGCAACGGGACGTCTCGATACTAAAGATATTATCGAAACACTCGGTGCTTATAAAGGTTATTTAGGTATCGGTAACAAAGGGCTGATGTTATCCCGTTTGGTGGAAGCCGCTTATACCGGCAATACGAAATTAAGTGATGCTACACGTGAATTGGTAGATGCCTTATTTGGTGAATATGGATTGGTTTGTGTAGATGCAGATGATCCACAACTCAAAAAACAATTCGCTGAAATTATATACCGGGATATTACTGAGCAGAACAGCTTCAGGCTTATCTCTGAATGCAATGCACAGTTAGAAGAACTTGGCCATAAACCTCAGGTAAACCCAAGGGAGATCAACTTTTTCTACATGACAGACCAATTGCGGGAGCGCATAGTGGAGGAAGACGGACGATATAAAGTGATGCATACTGACATTAGTTTTGGCAAGGAAGAACTTGAAACAGAAATCAAGGATTTTCCTGAAAGATTTAGTCCGAATGTGGTGATGCGACCAGTGTACCAGGAAGTGATTTTACCCAACCTCGCCTATATTGGTGGTGGTGCTGAGGTAACCTACTGGCTACAATTAAAATCAAACTTTGATCATTATCATGTCGATTTCCCTGTGCTACTATTACGTAACTCAGCCTTGGTGATTGATAGCAGAAGTGAAGTAAGAATGCAGATCCTTGGCATCAGTCATAAAAACCTGTTTGCAAACACTGAAACCATAAAAAATGAATGGATCCGCGCACATGTCAATCTTCAACTTTCATTAAATGATGAAGAACGTGCAATCAGTGCTGTTTTTGATCAGATCAAGCTGAATGCTTATAAGATTGATAAAACACTATCCCAATCAGCGGACGCAGCTAAAACCAAAGCCATTAAATTAATCTCAAGCTTGGAAAAAAAGATGTTACGCGCCGAAAAACGTAAACATAAGACCTCTCTCGCTCAAATAGACAGCCTGAAGGAAAAGCTTTTTCCAACAGGAGTACTACAGGAGCGTGTATTAAATATTGCACCGATGTATATTGTGTATGGTGACGAGTTTATTGATTCTTTAGTCGCCTATTTTAAACCGTTAGACCACCAGTTTACCGTACTATTTGCCTGATTAACATGAAATTCTACACTTTTACCGAAAATAACCTACGCCATTTCACAGAAAATGTTTTTTTAACAATGGGCTGTCCGGAAGCGGATGCGAAGCTCGCAGCCGATGTTTTATTGCGATCGGATTTAAGGGGCATCGACTCGCATGGGGTTGCCCGCTTAAGCGGCTATGTAAGGCTTTGGGAAAAGAAAAGGATCAATGCCACGCCGGTAGTAAAGATCGTTCATGAAACGGCGACAACAGCTACTGTAGATGGTGATGGAGGATTGGGATTGGTAGTGGCACCGTTCGCTATGCAGGTGGCCATAGAAAAGGCAAAGGTTTATGGTAGCGGATGGGTTTCTGTAAAAAACTCTAATCACTTCGGAATAGCGGGCTATCATGCCCTGATGGCTGTAGAGCAGAATATGATCGGCATCAGTATGACCAATGCAAGTCCACTTGTAGCACCAACCTATGCCAACGAAAGACTGTTAGGTACAAATCCTATGTGTTACGCTTTCCCCGCCGGTAAATATCCTCCTGTGGTGGTTGACATGGCTACAGCTGCTGCTGCGAACGGTAAGCTTGAAATTGCGCAAAGGGCCAATCATCCGATCCCTGAAGGCTGGGTACAAGACAAGGAAGGAAAAACCTCCATCAACCCCCACCAGTTAAAGGAAGGCGGTTCTCTTTTACCTTTAGGTAGTGATAAAGATCATGGAAGCCATAAAGGTTATGGACTAGGTGCAACAGTTGATATCTTATCCGCCGTACTTTCGGGTGCCAATTATGGTCCCTGGGTACCTCCGTTTGTAGCTTTCCTGGAGCCACCTACAGATCCGGTTGGAGAAGGTATCGGTCACTTTTTCGGTGCCATGCGTGTAGATGGCTTTAGACCGGCACAGGATTTCAAAGATCACCTTGACAACTGGATTGAACGTTTTAAAAGTGCTAAAACTGTTGATCCTGATAAAAAAGTTATTATTCCTGGTGAACCTGAATATACATTTGAAAATGAGCGCAAAAAAAACGGCATCCCTTTAATAGATGCCGTTGTAAATGATTTAAATGAGCTAGCCCTTAAATTGGGAATAGCCGGTTTATCTTAGTGAATGCCGCTTAGTAACCTGCTCCATCTGATCTTACTAAAAAACGATCCATTGGTATCGTAACTCATCCAGATGAACAATGCTTTTCCAACGATATGGTCTTCGGGAACAAAACCCCAGTAGCGTGAATCCGCAGAACGGTGCCTGTTGTCTCCCATCATCCAGTAATAGTCCATCTTAAAAGTATAGCTGTCGGCAGGTTTACCATTAATCATCCAGCCGTTACCCGATTTCTCCAGCTTATTACCTTCATAAATACGGATACTTCTTTCATATAATGGCATAGTAACACTGTCCAGTTTAACAGTCCAGCCTCTTTTAGGAATAATGATCGGGCCAAAATTATCAACGTTCCAGTTTCTATTCTTATCATAAGGGAAGATATCTCCTTCACGTTCACCAGGTGCGGCAGTGAATTCTTTTACCGATTGTACAAAGTCAAGCTTTTTAACTTCGTTCATCATCGCTCCTGTTCCGTTAAAGGTATATACATTTGGCGTCATGGTGCTTCTGATGTCATCAGAAATATTAAAGCCTAAATCTTCAAATACTGCGGGGTTTACATCAGGTGTTTTAAAGGTTACCTCGTAACTGATCTGTCCGGTGATCTTCAATTTTTCAGGCTTTCCATTAACAGATACCAGGCCATTGCTCATGCTGATTGTGTCGCCTGCAATACCGATACAACGTTTGATATAGTTTTCTCTTTTATCAACAGGCCTGCTCACAATTGTATACCTACTGTTGATCGCTTGCCAACCTTCGGCCCTTACCATTTGGTAGTAGTCCACATCCTGTTGCTCCAGCGCAACTGTATCGCCTTGCGGGTAGTTAAAAACCACTACATCATTTCTCTTGATATCGGACAATCCCGGTAACCTACGGAATTTCCATTGTACACCGTCCCAATAAGCTTTTGTACCAGTTATTGGCATAGTATGATGTGCGAAAGGAAATGCAACCGGCGTCATAGGTATCCTTGCCCCGTAATTCACTTTGCTTACAAACAAGAAATCACCAACGAGCAGGGACCTTTCCATTGAAGCAGTCGGAATGGTATAGGCCTCGATAAAGAACACCCTGATAATTGTTGCTGCAACTACTGCGAAAATGATCGCATCAACCCATTCCCTGGTTCTTGTCTTTTTCTTCTTTGGCTTATCGTCCTTACTTTTTTGCCAGAATTTCCAACTCATGTCTTGTTATTTAAAATTAAATATATCGGCGATATTATAAAAGCCTTGTTTATTTTGTAACCATTCCGCAGCTACCACAGCTCCAAGCGCAAAGCCTGAACGGTTGTGTGCAGTATGTTTTAATTCTATCTCGTCTACTTCAGAACTATATAAAACCGTATGCGTTCCCGGCACATTTTCAATTCTATGCGATTCGATGAGCAATTGCTCTTTTTTTATCACGTCCTCAAATGGGGTGCCCACCAATTCATTGACCCACTCACTTTTCCTATCCATTTCTTCGATGATACCTTCGGCAAGCGTCATGGCCGTACCACTTGGGGAATCCAGTTTCTGGGTATGGTGAATTTCTTCAACCTGAACCTCATAAGCAGGAAAATCGTTCATTAACTTTGCCATCATTTTACTGATGTGAAAGAACAGGTTAACACCTATACTGAAGTTTGATCCATAAAGTAAGGTATTGTTACGGCTAAGGCAGTCGTTCTTCACTTGTTGCAGTTCCCCATACCAGCCTGTAGTACCCACTACCACGGGTAGGTTTGCATCAAAACAAGCATAAATATTGCTCAATGCTGCATCAGGAGCACTAAAGTCTATAGCCACATCAGCCTTCGATAAGTTAGCTGTTGTTAAATCTGCTGTATTGTCGATATTGATTTTCAGGACAACCTCGTGGCCTCTTTCCAGCGCAAAGCGCTCAATGATCTGCCCCATTTTTCCGTAACCAAGTAAAGCTATTTTCATATGATATACTCTTTTTTAATGGTAATGAAGCTATCCATAGTACACTTCATTTAATATTTTATTTTAAAAGCTAATTGCAATCTTCATTCCCGGGGCAAAAGAATTAAAACCATACATTTGGTTGGCATTCATTAAATCCGGGCTTACCTTTATTCTTGCCACGTCACCTACATCGAAATTCGCCAAACGGGCATCGATATAAGCTTCAACAATATTAAGTAAATATAATCCTACATAAGAGAAAACGATAACCTGTTTGTTTCGTCTGTAAATATCTTTGGCCGAAATCAACCGGTCGGTTGGAGTATTCGCATAGAGTTTATTTTCAGTTCTCTTATCAACATCAGGGTTATTTATATTCTGCGCCCTGTACTCTAATTCCTTTATAAAGACGTTGTACTGCTTTGAATTATCGATATATGCAAGCGTAAGCATAGTAGCCCCGGTATAGATACCTGCTACTTTAAGACCTCTGTAAAGGTTAAAACCATTCCGGATTTGCCCGAGGCCAGGCAACATAGCCGATCTGATGGCGGCCCTTCTGCCGGCAATTTTGCCCTGGTTAACATAAGGTTTTACCGAATCTGTAGTGGAACTGGCCGGTGCGTCACCAACCTTTGTGCTATCCTTTTTAACGGTCAGTTTTTCCTGGGCCTTTACTGCAAAACTAGCAAAGAACAAACAAACCGATAATAGCAAAACTTTATACATTACCAATCTAATAACTCTAAAATCCTGTTTAGGTCGTCGTCAGACATAAAAGGGATTTCTATAGCACCTTTGCCATTATCTCCTACTTTTAACTTTACTTTAGTCGCAAATTTCGAAGCCAGGTCTTTTTGCAATTTCTGGTATTCAAAAGGTACAGCTTTAGATTTCAGCTGAAATTTAGGCTTAACTTCTACACTGTTGATGCTTCTTACCAGCTCTTCAACTTTTCTAACGGAAAGCCCTTTATCGATAATCTCCTGATGAATAAAAAGTTGTTTTGCTTCTTCCTCTACATTAATCAATGCACGGGCGTGGCCCATAGATATTTTTTGATCACGTATAGAGACCTGGATAACCGGAGGTAATTTTAACAAACGCAGATAATTGGTTACCGTAGTACGGTTTTTACCTACCCGCTCTCCCAATTGTTCCTGTTTCAGGTTACATTCATCCAGCATACGCTGAAAGCTCAATGCCACCTCAATAGCATTCAGGTTTTCACGCTGTATGTTTTCGATCAGCGCCATTTCCAGCATCTGCTGATCATTGGCACTACGTACATAGGCAGGAACCTGTGTCAGCCCCGCAAGCTTAGATGCCCGCAACCTACGCTCACCAGAAATCAGCTGATATTGATTTGGAGCTTTCTTTCTAACCGTAATCGGCTGAATGAGCCCTTGTACTTTAATCGATTCTGCCAACTCATTTAAGGCCACCTGATCAAATTCGGTACGCGGCTGATATGGATTGGTTTCTATTTCACTGATATTGATCAGTCCGATACTGTTGTTAGCCTGGCCGCTATCCTGCCTGGTTTCACTTACCGGGTTAACCTCACTTTTTGGTGGATTAACGGATTCGCTATCATCCAAAAGCGCACTTAACCCTCTGCCTAAACCTGTTTTTCGCTGAAAAGATGTCATTAAAAAATAATTATATAATTGCCGTAGTTACATCCTGCACTTCTTTGACCAATCCGTTTTTACGAACGATCTCACGTGCCAGGTTCAGATAATTGATTGCCCCTTTACAGTTTGCATCGTGCATAATTACAGATACGCCATAACTTGGGGCTTCGCTTAAGCGGGTATTTCGTTGAATAATGGTTTCAAAAACAAGTTCCTGAAAATGTGTTTTCACCTCTTCCACTACCTGGTTTGATAACCGCAAACGAACATCATACATCGTCAGCAAAATGCCTTCAATTTCCAACTCAGGATTTAAACGGTTTTGTACAATTTTAATTGTGTTCAGTAGTTTACCCAGACCTTCCAATGCGAAGTATTCACATTGTACGGGGATAATCACAGAATCTGCAGCTGTAAGTGCGTTAATGGTAATTAAACCTAATGACGGGGAGCAATCAACGATGATAAAATCATATTGGTCCCTGATCTTCTCCATCACGGCTTTCATTTTATACTCTCTGTTAGTGAGGTTGATCATTTCGATCTCCGCACCTACCAGGTCGATATGCGCAGGCAACAGGTCCAGGTTAGGGGTTTCTGTTTTCTGTATCGCATCCATTGGCTCAATATCATTGATGATACATTCGTAGATGCTATTTTTAATATTTCGTGGATCAAAACCAATACCGGAGGTCGAGTTGGCCTGAGGATCTGCGTCAACCAATAATGTCCTGTATTCCAGTACGGCTAAACTTGCGGCTAAGTTTATAGATGAAGTCGTTTTACCTACACCACCTTTTTGATTTGCCAATGCAATAATTTTACTCATTTATCTTTTTAATAATTACCAATTATTTACTTAAGGCTTAATTTACATTGAAGTAAATCTATAAAAAATGCTATTTTTGTATTGTTTTAGGCATATTTTAACGATTAGCTAAGATACAAACTAAATGGCAAAACTAGCACTAATGCTTTAAGTGTTTTACACATCTTATTAACAATTTACGCATGATAACCATCATATCAGGGACAAACAGACCTGCAAGTAACACCTTAAAAGTCGCGAAATATTATCAGAAAACATTGGCAGAAAAAGGGTTACAAACTCATCTTTTTAACCTTGAGGACCTTCCTGAAAGTCTGATCAGCTCAGATCTTTATGGCAAAAGGAGCCCTGAATTTGATCCTATCCAGCAACTCATTGCCAATACCAGCAAATTTCTTTTTATCATTCCCGAATACAATGGCAGCTTTCCTGGTGTCTTAAAAACATTTATTGACGCCTGCAATTTCCCTGAAAGTTTTTACGATAAAAAGGCTGCACTGGTCGGTTTATCATCCGGAAAATATGGCAACATACGGGGAATAGATCATTTTGGTGGTGTTTGCAGTTACCTGCACCTCAATGTACTTCCTCTAAGAATCCATATTTCTGCTGTAAAAACCGAACTGGATGAAAACGGTAACCTTTTTAAAGAAGATACGATAAAGTTTACAAACCAGCAGATGGATAAATTTATTGCGTTTTAAAGCTCAGCCAGTCTATTCCTTCATTTCCAAATACGAAGAAACCAGGATAAAGCATTTCAGCAATATCTTCCAGAGCGGTAACAAGATCTTCCGCATCGTCAGTATCCAGGTCTTGTCCATTCATTAAATAAACCCGGTTGTATTCTACTGCAGGCCAGCTCTTATCTAACAGCGGCGGTACAATCCCCATTAACTCGAGCATTGTCTTGCCTTTTTCCATATAGATAACCACTTTGGCTGTATTGGTAAAATCGTGAAGCATCCCTCCAGCGCTTAAGATCACTTCTTCCAAAACATAATTTAATCTGTTATGCGTATCCAGACAAGCCACAGGTACCTTATCCATGAATTTTATTTTATGCCCGATTATATCTGCCCGTTCCTGCAGCTGCTCCCGCAGCGCTTCATCCTTAACCTTATTTATAACCGCGTTTAAAAAAGACATATCGATTTATTTATTACTTTGTACAAAATTACTATTCCTGTAGCGATGCGCCGTATGATAAACAATATTTTTTATGTTCTGTTGGTTTTAACGTTTATATCGTGCAAAAACAGATCTTCTGATTCAGAAAAAAAAGTGTTTAACATGAACCTGGACCAGAATGTAACTTCGCTGGACCCTGCTTTTGCGCGTAACCAGAATGCCATATGGATGATGAACCAGCTATTCAATGGCCTGGTACAGGTAGATAGCACGTTAACCCCACTTCCATGTATTGCAAAAACGTGGAAGATCTCTGAAGATCATTTAACTTACACCTTCAACCTGCGTAATGATGTGTTTTTTCATGACGACCCAATTTTCCCCGCTGGCAAAGGCCGTAAAGTGATAGCCGCAGATTTTAAGTATAGCTTTTACCGCTTGATTGACCCCAAAGTAGCTTCCTCAGGGGGCTGGATCTTTAGCGACAAGGTGAAAGACATCAACAGCTTTATTGCTGTAAATGACAGTACCTTCCAAATCAAACTGACCAAACCCTTTCCCGCTTTCATAAACTTGCTTACTACGCTCTACTGCTCTGTAGTGCCCCGCGAAATTGTAGAACATTACGGAAAAGATTTCAGAAGTCACCCGATTGGTACCGGTCCTTTTAAGTTTAAATACTGGAAAGAAGATGAGATATTGGTGATGCTTAAGAACGAACACTATTGGGAGAAAGTAGACAAGCAGCAACTCCCCTACCTGGATGCTGTTAAGGTAACGTTCATCAGTGATAAACAAAGTGCTTTTATGAACTTCATAAAAAAAGACCTCGACTATTTTGATAAGGTAGATGGCAGTTACCGGGATGATATTTTAACCAAAAGTGGTAAAATGACCAGCAAGTATAAAGGTAAATTCAACTTAAGAAAAGGTCCTTATTTATGTACAGAATATGTAGGCATACTGGTCGACACTTCTAAAGCCATCACCAAAACTTCACCTTTAAGGTTCAAAAAAGTACGTCAAGCTATTAATTATGCGATAGATAAGCCTAAGTTGATTAAATATCTACGCAATAGCATTGGGATGCCCGCCACAGCAGGTTTTATCCCACATGGTATGCCTGGTTTTGATAGTGTTGCCGTTAAAGGCTATCATTATGACCCTGAAAAGGCTGAGCAATTACTTGCCGAAGCAGGCTTCCCTAATGGGAAAGGTATGCCACAAATTACTTTAAGCACCTCTACGACTTACAAGGATCTGATCGAGTTTATACAGGGCGAGCTAAATGCGATAGGCATTAGTGTAAAGGTTGACGTAACTCCGAGTGCCAGTTTAAGGGATTTAATCGCTAAAAATAGCGTCAATTTTTTTAGAGGCTCGTGGATTGCCGATTACCCGGACGGAGAGAATTATCTGGCGATGTTTTATTCCAAAAACAAGGTGCCAAATGGCCCTAATTACACCGGTTATTTTAACGATGATTTTGACCGGTTGTTTGAACAAAGTTATTACGAGAGCGACAATAAAAAGCGTTATCTGCTTTATCAGAAAATGGATAGGATGATAGTAGAATATGCGAATGTAGTTCCTATTCTTTATGATCAGTCGCTGATTATGACACAGAATAATATCAGTGGTTATTCGCTGAACGCGTTAAACCTGATGATATTGAAAACGGTGAAGAAAAACTGATCAATAAAAAGGGGCCCTGGTAGTATTTTCACCAGAACCCCTTTAATTAAATTGAAATGAATCAATAAACCATATTTAATCTATTTTATCAAGGTACCATAATAGAATGAAGTAGGAGTTGTAACACTATACAGACCTCCGTAACTAGCCCCACTACCTGGATTTGTCACCCAATCCACTTTAAGCAAGCCTCCCTCAAGTAAATCTGTAATTGGTTTTATTGCCGGATTTACAATAGACGTTCCTCCACTTTTAAATGTTAGTTTAAGATAACCATTTGCATCTTTAGCTACATCATATAACAATGTAGTAAAACTATTTCCACCTGAAAGGGTATAAGAAACAGTCATTGTCATCGTATTATCTATGTTAAAAGTTGTCAAAAGTTTAGTTAATCCCCTACCACTAGGCAATAGATTTGCTTTTGCTTGATTATACTTAGCAACAAAATCAGCAGATAGGGAAGGTGAAACAACAGCAGGATTATATTCAATTTGAGAATAGTCCTTGCCAGGTCCAAAAATCGGAGCTAAAGGATCTATTGGTGTAGTTGAATTCAAAAGATTGATGCGGGTTCCATTTACATTTATATAATACTGCTTATTGGCGGCATCCCATAACATTTCCTTAAATACATTGCTACCATATTTAATTGCCATATTAAATACGATCCCAGTAGATGTAAAAGCAAACTTCAAATTTTGCGACACGCGTTCTCCTTTGTCATTAAGCGATAAAAATATAGCACTTTTTGTCGAGACATTTAATGAAAAAGCATTTTTAAGACCATCAGCGAATTGAAAATATGGGAACTTATTTACGCCTAAAAAGGTATTGGTTGCGTCAACAATAGTTTTCAACCCACCGGCCTTAAGTTTTTGTGCTTCTTCGGCTGTCGCTTTAACCATAAACATCACGTTTTTATTGACAATACCTTCCACCTTCAAGCTATCTTTTATCAGTTCTGCGAAAGCAAATTCAAAATCTGACTTAAGTCCTGTTGCATTCGCTCCACCGCTTACTGACGAGTTCGGATCCGCAGGTAGATGTATGTAATTATACCCATCAAAAATTAATGTAGGTCTTTGTAATGCCTTAAGCCGGTAGGTACTCTCGGCCATCACACTAGAAGAAGTATTATTAAAATCCGAAAGCATATTTACTTTACCATCAGCACCGAAACTAAAATAGAAGGAAAACCCCTTTCCCCCAACCGGATAAATGGTTGCAAACCAACCATTAGTGGCTGATAATAATAAAGCCTGGTCTTTTTCCAATTCTGCGGCAAGTCTAGTATCCGGGTCCGCCAAAATCGGATCATTGTCTTTCTTACAACCGTACATTAAGCAGGTTAATAAGCATATATATAATAAGATTCTTTTCATCTTCGTATCTTTTTTAACCTATGATTAATATTTAATTACCCCCAATGTTCCAAAAAATGAGGAATTAGGATTGGAAACTTTGGTCCAACGTCCAAATTCTAAGAAACTAGCATCATAACGCCAATCCACCGCAAAGCTGGAAGAACTCAAATAATTGGTCAAAGCCACCAATCCAGAAGCTACGGCATCTGCATTTGCATCTCTTCTCAGGTAAGTTAATGTCAACTGATTATTAGCATCATAGGTAACTTTATAAGCGAAATTTGCTATGAGCTGTGATCCGGCACTATTGGTATAGTTAACACGTAAAATCAATTCTCCTGCTCTTGGATAAAAGAACACTACAAAATTATCTAAAACCCTACCTGCACCACCTACGGCTGCGAGCCCTGTTTTCGCTGTAGCCCAGGTAGTCATAAAATCAGCCGACATTCCAGGTGTATTATTAGGATCCACGCTAATCGAGGTATACTTTTTACCGTTACCAAAAAGAGTCGCTAAATTAGATGGCGCATTTTCTGCCAGGCCGTAGTTTACTCTATTCTGCAAGCGGGAAAATTCTATACCATAGCTAGATTTAAAATAAGCGATGACCATTTGCTCCTTTTTTCTGAGGGCAGTTTGTGCCACTGTATTGGGCATTTCCCGAGCGATTATAAAAGGAGGGCTTGCCGGATTAGGAATAGAGTCTAACTTAATTGAAACAACACCATTTACAATTGCATCATAAGAAGATTTCCCTTCCGTAAGCATGATAGAAGCCATCTCTGCGAAATCTTCTATAGGTGAAGCCTGTGCATACTGACTGATAAAACCGGCATTATTCGCATTGGTCAAACTTGTATTATTCCAATCGGCCGTATAACCTGCTGGGGTAACTAATGGGAACTCCTTCTGATAACTGATATTTTGATTTAAAATATGTGTAAACTCATGGTGAATTGTTTTTAATACCCGCTGAGAAACATCACGGTTAGTTTTGGAGAAATTATTCACATTAAACAGGGTTACTTTCACACCGCCTTCTGCTTCACCCAAAGTAACCGTACCTCCTGCATTATACTGTAAGCTACCAACCAGAATGTAATTCTTTGGCCCATACTTCCTAATAAAATCGATATTACTTTCTGCGATATAAGGATCAATCCAAACCCCTTTAACCATTTCCATTAAAGGTTGCACCATTTCCATTTTTGGTGGTGTAAGTGTCTTAGAAACATCATATTCAGCCCCATCCCATCTGTATTTAACAGACATATTAAATGGCTGGGTAAAGTTGGTATACAACCACTCATCAAGTGTGCCCTGCTTCCAGGTATCACCTCCAAGACCAACAATTTCCTTATTCAAGTTTTCATCCTTTTTACAGTTTATGCTTAAACTTAAAAGAGACAAAACACCTATTGTATATATAATTTTTTTCATCGTCATTAGATTTAATCGATTAACGTGGATTTTGTTGAACACCGGACAAAGTAACTTCTGAAGGAAGCTGCCATACTTTACGATTATCATCAGCATTTAAGGTGAACTCCTTGCCCTCCGCATCTCGGTGTACAATAGTCAATTTATGTCTTAAGATATCCAACCAACGCATCCCCTCATGTAAAAACTCAGCCTTCTTCAGATCAAGCAAAGCATTTAAATAAGCTTGTTTAGTATCGCTGGTCGCACTGGCATAATAAGTCTTTATTTTAGCTTCTGTTAAATTATTTGTAGAGGGATTATATGAGGTTACACGTGCACTGATCAGGGTATTCATATCAGCCAATGCATCGGTATATTTATCTTTCATAATATAAGCCTCAGCACGATTTAACAATACTTCTTCCGTTGTTAACAAAGGAGCCATTGTATAACCGGTCCCTGTTGTAGCATTGATACTGTTACGGACAAAATGCTCGGTATATTTGATCAGGTAATAAAAAGTAGATGAGTTTGAATAGGTTGGTATTGCGGTAAAACTCACGCCCACAGGAGCCATAATAGCTCTTAAACGTACCTGACTGATGGAATAAATAGGTCTTTTATAGTTCCTTGCTAATCTGGAAACAGTTTCCCCAATCAACAAGTTTCCGGGATTACCTGCATTCATATAAGCAGTTTCAAATTCCTGGATAGTAAAACCGGCATAAGATTTCCATGGCCTAACATTGTCTGCAAAATTATTTGCCGGAAAAGCTAAACTTGCGTATTCGATCACTTTATCCATGTTTTTTTTAAACAAATAATATCTGCAGGCAAAAGCATATGCTGCTTTTTTTGTAAAATGAAAAGCAGGGACGGTGTATTTATCTTGAATTAGTGGTATACCTTCCAGTAAATCTTTTTCTATTTGCTGATAAGTATAACTTACCGTTTTACGATCATATTTTTTAAATACTACGGATTCTGGTGTAGTTACATAGGGGATTCCCAGATCACTATCAGCAGTTGTAGGGTCATAACATTTCGAGAAAAAAGTCACCAACATAAAATGAGCATAAGCTCTGGCTACAAGGGCTTCTCCTTTTTGCGCTGCACATAGCTGTGGATCCGGCATTTCTTCGATGGCCTTCAAAGCCTGATTTGCTGTAGCAATAGCAGTATAACAGGCATTCCAATAATATGTAGGACTGTCCTGATCAACAGCCTCCACATCCTTCCAGAAATAACCATTTTGATTTACCACAAAGTCTATTCCTGTTGTACTCACAAATGCAGGAATATCTGACATCGACTCCGACAACAAAATGGTATTACCCCGAGGATAAGCTGTCACCAGTAACTCTGATATTTTACCCGGTGTATTTAATTTTGTACGATCATCAGGAGCATGATCCAAATACTTATTGCAGCCAAAACCAATCGACACTGTTAAAAAGAATAAGTATAAGTATATCGTATATTTTTTCATCTCTAATATATTTAATGTGAGAAGTGAATAATTAAAAACCAACCTTTAATGATAAAGTAAGTTGTTTCGGAATAGGCAAAGCCACCCCGCCTGATCCGAAGAATTCAGGATCCTGACCTTTAAGCTTTTTATCCGCATAAAGCAACCAAATGTTATTTCCTTGTAACTTCAACGACATAGAACCTACACCAATGGCATTACTATATTTTTTAGGTAGACTATACATCATTGATACTTGCTTCAGACGTACAAAAGAACCATCGGCTACACGTTCAGTAGAATAGTTATAAGCTGTATAAGGATAAGTTCCGGAAAGGGAATTTCTCACCAAATAGTCAGCAATCGAAGGCACGTTGGTTACATTTTGATCCAAAGGCAGGGTCCAACGATCCAAAAACTCTCTTGGAAGCGCATCACTATCATCGTATCTGGCCTGAAACACAGGATTCAATCGAATTTTATTACCTGCCTGATAGGAAACAAAGAAGTTGAAAGTAAAATCCTTATATCTGAAAGTATTGGTCCATCCCCCGGTATATAATGGATCTACAGGTCCTTCATATTTCAAATAGACAGGTGAGGTGCTTTGCACATAAACATTTGTACTTAAATCACCATCTTCATCGATAAAAGTAGGTACTCCCAATGTATTCAAGCCTTTAAAATCAATAGAGTACAAACCTCTTACAGGCCCCCCTTCTATTGGTCCTCCTTCAGAAATGATCAAATCATAAATTCTCGGCTTACTTTTTAAGCTAGTGATTTTATTTTTATTATAACCGAAAGTTAAATTTGATGACCAACTGAAGCTACTGGTTTTAATTGGAGAACCGCCCAAAGTAAACTCTATACCATGAGAATTCATATCTGCAAAATTGGCTGTTTTGGTTGCTTCGCCACCAATACCAGAAGTAATCACATCTCCAATCAAATCAAATCCTTTACGATTGTAATAATCCATAGAAAAATTTAAACGACTTTGGAACAAACCTACATCCAAGCCAACATTGGCTTCATATTGTTTTTCCCAGGTCAACTCCGAATTTTCCAAATCTGTCAATACAATTCTCGGTTCCACTTCAGACAATCGAGGACGAAGCGTAGTACTGTTTTTAAGTACTACAGAAGAATTATTTGCATCACCCAAACTTGCAGTCAGACCATAACCTCCACGCAATTTTAGATAGCTGATTTCATTTATCTTTTTGATAAAATCTTCTTGATCTATATTCCAGGCAGCACTTAATGTCCATGTAGGTAACCACCTTGCGGTAGCGGACTCTCCCATACGGTTACTTCCATCATATCTCACAGTACCAGTAAAGATATATTTAGAATCATAAGCATAATTGGCATTTAGAAAGAATGCCGCATAGCGGTCATAAAATCTATTCATCCCATAATAATTATAGTTCCCTTCCAATAGCATTTTGATGATACGGTAATCTGTAAAAGGTACTCCGCCTTTGTCATATTGATAACCATATCCATTGTTAAAACTATTCTGGCGATCAGCAAACTTAGTTTGCTGTCCAATAAATGCACCTACGTCATGCTTTCCAAACTTTTGCTTCCAGTCAATTTGATTTCTAAAATCATAACTCATTAAGTTATCGTCATTGCGGTTATAGAAACCACCCTGAGGCAAAACGCTTTCCTTGTCGATTAACTGAGGCTGATCAGGGTCATCATATAGAAAATCATTGGCATTGGCAATTACTGAATTGGGCATATAGCGATAAGCATTAGCCATATTTGAATATTCTGTAATTTTATGTTCACGGGTTGTTTTCACATACCGCAATGCACCCACAGATTTAAATTCAAAATTCTTTATAAACTTATAATTCAATTCTCCTTGTAATTTAACATCAACCATGTCCAGATCGATGTAATTATTTTCTAACTCTTCAAGGATATTAAAAGGTGCATAATTGCGGTTAAAATATTGAAGGTTTCCATTTTCATCATAAGGTGTTAAAGTTCTGCTGGTATTTAACGCGTAACTGAAAGGATTGATGTCGAAATCGCGTGTATATTTACCTTCAACGACATTACTTGTCCGGCCCAATGTTCCCGGTGCTTTTTGTTTTCTTAAAGCACCAGTTCCTAATACTCCTATACTCAGCTTTGGAGAAAGCGTATAATTCCCCCTCATGTTCATCGTATATCTTTTGGCCTGATCTGCCAACGTCCATCCTTTATCATCGTAATAACCCACAGAAAAATAATGTTGCGATTTATCAGATCCAGATGAAATACTTACCGAATGTTCCTGAACAAAGGAATTTTTAAACAATACATCAAACCAATCTGTATTGGCCAATGCATATCTGTTCAAATAGGCCGCACGTCCTTCAGGTGTATTCTCTACGCCGAATTTACCCAAACTATTGTTATAAGAATTGATCTGTTTATACATATTGACAAATACGCCTCCGTCTTTTTCATTTACAATACTTGGAGAGAAACCACCCTTACGATAAATCTCAGCATAAACAGACATCTGATCTGCCGAATTCATGATATTATAGGCACTGTAACTAGGTTTTAAAAAGGAAGAAAAGTTACCACTATAGCTTACTTGTGTATTACCAGCCCGGCCTTTTTTTGTAGTAATTACCACTACTCCATTCATTGCCCGTGCCCCATACAAAGCTGTCGCAGAAGCGTCCTTAAGGATATTGAAGCTTTCGATATCGTCCGCATTGATACCGGCAACAGAAGAACCCAATAATGTAGTTGCATCTCCACTTGACAGTTGATCATTCGAAATGTTTACTACATCTTCTAAAACGACCCCATCAATAACCCACAAAGGCTTATTTTCTCCTGAAATAGACGTTGCCCCACGTACTCTAATTTTTGGGGCAGATCCAAATGTACCCGATACATTTTGTACAGATACCCCTGCAACTTTACCCTCCAACATACGGCTGATGTCTATCACTCCATCCTGCTTCACATCTGTACCGGAAATAGTAGTGGCCGAACCAGTAAACAGCTTCTTATTGATGTTCTGGAAACCAGTTACTACCACCTCCGACAAGGCTTTGGTATCCTGGTGCAAGCGTATATTTAGTGTGGTTTTTCCATTGGTCGGAACCTCCTGGGTAACATACCCAATCATAGATACCACAAGAATTTCCCCGTCATTCACCCTAATGGAGAATTCTCCACCAGAATTTGTTGAGGTAGACTTGGTTGATCCTTTAACCTTAACGGATACCCCCGGTAGCCCAAGGCCGTCTTCGTCCGACACGATCTTACCGTTAATCAATCTGTCGGGAACGGCATCTCTAACTTTTACAATGATATTTGTCTCTTCTATAGAAAAGGAAAGGCGTTTCTGGCTAAACACATTTTTCAGTACTTCTGAAACGTCTTTATCTTTTACCTGGACATTAACTGTCCCTGCGCGCTCAATTACTTCATTATTATAAATGAAATAATAGCCGGTTTGTCGGCGGATTTCTTTAAATAGTTCTTTTAAACTGGCATCGCTCTTGGAAATACTGACTTTCTGGGCAAAGCTCGATGCCGTTGCCTGAAAGGTCAGCGCCAGAATAACAATTGCGGTTAATTTCATCATCAGGATCAGCTTTTTTATACCAATGACTGTCCTTTTTCGTTTTAATACGGAAAAGAAATGGGCAATAACGCCCGTTATTGAATGTGAATAATCATTCATATATTTGAAATATAGGGTTAGGTGTTTGGTTGATTGACACAATTAAATAAGGGTAACCCTATAAACCTGCCGCCAAGCAGGATTTCTGACCTTTCCGGGGCGCAATCCGGAAAGGTTATTTTCAGGTTAACCTTTTACATTTGGAATAAGTAGTTATCTAGTCATGGTTACCTCCTTTTGCTTTTTTTAACAACAATTTGTTTATCGCCGATCTCAAATTCTATCCCTCCTGTTTCTTCTATCAGCGTTAGTATTTTTGATACATTATTACTTCTTGATATCATCCCGGTGATGTATAAATCCGGCTTAACACCCTCATAAACAACATCCACACTATACCATCTTTCAATTTGCCGCATCACCTGCTCTAAGGGGGTATTGTCGAATTGAAACAAACCATTTTTCCAGTTCGTAACTTCATCGATGTCAACATTCCTTAAAGTAATATGGGTAGAGCCTGCCTTAATTGAAGCTTGTTGACCTGGGCTTAAAACCTTCGAATCGTTACCTAAATCTACCCTGACTGATCCTTCCGCAAGGGAAACCTGAGTCTGTCCCTCCTGAGCATAAGACATGATGTTGAAATGCGTGCCCAAAACTTTTACTTCCGCAGCACCAGCTTTAACTTTAAAAGGATGCTGCTTATCCTTAGAGACCTCAAAATAGGCCTCGCCTATTAAAGACACATTTCTTTCTTCTCCGGCAAAAACAGAAGGATAGGATATTGAAGATTCGGCATTGAGCCAAACCTTAGTTTTATCAGGCAAAATCAGCATATACTGTCCTCCGCTTGGCGTACTTAATGTATTGATATGATTTTCAGTGGCGGCAGCAGTCACATGACCTGTCGATTTAGTCGCATCATACAACAACATCCCATCGGCAGTTTTGCTGATCTTTGTACCATCTTCATTAGCAAGCATTCCTGTACTATGCCCATCCAAGACAATCTCAGTACCATCGGCCAACTTCAAAATAGCTTTATTACCTCCTGGAGCAATATCCTTTTTTATACTTGCTGTTTGTGTTTTCTGGTTTTTCTCCTGTTGATTGCCCCAGATCAGCATACCAGCAGATACCACCACGATTATTGCCGCTGCAATTGGTATTACCCTAGACCATAAGCTCCTCACCTTTGTTTTTTTCCGGTCATCAACAATGGAATTGAACATTTCTTCCCAATCTACATCATGTACTTCTGCTCCTGGAACCAGCGTTTTATAATGCTTATCCATAACTATTTCCAGACGTTCCTGGTATTCAGGGTTACCCACATATGAAAACAGCTCCTTAACTTCGTTAAGACTGCAGGATTTATCAAGATATTTACTTAGCAGGGCTTCAAACTGCTCTTTTGTTTGGCTCATCAAAAATATGGAACCACTATTGATGTGGATCTATAACTATAGATACATGGGAAGAAACAAAGGACCGTTTAAATTGTACTATTTTTAAAAAAAAGATAAAAAGCTCCAAAAAAGACCAATAATTAGAGAATTACGGGAAAGAAATACTTTTATATATTTCAAAATCTCTACCATAATGTTCTTTACCCTGCTTTTAGAAAGGCCTGTTTCCAGTGCAATGTTCTCATGGCTCATTCCTTGTTCGCGGCACATTCTAAATATCATCTGTTTTTGCTCAGAAAGCATAGAAAGTGCTTTATTGATCAACTCCTTGCTTTCTCTCATTTGCATAGCCTCTTCAGTGGGGTTCACTTCTACCTGCATATTCGCCCAGACAACTTTCATCATTTTTTCGTCCCTGGCAACATTGCTCAGATAGCGCATGGTTTTGTTTCTTACTACAGTATATATATAGTTACGTGGATGCTCCACCGTTGTCAGCGTATTTCTATTTTGCCATAAGCTCATAAAAGTATCTTGCACGATTTCTTCGGCATCGGCTTTGGAATGAATAAAATTCACAACGAAAGTAAAGGTCCGGGCTTTATACGCATCAAAAATTGACTTAAAAGCCGTTTCATCCCCCATCGCAATCTGCTGGAGCAATAGCTTTTCACCTGCCAAATCATACGTACCTATCTGAGCGGCCATACTTGCTCTTATTACTAAATTAAATTGAAAAAGAAGATATGATGGGCATATCTTCTTTTTCAAACTGCAATATAGCAATATTTTAAAATATCCGACAGGGAGTGTGTAATGGCGGCCGGAGTTCCATATTACCTATTGTAAATTATTTTTACTCAAAAGCACAGTTGTATTAATTATTCTTACGACGTTCACCTGTAAACATATTAAATATGAAAGCAGACGAAATAAAAAACTTATTTACCCAGGTTGAATCTACAGCTTATCAAATCGAGGGAGTTGAATGCTGGAGTGCGAGATCCTTGCAAACTTTATTAGGATATAGTAAATGGGAGAATTTTGAAAAAGTAGTACAAAAAGCAAAAACAACCTGTGAAACCGCCCGGGAAGAGGTGTCTGATCATTTTCCTGACGTCAGGAAAATGATCCCATTGGCTAAAGGGGCACATCGGGAAGTTGAAGACATTGCTTTGACTAGATATGCATGCTACCTAATTGCACAAAATGGAGCTTAGTTCTCCTATAGCTTAGTTCCCTTGCAAACCGCCTCCTCCAACACCTTGTTGTTGTTCATCTTTTTTCAAATCATCATTATTTACCCCTTTTTTCTTCTTAGGCTGGGCATTAAAGTTCATTTTACCGAACTTATAACTAAAATTAACACCAAAAGAACGTAAAGGATAATGAATATCGGTACGTTGAACCGAATTTAAGGTATTGTTCTGCGTCTTGATATTTAAATCCCGGTTAAAAGGGTTCAATACATTTAACCCAATGGTTGCTTTTGTCTTTAAGATTTCTTTTTTTACGGCCCCACCATAAAAATACATCATATCTGTCTTTCCCTGAAAAGTACGTTTAGGTGAATTAATTACTCCCCAAAGCTCCGTACTCCAACCTTTGGGCAATGCATATGCCGAACGGGCAAAAGCAGTATAATTCAGAAATGTACCGGTATTTACATTGTTATCCGTACTGTTGATTTCATAAGTATTTAAACCAAAATTCGCCATTAAAGTCCATTTAGGTTTTGGATTGTAAGAGCCGAAAACATTGAAACCATAGGATTTGCTCGTTCCTACGTTCAGGTAAGTAACTAAATTTTTGCTTACTCCGTTCTCCACAATCGGCCGTATGGCGCTTTCAATTACATCACTGGTATTGCGGTAAAATACCGAAGCATTAATCACCGAACCTTTAATAAAGGTTGAGTAACCGAATTCTATATTATCAGTTAGTTCGGGAGCCAGTTTAGGATTACCTTCCATCGGATTAAACACATCACTTTCATTTCTAAAAGGATTTAAATAGGTCAGACTTGGTCGCTGTATACGGCGGTTATAGCTTAATTTAACAGTAGTCATTCCCTTTAAGGTTTGAGAAATCACCATACTTGGAAATACATTAAAATAATCGTTGTCAAAGTTCAGCGTATTCCCTGCAAGCCCGTTTATCTTGGTATACTCCGCTCTTACACCGGCTTTGACAGTCATTTTTTTCGTTAATTTAAAACCCATCACACCATAGGCAGCAGCTACATTCTGATCATAATCAAAATCCTGTTGTTGCTGGTCATAATCGCTCACAATATTCCTCAAAATGCCCTTTACCCCTGTTTCCAAAACTGTAGTTTTGCTGAAAGGATAAGTATAATCACTTTGTACTGTATACTCGTTATTCTTTCCGGTATTATGGCCAAGGACAATCACATCAGGGATACCTGTTTCGCTAAAAGTATTGCTAAAATCACTGCCATTCCTACCTGTCGACAATTGTGCCGAAACGCTGAATTCCTCTCCTTCTGTTTTGCTCGTCTTCCGGTAATCCAGGTTCCAATCCAGGTTATTGAAGCTCATATCCATATCCCTTAAATTGACAGATGAAACACCATTCCTGATGATATCTGAACGACCAGGCCCACCGTTAGAAAAACGGTTTACTTTAGCCGTAGTACTGATATTGTTATAGGCATTAAAATCATAATCCAAACCCAAACTTCCATTATAACCAACCCTAGACCAATCTGAATAACCATCTTGTAACGTGGTATTGGTTATCCCATCCACAGTCGCACTGTTAAAAGTAACTACCTTAGACTTTTGCGGATAAGCCTGGTTTAACCCGGCACTTCCGGTTACCGATAAACGGCCCGTTTTGGCACTGAGATTAAATGCGCCATTATTAGAGCGGGTACCCGCAGTAGCATTTATACTTCCACTTACACCTTCAGCAGTTTTCTTTTTAGTAATTATATTAATGATCCCACCCGAACCTTCTGCATCATATTTTGCAGATGGGCTGGTAATCACCTCTACACTTTTTATCTGCTCTGCCGGGATCATTTTCAAGGCATCGGCAACACTGTTTGCCATTGTCCCCGAAGGTTTACCATTGATCAGCACCCTAACCGAACTACCACGGAGTTGTACATTTCCATTGATATCTACTGACAGCATTGGCACTTTACGCATCACATCTGTAGCATCGCCGCCTGCATTGGTGATATCTTGTTCAGCATTATAAACCAACTTATCCACCTTATTTTCTATCAATGCTTTTTGGCCGGTAATTTCTACTTCTTTCAAATTGCCCGCAACAGTGCTAAGGTAAATTACACCAGCATTGTAATCAGGTTTTTCCGGTGTAGTTTTTAACAATAGCGTTTTTGTTTTATAGCCCATAAAACCAACGGACAGCTTATATTCATTCGGAGATACACTTTGCAGTACTACCTTCCCTTTTGTATCGGTCACCGCACCGTTCACAGATTTACTATCCTTTGCATTTAGCAGCGAGATACTGGCATAATCTATCGGCTTCTTCGTTAGTGAATCAAGGATAACAGCAACAATACGCCCGGTAACGGTTGGCTTAGCTGCCCCCCCTAGGGAGAACTGTGCGTTTGCGCCAAAAAAAGGCATAGCAGCCATGAATAAAATTGCAAGAGGTTTTAGGTAGCTTTTCATAATCAATTAGTAGGCTAAAGTTAGGAAATGTTACAACCTCGGCCCTAAAAAACTAATTCATCAATAATTTATTTAATATATTGGGGCATAGTTTTTAAAACCCAACATTAAACCTTTGGCAGGTACACAAAAAATCCTGAGCCCTCACCTTCAACAGACTCGACTTTAATACGTCCGTTTAATCTTTCTACCTGTGATTTCACGGCGCCTAGCCCTATTCCGTTACCCTTCTTTTGAAAGCGATCTGGAATACCTGCACAATACCCATGATCAAAAATGTGCTCCTGAATTTCCGCCGACATACCGATACCGTTATCGCAGACTGTAAAAGAGTAGCCAGAATCGGTTTGTTCGAATGTCACCTCAATTTCGGGATCTGCTTTATCATTATATCTAACTGCATTGCTCAAAAGGTTCAAGAGCATTTGCTCCAATGCAACCCTGGAGCAAGAGAGATCCACATCGGCCGGCAGCTTTATTTTATAATTTTCGGGGATACTTAACATCTCCAGAACCTCCTTCAGCAAAGCGGAAAGGGAAAATGTATCGTGGTTTCTATTCAAATCGGCAGACAACTTAGAATTAACAAGCAATTCATTTACATAATTCAGTAGGTTCTTTGACGAATTGAAAGAGAGTTCAATCAATCTTGAATAACTTTCATCTCCCGTCTTTTTAGTTTTTGCAGCTAAGGCCTGCAGGGTAATCATGATATTTCCAAGCGGGTTTTTAATATCATGTGCAACCCGCTCCGCAAACCGCTGTATAAAACTATTAGAATCAGCAAGTTCCTTATTAACCTTCTCATATTCAACAGCCTTTCTGCGCAACTCCATGAGTTGCAACGCCTGTCTGCCAAGAATCTTTAATGCCCTAATCTGACTATCGGTAAGTTGTTTCTTTTCATTTCCGATAACACAGATACTACCTAAAGCATATCCCTCGCTATTTACTAAAGGTACACCAGCATAAAAAACAACCTTATGCTCTCCAGTAACCATTGGATTGTCAGAAAAGCGGGAATCTGTTCTCGCATCGTCAACGATCATGATCTCCTGACCATCCAGAATTGCATGACTGCAAAAGGTATAATCCCTATGATTTTCGGTCAATTCAGTACCATATCTGGACTTAAACCACTGCCGTTGTTCACCAATCAAAGTAATTAGCGCAACCGGTGTCTGACAAATTTCGGCAGCCAACAAGGCCAAATTATCATAATCCTGTTCCTGCTCACTGTCCATGAGCTGATAAGACGACAATGCCTTGAGCCTGGCAGGCTCGTTCTCTGGTAGTCGGGCGATTTTCATTTAATCTGATCTGTGGATTGAAAATTAAAGATAATAGTAATCTTCAATAATACTGGTTCTAGTATAAAAAACATTATTTTGAAGGATATAATATCCTCAACGCATTGAAGATTGCCTGATGAGAAATCGTTGCATGATCTTCTGCTGGCAAATAATCGAAATAAACGTTTACATGTTTACTTTTTCCAGCTTTCAGTTTTTCTGCAAGCAAATTTGCATCAACCTCCATCACATGCGGTATACTCCCCGGCCCAAGCCCCTCTTTCCCAACACCAATGTAAATGCTGGTATTAGGCAAAAAGTGCTCTTTAAGCAGATCAGACGATTGTTTTAGCAAAGAACCATTATCCCACCATAAACTCGGGCTAATGATGACATACTTATTAAATAATTCGGGCTTTTTTAGCAGGATCTCAGTAGTTAAAAGACCACCGAGCGACTGTCCGATAATAGTTTTAGAATCATTGGCCCTGTAATGCTTTGCCATAAAGGGTTGCAGTTCTTTTTCCAGGAAGGCGATAAAACGATCGGAATGACCAGAAGTAGGAAGTGTCTTCTTCTGCTCTTCTATAGTTGTAGGATAAGTAAAATCCCTTTTCCTATCCACAGTAGCAATACCCACAACAATTGATTTCGGTACGCGATTGATCCAGGAGAAACTATTAAACTGTATAAGGCCTGAAACATGGATAAAATCTTCATCAGCAGAACCATCAAGTAAATAAATCACAGGGTATTTTGTCGTATCACTTTCTTTGTAACCTTCAGGAAGGTATATATTTAGAATCCTTTTTTCGCCCAATTGTGTGGAATTGATCTCATCAATAACCCCTAGCACAAAAGGTTTGCGTTGATCTTGTTTCTTAATAGTTGTTTGCTGAGCAAAAATCAAGATACCTGGCATTGACAGTAACAGCACTAAGATTAGTTTTTTCATAAGTAGTAGTCATGTTGTGCACAAAGCTAGAAAATAAAGCATTTTTCAATTGTCAAATTTGAAAAACATCAAATTCAAAAAGGTAAGGATACTACTGAACAAACATTATTCGCTCCCTTTGATAGCTTTAGGCAAAGCTCTTTTAAGTAGAGCACCAAATTCTTTTGGAATTCTAGAATTTACAGATATGATCTGGAAACTAGATCTTTGATTAAATAATATTTGGTTTTTTAAATAATAATCTAGCGTACAGTTTACAATTCCAATTTTTGGAAGTAAACTAAAACTCCCTAATCCAGGGTGGTATTGCCTTAAAACTTTAGGCTTTAAAGAGATACTTTGAACATCCCCGTTAGGAAACTCCCAGTAAGAAAATACCCTGGCATTGAAATCATTATCATCACTTACGTTAGAAATGTATGTCCTGTCGTAAAGTTTCTTCCACAGGAAACCGTTATTTCCAGTTTCATTCCTCATTCGCTCAAAATCCGAAATATTATATTTTTTTATATATCTATCGGAAACAGTTAAGATTCCGTCTTTAAACTCGTTCGGGAAATACCATAGGTCGTTACAAATCAAATTATAAACTACAAGTATGGGTTGAGTAATTTTATAGTATTGATTCCCTTCCTTTATTATTAATTTATATTGGATGGTTTTTAAAGCAGGCATTGAAAAATCTCTTGATGTAGCATGCGTATATAATAAAGGCAAAGCATTTTTCAGCATTTGATCAGGAGAAACCACATTCAAAGATAAAAGCTCCTTTTCCGTTATTTTAGTCCTCAGCAATGTATCACCTGGGTTAATCAATGGCACCGCAGTAATTAAAACATCATTGGCCAAACTTTTAAGATGTTGGGTATTCTCATAAAGAGACTTAACGTTCAGTGGCCCGATCCATTCTTTTTCAGAAGAGTAGTAATAGTTAAAAATACGAACCGTAGTATCCCCGGATTTCAATACAACATCGGTTTGAGATAAGAATAAGTTTGAATGAACTTGTTTACTATTTAAACCGGTTTTCCTTTCAAAAACAATAAATTCCTGGTTATAGCCATATAGAGGAATCACTAGGCACAAAAGAATAAAATGCAACTTAGCTTTTACCAACAATCGGAACATACAATATCACTTTAAATAGACAATAAGTATCTATATCTGTTTTTACTCAAGGACAATTACTAGGAACTTTTTTTGAGGTTGGAACATTCTTTATATTATCACTATTAAAGTTATCAAGTTCTGTTGACGTAATCCCATATTTTGTCTTAATTTTTTCGAACAAGCCATTTAATTTTATAGCCTGAGTAGAACCAGGAGGAAAGCTCGCCCCGGGGTTATTTAATCCATATAGCATTGCCATTTGACATTCTCTAAGTGTATTTGCATTTCCCATATAATCTTTTAAAGTTGATACCATACCTTCCCAATAGGTTTCTAAAAAATTAGTATGATCCCTATAATTGGCTTGTCCATTCTCATAAAGAGAATCAACTGTTGTCCAATAATCAACTGTACTCGCCCAGCTCATATTTAAAGGGGGGTCGGTTAATCCATATTTGGCAGACTTAATTAAGAAATTTGAATAAGCATGCACCGATTCGTGAATTACAGCGGTTGCTACGTATAATTTAGATGCATTTTGCAATGCTTTTTTATTTAAAGTAATTATAGAAGAATATCCTTGGGTCTGATTAGACCCCAACACGTATGTTGTAGATCCTCCATCTCCCCATAATTGGTCCTCTACTTGCCAGTAAAGATTTGGTTTTTGTGGCTCTGAGTTACTAAATGGCAAAGTATAAAATGTGAACATGCCTCCTAATTCATTAACCACTAGTTTGGTGACACAAGGAAAATATTTATCTAAACTATCAGTATAAACTATTCCGGCTGCAGGTTCACCTCCGACAACTGGGGCTCCAGGTTCTACCTGAACATTACAACTAGCATTGTTGGATGTTACAGTAATTGGCTGGACAAATTCTACGCTAAAACCACACAAATTTTGAGCTTTTCGATCAGCAGTCTGCAGTATTTCTAAAGGTGAATTTATTCTACCGGGGCTATTGCTATATAAAACAACACCTCCTCCTATATCTACTATTCCACCAGGCACGACACTTTGGACTTCTATTTCAAGTTGTTCATAAAAATGCTGTAAATACAGAGTTGGATCAGGCGCAATAAATTCTCCATCAAAATTAAACTGTCCTGAACAACTATAAGAAGATGAATTAAAACTTGATATTTTGCCCTTATTTAAAAAAGTCCTTTTCTTCGAAGCACTTTTTTTAAGAATCCCCCCCACATCTTTCAAACTCCTAGCATTCTTTCTATTGTCTTCTTCTTTCCTACAAGAAAGATTTGTAATCGACAAAATGCATGCAAAAACAATTAGATTGGTGAAGTAGCGTTTCATGTTTTTTAATTTAGTTACCGCAATTTATTTTTATTTATTTAAAAAAACAAAAGTTAACCACCAAATGTCTATACGCATTTGGACATAAAGTATTATGAATTTTCAATGGTCGTACATGACAAGTTTATTCATCAACTAACAACCTGAGTTATTGAATACAAAATAATTTATTTAAGAATAAAATCATAAATTGTATAAATAAAATTTCATGACCCGCTAAATAAACTAGATTATGAAACTATTCTCTTTCGAAACAACGCTTGTTATATTGCTGATGTGCATTCCTTTTGTAACTCGATCACTTTTTGCAACCCCTCACGCAAACGGAAATGGAAATATTGATAATTCACTCTACTTCCTAGAGTGGGCTAATCCTTATTCAAAAAGTACTTTTAATTCATCAGGAATTAATAAATTAAAGAAATCTAATTTAAATTCACCAAAATGTAATTGTGTCGGAGAAATTGGTTTTACACTACAATACTATTTTACATCCTCACCCCCACCTTGGGGAGTTTCTTTTACGGAATATCTACAAGCTTTCGAAAATGAGTTTAAAATGAAGGTGCAACAGGATTATGGTGAAAGTACTACAGTGGGACTTGATTATATCGGATATACTGCTTGTAGTGAAATAACAGCTTCCTATTTAGCAAGTACAGCATTATGGGCAGATTACCAGGCGCGATTACAAACTGGTTGGATAATTACTATTGTCACTCCAGTCGATGTACTCTATTCTACTTTCGACTGCGACAATCAATCATAATAATGTATATTCCTAAACAGAGGGCAATAATATACACTCTGTTTCATTTCTTAACGCCACAGCTAATCCCAACAGTGCAGCGAGTTTTTTTTGCCTCTTTACCGACAACAGGAATAGGTTGGGCATTATTAGTCGCCGTTTGAAAATCCTCATGCCGTTTCCATAGCTTGACAAAACAATTTGCGACAATATCTTCCGCTTCCATTTCATCCTGGGTAAGGCGGGTAGCGAAATAACTGAGTGGCTTATAATGCAGGTCAAAGAAATAGCTCAATGCCTGGTTATTCCCGTTACGAAACCCATCCATCCAGTACGCTTCATTCTGCTTAATATCAGCCCCCATTGAGATCAGGCCTGCACTTAGCAACCCCTTTGCCAATATTAGGAAATATTTTCCAATTTAAAGGGGCAAAATAAACGATTCTATTATTTCGTAGATCTTACTTTTTCAGCGAAAAGGCCGGTACCATATTAAAACGGTACCGGCCTTTCTATATTTTGATCTAAACGCTACAGAACGATATTAACGATCCTCCCTTTAACAACAATTACCTTCTTAGGCGCCTTGCCTTCCAGGTATTTCTGTACATCTTCGTTCGCCAGTACTGTTTCCTCAATCTCTTTCACTTCCAGCGCAAGGCTCATACTAAGGTTCAAACGGGTCTTTCCATTTACCGAAACCGGGTAACTGAACTCATCCTCTACTAAATGCGCCGGGTTAAAAGTTGGGTATGGCGTATAAGACAAACTTCCTTCTTCCTGGCCTAACAATACCCAAAGCTCCTCACAAATATGAGGGGCATAAGGAGAAAGTACAACAACAAGATCTTCCAATATCTGACGGTTTTTACATTTCAAATCCGTAAGCTCATTTACAGCGATCATAAAGCTGGATACAGAAGTATTGAACGAGAAACGTTCCACATCGTCCTGCACCTTTTTAATGATTTTATGTAAAGCTTTTAATTCAGCTTTGGTAGGCACAGAATCACTAACATGGAATGTCCAGTTTTCATTGTGAAACAAACGCCAGAATTTACGCAAGAACTTAAACACCCCTTCAATACCATTGGTATTCCAAGGCTTGCTTTGCTCAAGCGGGCCTAAGAACATTTCGTACATTCGTAAAGTATCAGCGCCGTAGCTTTCGATCAGCACATCAGGGTTTACAACGTTAAATTTAGATTTTGACATCTTTTCAACCTCTACACCGCAGATGTATTTACCGTTTTCAAGGATAAACTCAGCGTTAGCAAACTCAGGCCTGAACAATTTAAACTTCTCGATATCTAAAATCTCGTTCTCAACAATATTCACGTCAACATGCAATGCGGATGTTTTATAGTCTTTTCTTAAGCCATAGGACACCAATTTATTCGTACCTCGTCCCTCTTCATCTGTTACACGGTATACAAAATTACTTCTGCCCTGGATCATACCCTGGTTGATCAGCTTTTTGAAAGGCTCTTCTTCCTGTACATAGCCAAGATCTTTAAGGAACTTGTTCCAGAAACGACTGTATAAAAGGTGACCGGTGGCATGCTCTGAACCACCGATATACAGGTCTACATCTTTCCAGTATTCAATGGCATCTTTTGAAGCAAAATCTGAATCATTTTTTGCGTCCATATAACGGTACCAGTACCAGCTTGAACCTGCCCATCCTGGCATTGTGCTCAATTCGTACTCGTATTCGTCTTCATACTTCCAACCTTCAGCCCTGCCCAATGGAGGTTCACCAGTTTCAGTTGGCAGGTATTTATCAATTTCGGGAAGCACTAAAGGTAACTCTTCCTCTTTAATCAGGTAAGGCAGGCCATCTTTAAAATATACCGGAATAGGCTCTCCCCAATAGCGCTGGCGACCAAAAATAGCATCGCGCATACGGTAATTGATTTTGGCTTTACCTACTTCTTTTTCTTCGAGCCAGGCATTTAAGGTTGCCGTAGCTTCATTATAGTTCATTCCGTTAATAAAACCGGAATTGATGTATTTACCTTCCTTGGTTGGATCGGCCTGATGCCCTATGTCTTGTTGTGCATCCAGGATTTGTACCACCGGCAGGTTAAAATGACGGGCGAATAACCAGTCACGCTGATCACCACTAGGCACTCCCATAACAGCACCAGTACCATAACCGGCAAGCACGTAATCAGCAATCCAAAGCTGGATACGCTCGCCGTTAACCGGGTTAATTACATAACTTCCTGTAAAAGCACCTGATACCGTTTTGGTATCGGCCATACGATCAAGTTCTGATTTCTTTTTGGTTTGTGCAATGTAATTGTTAATGTCATTTTGCTGTGCCGCAGTAGTCAGTTGCGCAACAAGTTCATGCTCCGGCGCAAGCACCAGATAGGAAACACCGAATATAGTATCCACACGTGTGGTAAAAACTTCAATATAATCCTGACTAAGGGCAGTGGTTTCTTCAGAAGCTTCGATAGCAAACCTTACGCTTGCACCTACACTCTTCCCGATCCAATTACGCTGCATTTCTTTAACAGGTTCAGGCCAGTCGATCGTGTTTAAGCCCTGCAATAACCTTTCAGCATAAGCTGAGATCCGCATGCTCCACTGCATCATTTTTTTCTGCTCAACAGGGTGGCCACCACGCTCTGAAAAGCCGTCTTTCACCTCATCATTTGCCAGTACTGTACCTAGTGCGGCACACCAGTTTACGGTACTTTCCTTTAGATAAGTTAGACGATATTTTAAAAGTTCTTCCTGTTTTTCCTCGCTGGTCATCGTAGCCCAGTCGCTAGGCATAAAGGTCTTTACATCTTCATCACATACTGCCTTTACATCGGCACTACCTGCTGCATTGAATTTCTCTATCAGTGATGTGATGTCTTCCGCACGGTCAGTTTCCAGATTATACCAGGAATTAAACAGTTGCATAAAGATCCATTGCGTCCATTTATAATATTCAGGATCGCTGGTACGTACCTCTCTGCTCCAGTCAAAAGAGAAACCTATTCCATCAAGCTGTTTACGATAAGTATCAATGTTTGCTTCGGTAGTTAAAGCCGGATGTTGTCCGGTTTGAATGGCATACTGCTCTGCCGGCAAGCCGAAAGAATCGTACCCCATAGGGTGAAGTACATTAAAGCCTTTCAGCCTTTTATACCTCGAAAATATATCAGAAGCAATATAGCCAAGTGGATGTCCAACGTGTAATCCCGCTCCTGAAGGATAGGGGAACATGTCGAGCACATAAAACTTAGGTTTAGCAGAATCAGTTTCTGCCTTAAACGTTTGGTGCTGGGCCCAGAACTTTTGCCACTTTTGCTCTATTTCTTTAAATTGGTAATCCATTAATGCTATTCCTTTTATCGTGCGAAAATAAAGAAATAAAGGTTGTTAGCGAAACGCTTTTATAAAATACCCTCCGCGTTATGTTTTGCTGAACATGGAATACTTGATTTTACCAAATAAAAAATGGCGGGGAGTTTTGTTTTCCGGCGCATTGTAGATACTATGGCGACCCGAAATAAAATAAGATACGATACAGGCGATGGCGACATACAGGCCACATGAAATACCAAAAAGTTCCAAGGCCATAATGCAACAGGCCAGTGGGGTTTTGGCGGCACCGGCAAAAACGGCGACAAAGCCCATCCCTGCTAATAAACCTACCGGCAAAGGAAGAAATAAAGACAATGCACTTCCAAGTGTTGCGCCGATAAAAAATAGTGGTGTCACTTCACCACCCTTAAATCCAGCTCCAAGTGTGATGGCAGTAAACAAAATTTTCAAAGCGAAGTCTTGTGTTTGAGCTGCTGTGTTAAAAGAACCGACTATGGTAGGGATACCTAAGCCCAGATATTTGTAGGTTCCAAGCATCAGCAACAATAAAACTATGATAACCCCTCCAATAAAAGGCCGCAATGGCGCATACGGGATTTTTTTAAACAAATGTGAAAAGGCACCTGTTAAACGGACGAATAAAATTGCGGCGACCCCAAACGCCACTCCGGCCATTACACTATACATCGCCCCTCTGAAAGAAAGTGCTTGAACCAGGCTAATATGATAATGGGTATGCCCCACGCCCCATAACGTAGTTATGTAAGCCGCCAGAAAAGCCGTTGCTATTGCCGGAATGATTGCTTTAAGCGGCATTTTAGCAATCAAAAGAACTTCAAATCCAAAAACAACACCTGCCCAAGGCGTTCCGAAAACGGAGGCAAAGCCTGCGCTTAAGCCAGCGATAAGGAGGATACTCCGATCGGCAGCATTTAGTTTAAAAGGCTTATGTAATTGATCGGCCGTAGCGCCCGCCATTTGTAAGGCAGTACCCTCCCTTCCGGCGGAACCACCAAAAAGATGGGTTACAATGGTACCTGCAAGTACAAGCGGCACCATTTTAAAAGGAATAATATCTTTAGGGTTATGCACAGTATCAAATACCAGGTTATTGCCCCTTTCAACCTCTTTTCCTTTATGATAATAGAGCAAGCCTATGCCAAACCCTGCAACGGGCAATAAATAAAGCATCCAGTTATGCTGGTCCCTAAAGTTTGTAGCCAAATTTAATACGGTTAAAAACAAAGCGGACAATGTACCCGCAGCAATCCCAACAATCAGGATCATTATCATCCATTTTAATACTTCACCTGGAAATGATACTGGATTTTCTTGTTTAGCCATTCTTTTCCTGAGATACTCTTTATAATTCAGGTATAGCGCAAATATAATGGATTTTAGTGCTTGTAAAAAAACAGGACCGTCCGAATATTTTCCAGACAGCCCTGCGCTTCAATTGTGGATAGTATTTTTACTTAGTTAAGTAATATTTCTCTGTGGTTTGCGGTGTTGCCCCGTCTACCGTTACCGTAAATTCCAGTTTGTTGTCGGAAATAGTGGTTATATCACCGTTGCGGCTTTTACCCCCATAGGTGATTTTAAGGCCATTACTTACCAGCACGTAATACGTACCTATGGAACTGTTGGAATTAAGGTTTACAACCACTTCATTTTCTTTATTACCCCGAAATTCAAAGTAATCAGATGAAGTTCCTGTATAGGTCACAACTGCAGATCCGGCAATCGCGGTTTCAACTTTTGCGACCTTCCACGTGCCTACAATATCGACATGTGTTCCTTCTGCCTTCTTACATGCAGAAAGTGCTGAAATAACCAGTAGTAAAGCGAGAGTAATTTGTTTCTTCATTTGGGATGATTTTTAAAGTTTTCAATAAGCATTTTCTGGCACTATAACGCAAAAAATATACTTTTGGTACAAAAATGTTACACAAATTTATACCCAACACTAAATCTTGAATATCTACAGGATAAAAACGGGATAAACTTTATATTAGGAAGGAGCCATTAGCAACCACGCCAATTGTATAAAAACACAGTTTTATCTGGGCTAATATCTTTACGAATGGCCCTGCTCTCTTACACTACAAATAATACTTTTTAGCCCGGATTCCTTCCAAAACCCTTGGCAGAAAATAAATACTGAGGAAAATACGTTGTAGCTTTGTACTTTAGTGGCTTATATTTTTTATTTTCGCAGAACATAAAAACAATTACATGGAAGAATTTGAAGTTAGCGATGCTTCTAAGAAGACAAAAACCATATACATTTCTACAATATTTAGTATTGCATTGGTTTTATTGATGCTGGGAATGTTGGGATTGATATTGGTGCATGCAAAAAACCTTTCTAACTACGTAAAAGAAAACATTGTACTGAACATTATTGTAGATGAGGGTGCAAAAGAAACGGCAGTCCTACAATTTCAAAAAGAGCTGAATGCCAACATCGCCATCAAAAACACTGTATACGTAAATAAAGAGATGGCCGCCAGAAACCTAACCAATGATCTTGGTGAAGATTTTGTAAACTTTTTAGGCTACAACCCATTACTTTCTACCATCGATGTTTATTTAAAAGCCGATTACGCAAACAATAAGAGTATTGATGCGCTAAAAGCCAGCATCGCTAAAAACCCAATTGTAAAAGAGGTGATTTATCAAAGTTCACTGATTGACATGGTGAATAAAAACATCAATACCATTGGCCTGATTATCCTGGGTTTTGCAGCTATATTGCTGATTATTTCCATCGCTTTGATCAACAATACCATCCGATTGGCCATTTACTCACAGCGCTTCCTGATTAAAAGTATGCAACTTGTAGGTGCTACCAGGAACTTTATACGTAAACCATTTATTCTTGTTGCGGCTTTACATGGTCTGATAGCTGCTTTTATCGCTATCTTGATTTTACTAGGTATATTGTTCTATGCCCAAAAAGAAATTCCGGAAATGATTATTTTAAGGAATTACACTGAATTTGGAATAGTACTGGCGAGCCTGATAGGCGTTGGCATCTTTATAACTGCCATCAGCACTTCATTTGCTGTTAGCAAATATTTAAATTTAAAAATTTACGATCTTTACAGATAATGACTGAGAAAAAGACATCTCCTGCAAATCAGGGCAATAAAAGTGAACTGGTATTCACAAAAAAGAACTATCAACTGTTGTTAATCAGCATCGCTATCGTTGTTGTTGGCTTTATCCTGATGATTGGAACCACTGACATTTATGATTTCAGAAAAACTTTACTGGCCCCTATGGTAGTATTGTTTGGATTTGGATTCGGTGTTTACGCCATTTTAAAAAAGTAGGGCTGCCTAATGGATTATTTGCAAGCCTTTATTCTGGCTGTAATTGAAGGGTTAACAGAATTTTTGCCGGTTTCTTCAACCGGCCATATGGTAATCGCCAGTTCATTTATGGGCATTGGTAAAGATGATTTTGTAAAACTGTTTGAAGTTGCTATTCAACTTGGGGCAATTTTAGCGGTAGTTGTACTTTATTGGAAAAAATTCTTTGATTTCAGTAAGTGGCAATTTTATGTAAAACTGATTATCGCGGTTATTCCTGCTTTGTTTTTTGGTTTTCTGCTAAATGACTTTATCGACAATACCCTCGGCAATCCTTTATTCATTGCGGTGGTATTGCTACTGGGAGGAATTGTATTGTTGTTTATCGACAAATTCTTTAAAAACCAAACTGTTGATCACGAAAAAGATATCAGTAACCTATCGGCGTTTAAAATCGGTTGTTTCCAGGTTTTAGCGGTAGTTTTTCCCGGTCTGAGCAGAAGTGCCGCTACCATTATTGGTGGTATGCAGCAAAAACTAACCAGACATGCGGCAGCTGAATTCTCTTTTTTCCTTGCTGTACCAACCATGTGTGCAGCAACGGGATATAAATTGTTAAAAGGCTATCACCTGCTGAATGCAGAGAACATTAAGCTGTTACTTTTTGGTAACCTTATTGCGTTCATTGTAGCTATCATCGCCATTAAATCGTTTATTGGCTTTTTATCTAAACACGGATTTCGAATTTTTGGCTGGTATAGAATAATAATAGGTGTGGTATTAATCGCACTGTATTATTCAGGGGTTGAAATGAATGTATTGTAATGACAGACCAACAAGAAGAACCCATAAAAAACACTGAATTTCCTGAATTTAATTTTGCTGAGGGAGAACTGCTGCTGATTAACAAGCCCTACAAATGGACAAGCTTTGATGTAGTTGGAAAAATTAGAAACTCTTTAAAACCCTTGAAATTAAAGGTAGGCCACGCCGGTACTTTAGATCCACTGGCAACAGGCTTACTGATCATCTGCACAGGGAAACTGACCAAACAGATTGATTCTTTCCAGGCTGAAGAAAAGGAATACACTGGCACTATGGTGCTCGGTGCTACGACTCCTTCATTCGATCTGGAGACGGTTGTAGATCAGGAATTTTCAATAGAAGGAATTACGGAAGATGCTATTTATGCGGCTACCGCCCCTTTTACCGGAGATATACAACAGTACCCTCCCGCACATTCGGCTGTAAAAGTAAACGGCGAGCGGCTATATGTTAAAGCGCGCCGTGGTGAAGAAACCGAATTGCGATTGCGGAACGTGACCGTATCGGCTTTTGAGATTACCCGTATTGCGCTACCGGAAATTGATTTTAGAATAGTTTGTAGCAAAGGGACTTATATCAGATCACTGGTATCAGACTTCGGCAAACAATTGAATAACGGCGCCTACCTATCTAAACTCACCAGAACCAGAAGTGGCAGCTTTTTATTGGAAAATGCTTATGAAGTAAAGGATTTGGTTGATTATCTTAGAGCGCAAAAAACATAGTTATGCGGGGGCAACCAAAATCGACAAAACTGAATTTCACAAAAAATGTGTTCTTAATCATTTGTGGCATTGTCTCGGCCTGTTTTGGTTTAAAAAGCTTCTTGCTCCCAAGTGGTTTTATTGATGGAGGGGTAACAGGTATATCGCTACTGATTAGTAATGTAACAGGTCTTAAGCTCTCTTATCTGATCTTAATCATTAATATTCCTTTTGTACTTTTAGGCTACAAACAGATTGGTAAAGTATTTGCCATCAAAACATCTGTAGCGATTGCCTTTCTTGCATTGCTATTGCTGGTAGCGCCTTTTAAACCCATTACACATGATCCTTTATTGATCGCCTTTTTTGGTGGATTATTTTTAGGTGGAGGGATTGGATTGGCTATGAGGGGTGGATGCGTTATTGACGGAACTGAGGTTTTAGCTTTATATATCAGTAAAAACAGTACACTTACTGTTGGTAATATCATTCTGATCCTAAACATTGTTATTTTCTCATTCGCGGCAATCCTATTAAGTATTGACACCGCACTTTATGCGATCCTTACCTACCTTTCGGCATCCAATACAGTAGATTATATCGTAAACGGAATAGAACAGTATACCGGTGTTACGGTTATATCTGAGAAAAATGTGCAGATTAAAAAGTTTATCATTAACCAGATGAAACGTGGTGTTACCATTTATAAAGGTGAAGGTGGTTACGGGGTTAAGAAGGATATTGATATTTTATATACGGTGGTTACCAAACTGGAAATGGGCAAGCTACAAACTGCCATTAGACAGATTGATCCGGATGCATTTGTAATACAGCAGCAGATTGCAGACATAAAAGGAGGTGTTGTAAAACGTCAGGCCTTACATTAATTTTATGAAACCATCATGGGCTAACACTCACAAATAGTGAAAAATATTGCTCACGATAGTTGCATAAACGATAAAAAACGAATATATATTCTAATGAAAATATACAATCACTTTTCTGAGTTTAAAAGATTAAATAATGCGGTAGTAACCATCGGCACTTTTGATGGGGTACATTATGGTCATCAGAAAATTATCAAAAGACTTTGTGAGCTGGCAAAAGCTACGGGCGGAGAAAGTGTAATTCTTACGTTTTTCCCACATCCACGACTAATTATTGACCCTGAGAACCAGGATTTAAAAATGATCAATACCATTGATGAAAAAGCCAGAATACTGGCTAGTCTGGGTGTAGACCATCTTATTATCACGCCTTTTACCAGGGATTTCTCGAACCTTAGTCCGGCTGAATACATCAAAAATATCTTGGTGGATACCATTGGCGTTAAACAATTAATTGTGGGCTACGACCATCGCTTTGGCAAGGACAGAGCTGGGGGTATGCCCGAACTGGAGGCCGGGGCTGAAGTTTACGACTATAAAATTGAAGTAATACCAGAGCAGGACATCAATGATGTTGCTGTGAGCTCTACAAAAATACGTAATGCGCTTTTAAATGGCGAAGTCTCCCTGGCAGCCAATTATCTGGGTTATAGTTTTTCTTTATTCGGGAGGGTGATCAAAGGTGATAAAATTGGCAGAACGATAGGCTTCCCTACGGCCAACATTTTCATTGAGGAGACTTACAAGCTCATCCCGTCTGACGGCATTTATGCGGTAACTGTAGATATGTCGGGCCAATTATTTAAAGGTATGGCTTACATAGGCCAAAGACCTACAATTAATGGGATGACAAGAAATATTGAGGTAAACATATTTGATTTCAACCAGGAAATTTATGGACAAGATATCACTATGACTTTTCTACAGTTCTTAAGACATGATGTTAAATTTACCGGATTAGATACTTTAAAATTACAACTTCAAAAAGACAAAGAAGATACTTTAGCTTATTTCAGCTCCTTGTCTTAATCTCATTTTTTTGCTATCTACATTAGCAAAAACGAGGCTTTTTTGCTATATTTACGGCAATGAGGCATCTTTTTAGCGTAATATTATTTGTTTTTGTACAGCTCATTTCCCAGCAATATGCATCGGGACAAAAGTGCAGCACCGCAAAAACAGATCGTGTAAAGGAAAAATCCAGCGTTAAGTCCCCTTATTATAAACTCAGTAAAAAGCATTCTTCGTCTTTCAAAAAAATTCTTTTTGAAGATGCACCTTTTATTCATTCAACTTTAAAAAAAACAGGGCTTGACTATCCCTTATCCTTCGGCATACCCGAATGTTTCAAACAATACCAGTTTTTATCCATTAAGATTTATAACTCATTTTTATACAGCAGTTACTCCTTTATTTTTGACTATTTGTACCCCAAACATGTTTTTTGGTAATTACATCTTATAATAAATACTTTTTAAGATAATACTTATACCACAATAAAATACACGTTTCTATGATACATTTACCAGTATTAATTACTGATTTAGGCCTAATACTTGCCGCCGCAGGAATAACTACGCTCCTATTTAAAAGAATTAAACAACCCTTGGTTTTAGGCTATATATTAGCCGGCTTACTGGTTGGTCCGCATATCGATTTTATACCTACTGTTACCGATAATGAAAGCATCCATATCTGGGCAGAAATTGGTGTAATCTTTTTATTGTTTAGCCTTGGCCTGGAATTCAGTTTCAAGAAACTGGTGAAGGTTGGGGGCTCTGCTTCTATCACCGCCATAGTAGAGGTAGCGTTTATGTTACTGATCGGTTTTGTTGCCGGCAAGGCTATGGGCTGGTCTACAATGGACAGCATCTTTTTAGGGGGTATCCTCTCTGTCTCCTCCACCACCATTATCATCAGGGCATTTGAAGAGCTAGGTGTAAAACATAAAAAGTTTGCGGGATTGGTATTCGGTGTATTGATTGTAGAGGATTTAGTAGCGATTTTGCTATTGGTATTACTGTCTACACTTGCAGTAAGTCAGCAATTTGCAGGTGCAGAAATGCTGGTATCGATCTTAAAATTATGTTTCTTCCTTATTCTATGGTTTATAGGTGGCATATTCCTGGTTCCAACATTCCTAAAGGCCACTAAAAAGCTAATGAATGATGAGACGATGCTGATTGTATCTATCGCGCTGTGTCTGATTATGGTGCTGCTGGCAGTAAAAGTAGGCTTCTCTCCTGCCCTTGGCGCCTTTATCATGGGATCTATTTTGGCCGAGACTACACAGGCCGAACGTATTGAGCATTTAACCAAATCTGTAAAAGATTTATTTGCTGCCATATTCTTTGTATCGGTAGGTATGTTAATAGATCCAAGCATTCTGGTCGACTATGCCGTTCCTATTGTTGTCATTACTTTTGCAACGATATTGGGTAAGTTTTTAAGCTCGGGCCTTGGGGCATTGGTTTCAGGCCAGCCGCTAAAAACATCGGTACAAACAGGTTTAAGTTTGGCACAGATCGGGGAGTTTTCTTTTATCATCGCCACTTTGGGTGTAACGCTGAAAGTAACCAGCGATTTTCTGTATCCCATAGCCGTAGCGGTATCTGCCATCACTACCTTTACCACCCCCTATTTAATAAAGGCCTCAGAGCCATTTTACTACTTCCTGGAGCGCAATCTACCAAAGAAATGGGTAGAGGGCTTAAACAGGTATAGCTCGAGCACTGCGGGCATTACTACGCTGAGCGACTGGAAGGTTTTATTGAAATCGTATACATTTAACACCATCATTCACTCTGTAATATTAATCTCCATTGCTATTTTAGGCTCAAAATATCTGCAGCCTTTCGTTACAACAAACATCATCAATGGTAATAACGGGATCATTATCAGCCTGGTGGTCACATTAATTATCATGACGCCTTTTTTGTGGGCGCTGTCCATCAGAAGGATTGAAAGAAAAGCATATTCGCATTTGTGGCTGAACAAAAAATATACAAGGGGGCCGCTGATTGCATTGGAGGTATTACGTATTGCACTGGCAATATTTTTTGTAGGCTTCCTGATCTTCCAGTTCTACAATACCTGGATAGCCATTACCATTGCATTGGTACTGATTGTTTCGGGAATGGTTATTTTTTCAAGGAAACTTCAGAGCTTTTACAATCGTCTGGAAAGCCGTTTCTTGTTGAACCTGAATGCCAGGGAAACACAGAATGCGCAGCCGGAGATTTTACCTTGGGATACGCACCTTGCGGAACTGACGGTTGCCCCGGAATCTAAATTGGTTGGGCAAACACTGATAGACCTATCAATAAGGGAAAAATACGGGGTTAACATTGCGCTGATAGAGCGTGGGAAAATTATGATCCCGACACCAGGAAGGGATGAACGGTTGTACCCGAATGACAAGGTACTGGTTATTGGGACTGATGATCAGCTGGCACTAATAAAAGAGCTTTTTGAAGGTAGTGTAGATGAAAATGCAGAACTAAGTTTCCCTAAAAAGGACATGACTTTACAGAAGATTGTTATCAATGCCAGCTCACCCGTTTATGGACAAAGCATACGCAGTTCTGGGATAAGAGAAACTACACAAGGTTTAGTGGTAGGTATAGAGCGTAAAGGTGAACGGATACTAAACCCCGACTCCAACATGGTATTTGAAAACGATGATATTGTCTGGATTGTAGGGAATAACAAGAAGGTTCCTGAATTGCTGAAGTAATATTATTTAATCCAATGGATATAAGTGATTTTCACAATATGGTAGGCCGATAGCGCAAAAAATAGTAGTGCAATGCTCTTGTTAACGATGTAACTACTCAGCGCAAACTTTTCCTGAATATATTGCGCAAAACGAGCGAAGCCGTATAAAGCCAGTGCGGCACCAATACCCGAACCAATACTAAAAATGGTTAGGGAAAGATAACCGATGTCAATCCACTCGTGCGAAATCAGATAGGTGCCTACAAATAACCAGTAAGGAATTTGCATTGGATTAATTACCCCGAGTAACATTCCATACCTGATGCTGTCTTTTTTAGAATAATCTGCTTTTGGCATTTCTTTTCTCGATTTCCAGGTCAGCACCCCCAAAACACCAAACATCAGTACCATGACGATATCAATGGTACCTTCAAGATTGATCTCACTGGAAAGCCATTGTACAAAACGCATAACACCAAAGGTGAAAAGGATTTCAACAGCCGAAAAAGCACCTATAAAGTACAATGCCTGACGGATCCCCCTGGTAATGGTAATCTGAACAACTGTTAGATTAATATTGCCCGGGGGAATATATCCCAGCATATTTAAGATAATACCAAGAAAAAGGGTTAAAAAAAGCATGGGCGAAGATACAATGATTTCACAGATTTTCCAGAACCGATTATACTCATGCAGGCTTCATATGATCCTTTAAATATTTAGCTGTATAAGAAGATTTTACACCTAAAAGATCTTCAGGTGTACCTTCGAATACAACATTACCACCCTTATCCCCTCCCTCGGGACCGATATCAATTACCCAATCTGCCGATTTAATCATATCCATATTGTGCTCAATCACCAGGATCGAATTACCCTGCTCGATTAAGGTATTCAACGCAATCAACAACTTTTTAATATCGTGAAAATGAAGTCCTGTAGTCGGTTCATCAAATATGAACATTGTTTTGTTGGCGTTATTACCCTTAATGAGGAATGATGCCAGCTTAATACGCTGTGCTTCACCACCGGACAAAGTATTTGACGATTGCCCAAGGTGTACATAGCCAAGGCCCACATCAACCAAAGGCTGCAGTTTATGCAATATTTTAGGCTCGTTACTAAAGAATGCAACAGCTTCTTCAATAGTAAGGTCCAATATGTCTGCTACGTTTTTGTCTTGATAAGTTACATCCAGGACCTGTTGTTTAAATCTTCTGCCACCACAAGTTTCACAAGGAAGGTAAATATCAGCCATAAACTGCATTTCTATCTTCACCTCTCCTTCACCCTGACAAACATCACAGCGTCCGCCCTCAACGTTGAACGAAAATGCCGCCGGCTTTAATCCTGCAGCTTTAGAAGCAGGCAAGGCCGAGAACAAAGCACGCACATCATCCCAGGCCTTTACATAGGTAACAGGATTTGACCGGGACGAGCGCCCAATAGGGTTCTGATCAACCATCTCCACCTGACTTACCAGTTCATAATTACCATAGATACCATCGTAAGCACCAGTTTGCTCTCCCGAGTAGTTACCAATTGCTTTTTGTAACGCAGGATAAAAAATCTTTTTGATTAAACTCGTTTTTCCAGATCCCGAAACACCACTTACTACTGTAAATACACCCAATGGTATTTTTACATCTATATTTTTAAGGTTATTTTCTCTCGCTCCTTTAATTAGGACATGGTCTTTCCATTTTCTGCGTTTGGCAGGAATGGCTATTTTCTCTTTGCCCGAAAGGTATTGTCCGGTTAAACTGTTTTTGTCTTTAATGATTTCCTCATAGGTTCCACTAAATACCAGGTTACCGCCATGAGTTCCAGCTTCCGGGCCAATATCGATGATATGATCGGCAGCCTTCATCATTTCCTCTTCATGCTCAACAACGAGAACCGTATTGCCCACGTTCCGCAGCGACTGCAGTACTTCTATCAGCTTATTGGTATCTCTTGGGTGCAAGCCTATACTTGGCTCATCCAGTACGTAGATCGACCCCACCAGGCTACTTCCCAATGAGGTTGCCAGGTTGATCCTTTGGGATTCACCGCCGGATAGCGTATTGGAAAGCCTGTTTAGGGTTAAATAACCAAGCCCAACATTATTTAAATACAATACCCGGTTTACGATCTCGGCAAGTAAGCGCTTAGAGATTTTCTGATCTGTTTCTGATAGTTTTAAATTTTCAAAGAAATCCAATATAGTTGCCAACGGCATCAATACTACATCAATGATAGATTTATCTGCTATTTTAACATAAGATGCGTCTTTACGCAACCTGGAACCTTTACAATCAGGGCAATTCGTTTTACCCCTATACCTGGATAGCATTACCCGGTATTGAATTTTAAAGGTCTGCTCTTCCAGTTCTTTGAAGAAATCATCCAGTCCACCAAAATACTTATTACCTGTCCATACTAATCTTTGCTCTTTCTCACTAAGGTCACTGTACGGACGGTGGATCGGGAAGTTAAATTTATCAGCATTATGAATCAGCTTATTCAGCCATTCACGCATTTTCTCCCCTCTCCAGGGGGCGATGGCATTATCGTATACACTTTTACTTTTATCTGGGATAACGAGATCTTCATCTATCCCGATCACATTGCCATATCCTTCGCACCTTTTACAGGCACCATAAGGATTGTTAAAGCTGAAGAAATTAGGGGTAGGCTCCTCAAAGCGGATTCCATCAAGCTCAAACCTATCGCAGAAATGGGTTAGCTTGCCCTCATAATCTACATAACAATCGCCTTTCCCTTCAAAAAAGGCCGTTTGCACAGAATCAGCAATACGACTTAAAGTTTCCTCTTCATTGTTTACCACAATCCTGTCGATCAATATATTAACCGTAAGCTCGTCAACAAGTTCAAAATCCTTAAAGGCTGCATCCTCCAGGATATCTTCTATTTTATTGATCTTGCCTTTATAGGATATTCTTAGAAACCCCTTTTGCAAAAGTACGGCAAGCTCTTCTTTCAGCGATCTGTTGTTATGCGGGAACAAAGGACAAAAAATAGTAACAACACTATCTTCGCCAAGACCAGAAATAAAATCGACTACCGTACTTACTGTATCACGTTTTACAATTTTGCCCGATTCCGGGGAATAAGTTTTACCTATTCTCGAAAACAGCAATTTTAAATAATCGTAGATTTCTGTTGAGGTACCAACGGTAGAGCGCGGATTAGAAGTAATTACCTTTTGCTCTATTGCAATCGCAGGTGCAATACCTTTGATATAATCTACATCAGGTTTATTCATCCGCCCCATAAATTGACGGGCATATGACGATAAACTCTCCACATAACGACGTTGTCCCTCGGCATATAAGGTATCAAAAGCAAGCGATGACTTGCCTGAACCCGACATTCCGGTGATCACAACCAGCTTATTTTTGGGGATAGCCACATCTATATTCTTGAGATTATGAACTCTGGCACCCTTTATGATTATATTTTTATGTGGATCTTTATCGATTTCGTTATTCATTGATTTCTTGCTAGAATAGTGCTAATATAAGCCAATTAACGCAATTTTGGTTTTTTCAGCAAGTGCAAAAATAAGGCTATCAAACCACTTTTATTTTTTTTTAACACTTTTTATATGGTTTTGTAATAAAAAAATGCTTCTTTTGAAATATTAATGCATCAAGCAAACCACTAACTAACAAACCAATAGGAGAACTCATATAGAAGAAAACATCTACTAAGTATTTTTTTAGCAAGCAGCAAGGGAATTTAGTAAGGATACTCCTATGAAATTACAACAATCGAGTGATCAGGATTTGGTGAAGTTATATCTTAACGGCGAAGAAACCGTTTTAGAAGAACTTCTAAACAGACATAAGTCAAAAATTTATACATCCATATATTTATTGGTTAAAGACCAGTATCTGGCCGAGGATATATTTCAGGACGCCTTTATCAAAGTAATTAATACACTTAGATCAGGCCGTTACAACGAAGAAGGCAAGTTTTTACCCTGGGTGATGCGTATTGCGCACAACCTGGTAATTGACTATTTCAGGAGGGAAAAAAGGGCGCCGGTAATTACGAGTGCAGACGGCGAAACAGATGTGTTTAACTTGCTTCAGTTCCATGAGGAAAGTGCAGAAGATAAGATGCTGAGGGAGCAAACACATTTCGATTTAAGGGCAATGATCCATTTATTACCTGATGATCAGAAAGAAGTATTGATCATGCGCCATTATGCAGACCTGAGTTTTAAAGAAATAGCAGATTTGACCGATGTAAGTATTAATACGGCATTGGGACGGATGAGATACGCCCTAAATAACCTTCGTAAGATGATGAAGGTGAAGGAGATCTCTTAATTACCGGTTAAAAAGAGGCGAAAATCGGCACATTCTTTCTTCGTAAAGAATATGTTACAATTCAATAGCAATTCGGTGAAAATAAATTAATGATAATAGCGTTTTTCATTAAAACTAATTTGCGCCACTGCTTATGATAGAAACTTTTACCTCTACGAACAACTTAAATTATCCTCAACACGAGCATGAAAATGCGGAAGATGTTGAAGGGCTGGATTCCGTGTTTTATGAAAACATTACGTCCCAACTGAATATGCTTAAGAAAAATCCTTCGGATGAATCGATTGCAAAAATCTTAGCTTATTCAAGAGCAAAATAATTTAACAAGATCTTAAGCTGCCGCGAAACCGGCAGCTTTTTTTATTTAAATTTGCCCATGCTCAAAAAAGAAAGATATCAGCTTTTTGTATCCCACTTTTCTGCCAGGCAACCAGATGCCGAAACAGAACTGCATTATAACAATCCTTTTCAATTACTTGTTGCGGTGATTTTATCTGCGCAGTGTACAGACAAGCGTATTAACCAGGTTACACCTGCACTTTTTCAACGCTTTCCAAATGCAAAGGCCCTTGCCGACACCACTCCGGATATCGTATTTGATTATATAAGAAGTGTAAGCTATCCAAATAATAAAGCCAAACATCTGGTTGGTATGGCGAATATGCTGTTGAATGATTTCAATAACGAGGTACCTTCGGATATAGATCAACTGCAGAAAATGCCCGGTGTAGGTCGAAAAACAGCAAACGTTATTGCTTCGGTAATTTACAATGCACCAGCTATGGCTGTAGACACACATGTTTTCAGGGTAGCCAACAGAATAGGGTTAACCAATGGAAAGACCCCCCTGGCTGTAGAGAAAGACCTGGTTAAACACTTACCGGAACATACCATACATGTAGCACACCATTGGCTAATTCTACATGGAAGATATGTATGTGTAGCCAGATCGCCGAAATGCAGCATTTGTGAAATCACACATTTCTGCAAATATTTCCAGAAAAACAACAAAATAACTAAAATAATTAGCGATCCGATCGGGCAAACAAAATAAGTTAAACTTTATTTGTGTTTTTAAAATTAAATTACAGTATATTTGCTAACATAATTAGTAAACAGGTTTGCGATTTATCATTATAGCATGGAACGCAATCTTATTCAAAGAATTATAACAACATGAGCACAAACGCAGACAAATTAAAGGCGCTACAACTTACTTTAGATAAGTTAGAAAAATCATACGGTAAAGGTACTGTAATGAAACTTGGAGATAATGCTGTAGAGCCTATTGAATCTATTTCTACCGGATCAATTAGCCTGGATATTGCGCTGGGTATTGGCGGTGTGCCAAAAGGCAGGGTTATTGAAATCTACGGACCTGAATCATCAGGTAAAACTACTTTAGCAACCCATATCATTGCGGAAGCGCAAAAAAAGGGCGGAATTGCCGCATTTATTGATGCGGAACATGCATTTGATAAAGGGTATGCAAAGAAATTAGGTGTTGACGTTGACAACTTATTGATTTCGCAACCAGATAATGGTGAACAGGCTTTAGAAATTGCCGACAACCTTATCAGGTCGGGCGCTATTGACGTTATCGTAATTGACTCCGTGGCTGCATTGGTGCCAAAAGCAGAGATTGAAGGTGAAATGGGGGATTCTAAAATGGGTCTGCACGCACGTTTAATGTCGCAGGCGCTACGTAAACTTACGGGAACCATATCTAAAACGGGATGTTGCTGTATCTTTATCAATCAATTGCGTGAGAAAATCGGCGTAATGTTTGGTAACCCGGAAACAACAACCGGTGGTAATGCCCTTAAATTTTATGCGTCCGTACGTTTAGATATTCGTAGAACATCACAGATTAAAGATTCTGATGAAGTTGCCGGAAATCGTGTAAAAGTAAAAATTGTAAAAAATAAAGTTGCCCCTCCTTTCCGTGTTGCGGAGTTTGACATCATGTTTGGAGAAGGTATATCTAAAACCGGTGAGATTATTGATTTGGGTGTTGACTTCAACATCATCAAAAAAGCAGGCTCATGGTTCTCTTACGGAGATACTAAACTTGGTCAGGGTAGAGATGCCGTTAAACAATTATTGCTTGACAATCCTGAATTATCTGAAGAGATCGAAGCAAAAATACGTACTGAGGTTACAGGAGAAAAACTGGAAGAAAAACCTTAGTTATTATATTCTGGCACACTCTTCATTATCCTGAAATAAATTCAGGATAGCAGCTAATAAAAGAGGGGGATAATGATCATTATCCCCCTCTTTTATCTATAATTTTTCGATCACCTATAACTTGGATCCCATAACACACAACTTATTATCTGTTATCTATAACTTGGCATTTGCGATTTAAGCCTTGATCCTTCTCCGGTATTCATAAACTTAGTATCAAATTTAATAATCGCAATAAGGGCTATTATTGCCATAGCAACAAGTACCAGTAAGCCCAGGTAATTCTTTTTCTTATCTTTTTTAATAAGCCAGCCCAGGAAAACAACCAGGGGGATTAATAGTAATCCAAAAAATACGTAGCTCGCTGCGTTCATAATCTTCTCTATTTAAGTTTTTAAAATTCCATTCTTGAGAGCGGGGCTACGTCCTGCCCAACAAAATCCCCATTTAGATATTTGTGATAACCCGCAATGGCAATCATTGCCGCATTATCCGTACAATATTCAAATGCCGGGATGTAAACCTTCCAGTTCATTTGGGCAGCCATATTTTGTAAAGCTAACCTTAAACCGCTGTTGGCGGAAACCCCTCCTGCAATTGCAATTTGGTTTATGCCATACTGTTCTGCCGCTTTTTTCAGCTTATTTAGCAGAATATGAACAATGCTATGCTGAACCGATGCACAGATATCATTTAAATTATCGGCAATAAAATTCGGGTTAATCTTCTCCTGTGCCCTGATAAAATACAATATCGAGGTTTTTAAACCACTAAAACTATAATTTAAGTCTTTGATTTGCGGTTCAGCGAATTTAAATGCAAACGCATTACCTTCTTTTGCATGCTTGTCAATTAATGGCCCACCGGGATAGGGTAAGTTTAAGATTTTTGCAGTCTTGTCAAATGCTTCACCAGCGGCATCGTCAAGTGTCTCTCCCACTATTTCCATATTAAAATAGTCTTTCACCACCACAATCTGGGTATGACCCCCTGATACAGTTAAACAAAGAAAAGGAAATTCGGGTTTTGGATCATCAATAAAATGGGCCAGGATATGCGCATGCATATGGTTTACTGCCACTAAAGGCAAATCCAAGGCCAGCGCAAAAGATTTAGCAAACGACACACCCACCAATAAAGAGCCCAATAAACCAGGACCTCTAGTAAAAGCGACTGCATTTAAGTCCTTTTTGTTAACTTTAGCATCTGTTAATGCTTGTTGAATAACCGGAACAATATTTTGCTGATGTACCCTTGAGGCCAGCTCAGGAATTACACCACCATAATTTTCATGAATTGTTTGGTTTGCAATAACATTGGCAGTAATTTTGCCGTTGTTACATATGGCAACTGAAGTTTCATCACAAGAAGATTCTATAGCAAGTATTACAGACACGGTTATTTATAATTAAGCTACAAAACTATTAAAAAACTATTAAAAATACTTCTTTGGCTTGTTGCATCAGTAATTTTACTAGTTGCGATTATTATTTTCGCCATTCAGTTCAGGCCTGTGCAGACCTATGTGGCAAAAAAAGCAGCAGCATACTTGTCTAAAGAGTTAAATACGACCATATCTTTAAGTGGCATTTATATAAAACCTTTTAAATCTATTGTGATTGAGGACCTTCTTGTGCTCGATCAACAGAAAGATACTATACTAAATACACCTAAGTTTTTGGTGAACATTAATCAGTTTTCTTTAAAACAACGGATAATTGCCATCAATACAGTTCAGATCAACAATGGTACATTCTTTCTAAAATCATATAAAGACAGGTCTACAAACCTGGATTTCATCATCGATTATTTTGACTCAGGCCCCACTCCTGTTGTTAAAAAGAAAAAGAAACCCTTTCAAATTTCCTTTGATAGGATCATATTAAACAACATCAACTTTAAATACAAAAACTTCCGGGTTGCAGATACCCTGATGAGAGGTATAAATTTTGATGACGTTGCATTAACGAACTTAAACGGTATTTTCGAAAAGTTCAATACTAAAGATCACATTCTTCAAACCAATATAAAAGATCTGACTTTTAAAGAGAAAAGTGGCTTCTACCTCAAAAACCTTACTGCTTTTACCACAATAGATACCAATAGCATTGAACTAAAAAAAATGATGCTGGTGACGAATAGAACGAGGCTGTCTGATTATTTTCAAATGCGCTTTAAAAGCTATGATGATTTCAATGACTACATTAACAAGGTAAGAATGAAAGCAAATTTTGTTGACAGTCATATTTCATCACATGACGTTGGCTACTTTACTTCTGATCTTGATCATATGAGCCTCGACATCGACGTTGATGGTCAGATTACCGGTCTTGTTAATAATTTAAAAGCCAAATCATTGTCGGTTAAAGCTGGAAAAGCTACCTATATCAAAGGTGATTTTATGCTAAAAGGCCTCCCCTATCTTAAAGAGACTTTTATGGACCTGAAGATAGACATGGCAGGGACAAATAAAACCGACCTGAATGAAATTATAGCTGACATCACAGGCAAGAAGGGGATTTCTGTACCTAAAATTGTAGATAAATTTGGCAACATTAATTTCAACGGGTCGTTTACCGGGTTCAAAAATGACTTTATTGCTTACGGTGAGTTTAAAACCAAATTGGGCAGATTGGTTTCAGATGTAAACATGAAAATCGATAAAAAAGGGATTCCCTCCTACACCGGAAGTGTAAAGACCTTCGATTTTAATTTGGGAGACCTAATCAATGAAAAAATGCTGGGCAGGATCACTGCTTCCTTAAACATAAAAGGACGGGGTACCGAGATCAACAGCTTGTCAGAAAAACTGAATGGTGAGATTAACTACATTGATTTTAACAATTACCGGTACCGAAACGTTAAGATTGATGGCACTTTTGACAAAAAGTATTTTGATGGAAGCTTAAAAATTAACGACAAAAATGTTCAGCTTGTGTTTGATGGTGGGGTAAACCTCAATCCTAAACTACCTGTATTCAACTTCAAAGCAACTATTAAAAATGCTAAGCTACGTGCCCTTAAACTGTATAAAGATTCCCTTAAAATAGATGCGGTATTTAGCACCAATTTTTCGGGTAGCAACTTAAACAACATACAAGGGAACCTCCGTCTTCAGGAAATAAAGCTGGACAATGTAAAAGGGATTTATCATATAGATTCTGTTGAATTACAGGCCAGTGGAGTTGGTAAAGAGCGAAGCTTAACCGTAAAATCCGATATTCTTGATGCCAGTATCAAAGGTCAGTACGATTTAAATACTATCCCTTCTTATTACAAGACCCTTGCAAAGAAGTACATCCCCTCTTTAAAGGCCGATATTGTAAAGTTTAACGATCAGATTTTTCAGTTCAACCTCACTATAAAGCGTTTTGAACCAATAGCAGAGTTACTTGTACCAGGGTTGGAAATTGAAGATCAGGCTATTTTTGTGGGTAATTTCGATTCACCAAACAATACCGCAACGCTAAACGGTTTTATCAAAAAACTAAAGTATAAAGGGATAGTTGTCAACAACATCATTATTGATGAAAACACAAGTACAAATCAGTTACAGGCAATTATAACATCAGACAGGGTTGACCTGAACGATAGCTTGTACATTAAGAACGTGAATATTTCCAATATCCTGAGAAATGACAGTTTATCGTTAAACGTTAAGCTGTCTAATGAAGATGATGTAAATCAGCTGGATTTAAACGGTTTGGTAGAGTTTGCGAACGATACAACTGCACGTGTAAGTATTCTTCCCTCGATTTTAAAGGTGAACAATGAAGATTGGAAAATCCAGGAGAAAGTAAGGATCAACTTCCATGACGGAAAAACCGAGATCAATAATTTCGATCTGAACAATGGCAGACAGTTCCTGACGCTTGACGGCATACTTTCAAGTGATCCAAATGATTTGTTATTGGTTGGCTTCAAAGATTTTAGCCTTACCACATTAAATCCGTTTGTAAAAACACTAGGACTTAAAATAAGTGGTAACGTAAATGGTGAAACCACTTTATCGAACATTCTTAAATCTCCGGAAATCCACGACAATATTAAAATAGACTCACTGGTATTTAACGACACCTATATCGGTACTTTAACTGATACCTCGTCCTATGACAGATCAAAAAATATAGCTAATATTTTCACAAATATTATATCGGGCGACAGGGAAACTTTGCGGGCATCGGGCAATCTAGATCTGGAAAAGAAAGAGATAGACCTGGACGTGAAGCTCGACCAAACGGAATTAATCGTATTAGAACCATTCGTTAAACAGTTGGTATCTAACTTAAAAGGCAATGTATCAGCCGACCTGACCGTAAAGGGGCCATTTGAGAAACCAGCTATTAAGGGTAGTGTTTCACTGGACAAAGCCGCAATGACGATCAATTATCTGAAAACCAGGTATACCATATCGGACGAAGTAAGTGTTGACAACAGTGTAATCGAGGTGTCCGATCTTAAACTACAGGATGTTGACGGGAATGAGGCGATTGCAAATGGTACAGTAGATTTAAATGACATCAACAATCCTACCCTTGATGTAGATATCTACGCGACGAAATTCATGGCCTTAAATACTACAGAGAAAGATAACTCATTGTATTTTGGACAGGCCTATGCAACAGGTACCTTTAAATTTAAGGGCCCTACCAATAAATTGTTTATTGGTATTGATGCGAAAACGGAAAAAGGAACAGTTTTCAACTTGCCATTAAACAGCTCGGAAACTGTTTCGAGTAAAGACTTTATCACTTTTGTAAGCAAAGACACCGCGAATTTTGTAAAGAAACAGACCAGTTTTGATGGTTTAACCATGAGCCTGAAATTAGATGTGGATGCCAACAGTACAGCCAACATCTTTACCTCGCTGGGAAACCTGAGTGGCCGGGGAAATTCAAAAAACCTTGCACTGAACATCAATAGTCTTGGAGATTTTGAGATGTCGGGCGACTATATCATTGAATCGGGTAGTTTTGATTTTACAGCACAGGAAGTCATCAATAAGAAATTCAATATCAGGCAGGGTGGAACGATCAGGTGGACGGGTAACCCAACAACTGCCCAGATCAATTTAAAGGCCATATACTCGCTAAGGGCTAGTCTTACGGACTTGTATGCCGCAGCCAACAGAGAAAGCAGTAATTCTAATGAACGGGTACTTACCGAGGTTGAGATGGGTTTAACAGGATTACTGCTAAAACCGGATATTAAACTGGATGTATTTTTCCCATCTAACCCGGCCATTAAGGAAGAAATGCAATCGTACTTTAACGACGATAACAATAGAAATTTACAGGCTTTAAGTTTAATCATCCGCCGTAGTTTTGCACCGGGCTCTGGAAAAGAAGATTTGGGCAAACAGTTAACTTCCGGTGTTGCGAGTACAGCAACAGAGTTATTGTTTAATCAATTCAACAATGTACTTTCGTCACTAAACCTCGATTTTGTAGACATTAACATCCGGTCTTTAAGTGAAGCCAATGCTTCTTTCCGGTTTTTCGAGGACAGAATTGTTTTGAATGCGGGTATTGTTGATAGAAGAAGTACAAGTGATTTATCACCGATTGGGTTTTCAAGTAACAACGTAGGTGGCGAGGTAGAGGTATTGGCGCTGATCAAAAAAGATGGTACGTTAGTGGGCAAGCTGGCAAACAAGCCGCCCACTCAACAGAGCATCTTTAATACTGGTATCAACCAAAATACGAATGTAACGTCTGTGGGCTTGATTTACACCCAGCAGTTCGATAGCTTCAGGGAATTTGTTCAGAAAATTTCAGGAAAAATACGGAGGGATGAAAAGAAGAAAAAGCTAGAGGCCGAAAAAAAGGCCGCTGAAGATGCTAAAAAATCTTCAACGGCCCCTGTATCTGGTAAAGATGCAGTCTTAAACGACCAGAAAAAGCCAAAAAGGAAGTAAATCCTTAGCCTTTCATGATCTGATGTCCCATCTTATCACGTTTCGTTTTTAAGTATTGCTCATTGTGAACGTTACTTTCTATTTCAATTGGAATATTTTCTACAATCTCTATTCCATATCCGATTAATCCTGCTCTTTTTGTAGGGTTGTTAGACATTAACCTCATTTTGGTTACGCCTTGTGCCCTTAAGATTTGCGCACCAACACCATAATCACGTTCATCACCTTTAAAACCCAATTTAATATTGGCTTCAACAGTATCAAAACCGGCATCCTGAAGGTTGTATGAGCGAAGTTTATTGATCAGTCCGATTCCACGACCTTCCTGGTTCATGTAAACCACAACGCCTTTACCTTCTTTATTGATCATCTCCAAAGCCTTATGAAGCTGAGGCCCACAATCACAACGGCATGAACCAAAAATATCACCTGTTACGCATGAGCTATGAACACGTGCCAATACAGGCTCATCTTCGGCCCACTTTCCTTTGCTAATTGCTAAATGGGTGGCATTATTATCGATCTGCGTATAAGCAGTCATATTAAAATCGCCCCATTGTGTAGGCAGATTAATAGTTACCTCTTCTTTAATCAGGGATTCCTTACTTAATCTGTAAGCGATAAGATCTTTAATAGATATGATCCTCAACTGGTGTCTTTCCGCAATTTTAATCAGGTCAGGTAGCCTTGCCATTTCCCCATCTTCTTTCAGGATTTCAACAAGCACTCCGGCAGGTGCCATTCCAGCTAAGCGGGCTAAATCTACAGTTGCCTCAGTATGCCCAGAGCGTCTCAATACGCCGCCTTCTTTAGATCTCAAAGGAAATATGTGTCCTGGTCTGCCCAGCTCCGCTGGATCGATGTTAGGATCAATTAATGCCATGATTGTTTTAGACCTGTCTGATGCCGAGATACCCGTTGTACAACCATGCCCCTGCAAATCTACAGAAACGGTAAAATTGGTTTCATACGCGGCAGTATTCTTACCTACCATTGGCTCTAACCCAAGCTCATCACATCTCTCCTCTGTTAAGGGGGCACAAATAAGACCTCTTCCGTAGGTTGCCATAAAGTTGATCACTTCAGGCGTAGCATTCTCAGCTGCAGTTAAGAAATCACCTTCATTTTCCCTATCCTCGTCGTCTACAACAATGATAACTTTTCCTGCTTTTATATCCGCAATAGCATCTTCTATTGCATCGAGTTTAATTTCCATTTTATAAGTATATCGACTTTCAGTTAATGTATAAACAATTTGAAAGTCTATTAAAATTACGATACAAAGTTACAACCTTCAGAAACAATTTCATGCCTTAAAATATCATAAATAAGTAATGAATAAATGGTTGCAGCTATTTGTGATCGCCTAGTTCTTTTCTACCGTCTTTTTTCTGTTAAATCTTTTAAGAAAATTCAATAATAGCTGTTTAAAATAATTGATATCAAACAATGCCGAATCTACTGTTGCCTTGTAGGTAAGGAATGCCCCCAGCGGTGATAAGATAAAAATAGCCAGCCACATTCCAAAAAATGGTGTTAGGGAGCCTTGGGTAGCCGATTTTTCCGCAACCGTTGCGATGATATGGTAAATGAGGAAAAATATGATTGCCACAACAACGGGTAGCCCCAACCCCCCTTTCCTTATAATTGCACCTAATGGGGCACCTATAAAAAACAGCAATAAACAAGATGCCGCAAGTGTAAATTTCTTCTGATATTCAATCTTAACCTTGATAATTGCTTTGGTGCGGTCTGCATAATCGGAAATGCGACCAGAGGTTGTTTGCATCACTGAATTTGCCTGATCCAGTGCACTTTGAATAACAGAAAGCTTTTGGTTCTTCGGAATCACTTTTAAAACGGGGCCTTCAACGGCTTTTACTTTCGCAATCTCCTTTGTATAACCTTTGGTGAAATTGTTCTGTTTATAATAACTCGAAAGGTTTAAGGCAGCGAACTTGTTGATGCTATCCAATTCTCTCGACAACGAATCCTGCTTTTTCTTCAACCCTTTTAAGTCCAGCATTTGCGTATTTCCCCTGAACCCTTCTTCATCTGTTCTGTTCATTTTAAAACTGGAAATATCAAATTTCTGGTCCGTTTCTTTAAAGCGCATACGGGTAAGCTCCTGTCTGGGGTTGTAAGAAGCATTCTTTCCGCTCGATTCCTCGTACCTCACCCCGTCACGAAGTTTTAACAACAAGTGATCGTCATCTTTGGACATGACCCCACTTTTAGCGATAATGATTTTGGCAATTCCATTATTCCCAGTGTGGTCATAGATCATCACATTATGTAATGTTCCATTATCTTCCTTTTTATCCACCCTAATGGAATACCCCGGTATGCTATTGTTAAACACACCTTCTTTTATTAAGAATGATAGTTTCTTATTTCTGATGTCCCAAAGTAATGATCCAAACTTCAGGTTTGCCTTTGGCAACATATAATCAGAAAAGATAAAGGAGCTGATGGCAAGAAAAATAATTAGTACAAGTAAAGGCATCATTGCTTTCTGTAAGGAGATACCTGCCGATTTAATCGCTACAAGCTCATAATTTTCTCCTAAAGTCCCGAAGGTCATAATGGAAGACAGCAAAATGGAAAGCGGAAGTGCCATAGAAACATTTGCCGCCGATGCATAATACATTAATTCAAGTATGACATACCATTCAAATCCTTTTCCGATTAAATCGTCAACATACTTAAATAAAAAGAGCATCAATAGTATAAACATCACTATAAAAAAAGTGACGAAGAAAGGCCTTATAAATGCTTTGACAAGTAGTAAATGAATCTTTTTCAATATACAAATGTAGGCAAAGCCAACGAAAAATTAAGCACCTAATACACTATGCAGATAGTTTATCTGATTATCCCAGATCAATGTCCGCTCTGCCATGGTATCTTCTGTAGCAAAATCGGTAATAGAAAGTGCAACATCATTTGTTAATTCATCCTGAACGATCTCCATTTCAAAATAACAGTGTGGTTCATCATCCAGCCATTTAAATTTCACAAGCTTATTTTCTTTTATACTTAAAAGCTTTGCTTTTTGCACTTCATCATCCCAGGTGAAGGTATATAACTGATCACGGAAGATTACATCATCGGCAAACCATTGAGATAAGCCATTAGGCTCACTAATGAAACTAAATAAAATACGTGGAGACGATCTCAATTCATATTCTAGGGTAAATTTTTTCTTTTCTGACATCGTGGGACACTTACTTTCTGAATTTTTTAGACAATTTTCAACTTTTATTTCTAAAGAAAAGTAAATTATTCTATATTTGCAACTCTTTAGAAAATCGCATTGATTTTTTAATAACCAAAAGCCCGGCGGGGTAGCTCAGATGGTTAGAGCGCAGGATTCATAACCCTTGTAGTACCTTAGCCCACATTCTCCAATCAAGCTTTTCTGAACATATAGAGTATATTGAGACACAGATGAGACAGTTATGTACTGTTCAGCCTTAATCCATAGTTTCTAAGCTAGAAAATTGTGTTTGTACATAATCTACCGGATTATGTTTTCACCCCCACAAATCTCAACCAATAAAGATTTGAGTACACGTTCATTTATCTTCTTTTATCACAATAAAAAACGTTACAAGTTCTATAACGGGAATAGGCTAAACATTCCTATACACCCTAATCATTCCAAGACTATCAGAGAGAGGGATTCCTTACTTAAGAAGCTCCAGTTTGAATACCACAAAGCACTAAGTACTGGATGGAGTCCAATTGAATCAGATTTAAAGGAGGAAAAGAAAGAAAAACAAGTTAACAAGGTTAAGCCTAGCTTTGAGAACTTGCTTGCTGAAAAACTAAAATCACCTTATAGCAAGACTTACAAACGGGATTTAATAAAGTTATGTGAACAGTTTATAGAATTTCTCCCCATCAAACTGTTAGAAGCAGATATTAATGATATACCCTTACCAGTAATTGAACAGTTCCTTAATCAGTTTAAAAGCTCTGGTAGGCACTACATGAATAAGAGGTTACTGCTATCTGTTTTCTTTTCTGAATTTGTAAGGAAAGATTATCTAGCTAAAAATCCTGTGAACAGAACTTCAAGACAAAAGATAAAAGCTAAGCTACATGATGTATATACAGAGGAACAGCTTAAAGAAGTCTTTGGTTTCTTGAAAATCAACCATTACAATCTTTACCTATGTGCTCTGATTACCTATGGATGCTTGTTAAGACCTCATCAAGAAGTCAGGATTCTAAAACGGAAGCACATTAATGAGGACTATTCTAAAATATACCTGTCAGGTGACGAGAATAAAAGTGGTAGAGTTAGAACGGTTTACATTCCCCCCTATTTACAAAGTGAATTAAAAACCCATCTCAAAAGTCTTGATGATGCAGAAGCAAATATATTTACACTAGATAGTAAGGTTACTTATAATGATGACTACTTCAAAACACAGTGGTCAAGGGCAAAGATGCAAATGGTAAAAGGTGACATCATTAGTGTCCGTCAAACATTATATTCTTTTAGACATACTGCTGCCGTAACTGTATACAGGAAAACTAAGGATTTGAATATACTTCAACAGCTACTAGGACACTCCAACATGATTGTTACCTTAAAGTACCTACGAGGGCTTGGTGAAGCTACAAATGAAGATTTGATAGATTCTTTACCGGAGCTTGATCTTACATAGGTCATTATCATCTACTATACGGCAGATTATGCTGAATTATATACTCCTGCTCTATTTTAAATTGGCTTAACCCATAAGGCACACTACTCATCTTGATATAGGTTATCAGGAACAATAGGCTCATCATATCCATCAGGAAAATCAGGGATGTAGTCATCATCCGGCACACTTTGATCTACATATTTTGTGCTAATAATCCTTTCACCAGCAAGATCAGGAATTTCATAAAGTAAAGGACTGGCAGACACCACTGGATAATCCTTTTTAAGCCCTTTTTTATGGATTTTCTCTAAATCCTTAGCTACCGTACTATCAAGCTCCCTTAATCTACCCTTAGCATCATCATTTTCTAACTTTAATCCGGGATCAACCTTAGTTTTCCCAGACAAAACACCATTCATAATTTCCCTAACTGGCTCTTGAAACTCCTTTGTGGTCAGAATACAATCATGTACAGTGATAATAGGAGCATCAGGGAGCTGTTTAAAGACCTCTTTAGCAACCATTTCCAACATCAGCTTACTTTCTAGTCTTTGCATAAGTATTGGCAAGTAGTTCTTTCCTTTACCACTGATTTTGTGGAACAGATCAATAAGAGCAGCTTCTTTTGGAAACATTTGCTCAAATCTTTTAAAGCCAGCACCCTTATGCTTCTTATCATATAGAGCAAGCATTATAGTATGTTTAACATCTTCACGGGTTTTAAAAATCCTCTTCACACCTTTAAATTCCTTTTCATCAAGCTTTATTAAATAGGTGTAGAAATCCTCCTCCCAGTTTACTTCATCAAAAGAATGTGGTGGAGTATAACCTACAGACATAAGGATAGACTTTACCTCTTGTGTGGGTAGAACTCCTTTTAGTTCAGGATATAGGAAGAATATATCTAACCCATCACTATCTTTCTCATAAAACTCATCCTTTAACAACAGGTTTAGTAAGTAAGGTTGACTTGATTTTATATCTATACCTACCAATGGCTCACCATTATATAACAGGAATGACCTCAACTCCTTTTTCATGGAACTCACAGCACTATGCAACCTTTTATCTGTACCAGTCCGTGTCAAGCCAAAGTCTCCTGCCTCAATCTTTCTCACGGATAATAAAGAAGAGTTATACCTAGAGTTAATACGGTTACTTATATCGTCACTACTTCTCTTTGAGCTCTGATGTAGCTTTAGTAACTTACGTTTATAATGCTCAACAAACTTATGAACACCTTCTTTATTAACAGTTAGCTTAGAATTAAACCATTTTGTAATGTATCGTATTTTACCTAATTCTATGCTATTAATAAGCTCTTGTTCTTTTATATGCTTTAATACTCTCTCTTTAAACTTTGGGTCAATTATTTCTACAGTTTTAAAATCTAAGGTGGCATATCTTCCAAGGAGACAAACTCCCTTACTATAACTTCCTGAAGAATACCTATCATCACGGTATATTACTCCCTCTTCTTTCAGTATATCTAAAGCCTTTTTATACCGATTACCACAAACTTCTCCTAAGATATCTGAATGGAGGTGTATAAGCCCATCTTCATCCATCAAATCCCGTCCCTGTCTTGTTTCCATCTGTTGAATTATGGAGTTTAATATAAAGTACATGGCTTCCTTTAGACCTTGTTTTGCATCAGCTCTAAGCTCCTTACTTACTGGAGACCTTGATAATATATGGTCAGCATCAAATTCTTTAGGAACTCTCATTATACAGTTGATACTGGGTGTGCTTTGTTTGCTCATAGGATAAAAATAGAAAAAATACAGATATAGTAAGTACAACACTATAAACAGTTATCAAGCACAAGTCTTATCCTTATGCCTGTAACTTATCAAGATTCCAGCATTCCCAAAATTATTAATAATTAATAGCTATAGTTCCAATCAACCCCCTTACAGTATTCCGTATAGCTCACTCTCTAGAGTTACTTTTTATCTGCTCCCCACCCTTACGAACAGCAGCCTCTACCCCCTGTCAAATTGGGTAAGCTGGTTTTATTCACTTCTAAAAACTTAAAATCATGTCAGTAACTGTCAGCAACTACAAAAAAAGAACTACTAAGGATGGAAAAGAGTTCATCACGCTTGAACTAACAGGAGGTTTAACCTTAGTACAATCACAAAGCACGGGTTCATTTTACGCCACTGTCCGTAAATGCTCCATTTCATCAACATTTGATGAGGCTACAGCCAAACAGATTCTAGGAAGTCAGTTGGCCGGAGAAATTGTGAGGCAGGAAACAGAACCCTACCAATGGACAAATAAAGACTCGGGAGAAGTATTGACCTTGAATTATCATTGGTGCTATCAACCTACTCCAACAGCAGAACTAATTGGGAGTTCCAAGATAATGGAACTTGAAACTGCTTAATTACTACAAAGAGGGGGGACAGGTTACATCATAGCCCCCTTCTCCTATAGTAGATAGTTATAATACAATAAACTCAACACATTTAAACTACAAACTTTATGGATTTAAAGAAATCAACACACCATCAAGAAGAGTACAGCCTAACAATTGTTACTGGTAAAGGTTATTTGAGAACCTTACAAGCCCCATTTCAAGTCAAATGCATCAAAGACCTATTTAACTGTAAAAATGGGTCATATGTATATGTAGATGCTGTAGCTGGCCATCATCACTGCATACTGATATACAGAGTATTGGGTAATTGGCACCCATATGACCTATTCCAAATCAAGATCAAGTTTTGAATACAAATTGTATTGTCCGTTCACCATAATTCTTAGGGAATAAAATGTCCACACTTATTACTAACCTCTAAAACTACTAAATAGGGCAGATATGCTATGATTTAGGCTCTTTTAGACCAATACCTTTGATTTAATGTCCAGCAGAAAGGAAGATATAATCAGAAAGGTGGGCTCTAATGTACGTTACTGTAGAAATAACAGAAAGATTTCTATAGAAAAGCTTGCTTTAGAAGCTGATCTTGATTATTCCCAAATCTGTAGGATTGAACGGGGTGTTATAAACACTTCTGTTTACCAGTTATATCTGCTTTCTAAGGCTTTAAACGTACCTATTACATCTTTCTTTGATGATGTTTGATAGTGACACTTTAGTTTCATCAAAACATAACCTCTTAATCAACATTTATGACAAAAAAACACCTATTAACACTTTCAGTATTACTACTGATGTTATGCACATCCTCTTGTAAAAAGGGTTCTGACTTAGATAATAAAACGGCAAAGATCAGATATGAGGTAACCACAAGCTTACCATTTGCCAATAGTCATCCTGTTTTGGGAACACTAGATAATTACATATCATATACTTCTGACATAAGTATGAATGAACAATCAGTTACAACCTTAACTGGCAAAGGATGGACAAAGGAAATTACTCTGTCTGATGTTCCTAAAAACAGAATGTTTGCTTGTAGTGGTCAATTCTATTTACAGGGTGAAAACGGGACTGCTAATACCAAGATTTACGTGAATGGTGTACTTAAAGCTGGTGTTAACCAGCCGGCAGGTACATCAATACAGGGGCTAACTATTATAATTATTGGAGCACAATGGATTAACCAATAACCCGCTAGGATTATGAAAACTATTACTGTATCCTTAGTAATATTGGCAATATTACTAGCTGCTAGTTTAAAAACCTGCACTTCAGGTGGTGTAATGGGTGAATACACCCCGTTTAGTGAATCCCTTGAAGATATATTACAGAAAGGGGTGTTCTTATTAATTCTATTATTCTTAATCCGTTTAGCTATTGTAAAAACTAGTAGATAATTATAATCCATTAAACAGACTCAATTATGAGAACAAGACACATATTACTAATGCTAACTCTACCTATTTATATTGGGTGTAATCATTCCAATGATATAAGCTCACATTCACCTGATTCTTCTAGTCAAGATACTGTAGCTCCAATTGTAGTTCATTATACTGTATATATAACGGCATCAGAATTAACAGTACCACAAGATGATAATAAATCCGAGCAGGAAGAATTAACTTATGAGGAAGCTATGGAGGCAGCAGAAGCCTATGCTAAAAGCAAAAATCCATTTTATGGGACAACTGTATTATCAGGTTCTCGTGTTAACAAGAAATGATAAAGTAGCTCCATCTATAGTATCTTATCAAGGTTTTTCTTATATAACCCGACCACCTAGATGAGACACGAATGAGACAGCACACCACCTATTTATTAGATCAGAAGGCTATAAATAGTCAAGAAGTAACTATGAATATTATTCATAACTTACACTACACATATTATATTTAACCATATCTTTCACTAGTACAAACCAAAATAACTAGCTTATTATCACCACAGAAATACTATCCTAAGGCTTATTACATATTTTTTTTTCATTATTTGAAATCATTCTCCTATATTTGCAGCTCTTAAAAATAACCTTATTAATATTTAATACTATTATATTAATAAAAGCCCGGCGGGGTAGCTCAGATGGTTAGAGCGCAGGATTCATAACCCTGAGGTCGGCAGTTCGATCCTGCTCCCCGCTACACTGAAAGAAAGCTCATCGAAAGATGGGCTTTTTACATTTAAAGGTTATTTAAACAGTGTTTTAAGGATAACACGTATAACGTTTGCTCATTCAAACATAATAAATCCAATGCATACTAAAAAGCCGAAACGGCACTAAATCAGTGTTTATTTGGCACATCTTTTGGCGCATGCGCCAAAACTTGAATGCCACTACTAAACCGTTTTGCACGAGGTGTGATTGTTCAATATATTCAAAGCGCATTGATCAAATACGATACATATAATATATATGTACGAAACGACACTCAACCCTCCCTTCAATAGGGATATAAAAAAGGGCACCCGGAAATCCAGACACCCTAACTCTGCCCCTCAATAAATTTCTTATTTTTTCAAATATACAGTTTCCTCGGAACTGAAAGACCCGTCCACATCTTTGCCATACAAGACAAGCTCGCTTTTGGTCAGCTTCTTAATTTCATAGCCATTAGCATTGGATTCCAGCATCCCGCCACCGTCAAGGTGCAAACGGCCATTGTTGAGAACCCAACGGCCAGAGATCATATCTTCCGTTTTACCAATAAAGGAACCATCCGCCTTAAATTCAAGGAATGAGCCTTCCGGTGCGTTGTTTGTCTCATTAGTAGTCTCTCCGTTCATTGTTTCCTTGTATTCCGATTTTACAAATTGCCAGCGCCCTACGATATTATCCGGTTCGTTCTTATCTTTCTTGCATCCGGTGAATGTGAATGATACCACGGCTATAAAAGCCAGTAAAAATTGTGTAGTTGTTTTCATTTTGATATTTTAGTCATTAAATTAATTTGCAGGCACATAGCTCATTTTAAGTTTTAAATCGTCAACCGATAGCTTAAACACATCTTTATTCAACACATCAATGGAAACCTGATTTATGTTTGTAGAGTTGCTATCATAGTCTTTTTTTCTGTTTCGCCATTGCAAATAAATATTCGGTTTTGTCGGGTGCCATTCCCAATAGCCATTTTCAGTTGTTTCAGCAACATTTTTTGCATAATTTATTGTGCGGTAGGTATTCGAGGTTGTCAGCTCTTGGGTAATATTATCAATCGTGTATCTTCTTATAATATTTCCTTTATCATCATAGATAGCTCGAGTGGCTCCAATCAGTGAAGTGTAACCAGTCTCATTTACCTCTTTCCATACACGACAAAGAGATTGGGTAAGATTACTTACCGCCCCCTGAACGATTTTATTTGAGGAAATAATATTTATTTTATTTGTTGAAGCATTCGTGACTTTAAAATTGGCCTGATCTTTCGTGAGAACAAGATCATTTAGCATCCCTACATTTTGTAAGGTAATAGTGCTGCCATTTTTCGCTTCATATCTTCCGCTAAAAAAATCACCATTCCCATCAAAAATGGCATACACGCTATCAGCATAAAATTTAATAAAACCTATCGAATTGGTGTTAACAGAATTATTTCCTTTTATCGAAACGCCTTTAAACTCCCATTTACCAACAATGTCACTTTGTAATTTTTTAGCTTCCGGCGATGGAATTTCCTTATCTGGTTCAGGCTTTTTTTCAGGTTCGGGCGATTGTTCATCATTCTTTGAACAGGATGCCAGTATCATAGATACCCCCATCGTCATAGCGTAAATTGCTTTTCTCATTATGAATTGTATTTATTTAAAAGTTCCCTAAATGGCGTATTAATCCCTGTATAGCTACAAATATTCACTACAGAGGATATTTTTTAAATTATTCAGACGTTAAAACTACAAGATAAAAATCAATTATACAAAATAATTTTATCCTCATACTTTAATAAAATAAATATTAAGGATATTTACATGAAAAAGTGAGTTCTTTCGCTTTCCTATCTTTGAGTGATGGAGAATGAAAAACGTGTTTACAACAGAGTAAAAGCATTTTTAGCTTTGAAGCAGGTGAAAAACAAAGCCCTTGCAAAACACATGAATGTGAGTGAACAAACTGTGTCCAAGTGGTGTACGAATTACAGTCAGCCCTCAATTCCAGAACTGTATATAATCGCTGAATTTCTGCACGTTGACGTTTCTGATCTGTTAGAGCCGATGACGAATAAAAGCTGATAAGTAGCAATCCATTTCATATTAAATATTTTTATCAAAATTATTATTCAATACAACATTATCCTATGGGGGAAATCCCCCATTTTTGCAGGAGATGTTATTCTATAATTTTGTAAATACGATGGAAAAGATTATACAACTGGCACTGAATATTATATCATTCATACTGATTTTAATACACGATTTAGTTATTGGGCTATTTCACAGAATAGTGTGGCTTTTTTTTCCAAATAAAACTTTCACCTACAGACAGACATGGCAGGTAAAAAGAAGTGACGATGATTGGTATTCTAAAAGACGCTATTTTGAAATAGCCAGTTCCAAGTTTGATTATATTCTGGATGAAGAAGAAAAGCAGACATTGGAGCTAAGCCCTAAATTATCACTTCTAACAGGTTATCCGCCAGAATTTCTGCGTGAACATTTTACTCCTTATTCTTCCTCGATTATGTTAGAGAGAGATGCAGAAATTTATAACAATGTCTTTATCCCCCAAGTGATAGAAACATTTTCCAGCATACCTCAACAGGAACATTGTGGATATTCTTTAAGGTGTAATTATAGGATAAAACATAAAGACAATTCAATCAGAACACTTTATCAAAGGACTGTCTTTACTGAAACAGCCAATAATGGAAAACTCATTGCTTCTGCATCCCTTGTCGAGGACATCACCGGAATGATACAAGACGGCAACATGAATGGATGGCTGGATAAGTATACACCCGAATCCCATTCTTCACTCCATTTAGGAACACTCAACACAAACTTGACCCATAAACTTTTTAGCAATCGGGAAATCCAAATACTCGAACTCATGGCAGAAGGGCTGCCAATCAAACAAATTTCAGATAAACTCAATATCTCAATTAAAACAGTCGATCGGCATAAGGAAAATATCAGGAATAAGACAGGTGCAAAAAACTCAACAGAACTTATAAAAATAGCTCTGAAAAGCGGCGTGATTAAATAGAGGTTTGTTTATCAATCCAGCGAGAGAAAGACACGAATAATAAAAACACCTTGTAATTGGGTGTATATTTGGGTGACGGAACAAATATAACTACCCACAAATTTCCAGCTTTTCCTGAAAAGGCCAAAAATGTTAACATCGCTGAATACATGGCGAGCAAAAACAATACGACAGAAGAAAAGGTGAAAACTTCGATCCTGGATTCGGTTTGGGACTAACAGTCCGGGATCTCACGGATCCAGTTGTCGGATTCAATGCAGGATTCACGGGTCGCTATGCACTGATAAATTCAACTAATGATACCGAAAAAGACACATACCAATTCAGGGCAAGCATAAATTACAATTTGCCTTCAAAACCTACTAAATTATCAATCGGCGGTTCATTCTTGAATGGTTCCGATCCTTATACAGCTCTTGAAAACCAGCAGTATTTTTTGATTTCATTCAATGTCTTTCTAAAAAAATAGACAACTTTTAAAGATTTTAAAGAGAACGGTGTGAGCCCCTGACTGCCATTAGAGTTATATAAAAACAAATCTTCACCTACAGGTGAAAATGCTAGACTGAAATTGAAAGAACCAGAAAGCTTTGATATCAAATCACCAAATATTTTAGGGAAAAACTATTTACTCTTTATCTAATTTACAAGCAAAATAAAATTGGTGGAATTGAACCAAATAATTTGGTTTATCCACTATTTACACATTGAGTATTTAATATTTCTTGCTTCGATATTGACCTTCAACCTTACTATTAATCACTTTTTCAAAATTTACTATAGCCTCACAATGATCATTAAGGTTCGACAAATTGCAGCTCGACCTACATAAGGAAACAACCTATATAGGTTGTTTCCTTTTTTTATATTCACAAAAAAAGACGCCTCCCCCTTTACTTAATCCTCTTTGAAAAACCGGCAAGGTGAAAGCCCTATATCTTCCAGAATTAATTTGGATAATTCTTCAAAACAGTGCATCTATCGGCTCTCGTTAGCCTGCGTTTGGATAAGGTTGTAATTGCTTTGAAAAAACACAGGTAATTTTGAAAACTAATTATTTAGTTTTATATTCAACTAACTAAATATTAACTTCATGACAATATGTTCATACACCACAGTACTCATCGGTGCCCTAATTATGGGCAGTTTGACTAAACCGGAGGCTTCAGCACAACTTCAAAAGCAACAATTCAGTTTTACGATCCGGGGAACAATCGAAGGTAAATATGTTGTCAAAAATGCAATAATATATGACCGGAATCGTAAAACCATCGGAAAAGTTCCAATTAAGGATGGATCTTTCAAGTTTACAGGCATATATCCTGAAAGTAATGCAGAGATGACACCTGCCTATTACGTACTGTGTTCTAATCAAGATTCGTTGCAGAGTGGCGATGAGGGTATTTCCAAACTGGTGTACCTAGATCCCGAAGTAGAAGTCAAATTTCATTCGGGGACGTTAAAGTACGAGATAAACGGCGGAGCTATGAACCGATTGGCAAACGCCTTTCAGGAACAAAAAACTTACTTCCAAAAAGAGTACGACAGCTTGGTAAAGGTTATTCAACAGCAGGCAACACAAAGTGTGGAGGGCCTGAGCTCTGCTAAGATAGACGAACTACTAACCTACTATAAATTTCGCAATCTCAGCCGGACAGATAGTGCTTACTTAAGTATGATAAAAGCTAATCCAGGTTCTCCGGTTTCCCTTGATCATTTCCGGGGGCTTGTAACTATCTCAAGCGTATCAATAAAAGATGCAAGGCGTATTTTTGACGGACTGGATTCCAACATTAGGGCTAGCAACGCGGGAAAAAAAACGGATGAAAAAATCAAAAAAGAAGAGAAAATTAGTTCCGTAAAATATAAATATCCACCTAAGCTACCATTAAATGCAAACATGTATAATTTTACCGTGCCGGATACAAAGGAGAGTTTGGTGCAAAGCAAGGATGTGATTATACGGCATAAGTATACACTCATTGAGTTTTGGTCGACCTATTGTGTCCCATGTATTTCAGAGATGCCCAACTTAATCGAGGTAAAAAAAATGTATAAAGAAAAAGGATTTGAAGTGATGACGGTATCACTTGATCGTCACGATGATCTCGGACGTTGGAGAGGTATGGTCGCTGCACTTAAGATGGAATCGTTTGTTAATACAAATGATGAGGGAAAACGCCTGGGCACAAGTTTAAATATCAAAGAAATTCCAGTGAATTATTTAGTGGATTCGAATGGTAAGATCTTAGCCCATAACCTCAGAGGCATTGCCCTAGAGAAGAAACTAGCGGAGCTGCTTAACTGAGATTATTGACATAAAAAAGAGGTAACTGTCAAACTTTCTTCTTTCTATATTGTCTTTCAACCCGATTATTAACTAAATTCTCAAAATATGCTTCACGGTGTTCATAAAAGTTCAACAATTTATTCTATTAGTTCGACAACCGTCTGATTTCTTATCATAACTGCTTCCTTGAGGGGAACAATAAAAACTACATCTGTTGCTTGGTATGGTAATCAGCAAAAATCTACTTTACACCTATTGTGCGCAGCAGAGTAATGTGATCAGGATCACTAAAGTTAATTTCTCCATATGCCACTTTGAGAATGAAGTGCACAGAAGATCTTTACAATTCTTAATCTACATTAACCTTTTGCCTTAACCTAATCCATTTTTTGGATCCGATTAGGCGCCTAACTTTATCCTATTGAAACCGGAGTAAAAAATAGATTCATAAATCAAGACACCGGTAGTTTAATATAAACTAAAATTTAAATATTATGGCAGTATTAACAAGGATCAACTCTGATGAAGTAGCAATTCTCTTGATCGACCACCAAAGTGGTTTATTCCAAACCGTTAAAGACATCGATGTTACCGCTCTGCGGAATAATGTAGCTGCGCTCGCTAAAGTCGCTGCGATAGAAAATATTCCAGTATTTACGACCGCTTCTGAGCCTAATGGACCTAATGGCCCATTAATGCCTGAAATTCACGAATTGGCTCCTCATGCAGTGTATATACCGCGTAATGGCGAAATAAATGCATGGGACACTCCTGCTTTTGCTGATGCTGTTAGAAAATCAGGCAAGAAGAAACTGATCATTGCAGGCGTATTGACCAGCGTTTGCGTGGCGTTCCCTTCTATCTCTGCAAAGTCTGAAGGTTTTGATGTATTCGCTGTTATAGATGCTTCTGGTGATATGAGTCCGTTATCTACACAAATCACAACTGCTCGTTTGGCATTGGCTGATGTAGTGCCAATTACTACTGCAGCTGTGTTGAGTGAAATTCAAAAAACATGGCACCGTGCAGATGCACTGGAATATGCATCTGCCTATTCAAAAGTAATGCCTCCTTATCAGTCGCTAATTGAAAGCTATCAAAAGGCAGTAACCGTAGGTAAAGGGGAATAAACGGGAAATCTTGCACCTTCATTAATCCATGGCACTGAATCTTTCAGAGATCAGTACCATGGCCTTTTGTTTTACCTATCCGAAAAACTTATCTTCGTTATGTTTACTGATCCTCCAGTTATGAATCATGACCTCCTGATAGAAAGTATTTCAAAGCACATTCACCTTGAAGACGAAGAACAGCAACATTTTTTATCTTATCTCCAGGTGAAGAAAGTGAAAAAAAAGCAATACTTATTACTTGAAGGCGAAGTGAGCCGTTTTGCTATGTTTGTGACTTCCGGATGTTTGAGAAGCTATCATCTGGATGAAAATGGCTTTCAGTACATTCAACAGTTTGCACCCGAAGGCTGGTGGATTGGCGACATGTATAGCCTGATTACACAGGAGCCGGGGATTTTATACATTGATGCTCTTTTTGACAGTGAGTTATTACTGATCTCCAAGATTAATCTCGAAAAACTATATAAGGAAATTCCTAAATTCAATTATTATTTCCGAATTCTAGCCGAAAAATCTTTAGTATCCTACCAGACCCGTGCCATGGAAAACCTGCGACTAACCGCAAAAGAACGCCATGAAAAATTCTGCCTTCGCTATCCTTCATTAATGGACAACCTTTCTCAAAAACAAGTGGCATCCTATATTGGCGTTACTCCCGAATTCCTGAGTAAAATGCTCCATGCAGAACAGGCGGCTAAGTCCCGATTTTTCTTAACCTAGATTAAGATCTTTAGTTAATCTGCGTTATTTTTTTTCATCTGATTACCCGATAAATTTGTTGTAGATAAAAGACCAATGGTCCCTCTAGCTGAAGCGGTACACATTTCTGATTTCAACAACATATCAAATTTTTCACCATAAAAAAAAGTATCATGAGTAGCTTACCAATCAGAGATCAAAAAAATGATCATCTTTTAACACCAGACAATGCGGCGTTAATCATCATTGACTACCAACCGGTTCAGGTGAATTCAATTGCTTCAATGGATAGACAGTTATTGGTTAACAATATTGTCGGCGTAGCAAAAATGGCAAAGCTTTACAACTTGCCGATCATTCTTTCTACCGTTAATGTGAAGACGGGTTTAAACTTTGAAACTATTCCTCAGTTGCGTAAAGAAATGACAGGATTACCTTCTTACGACCGTACCACCATCAATGCATGGGAAGATTTGGAGTTTTTGGACGCAGTAAAAGCGACAGGAAGGAAGAAATTAATCATGACTGCTTTATGGACTGAAGCTTGTCTTTCTTTTCCAACATTGGATGCTTTGAAAGAAGGTTATGAGGTTTATCCTGTAGTTGATGCCGTGGGCGGAACTTCATTGGCTGCTCATGATTCCGCATTGAGAAGAATGGAGCAGGCAGGTGCACAACTTGTAAGTGTGGCGCAATTGTTTTGCGAACTGCAGAGAGACTGGGCAAGGTCAGAAACTGTTCCTGGATTTATGAAATTGTTTATCGAGACCGGTGGTACAGCAGGTATCCAGTTCTCTTATGATAAATCAGAATAACATCATTGTTTAATTCTAATTACATTCCGGTGGGTGTGTGGACTTAACCCCGCCGGAATTTGTTAAAAATATCCCCTATGAAGAAGAAAATACCGTCGAAGAAACTGAACATGCCTATGCAGATGTTGCCGCTGGGAAATTCGGAGACCTGGAAGCTGAGTAGATTAAAAAAATAGAGCTACACCTGGTCTACATCCTTCACACTAACTCTCATAATGGCAATAAATCAATAGAAACCATTTTAGCCCTCTTAACCATTACATTCGTAATTAAATTTCTATATTGCGCGTCAACAAACTCCTTTTAAAATTAATGAACCAGTTCGCACCAATCATTCTTTTTGTTTATAATCGTCTTGACCATACAACAAAAACAATAAATGCATTAAAGGAAAATGTTCTCGCAGATCAAAGTGATTTGTATATCTATGCTGATGCGGCCAAGAATGTTGATTCGGTGCATCTTGTAAACAACGTAAGAAATTACTTACCAACCATCACAGGTTTTAAAAGTGTCACCATAAGATTACGTGATAAAAACCTTGGCGTTGATGAAAACACACTCCTTGGCGTTTCTGAAATCATTAATGAAAGGGGTAAAGTAATCGTGCTGGAAGACGATCTCGTTACTTCAAAGTGGTTTTTAAAATTCATGAATGATGGGTTAGACTACTACGAGAATAGTGAAGATGTTATTGCAATTAATGGATATACTTACCCTGTAAAACAGAAGCTTAAAGAAGCTTTCTTTTTGAAGGGGGCTGATTGCTGGGGTTGGGCAACATGGAAAAGAGGGTGGAACATCCTTGAGTATGATAGCAAAAAGCTATTAACCCAGATCACAGAAAAAAATCTTCAAACAGAGTTTAATTTTGATAATTCTTATCCTTACACAGAAGCCTTAGCACAGCAAGCAGCAGGTAATACGTCGCATTGGGATATTAGATGGTACGCGTCGGCCTTCATTAATGGAAAGCTTAGTCTTTATCCGGGCCAATCTCTTGTTAACAATATTGGCCATGATGCCAGTGGTACACATTGTGGTGTTTCTACGACTTATGATGTTTCTATTGCCCAATCTCCTATAAATGTGAAAACGGAAATTGAGCATGACAATGAAGCGTATCATGCTTTTGTTGATTTTCTAAAACCGGATGAAACAATCCATAAAAAGAAAGGTTGGTTATCTCGTACTTTTAAAAAATTAAAATCTAGCTTAAGTAAATAATTGTGCTGCTATAGCTATCATTCGAGCAAATCTACCATATAGCTCCTGTACAAAACGTTTTTGTTCCTCTTTCTTTATATTTGTAACAGCAATAAAAGAACCTGAACTTAAAGCGGGTAATACCATAAATATGCCATCATTCAAAATACAGCATGAAGAATTTGAACCTCCTGAAGAGCTCACGGATACCATAAAGTGTTTTTGGTATGAAAGGAGGGAATCTGGACAACTGCCATCGAGTTTTGAAGTACTACCCGATGGCTACGCTGAAATTATTTTTCATTTCGGAAATGCCTGTAGCATTTATTACGATGGAGACTTGCAGCAATTGCCATCACCGTTTATGATGGGACTGCTCAATCAGCCTGTTCTATTTTACACAAAAAATTGTTTAGAAATCATCGGTATAAGATGCTTTCCCTGGACAGTGTTTGATTTACTCGGACTGCCGTCAGGCAAAGATAAGTTACGCATATTTGAGCATCCTATTGCCCAACTTCAATCCACACTGGGTAAATGCGTTAATGCTGGTAAGATAGATAAAGCCATAACCCAGGTGACACAGTATTTTTTGAACACCCGCGCGCAGGTTGCCGTTGATACTATGCTATTCAAAGCGGGGGTTGCGATGAGTAAAGCAAAAGGCACTATGCCGGTAAGCGAAGTAGCGGCAGCGGCCCATGCAACGATTCGTACACTGGAAAGGAATTTCAAGCATTCTTCTGGCCATACGGTTAAAGACGTCTCTGCTTTAATGCGCTTTGAGCAAGTGCGAAACCAATTATGGCATTATCCAGGTTCCAACATTGCCGGCCTAGCCCATGAGCTTGGCTATACCGATCAATCCCACCTAAGCAGGGAATTCAAGCGTTATAGCGGCACCACGCCAGCTGCATTTGCAAGAAAAGCGAGGAAAGGAAAACCGGCTATGAGCGATGATTTTGTCGCATTTATACAAGCCTGACGCAGGAATATTCCAGAATTTTGTGTTTCAATCATTCTATATGAAAACTACAATTGAACGCAAAAAAACTACACGAAATATTTCTGTCTACGATGTAATCATTGCCGGCGCAGGACCTGTAGGTCTATTCCTCGCTTGCGAACTGGCCTTGGCCAAATGTTCAGTACTGATACTGGAAAAGGTGGAGGACCCGCACTCGCCCTTGAAGCAACTCCCTTTCGGGATGCGAGGACTCTCGGCACCCACTATTGAAGCGCTTTACCGCCGTGGGTTATTGAAAGAACTTGAGGTGCCAAAACGCATTAAAGACCCACACTCAATTGCCGTAAAAGGTTCCCATCGTCAGGCAGGACACTTCGCCGGCATTCCATTTCATGATGGCAATATTGATACCACACAGTGGAAGTACCGCCTGCCAAGCTCAACCGACACCCATTTATTATCTGAAATGGAAGAGCTTGAAGCTGTGCTGACCCGCCGCGCAGAAGCCCTGGGTGTAGTAATAAAGCGCGGGTTTGCCATCACTGATTTTCATCAAACCATGGATGAGGTTTCTATCCGGTCCGGTGACCAATCTTTTAAAAGCAAATGGCTAGTAGGTTGCGATGGAAGTCGTAGCATTGTTCGCAAGACGGGCAGTTTTGAATTCGCCGGTACAGAGCCAGAATTTACGGGCTACTCTACCCAGGTTGACATTGCCGACCCCGAGAAGCTCCGTCCGGGCCGAAACATAACTCCAACAGGTATGTACCTCCAATCACAACCAGGTTACCTGATGATACAAGAGTTTGATGGTGGTGCTTATCATAATTCGGGAAAGGCGGTCACGCTTGAACACCTGCAAAAGGTACTCCGCAGGATCTCGAACACCGATGTTACGATCAGCGCCCTCCATATCGCCACCACCTGGACCGACCGGGCAAGACAGGCAACCACCTACCGCAACGGACGGGTATTTTTAGCCGGTGATGCCGCACACATCCATGCACCATTAGGAGGCCAGGGGCTTAACCTCGGGCTAGGCGATGCAATGAACCTGGGCTGGAAGCTAGCTGCAGCGATTAAAAATAAAGCGCCGGAAGGTTTATTGGACAGTTATTATACAGAACGTCATCCAATTGGGGTACAGGTGCTGGATTGGTCACGTGCCCAGGTTTCCATCATGAAGCCAGACTTACAAGCACGGGCAATGCAAGCTATTATCCGCGATCTTATGAATACACGTGATGGTGCCACCTATTTTGCAGGACGGGTCTGGGGCATTTTTACACAGTATAATCTTGGTGGCAACCACCCGTTGGTAGGCCAAAGTGTTCCCAACTTTGAGTTCGAAGACGGTACAAAGATTGGCGGGTTAATGCAGGATGGTCAGGGGATACTGCTTGATTTTGATAACAATGCTTCACTTAAAACTTTGGCGACTGAATATGGCGACCGGATTAAGTATATTTCAGGCAGTGTAAAAAACCGGTTGGCGATAAGTGTGGCGCTGATACGCCCTGATGGAATTATTGCATGGGCTTCCGACAATACCGCAGATTATGATGAACTTCAAAAGGCTGCCTCCCGATGGTTTGTTTATCATTAAATGCGCCTGGATTTCCCAGATATCAACTCCAACCTTAAAATTGTAATTAATACATCTATATTAGTCCTTAATAATTGCCCTGTAAAGCTTACACTTTTATTTTCAGTATGATTTTTAAGTATTAAAGAATGACAGATTTTTACGGATATATAAATACTGTTCAATTGGAAGTTCCGGATGGGATTCCTACAGGTTACCCATTGGATATTCCATGCATCCGAAATTTTAAAAAATTAAACTTTCATCCTAAAGTAACCTATTTGATTGGGGAAAATGGAATGGGGAAATCTACATTATTAGAAGCGATCGCTGTTGCTTTAGGTTTTAATGCAGAAGGGGGTAGCAAAAATTTCAAATTTGATACCCAGCCTACACATTCAAGTTTACACAATTATTTAAGAATTAGTAAAGGTGTACACAGAATGAAAGATGGCTACTTTTTAAGAGGTGAAAGCTTTTATAATGTAGCGTCAGAAATAGATGAGCTGGACAAAGAAGGGCTCGGTGCACCGATCATCAACTCTTATGGAGGAAAATCGTTACACCAACAGTCTCATGGTGAGTCATTTTGGTCGCTGTTTATGCATCGTTTCGGAGGCTCTGGTCTTTATATACTGGATGAGCCTGAGTCTGCACTGTCGGTAACACGCCAAATGGCAATGCTTGCGCAAATGGATAAATTGGTCAATAAAAGATCTCAGTTTATTGTTGCTACGCATTCACCGATTATACTGGCCTATCCGGATGCGGCCATTTATCAGATGACACCAGAAGGAATAAATAAAGTGAAATATAAAGAAACCGATACTTATCAATTATATAAAGGATTTCTGGATAATCCTGAACAAATGACATCGATATTATTAGACGACTGATCCCCTTTTATCATTCCTAACAAATAGTACATGGCCCCTATTTGTTAGGAATGATGAGTTCCATTATTTAAATATCCCTTTTGGTATCACACCTGTCCAGGACTCAGGCAGTTTGCTGAGCCCGAAAATCTTGGCCAGTACCAAAGCTGTATTTTTATTACTATTGAATTCAGTGATCAGTCCACGCTTTTTGATTTGTGGGCCAGTAATCGCCCAAGGCACCTGCATCTCATTCATGGTTACGCCTCCATGTCCTTTATTTATGCCCCCGTGATCGGTAATAAACATAATATGTGTGTCGTTATAAATTCCTGCGGCCTTTAGTTTATCCAGTAATACCCCTATCGCCACATCCGCTTCCTCAATAGCCTTAACATATTGCGGTGACATCCAGCCAAAGCCGTGACCGGCATGATCGGTATGCACGCTATACAAAAATACCAGCGACGGGCTTTTCTTATTCTTCACCATAAAATCATAAGCTTTAAGATAATTCTCTTTATACTCATCTTTCTCTTCAAAAGATACCTCATCAAGATAAGTTTTGTTAATAGGATTGATCAACTCTTTCCAGTTATAATAGTAAGCGATTTTAGCAGCTGGTTTCTGTTCTTTTAGAACTTTAAAAATCGAAGGATAATAACCATCCTTATCCGTTAGCAAAGGTGTTAACGTATGTTTCGCGATTGTCCAGTCGTTGCTGGTTATACCATGTTCTTCTGGTCCCGATCCTGTCATATGACTGGTCCAGTTGGGCAGGGTAACGGATGGCATTACCGGCCTTGTGGTTAAGGACAATACACCGTCAGCAATCATTTTGTCCAGATTGGGATGCTTTACTTTCTCAAACCCCTCCGCACTAAAACCATCCAATCCAATGATTAATACACGTGCTGGTGTCTTTTGAGCGACAGCAGAGAATGAAGCCAATACTAAAACCAGCATTTTAAAAAAAAACGTTCTCATAGAATATAATTAATATTTAACCGTAAAATTAGTTTATTACAACTTGTTTAGCAAAACTAAATTAAGTTTACTATTAATACACCTGCTCTTTGTCAAATTTGAGTTACATAGGCCGAAGTAATAGCATCGTATTGGAGAAACATTAAGGATTGTAGAACGACCACCTGTCAATGTAAACCTGCAATTGGTCAAATCATTTTGAGCAGCAGGATAAGATTCCCCTTTTTTGTGGAAAATAAAAACAAATGAAAACACAATTAAAATTGAAAAGGCTGATAGCGTTGCTTCTTATAGGTATGACGTTCATTGCCAATGAAGTGAAATCACAAAGCAAAAACCCGGTACACATTGGGTTTAAAGGAGGAGCAAATTTCTCCAACCTTTCATTATCGAATAGCAACCTTGATTCCAAATATTCCCTTGGATATCATGGCGGGATGTTCACACGAATAGACATTTCAAAGTTGTACCTGCAAGGTGAGCTATTGTATGCTCAAAAAAAGTCGAAGGTTGAAAACAGTTTGATCGGTGCTAAACAAGCCAAATGGAGTAGTATTGAAGTTCCAGTATTGGTTGGGTACAAAATACTACAGTCAGATAATGTAAACTTTAGGGTTTTCGGTGGTGGCGTTTATTCTTACGTACTGAATGACAAGACCTCAGTTTTGAAGCAGGTATCCCAATCTTTTCAGAAATTTGACAAATCTAATGTTGGTTATCAGGTAGGAGCTGGTGTAGATATTGGCAAATTAACACTCGATTTAAGATATGAAGGCGCATTGACCAACATCAGTAAAGAATTTAAGTCAAGACCCAATTCTTTCCAGGCCAGCATTGGCTTTATGATCTTCTAAAATTCTTTCTACTTTTACTTTCTATTTCAAACTGTCCGAATGGAACCGTTCATAAAGAACCCTTCCATTCGGACAGTCTATCTTATATATGAAAAAGACCCTACTCAATAAACACTGGCTTTTCATCTGCTTTTATTGGTTACTCCTGGGTATATCGATTTGGGCACAAATGATAAAGGATTTTCCACTTATACTTGCAATCTTCCAATCTATTGCGTTTGTAACAGCAGCCATTATCGTTGCCCATACAGTTAGTGACGTCTTGCTGCCAAATGCCCTTGTTAATGGAAAAATGAAGTTATTTGTTGGGCAAAGCCTTTTAATGACACTTCTTTTAGCTCTTGTATTAACAGTCATCCCATTGTGGTTTTATAAACATTACATAATGGGAACGGCTCTCGATACACCCGAAAGAATGGAAGCCTATGGGGAATCACTGCTGAGGTTTTACAGCAACCTTCCTTCTGCAATTCTGATCAATGCAACAGCATGCGGTTTACGTTTTTACCAGGAACATAGCCTCATGGAGAAAAATCATGAGCAATTGCTAAAAGAACATCTGGAAGCACAACTCAGGATTTTACAAGATCAGATCAATCCGCACCTGATGTTCAATGTGCTTAATCACATTCATATCCTCATGCACAAAGATATTGACCGTGCCTCTGTGTTATTAATCCGTTTTTCAGATATTCTCCGGTATCAGCTTTATGAATGTAACCGTGAATTTGTAACATTGGAAAAGGAACTGAAATACCTGAAAGATCTGGTGGCGATAGAACAAATCAGATGGGCAGATGAACTTGAAGTCAAATGTAACTGGAACATCCAAAATGGCAAAAGTGAAATAGCCCCGTTAATAATTGTACCCTTCATCGAAAATGCATTTAAGCATGTGTCCCGTCTGCCTACAGAAAAGGGCTATGTACATTTAACATTAAAACAATCAGCCGACATACTGGAACTGAACATTGAAAATTCAAACTCGGTACAGCAGCCACGCAAACAGGACAGTGGAGGAATAGGCTTGGCCAACGTTCAAAAAAGGCTTGAAATCCTATACCCAGGCAAACACGAACTAAATATTGAAAAAACGGCATCAACCTATAAGGTACATTTGCGCTTACAGTTAAATCCATCAAACTCATGACCACCACACCCAACTCGAACTTTTTACAGACTGAACCTGCAATGCAATGCCTGGTTATTGATGATGAGCCCCTGGCAAGGGAAGGAATTATTGATTTTATTGAGAAATTAGACTTCCTAAACGTCGCAGGCTCTTGTTCCTCGGCGATGGAAGCTTCTGAATATATAAGAAAAGGGAATATCGATCTTCTTTTTCTGGACATCAACATGCCGTATTTATCCGGACTCGATTTTTTAGAGTCACTGGAACATCCTCCACTTACCATCTTAACTACTGCCTATTCCGAACATGCACTAGAAGGCTTCCGGCTGCAGATCGTAGATTATTTATTGAAACCAATTCCTTTTAAGCGTTTTTACCAGGCCGCTTTGAAAGCCCGGCAAATGCACATGATGAGCCTAAGCCCACGACATCCACAACCTATAGATACCTTTTTATATGTGAGACAGGGTGATAGCTTCCAAAAGATATCCTGGGTTGATATCTTATATATTGAAGGTATGCAGAATTATGCAAAGCTGCATTTTAAAGATCAGGAACTGGTGATCCATCAAACGATGATATCCCTGGAAGAAACACTTCCCAGGGATAACTTCTTTAGAATTCATAAATCTTACCTGATCAACATTGCGCATATTGATCAGGTTTCTGGAGGGAGGCTTTTCATCAATGGACAGGAACTTCCAATTTCCAGGACCCGAAGGGAAGACTTATTAAAAGAGGTGGTTTACAATAAACTTTTGAGTCGTTAGTGCTTAGAAAAATTCCATGATAATCCAGCGGAGCCATAAAATGTGGTTGTAAAACGAGGATCTGCTTGGTCCTTTATCTTAAAGAAGTCTTTCAATCTTCTGCTGGTCAAACTAAATGAGCGCACAAGCGATGTACCTGCTGTCAACTCAATTGACAATGACTTACTCAATTTAATTTCTGGACGCAAACCAGCAATAACCTGTTGATAACCTAAAAGCATTGAAGTGTTATTTCTGTTCACTTCGGCAGTCATACCACTCAGCTCTACTACAGTTTTAAGTTCCACCGCGTTGCTCAGTTTAGCACCAAATTCAATCCCATTCGGGAAATTGATTTGTAGCTTGTATCGCCCCTGTGTAGACCAATTGAAGTATAGGCCTGGCAAAACCATAGGAACACCAAAGGTATTCGTTAATACAGGCCCCACCCCTAACGCCAATCTTGGATTGAAATGTTTGATAAACAAAACACCACCCTGGGCAAGTAGGTCTTTGGAGCTAATTTCTTCCATATCGGTATAAACCCCTATTGAAGCCATCGCCATGATTGACCAGGTTTTACTAATGTGCCTGGAATGGATCAAGCCAATTTGCGCATTGAGCATTTCTGCAGGGAATAACTGTTCCTCATAGTTCCGGTTAGTCATCTTAGCATAAGATCCTTCTACTCCAACTGCCCATATTTTTGGTCTGCCAAGTTCATCTAATGTGGTAGAAATGGGAATACCAAAAGCAGCCTGAATTCGCTTAAAATCACTGGTAGATCCTGTTTTTAGGCTATCTACCGGTCTTACATAGTTGGAAAAAGGAACATATTCAGCTTTAATTTTCCCAGAGAACCCGGTTTGCGCAAATAAAGAGGATCCAAAGGCTAACGTGGCCAGTGTAAAAAAATAACGTAGTGTTTTCATGTTTTGTATCTGATCTTATTGTATATCAGACACGAAGAACGGAAGCCCACTTTGAAAGGAAAAAGATTATTGACGAGTGGTTATCTACGTATGACCAAATGCAAGATGGAACATTCGGCCCTGCTGCTAAAATAATTTTATAAAATCTATAACCAATTCTAAAAAACATATTAATATCTTGTCCTCAAAACCAACCATGCAAACCAAAACATCTTTCAAGCTAGCTTTAAAAAGCATAATGGCACTAACCATGCTGACTTCTATAAGTTGTTCAACCCTTAAGTCCAATAACAATCCTGAATGGGTAGATTTATTCAATGGGAAAGATATCAAAGACTGGAACGTTAAAATAAACCACCACGAAATTGGGGATAATTATGCCAACACATTTAGGGTTGAGGATGGGATGATTAAGGTTCGATATGATCAATACGGCGCATACAATAACCAATACGGTCACCTGTATTATAAAAAACCATTTTCTCACTATAAATTGTTGGTAGAATATAGAATTACAGGCGAGTGGAAAACCGATGCCCCATCTTATACCATTAGTAACAGTGGTATTATGTTCCATTCACAAGATCCCAAAACCATGCTTAAAGATCAGGATTGGCCAATATCAATTGAATTTCAATTATTGGCAGGTTTAGATGATGGGAAACCACGGCCTACCGGAAACATGTGTTCACCAGGTACGGATGTTATATATCAAGGAAAAATAGATAGCAGGCATTGTATAGATTCTAAATCTAAAACATTTAAAAAGGAGGAATGGGTACGGGCGGAGTTAATTGTATTGGGCGACTCACTAATCACCCACCTGATTAATGGCGATACCGTATTACAATATTCAAAACCACAGATTGGAGGTGGTGTAGTAAACAATTTCGACCCGGCTATTAAACTTGACGGCAAGCTATTGAAGGAAGGTTTTATTGCCTTACAAAGCGAGGGCCAACCAGTTGATTTTAGGAAAGTCCGGATTCTCAATTTAGAGAAACATAATAAAAATTAATAAATTCAATATAATTATTTAGATATTAACCTCTTAAACACATAAACGAAACATACAAATGATTAAATTTTCTTTAAGTCTCATCTGTTCCCTAATCTTTTTTGGAGGAATGAATTTCTTTTTGAGTGAACCTGTAGCCAAACTAGCTGGCCCCGATGAACTCGAAATCACTCGCTTTACAGGTCCTGAAATCACACCAAGTCCGGCCTGCCTATCGGTCGCTCCCACCGGAGAAGTATTTGTTGGTATAGATATGATTGGGTCCTTAGGTAAGGATCCTAACAAAGGTCGTATCCTTAAATTGGTAGATAAAAATAATGATGGCACGGTAGACGAGCACATAGAGTTTGCTATGGTCGACAACCCAAGGGGTATAATTGCCCAGGGAGATCAAGTTTTTGTATTACATACCACCTTTTCTTCAGAAACACGTGCAGCCACAGGGATGGATCTTGTCGTTTTTGAAGATAAAGATGGCGATGGAAAAGCTGATGGCCCTCCAAAACTACTCATTCAACACATCAGCAATGCAAAATACATCCGGGAAAGAGGAACGGATCATGCAACCAACGGTATCAGAATGGGGATTGACGGATGGATTTATATCGCAGTAGGTGATTTTGGTTTTCATGATGCAATTGATCGCAGTGGTAAAAAACTAACCATGCTTGGTGGTGGTATTGTACGTGTACGTCCGGATGGCACTGAAATGGAAATCTACACCCATGGCACACGTAATGTATACGATCTGGCGATTGACCCCTACATGAATGTTTTCACAAGAGAAAACACCAATGATGGTGGAGGCTGGAACGTGAGGTTTTCACACCATATCCAATCTGGAGAGTACGGATACCCGGTATTATTTCAGCATTTTACGGATGAGATATTACCGGCCCTTGCTGATCTGGGCGGAGGTTCAGGAACAGGGGCATTGTTTATGGACGAACCGAATTGGCCTGAAAAATACAATAAAGTACCTATGATGGCCGACTGGGGTTCAAGTATGTTATATATACACAGGGTTACTCCTGATGGACCTACCTTTACACAAAAGGATGAAGAATTTATAAAACTACCTCAAATCACGGATCTGGATGTAGACGGCTCGGGACGTATGTACCTCGCAGCCTGGGATGGTGCCGGCTATTCTGGTAGTCCAAGTAAAGGATATGTTGTACGTGCAGTACCTAAAAACTGGACTTACAAAGCATTCCCGGATGTAAAAAAGGCATCTGTCAAAGCACTGGCTGAATTACTTAAATCTCCAAGTGCCGTTGCACGTATCACTGCATCTCAAGAATTGATCAGCCGTTCAAATAAACAAGCTACTTCAGCAGCCCTAAAAGTTGCATCAGATAAAATGTTGTCTTTGGAATCCCGCATTGCAGGTATGTACACTTATGCACAGCTGGCCGGAGAGCAAGGTATCGCAACTTTAGTGAAATTTACCCAGGAAGATGTAATGAGAGAATTTGCATTGCGTGCACTTGCAGATCGTAAAGGTTACTTACAAAACGTTCCAACCGAGCCTTTTCTACTTGCCCTTAAAGATCCATCTAAACGTGTTCAAGCCATTGCAACTATAGGGTTAGGTCGTTTGGCCCATATAGAAACTGCTTCTGCCTTATTACAGACTAAAGTCCCTGCTTCATTTATAGAACCTGCAAAAGATGTTGAAGGCCCACATGCTACACCTAATTCAGCTATTGTTATCCCACACCTGGCCGTTCAGGCACTAGTAACACTCAATGCTGTAGATCCATGTGTAGCAGCAATTGGCACTGAAAACTCAAATCTGGCTTTATGGGCATTACGCTATATGCACAATCAGAAAGCTGTAGATGGATTAATAAATGCCTATCAGAAAACTACCGATGAAAAACTAAAAAAACAGATACTGGTTACGCTATCCCGTCTTTACAAGAAAGAAGATACTTATGATGCATCATGGTGGTGGGGCACCAGACCTGATTCACATGGTCCATTTTATAAAGCTGTACTTTGGGAAGCATCACCAGCTATAGAAAAATTTATAATAGAAGAATCTAAAAAAACTGATGCCAATGGAAAACAATTCTTTATCGATCTGAATGCCCGTCTCCGTATGGAAATCCCGGCCTTTACAGTAGAAGAGAAAGTTGCAGCGGTGGAAGAACCAAAAGTAGATTTGGAAAAAATAAAAAATAAACCAGGCCAGGTTGGAGAATCATCGATTGAAGATGTGCTTTTGGCGATAGCTAAATTACCAGGGAACCCCGTAAAAGGTAAGGCTTTATTCACCAGTCAGGGTTGTTTTGCTTGCCACAGCATCAACAAAGGCGAAAAAATGAAAGGCCCATTCATGGGGCAGATCGGTTCAATTATGAACCGTGAGCAAATTGCAGAATCGATCCTTAAACCTAATGCATCGATTTCGCAGGGATTTGCAACGGTAATGATATCTGCAAAAGGTGATAAAACTTATATGGGTTTCATCACTGAAGAAACAGCAGCTAAAGTTGTCATGCGTAATATTGTTGGCGAAGTATTTAACATTAAAGCTTCCGATATCATATCCCGTCAGGAAATGGATTCTTCCATGATGCCTGCCGGATTGGCCAATTCATTATCTTACGACGAACTGGCATCATTGGTTACGTTCCTATCACAACAAAAGAAATAACATAGTACTGCAGAAAGACTAAAGGTCTTTCTGCAGTACTTTATCTTTTTAAGCTTATAAAATGCTATTTCGAAATATAAGTTTCAGCTAACTTTAATGCCTGATAAGCGTTCACAATTCCACCACTCACACATAACTCTCTAAAGAGTACCCTTTCACTTTCTCCTCTTGCATTCTGCCTACGTACCTTCTGTTCAACTTTAGTTACAGATTTCATGATAATTTCTCTTATATCCTTTGCTTTAAGGTCAGGATAATAACTTAAAATCAGTGCAGCTAAACCTGAAACTACTGGCGCTGCCATACTCGTTCCATCAAACTCCTCATATTTAGAACCCGGAACAGTTGAATTAATCATAAATCCAGGAGCAAATACATCTACTGTATATTTCCCGTAATTAGAGAAAGAAGCTTTCAAACTAACATCATTTTTATAAGCACTAGCTCCAACTTCAAGCCAGTTATCGGCATGTGGCAAATTAAATTTAATCGTATCTATAACAATTTTTAAAGGAGTAACCGGTATGTTTCTGCCCATACCGTTCCCTTGCATCTGTGCTTGATTGATCAATGGCATCAACGATTTGAGCTCGGGCTTTTTATGTGCCTTTTTATAAGCAACTGCTTCCGGGCTATCATAGTATTTATTGGGGTAGTTTTCTTCTGCATCATTGTCCTGGTTATCGTTACCTGCAGCATGAACCAATAACACACCTTTCTGGGCAGCATATTTTACGGCTTCGTCTACTACTTCCTTATCCCACTTAAAGCCTTTTCCGAAACTCATATTAATTACCCGGGCACCATTGTCTACAGCATATCTAATTCCGTTTGCTACATCTTTATCACGTTCATCACCATCAGGAACTACCCTTATCCCCATTATGCGGACATTATCGGCAACACCATTTATTCCGATATTATTCTTCCTATTTGCACCGATTATACCAGACACATGCGATCCATGTTCCGCATCTGGCCCAGCCACATCATTATTTCCATAAATATGCTCTCTTGAATTGCTGTAGTCATCGCCAACAAGCTCCGCCCGCTGATCATATTTAGGGTTTAAGTTATAACGCAACATCACATCATACTGCTTATAAGCATCCTTCATTTCCTTGTGAAACTTCTCCATAGATCCACTCTCCTTAGCCCCTCTTCTTATGATCTTCTTACACTGCTCCTCTTCTTCACTATCGGCTTTATAATTCTCCATATCTTCTAATGAAGGAATAGGTTTGCGAACTTCTGTCGCAACTGAATCCAGCATCCTGTTTATGATAGAAATAACGGCAAATGACTGATGCGCATCGTCATACTTCCTTCCAAACTCCGCATTTGCCTTGTTATAAATTGCGAACTCTTCTTTTTCCGTACTATCCAATACCGTAGATTTAATCGTTGACCGGTATTTAGGCTGATACTTCCGAAGGATCCTTACCAATTCCAGGTTGTCATATTGAAGATTACCATTTTTTGAGCCAATAAAATTCCATCCGTGTATATCATCCACGTATCCATTTCCATCGTCGTCAATACCATTGTTGGGAATTTCCCTTTTATTAGTCCAAAGTACGTCCTTTAAATCTTCATGAGTGGTCTCAACACCACCATCAATTACTGCAACGATGATACTTTCTTTAGGTTTTCTATCTTTCAGCAATTCCTTATAGGCCTTTTCAGTACTTATACCAAAATAACCGTCTTGTATAAGATCCAAATTATACCAATTTGCAGGGAGCTTAACTTTTTTATCCTGAGAAAATGCTGTTGTATTAAGGAAAAGGAAAGTTGTAAGATATAGGATATACTTCAGTTTCATTGATAGTCGCTTTAGTCAATTAACGTAAAATACAATTATACGGTTTTATTAGTTGTAGGGGATACATTTAGCATTTTTTAACACTAGTACAGGTCCCATACACCATGCTTAAAACACAGCACACGAAGACGGGGGCTTTACAGAATTCTATCAGGATAAGAGTTTGACTTTGTGGTTCTTTCTCCATTCTTTGGAAGATACAGGCTATATCACAAATTCAATATGGCCAAAATATCCCTGAAAGCCTATAACACCGATTAAAATTAGTCAAAATCATGTGAAATAAGGCGATAGGTTTAGGTCATTTTAACACAAATACCTGGCATCAAAAACCTTATAAACAAGAAAAGCCTTACAGTTTCCTGCAAGGCTTTTTTAAGATTTGGCACCGACCTACTCTCCCACGTGTTACCGCAGTACCATCGGCTCTGGTGGGCTTAACTTCTCTGT
>Ga0160441_100119_pt1 | contig 90566 bp, 88 predicted proteins | sample HID1971K_E1MG_FD_108260 | JGI IMG/M metagenome (GOLD analysis project Ga0160441, IMG submission 108260) | Enriched millipede-associated microbial communities from UW Madison campus, WI, USA - HID1971K_E1 MG | ecosystem: Host-associated > Arthropoda: Insects > Digestive system > Unclassified ... | reverse complement strand
CAATAGTCCTAAAACTACATAGATGACAATGATCGACAGGCCATAAAACATGGCCCTGCTTACGGCCTTACTTTTAGACTGGCTTCCTTTGGTAAAAAAGCTGACGGTAAGGGGCAGCATCGGGAAGATACATGGCATTAAAAGAGCGGCAAGGCCACCGATAAAGCCGGTGATGAAAATGCCGATCAGGGATTGATCTGCTGCTTTTTTATCTGCATCACTTACTACTGCAACTGTTGCTGTACTGTCCTTTGCTGCTTTAACTGCTGTAGTTGCAGGAACTGCGGCAACAGTATCGGCGGGAGCGGTTTCTGGTGCGATCTCGGTAAATTCAAGATCGGCCACCGAGGTATCTGCTTCTTGTGCAAACGCAGTGCTAACCGTCCCCAGGAGGATAAAAAGCCCAATGACAAGCACTTTCATGCTTGTCAAATAGTTATTCAAGGTCATTACCAGCTTATTTTACAGGAATAGAGAACTCAACAGTTTCTGGTGGAAGACATTGTGAATCATCACATACCATATATTCCAGTGTTCCTTTTACAGTTGCATTTGCACCTGTAAGCTTTACTTTTTGTTGAAATATTACTGATTTTTCAAAATAACTAACATTCATGTCAAAAGATTTCTCAAATTTAACGATGGCTTTAGGTTCAGTGGTTTTACCTACAGGTTTATAAGCTTTTGAAGGTGCAAATGTAAAACTTGTTTTTACAGGTCCACCATCAGCCATGTTTTGTGAATAAAGGTGCCATCCATCATCAATAGTAGCTTTAAGATACAGGGTTGCTTCTGTTTTTGAAGTTTTCTTTGCAGCATAGCTCCATTTTACTGGCTTTAAAATTTGACTACTTGCAGATAGGCTAAATAGTATTCCAACGGTTAACAAGATTAGGTTTTTCATTTTTCTTTTATTGTTTTTTTATGTGTTAGCAAACTTATGTATTTCAGGTAATATGATCGTCATCTGATTTTACAAATCAGAATTTGCACTAAAAATATTACGTTGTTTACACAGATTCGACTATGGTTTTATAATTAAGTTTAATCAGATATGCTATTATTCACGATTTCTGAGTGGCTATCTTCTGCAAACTTATCATTTTATTCAATAAATTTAAATGAGGCGTACTTTTCAAATTACCTGGTTTCTCTACCTTATACATTATAAAACCGGAATTATCATCATAATTTCTAATTAAAACTTTATTAAAGTGATAATTTTGATCATAAATTCCGGTTTTATTGACAAAAATGATAGATTTTGTTACAGGGTAACAATTGTGTGATATCTGAGAAATCCCCCTTATAATCCCCCTCCTAGTGTCCGATAAAGTTCAACTGCAGCATTTAACTGTGCTGTTTTAATGGCTGTAAGCTCAAGTTCACTTTGCAGTGAATTACTTTGGGCAGTGATGATTTCAAGGTAAGTTGCCATTCCACCGGTAAACAACAAGTTTGCATTTTTTACCGCTTGCTGCAAGGTATTTACTTTCTCTTTTGAAATGTCATACTGTTCTTTCAGTTTTTCAATCTTAACCAACTCATCAGAAACTTCAGTAACAGCATTTAGTACAGACTGACGAAATTTTATAACGGCTTTCTCCCTGTCTATTTTTGCCAGTTCATACTGTGTCTTTAGTTGCCTTTTCTGTAGCAAAGGCTGTGTAATTCCTCCGGCAACGACGCCGAACAGCGAGGCTGGAATATTAAACCAGTTACTGGCCTTGAAAGAATTAAGCCCTCCTGTGGCTGTAATATTAATCGAGGGGTACATACTGGCTTTCGCAACACCTACCCTAGCGTTTGCTATTGTTAACGATAGCTCCGCACTTTTTACATCAGGTCTTTTGCTAACCATAGCGGAAGGATATCCGGCGGATGGTTTTTCACTAACAAATGTCTCTTCCAGACTTTTGCTGCGCTCAATCGCTCCGGGCACATGTCCGGTCAACATACTTAATGCGTTTTCTTGCACAGTTATATCCTGCTGAAGCTTAGGGATCAGTTGTGCCGATACAAGCTGTTGGGCTTTCGCCTGCTGTACGGCTAGTGAACTAACCTGTCCGGCGTCAAACTGCAGCTTTACAATGTTTAGTGTGCTATCACTTAACTTAAGGTTTTTCCTAGCTATAGTTATTTGTGCATCCATCATCAACAACCGGTAATATCCTTGTGCTATGCTGGCAATCAATTGTGTTTGGACCGCTTTTCGTGCTTCATCAGTTTGAAGATAAGTTGCCAAAGCTTCCTGTTTCTGGCTTTTAATTTTTCCCCATATATCCGCCTCCCACGTTAATCCAAGATTGGCATTAAAATCCTCAATATGGCTTGTCTTTAGGAACTCACTGGCACTTAGCCCGTTTAAACTATTATCAGAAGGGCTATTAGAGCTTCCTGTGATTTGTAAGTTCAATTGAGGAACGTTGCCTAACTTGGCTTGTTTCAGTAACTGGCTAGTTGATTCAAGGTTCTTAACCGCAATCTGCAGGTCATAATTTCTAATTAATGCCGTATCAATAAGGTTTTTCAGCTCTTTTTCAGGAAAAAAATCAGCGATAGCCCGATTGCCAATACTTGATGAATCTTTAATTTCAGCATTTCTGAAATGCTCAGGGATAGTTGTTTTGGGAAGCGGGATATCTTTCGACACCTTGCATCCCCCAAGTATACCTATGGTGATTATTGTGACTAATGTTTTTATATATGTGTTCATCTTATGTTTTTGTTTTTTAGGTGATTAAGAATAGATTATCTCTGAATCAACTTTTACAGTGGGATTTGTTTCATTTTCAAGAATAACAGGTTTTCCTGATACCTTTTCCTGTAGGTGCTGGAAAATCACAAATAACACTGGTATAATAAATAAACCTAATATTACTCCGGAAAGCATCCCCCCTGCGGCGCCCATACTGATAGAGTGGTTACCCTGAGCAGACGGACCAGTTGCGATACTCATCGGGAACAATCCGAAAACAAAAGCCAGTGAAGTCATGATGATCGGACGAATTCTTAGTCTGGCTGCTTCAATAGCGGCCTCCACCAAACCTCGTCCGGCTTTGCGTCGCTGTACGGCAAACTCAATGATCAGAATGGCATTTTTAGCGAGGAGTCCAATAAGCATGATCAATGCGACCTGTACATAGATGTTGTTTTCAATACCTGTTAAGCCTAATACTACAAATACACCAAAGATACCTGTTGGAATAGACAGGATAACGGCTAAAGGCAAAAGATAGCTTTCGTACTGTGCTGATAATAAAAAGTATACGAAAACCAAACACAATATGAATATCACAGTCGATTGCCCACCTGAAGAAATTTCCTCTCTGGTTTGTCCGGAGAATTCGTAGGCGAAACCTGATGGTAATTCTTCCTTAGCGGTTTCTTGAATAGCTCTAATGGCATCACCTGAGCTATAACCTGGTTTTGGGATGGCATTTACCTGGATAGAATTGAATAGGTTGTAACGCGATGCGGTTTCTGAACCAAATACCCTGGTTAATTTAACCAATGTATTGATGGGTACCATTTCACCGGTTTTACTTTTCACGAAAATACGATCAATAGATGCGGGATCCGTCCTATCGGCAATATCAGCCTGAACTACCACCCGGTAATATTTACCAAAACGGTTAAAATCTGAAGCCTGTGCACTTCCAAAATAAGCCTGCATCGTTTGCAATATATCTTTCACATTTACACCTAGCTGATTGGCTTTATCGTCATCAACTTCTAATTGTAATTGCGGATAATCTGCCTTAAACGATGTGAATGCATAGGCGATTTCTTTTTTTGCCATCAGTTTTCCAATAAAATTATTGGCTACGCCACTAAAATTGTCGAGTTTACCTCCGGTTTTATCTTGCAGGACTAAATCTAAGGCCTCTACGTTACTAAATCCCGGAACCGTGGGGAAACTGAATACAAAGAAACTGCCAGCTGTTAATGCGCCTAATTTTCCTCTGATTATATCCTGGATGGCATTGATGTCTTTAATTTCACCTCTTTCTTTATTCGGTTTCAACAAAACAAAAATTACAGCAGCAGAGGGACTATTTGAATTTGTCAATAAATTAAAGCCAGAAATTGCCGTAACAAACCTTGAAGAAGGTAAAGCACTCAATTCATCTTCAGCCTGTTTAAGCAATTTAGTTGTCCCGTTTAATGAGGTACCAGACGGTGTAGAAACGGCAATAGCTACGAATCCCTGATCTTCAGTTGGTATAAAACCAGATTTCGTATTCTGCACTAAAAATATGGTTGCCAGAACGATTATAAAAAGCCCTCCCATACTGAGCCATTTATGTTTGATCAGAAATTTCAGTCCTCCAACATATCTGTTGGTCATTGCATTAAAGCTACTGTTAAAACCAATATAGAATTTTTGTATAAAACTCTTTTTAACAGCGGTATTGTCTTCAGTAGTATGGTTGCTTTTTAAGAATAATGCAGCAAGCGCAGGACTCAGTGTTAATGCATTTACAGCAGATATGACAATGGCAATGGACATGGTAAATGCAAACTGTCTGTAGAAAATACCTGTGGAGCCGGTCATAAAGCCTACAGGTAAAAATACGGCCGCCATTACCAGTGTAATCGAGATTAATGCACCTGTAATTTCACGCATAGCTTCGGTTGTTGCAGCTTTAGCGCCCAGATGTTTCTGTTCCATCTTTGCGTGAACTGCTTCTACCACGACAATCGCATCATCGACAACAATACCGATTGCCAGCACCAAGGCAAATAACGTTAGCAGGTTAACAGAGAAACCAAATAGGTTCATAAAGAAAAATGTGCCCAGAATAGATACAGGAACTGCGATTGCAGGGATTAATGTTGATCTGAAATCCTGCAGGAAAATAAACACCACAATGAACACCAATATAAATGCTTCTATTAGGGTATGTATTACCTGTTCAATGGACTCATCAAGTGCATTTTTTGTTTTATAAAAGCTGTTATAATTGATGCCTACAGGAAAATCTTTTGCTGCCTTTTCCATTACTTTATCCACTGCAATCTGAATTTCATTAGCATTTGAACCTGCTAATTGAATTACACCGATTACGATTCCATCCTTCCCATTTAAACGGCTGGAGCTGGTATAAGAATAAGCACCCAGTTCGACACGGGCGACATCTCTTAAATGTAAAACAGACCCATCTTCATTGGCACGAATAGCAATGTTTTCGTATTCTTCTGGTTTGTTAAGCTTACCTTTATACTTAATTACATACTCAAATACTTCATTACTCCTTTCTCCTAATTTACCTGGTGCCGCTTCTATACTTTTATCCTGAATAGCGGCCATTACTTCGTTAGGTGTAATTTTATAGTTGGCCATTTGCGCTGGATTTAACCAAACCCTCATGGAATAATCTTTAACACCACCAAATATCGAGGCCGAACCTACACCCGGAATCCTCTTAATTTCAGGAATGATATTGATCTGCGCATAGTTGGCTACAAAGGTCTGGTCATATTTTTTGGGATCTTCTGTGTAAATACCAATAGCGTTGATAAAACTATTTTGTTGTTTGGTTGTGGTAATCCCCTGTTGCACAACTTCTGAGGGTAGCTGACTGGTAGCCTGGGCCACCCGGTTTTGGACGTTTACAGCTGCCTGGTCCGGATCTGTACCTTGTTTGAAATAAACGGTGATGGCTAGTGTTCCATCATTACTGGCGGTGGAACTCATATAGCTCATGTTTTCTACCCCATTAATGGATTCTTCCAACGAAGGAGCTACAGAACGGAGTACGGTTTCAGCATTAGCACCTGGGTAAACCGCTGCAACCAATACAGCAGGTGGAGCGATATCAGGAAACTGCTGTAAGGGTAATTTTGTTAAACCAAGTACGCCCAGGATAACCAGTAAAATGGAGATCACTGTAGAAAGTACCGGTCTTTCTATAAATTTTTGGAACATGACTTTAATGTTAAAATTTGCTTATTATTTTTTTGTTATGGCAACTACCTTATCCGCTGCTTTTTGTGGCGCAATTACAACTCCCTCCTGCAAACGGTCTAATCCACTCATAACAATCTGGTCGCCGGCTTTTACACCATCTTTTACCAGGTAATTACTTCCTGATTTGCCGATGATTGTAATGGCTTGTTTTTTTACCTTATTGCTATCCGCAAGCGCAAATACAAATACTTTGTCCTGCACTTCAATTGTGGCCACCTGTGGTACAACTAATGCCCCATTATGTTGGAGACTTAATCTTATTTTTCCGGTATTTCCAGATCTGAGTAATCCATCTGGATTTGAAAATTTAGCCCGCACTGTAATTGCTCCTGTTGTTTTATCAAACTGCCCGTCTATCACATCAATTTTCCCTGATCTGCCGTACTCGGTGTTATCAGCAAGAATTAGTTTTACTGCGGGAAGTTGTTTGATTTTTTCGTTTAGCGTCTGGCCAGGATATTGATCTTTGAAATTCACAAAATCCTTTTCGCCCAATGCAAAATATACATGTACATCATGTACATCTGACAAATTTGTTAATGCTTCGACATCTGTAGCCGCAACCAAACTTCCTTGTTTCTTTAAAAGGCGGCCAATATATCCACTTACCGGTGCTTTGATTAACGTATAACCCAAATTTATTGAAGCCGTTGCCACATTTGCCTTAGCTTGCTCGATGTTTGCTTTTGCGACTTGTACCGTGGCCTTGGCCGATTTTAACTGGAATTCTGAGATCACCTTATTTTGTACTAAAGGAGTTAACCGCTCCACTTCGAGTTGTGCGTTAATTAACGAGGCTTCTGCTGAATGCTGGGCTGCAAGGGCATTATTTAACGCAGCTCTGTATGGCTGCTCATTGATTTTAAATATTGGCTGTCCCGAATTGACAAAAGCCCCCTCGTCAACGTATACTTTTTCAAGGGTGCCGCTTACCTGAGGCCTGATTTCGACATTTACTATACCTTCTATAGACGCCGGATAATCCTGAAAAGTAGTTTCTGATCCTGTAGTTATACTTGCCACAGGTAATGCCGGAGGTGCAGGCGCTGGCGCCTGGGGAGTTTTATTTGCACAGCCCATTATAAATAGGGCTGCCAGTAATATAGTTGTCTTCATAACGTTAGTAGATAATTTAACAGTGTTAAGTTGAGATGGGTAAAGAAGTCTATAATTCATGATAATTTAGTTTATTAGATAACGAGTATAAGTAATTTAACGGTGTTAAGTAGTGGTGTCAAAAAAGGGCTTATTACTAAAAGCCCGGCATTTTATTTAGTCGTTTATATATTTTATAATTCCCTTTAATGCGTCTTTTAAAATATGCTGGTTCATTTCTTCATCCCTGCCCTTGTTTACCATATTGATAGATATTAAACCATGTATGACAGACCAAAAAGTGTAATATTTTCGGCAGACCGCCCCTTCCTCCGGATTCTCTGCTCTCATCAGATCTTTGATCGTATTGAAAAAAAGATCGTCAAGGTATTCACTTTCGGGCATTGATTTCTTCTGTTCACAGCAGATCATGTCAACACCAAACATGAGCTGATAAAACTCTTTATGTTCAAAAGCGAAATTCCAGTAGGCAATCCACATTGCTTCCAACTGTTCATCCGTTTTAACATATTTACTTTTGGCGGCTTTAATTTCTTTTCCAAGTATCACATATCCATGTCGTGTGAGTTCAAGCAATATGCCCTCTTTATTGGAAAAGTACTCATAAATAATTGGGGCAGTATATTCTATCTTATCTGCAATTTTGCGCATGCTAAGCGCTTGCCATCCGTCTTCTTTAACGATCTGCAAGGCTGCATCGAGGATATTGGCCCTCGTATCATCTTTTAGCCTTTGAATACGTTCTTTACTTCCCATTTACAATTTATTTAGATGTATAAATAATCTAACACCGTTAAGCAAATTTAGAAAGAGTTATCAATGCCCGTATCATCCCTTTGTCAACTTATTAAAAGTAATTGCTTTTATTTATGTAACACGCATTAATACAGCGCCTTAAATACATGTTTTACCGATAGCCCGGATCATTTTTTTTATCGGTAATATGTCTCTATCCGAAATTAACTAAAATAAAATTGACCATATCGCCTTAATAGTTGCAAATTAGCGTTTCTATTTAAAGAGGAATGAGCATGAACAACAGCATCACACTTAGAGATATTGCCAAAGCGCTTAATCTATCTATTTCGACCATTTCGAAGGCTTTAAATGATAGTCATGAAATTGGTGCGGAAACCAAACAAAGGATTTTAGACTATGCTAAAGCACACCACTATTCGCCCAATCGAATGGCTAAAGGGCTTAAAGAAGGTAAAAGCAGGTCGATCGGCGTTGTAGTATGTTCTTTAGATAACAATGTTATTGCCCAAATGCTCGATGGGATCCATAAAGCCAGTACTGATAAATCATATCAGATTATTATCATGCAAAGCAAGGAGTCTGAAAAATTAGAAAGTGCCTGTATCGAGTTACTGTATGCGGGGGGGATTGACGGTATTTTGATATCGCCAGCTTATGAAACTGTGAATTTCAGCTATCTGGTTTCCTTGCAGAAATCGGGATTACCAGTTGTATTGTTTGATAGGTTAATAGATCAAATTCATACGCATAAAGTTGGGGCGGATAATTTCAGGGGGGCCTACGAAGCTACTATGCACCTGATCAATAATGGGTATAAAAACATTGCTCATTTAAATACCAATACCATACTTAGTATAGCTACCGACAGATTAAATGGTTATAAGCAGGCTTTAGCGGACAGTGGAATTGAATGTCGGGAAGAGTTGCTACGTTCTTGTAATTATACAGGTGCCACTACATTGAATGAGAATCTGGAAGAGGCTATTAAATACTACATGAGTCTGGATGATAAACCTGATGCGATTTTTACGGCCACTGATCAAATCAGCACAAGGTGTCTTGTAATACTTAATAAGTTAGGCTACAAAATTCCGGAAGACATCGCTTTAATTGGTTTTACCAATACGGAATTAGCTGAGGCTATGAACCCTCCTTTAAGCACCGTACATCAGCCGGCTTTTGAGATAGGGCAGCTTGCAGCAGAAAAGTTGATTTCATTAATAGAAAAAAAGAACTTCGATGTTGATTTTGAAACCGTTCTATTGCCAACAGAAGTAAAGGTAAGAGCGTCATCACAGCCTAAATAAAGCCATTCGAAATTGCATGAACCCCGAATGGCCTTGTATAATTAGTAATTTCCTGTAATACCCAGTTCCAGTCCGCGAAGTTCAGCGAGTCCTCTTAAACGTCCGATTGCAGAGTATCCGGGGTTGGTAATTTTATTTAAATCATCCAACATTTGATGCCCATGATCCGGTCTGAATGGAATAGGTTCCCCCCTACGCGCATTTTCTGCGACAATAGCCTTCATAACTTCGTACATATTTACATCTCCACCTAAATGATCGGCCTCATAAAAATTTCCTTCCTCGTCCTTGGTTACATTTCGTAGGTGCAGGAAGTAAACACGCTCTTTTACAGCATCAAAAATTTCAGTCAGATTATTCGACATGCCTGCCCCCAATGAGCCTGTACAGTAGCAAATTCCATTAAAGGGTTTGTCAACGCTTCTCAGTATATCTATAAGATCTTCTTTAGTACTGGCTATACGTGGTAAGCCAAGTATGGCATATGGAGGATCATCCGGATGTATAGTCATATTTATACCGGTCTCTTCACATACCGCTGAAATTTCACTTAGGAAGTAAGCCAGGTTTTTCTTTAACCCGTCCCTGCCGATATGCTTGTATTCTTCAATACTGTTGCGTAAAGCTTCCAGTTCAATTTCTTTTTCATTTGGTATTCCCATCAATACATTAATCCTTAACGCATTAATTTCGTCTGTCGTCATGGTTTCAAAACGTTCTTTAGCACGGTTCAGGATACTCTCTGAATAATCTAAAGCTGCTTCTTCCCTTTTTAAGATAAAAAGATCAAAAATTGCTAAATCTAACCAGTTAAAGTATAAGGCCTTTGAACCATCCGTCATAGTTAGATCTAATTGGGTCCTTGTCCAATCCAACACCGGCATAAAATTATAGCATACTGTTTTTATACCACATTGTGCCAAATTTCTCAGCGTTGTTTTATAATTTTCAATATACTTGCTAGCATCATTTCTTCGCGTTTTTATAGCTTCATGTACTGGAACGCTTTCTACTACAGCCCACTGAAGTCCGGCCGCTTCGATGATGGCTTTTCTTTCGGTAATATCTTCAAGCGGCCAAACCTCGCCATGAGGAATATGATGTAATGCACTAACAATTCCTGTAGCACCAGCCTGTTTTACATCTTGTAAACTAACTGGATCTATTGGTCCGTACCAGCGCCAGGTTTGCAATAATTTATGTTTTTTGATATCCATTTTTTATATCTTTTATTTTGATCCTATACTCCACTATAAGCATTAAAACCACCATCAACAAGAATAGTTTCACCATTTACAAACGCCGAAGCATCACTTAATAAATAAATAAGTGTGCCATTTAGTTCTTCTGGACTACCTAAACGGCCGAATGGTGTGTGATTTATAAAACGTTGGGCCCGGTCTGTAAAAGTTCCATCTGTGTTTGTTAGCAAAGTGCGGTTTTGTTCAGTTAAAAATACGCCTGGGGCAAGTGCGTTTACCCTTACTTTATCGCCATAACGCTGCGCAAGCTCTACCGCCATCCATTTTGTATAGCCTTCAATTGCATTTTTCCCCATTGTATAGCCCAATACCCTGGTTAGGGGACGTTGGGCAGCCAAAGAAGAAATATTAACAATTGAACCTTTGCCTTTTTCAGCAATGATACGTCCAAATACATGTGTAGGATAAACAGTGCCAAATAAATTCAACTCAACGGCCTTCTGAGTATCAGCAACATTTATATCGAATATGTTTTGATCTGGACCAACAGTTGCCCCAGGAATGTTTCCCCCAGCTGCATTAACTAATCCATCAATAGTGCCCCATGTGCTTAATATTTGATTTTTGGCGTCTATTAAAGAGGCTTCATCCAATACATCAGTAATTACAGCGATTGCTTCTCCTCCATTTGCTACAATAGCTTTTACCCGTTCATTTGCTTTCTGTTCATTTCTTCCCAGAATTGCAACTTTTGCACCTGCAGCAGCAACAGCAAGGGCAAATGATTCTCCGAGTACACCAGTAGCCCCGGTAATTACGACCACCTTGTTTTCAAGCGAAAACAGATCTTTGCTCTTCATATAATCTATTTAAACTGGTTCATTAATTCTATCAATGTTAACGAATTTTAGTTCCCAAAGTCAATATTATGTATTAAAAATTTACGAAATCGTTTGAAATTTATTAAATAAATTACTTTACTTCTATTTAATAATGAGAACCTGTATTATTGCAATCTGAAATCAATAAATTTATGCTAAATCAAGAAAACATATTGGTGTTTGGTGAATTGTTACTCCGGTTCAGTTCCTCAGAAGATCAATTTATTTCTAAGAACCACACAGTCTCTTTATTTCCTGGGGGCTCAGAAGCGAATGTATCTGCTTCATTAGGACAATGGAATATTCCCTGCTCATATGTAAGTTGTGTGCCAGACAATGCATTGGCCGCTAATGCGCTTCAATCACTGGAAGAATTGGGCGTGAATACAAAAAAAACTTTATTACAGGGAAGCAGATTAGGATTGTATTTTTTACTATCTGCGAATGGATTGACGAGTGGCGAAGTTGTTTACGACCGGAAGTTTTCTTCATTTAGTAGTCTTAAGCCCGGAACCATTGATTGGAACAAAGTTTTGGAAGGCCATACCTGGTTTCACTGGACTGCATTAACTCCTGCGCTGAACGAAAATATGGCTGCAGTTTGCAAAGAAGCACTAGTTGCGGCAAGAGCAAAGGGTTTAAAGATATCGGTAGACTTGAATTATAGAAGTAGGTTATGGGATTATGGCAAACAGCCTATAGATGTAATGCCTGAGCTGGTTGCTTATTGTGACGTAATTATGGGGAATATCTGGGCTGCCAATAAGATGCTGGGCGTTCCCGTGGATGAAACTTTAAACCGTGATACAACAGTGGAAGATTATCAGCAACATGCCAATGCTTCTGCTAAAGCTGTGTTTAGCAGGTTCCCACAATGTAAACACATTGCCAATACCTTTAGATTTATGGATAACCCCAGTCATAATCTATTTTACGGCACTTATCATACTGCAGATCAGGATTATATTTCCGAAGTATTTGAAACCAATGAGGTTATTGATAGAATTGGAAGTGGTGATGCTTTTATGGCTGGTTTAATTTACGGGATATTAACCAGCACCGATGGTAATGAAGTCATAAAAAAGGCTACTTCATCAGGCTATCAAAAGCTTTTTGTTAAAGGTGATTTCAGTAACGGAAATATCTAATTGCATTTATATTTTAAGATTAACGCTTATTTAATTAATAATCAAACAATAATATACAGATGAAAACAGAAACAAACCCTCTAAAAGTGATTCAGGATTATCCTGTTATTCCGGTTTATTATAATGAAGATGCGCAAACCTGTATAGACGTATTGAAGGCAACTTATGCGGGAGGGATCCGTGTATTTGAATTTACTAATCGCGGTGGAAATGCACCAGAAAACTTTAAAGCACTATTGGCCTATAGAGATGAGCATTTTGCAGATATGCAACTGGGAATAGGAACGATTAAAACCGTAGAACAGGCTGAATCATATATCAAACTTGGTGCGGATTTTATTGTTAGCCCTATTGTAAGAGCGGATCTTGCAAAGATCTGTGCGGCTAACAACATATTATGGGTGCCAGGATGTATGACGCCAACCGAAATTAACCTGGCTGAAGAGCTTGGTGCACCATTGGTAAAACTTTTCCCTGGGGATACTTTAGGTATCGGTTTTTTAAAGGCCATTAAGCCATTGTTCCCGAACCTTAAATTTATGCCCACTGGAGGTGTTGATGTAAATAAAGAAAATATAGACAGTTGGCTGAATGCTGGTGTTACCGCTTTAGGGTTTGGCTCTAAATTATTCCAGCAACCTGAGAACACAAGTAACTATGACTGGCTAACTGAACGTTGCCAATTATTGATTAAACTGGTAAATAGAAAATAATTATAAAATTCCTTTGAAGAACATGCATCATTCCCTAGTATAATGTATGTTCTTTTAAAATTTATTTTCTTTGATCGTCTCTGTCATAAAGATCAATCAATTTACTTTGCAGTCGGATCACAGAACTTTCTAATTGATTGATCTTTTCCTTTAATTGTGTCACAACCTGCTCCTGCTCACTTACCCCCTCTTCTCCAACGTCCAGAAATTGGCGTAATGTTAACTCATGGACCTGGGCTATCTGATTGATCCGACTAAAGTTCGGATCAGTGATTCCGGTTTCCAGTTTTGAATACGCCGGTATCGAAATTTCCAATAAATCAGCCATTGCCTTTTGGTTAACTCCTTTTTTCTGACGTAGAATCCTAAATTTTTCGCCTAAAGTTTTCATAATTTACGAAGTATATTTTGTGAACTCTATTACAAAATAAAATTAAGAATTATTTAATAGAATATTGTAATATTCTTACAATATAATGAAATATTTCACAGAATCCTTTATCCGTAATTAAAATTATTGTTTTATAGATAATTGTTAGTGGATTACTTCTTATTTTGTCGGAAAATAAATGCAGCCATCATTATTGCTACGGAAAGACCTGAAAGACCTGGAAAGGAAATAAATAAATAAAGGATCCCTGCAACAACAAAAAGTGCAAGAATAAATAAAAAGCCTTGTAAGGCAGTATCCATCTTAAAGGCCGCAATAAGTGCAAAAAGGACAAACGTGATTGCAAGAATATCTATAAACATGCACAAAGATGCGTATTCAATGTTAAGTTAATGTTAACAAGAATATTTTTTACTGGATTGTGAATAAAAATGACAAAAGCCCCGCTTTAGGAAAGACAGGGCTTTAATTATTATAATAAGGTTGAATTATTTGCGCTTAATAATCATCATTTAAGGCAAAAGTTGGTTTTCTCGACATCCATTTACCACTAGTGAAATCAGGAAAATCAATTGTTTCATTACCCATTTCTATAGATTGCTCGCTTAGCGGCGTAATGGCACTCCAGGCTGCTGCATCATAAACATCCATTGGTGTTGGTTCGCCTCGCTTAGCAGCTTCAACAAAAGCATGTATAACGAAGAAATCCATACCTCCGTGACCGGCACCCTCAGCATCGTTACCATATTTTTTCCATAATGGGTGGTCATATTTATCTAACCATATATCCTGGTTATCCCATTGATGGGCTTTGGTTACGCCTTCGATGTGAATACCTCTGTTTACATCCATCCAAAGCCCATTTGTACCCTGAACCCTAAAGCCCAACGAATATGGTCTGGGAAGGTTTGTATCGTGTTGCAAAATTATGGTTTCTCCATTTGCGCAATCAATTGTCGTTGTTACGATATCCCCAAGGCGGAAATTGACTTTAGCATTAGGGTGGGCCTCCCCTCCGTTCTTAACGATATAGTTATGTAATCCTCTTGATTTTGTAGCAAATGAGTTTAATTTTAGGAATTTATTTCCTCTATTGATATTAATACAATGTGCTACGGGGCCGATACCATGTGTCGGGTAAAGATCGCCATTGCGGTGTACCGAGTGGTTTGTTCTCCACCTTGCTTCTGAGAAAGCTTTTTCACCAAATTCTACTCCACCGCCCTGAGATTTAATCCCATCGTTAAATTTAACGGCCCTTAAATCATGCTGATAGCCACCTTGTAAATGAAGTAGCTCACCAAATACACCTTGTCTAACCATATTTAATACAGCCATAACATCACGACGGTAGCAAACATTTTCGAGCATCATTACATGCGCATTGTATTTTTCAGCGGCCTGAACAACATCCCAGTGGTCTTGCAGAGTGGTGCCTATCATTACTTCAGACGCTACGTATTTAAGTCCCGCTTCCATTGATTTGATGATCATCTCTTTATGCCATTCCCAGGGAGTTGCAATTACAATAGCATGAAGACCTTTGGTTTCCAGCATCTTTTTCCACGAATAATCGTCGCCAGTAAAAACTTTAGGCATTGGTTTACCACTTTTGGTGATCATTGCTTTTGCGGAAGTAAGCATACGATCATCAACATCACATATTGCTACCAGATCAACATCTGCTCTTTTAAGTAATAGGTTTAAATGGTTTTGTCCGCGTAATCCTACACCAATCATCGCCACTTTAATTTTATCTGCAGTAGTGGATGCAAATAAAGAGCCGCCTGGTAAAACGGTTGCAGCAGCAGCGGTGATACTGCCGTTTTTAACAAATTCTCTTCTGTTCATATTGTTTAGTTCATTTTATATGTTTGGTCTGGTAATCCAAATCATTCATTTTATAGAATAATATTTACAAGTTATAGAACTATCCACTTAACCATATAAAATAAACATGCAAAAAAACACGCAAACGTTTGATATTTTGTAAAAAGTTGGCTTTAGCAACTACAAAAGTTTATATTCCCTTCATCCAATGCACTTATATCTTTGCATTATTTGAACAGAACAAGGACTTTCAATAAGTGCAATAAAACGGTCGTTCGAAATGGACTTAATGATGTTCCTTTAACCAAGGGCAGTTGGAACAAATACGCTAAAAAGAATAAATAATCCTGATTCTGTTCAACTTAAAGAAAACAAACGTTTGCGTTATTTTCTAACTACTTTAACACGAAAAGGTAAATAGGCAATAGATTTTTACTGATATGTTAAAGTTTATTTTAATATTTGAAGATGATACCTGATAAACCAACTACGATTAAGGAAATAGCCAAAATACTTAAGATTTCAGTATCTACGGTATCGAGGGCCCTGAATGATCATTCGAGTATCGGTTTAACCACGAAGATGAGGGTTAAAAAGTTGGCCGCTGAAATGAATTATGAGCCAAACCAGAAAGCGATACAGTTTTTACATGGTAAATCTTTTGTAATTGGTGTTGTTTTACCGGAGCTTTCGGAGTCATTTTTCTCAGCTGCAATAAGTGGTATTGAGGACGTTGCCTATAAGAGAAACTATACTGTTTTGCTGGCCCAATCACATGATGACGCGGAAAAAGAAAAACTTTTAGTTGCAAAAATGAAGAGCCAGCGTGTTGATGGACTATTGGTATCGGTATCTAAAACTACCAGCACCTATGAGCACTTTGACATTTTCAGAAAATTAAATATTCCGGTAGTTTTTTTTGACCGCATCCCTCCTATTAAAGATATACATTATGTAAGCTCCAATCTGGAAACAGGAACTTTTGAAGCGGTTAATTTTCTTTTGAAAAAGGGACACCGCACGATCGGAATGATCAACGGGCCTGGCACCTTAGTTGCAAGTCATGAGCGAAAAGAAGGATATATCAGGGCTATGACAGCCAACCGGTTAAAATTCGATCCTTCCCTCCTGGTTGGATGCGATTTGTCAGAAGACGGTACTATTGAGGCAATGAATACCCTGTTAAACCATCGAAGGAAGCCTTCTGCCATTGTAACCTTTAATGATTATGTTGCTTTGTTTGCTATGCGCCACGCTAAATCCCTGGGGCTTCAGGACATCGATTTTGTAAGTTATGCGAACCTTCCTATTATAAATTACATGGATCGTCCCCCAATTGCTTCTGTTGAGCAGTTCCCATACAAGCAGGGTAAAAAAGCTGCTGATATTTTGATAGATCTGATTAATAAACCCCGAAATGAGTCGGGTGCAGAACAAGCGTATTTCAATGTTGTAGTTGCTTCAGAATTAGTTTTAAGTAATGACAAGTAATTTAGCGCAAACGTTTGCACAAGTTTTTAGCGGCTTAAATATCTAAGTTTGGTTTATCAATCACTATACTAAACACATGTTCGAAAATATTTTACGCACCTACGGTCTAGATCCTCTGAAAACAAATGTTCAGCAATTTGGCGATGGCTTGATTAACCACACCTGGAAAGTTCACACAGATGAAAGAAACTATATCTTGCAAAAAGTAAATAGCGATGTATTTAAAAAACCCGCAGATATTGATCAGAATATTTCTTTATTGCGGGATTATTTGAAAGAGGAAGATCCTGATTATTTGTTTATTTCGCCGGTAGTTGCTGAAAATGGAGAATCTTTAATCCATATAGAAAATGGATACTATAGGTTATTTCCTTTTGTTGAAGGTTCGGTTTCATTGAATACCCTGACCAAAAAGGAAGAAGCTTATGAGGCGGCAAAACAGTTTGGTAAATTCTCTAAAATGCTTGACGGTTTTAAAGTTGACGAATTAAACATTACTATACCAAACTTTCATAATCTGGCATTAAGATTTGAGCAGTTTACGAATGCTTGCAGTGGTGCGTCTGCTGAAAGACTTGAAAATGCCCGCGAGAGTATCCGGTTTATTAATGAGCAACAGGAAATTGTGACTATTTATAATGAGATTTTAAACAATACGGAAATTCCATTACGGGTAATTCATCACGACACTAAAATTAGCAATATACTATTTGATGAACACAATAATGGTTTGTGTGTGATTGACCTTGACACGGTAATGCCGGGCTATTTTATAAGTGATGTAGGTGACATGATGAGAACCTATTTAAGCGCGGTGAGTGAAGAGGAAACGAATTTCAGCAAAATACATATCAGAAAGGAATTCTTTAAGGCCATTTATGATGGTTATATGGGTGAGATGAAAGATGTATTAACTGATGCTGAAAAAACATATTTCACTTATGGAGGTAAGTTTATTATCTACATGCAAGCCATTCGTTTTTTAGCGGATTATCTGCAAGATGATATTTATTATGGGGCAAAATATGAAGGTCATAATTTTAACCGGGCCAATAATCAAATTACTTTATTAAAACAGTATCTTGAAATAGAACAAGAATTGTTGAGCTACCAATTAACCACATCCCGCTAAAAGTTAGAAGAGCCTGATCTTTTGGGATACAGGCTCTTTTAAAAACTATAGAGAGGCTATTTAGGTTAACATTTTTATTGTTTGTCCCACCAAACCCTGCCTGTTAATCTGTCGCCACCAGGAATTAGTGCTGCAGCTGCACTCTGGTTTGCACCATTTTTAGCTGCTTCATCAGAAGGATACGGAAAGCGCCTTGGTATTGTTCCGTTTGTAGCGTTACCAGGATAAACTACAGGAGTAAGTACTGGATAACCAGAACGGCGCCAATTGGACCAGCTCTCATAAAAATCCAGCATAGTATTGGTATGTAGCCACATTTGGGTATTGATCATTTGCAATCCTATTGCGGGATTATATGGGTTGGCGGTAGCATAATTATCTGCAACCCCTTCGGTAATTGCCATATTTGCATCATATTGTCCCAGATAAGTTATGGCAGCTTTTAACCCTTCTTTATAATGTGTGGCTGCTGAACCGCCAATATTCCATCTTTGAGCTACTTCGGCCAGTAGGAATTCGCTTTCAGAATAAGTCATGATAAAAGTAAGACCGTCCCTTTTGATCATACCAGGGTTTGGAGATGAATAGTCGGGGAAGCTTGTAAACGATGCATCTTGTCTTACATCTCTGCCCGCAATTCCACTTAAATCTTTTCCATTTGGCATTCCTTTTTGAACCGCGGGATTTGCATCAAATGCAGGGTTTTGATCTTTTCCGGATTCAGAAGGGAATAATTTGGTTACAGCCACTTTCGCTAAACGGGGATCATTTGCGGTTTTCAACAAGTCGATAAAAGTTTTAGACCATTTTGTATAGTAGTTTTCCTGTCCACCATCTCCTAGCAACACCTGGCTATTCCTATTTTGAGTAACCCTGGCGCCTGAAAGATCGTGTTTGATGAAAGCATTATCGTCATTGTTAATCATTGTCTTACCAATCACTTTTTGTGCATAAGCCCTCGCCGTGTTCTCATCAACTTTTGTCAATCTCATGGCCAGGCGTAATAACAAAGTATTAGAAAAACGTTTCCATTTTGGTATATCACCGCCAAAGATTATGTCACCTGTAACTTTGTCGCCGCTTGCGTCTAATGTATTGGATGCTTCTTCAACCTCTTTTAACAGATCAGTATAAATAGATTGCTGACTATCATATTTGGGCGTATAAGAGCTTTTATAATATCCTTGTCCGGCTTCTGAGTAAGGTACATCTCCATAAAGGTCTGTAATCCTGGATAAGATTAATGCTTTACAAATTCTTGCAACATTATGGACATTAGTATATTTTGCTTTTCCCCTTGTCATCTCTACTACGTCTACAATAGGCCTTACTTGCTCAATATATGCGCCTACAGCGCTTGTTCCCCAATATGCGGCAGTATAACCTTCGTCAAGCATATATTTATCTCCCGCCCAATAGCTAACTACAGTTGAAAGGCCCTGCATCATAGTGGAACCATAAATAAGGTTGCCCCTCCAGGTATCATAGGAGAAATCGATACTTCCCGTGTAATTTAATTGTGCAGATGTAAGTACATAATTCGGATCAAAAGTAGTTGGCCCATAGGCAACCGGATTCGTATTGATGTCCTTAAAGTCCTTTGTACAAGCAGTTCCCAGTAGAATACCTATCAAGGCTACCAGGCTATATTTATTGAATATGTTCGTTTTCATTGTTGTTCTTCTTAAAATTAAAATTTAGCGCTTAGATTTAAACCGAATGTTCTAACTGGTGGTAATCCCCCTAACTCCAGTCCGGGGAAAGTTGCATTATAGCTTGATTCAGGGTCTATGTTGTCTGTTTTCTTCATTAAGATGAAGAGGTTACGTCCGACCATGCTTAGATTTAAGTTTTTAATTCTGTTATTGAATAATTTTGCGGGGAAGTTATATCCCAGCATTAACTGTCTGAATTTGATGAAACTTGCATCCTGTACAAATTTATGAGAAGCATTATTAGCTGTATTTTCGTAAAACTTCGCAGCGGTTGTACCCAGTTCTTCACGATTTTCAAGTGTTGCCTGGTGTAATCCAAAACGGTAACCATAATAATCGGTAGCAGAGAATAATTTACCGCCCCATTTACCATCTATCAAAAATGAAAGTACAACGCCTTTGTAGTTAAACTCGTTGTTCCATCCTGCAAACCACTTATTATAGGCTGATCCGTATGCCTTAAGCGCTCCCCTTTGTGGTGCACCAAGGGCATCCTTTAGGATTTCACCGTTGGCACCATACTTATAGTCATATGCAACAACCTGTGATGCCGCTTTACCCGGCATACTCTGTAAAAATCCAACTCCTGAGCGCGATGTTGCAATCGGAAGTACATCCAATCCATCTGCCAGGGATAATACGGTATTGTCATTGTATGTTGCGTTTAATGAACTTGTCCAGCTAAAATTGTTAGTTTTAACAATTGTACCTGTGATCAGGGCTTCAACACCTTTATTTTCAATCTGACCTGCATTCAGTACCGCTCCATTGTAACCAGTAGTTGGAGAAGTGGCAATGTAAGTAATCTCATCATCGGAACGTTTTTTGTACAAAGTAAAATCAACGTTAAGTCTGTCGTTTAGGAATCTTAATTCCGTACCAAGTTCGAGTTCTGTTGCTTTTGACGCTTTTAAACTTGCATTTGGTATAAATAGATTGCTGATTATACCAAGTGGCTTTCCATTTAATGTCTCACTTCTAAATGCATAAGTCAACAGTGTTTGATAAGGATCCGTAGCTTGTCCGACAACAGCATAACCTGCCCTTAGTTTACCAAAGCTTAAAAACGAAGGTTTCCATAATTCAGAAAACACAAATGAACCACTTATAGATGGATAAATCACATTTAATGGATTGTCTTTACCAGGTGTTGCCAAAGACGAAAACCAATCAATACGACCACTACCGGTTAAATATAAAATGTCTTTATAGGAGAACTCTAAGGTTCCATATGCCGATTGTGTTTCAGCCTCACTTTCAGAGTAGTTTACCGATTTCTTAGTGGCATTCATGATATTATATACACCAAATACAGCGAAATCAGTTCCGTTATTGGTCATCTGGTTAACTTTTGTGTTTCTATAACTTGCACCCAGATTAGGTGTTATGGTAAAGTCATCATTAAAAACAAATGACTTGCCAAGAAGAATATCCGCGTTTAGATCGGCAAATTTTGTCTTTTGCTCTGCAATTTTACCGGGCTCATAATAAGCGGTACCTGATGGTACAACATTTTTATAACTATCCGTATAAGCATCCCTACCGGCACGACCTTGTAAAAACAAACCATTATCAAACGTATAACGGGCATTAAATGAACTTATTAACCGATCCCTTTTTGTGTTGTTTATAAATTCATAGGCTGCAAACCAGGGATTTGTAGCGAAGGTGTTCCCTTTATTATATTTAACTTCTTTTCCATCTGCATCCTTCCAGGGCTTAAGATCATTAACATTGAGACTTGTGGGTAAAAATACCGCGTTAAAATTGGCATTTCCGGCACCATCAGAAACCATTGGACGGTTTTTAGCCTGTTCCATGATATAATTTGCTCTAGCATCAATCGTTAAACGTTTAATTGGTTCAAATGTTCCAACCAGATTAAACGATTGCCTGTTTAGTCCAGAGTTTGGTACAACCGAGTTATTTCTGATATCACTAGCGGAGAACCTGATTGTTCCGCCATCAAAACCTTTGTTTAATGCCAATGTATTTGACCAGGTATGTCCGTCCCTATAAAAATTCTTAATATTATCCTTCTGGGCAACATAAGGTCTTGAGACGCCATCAAACTGAGGTACACTGCTCCCATCTAGTTTGGCACCCCAACTGGAGCCACCTACCTGGGCCGCACTGGGGCCGTCTTTTGGTTTGGCGCCATCGGCACCTTGTCCGTATATATATTGCCAGTCGGTACGGTCTATTACTTGTTCAATAACATAATTGCTGTTAAAGTCAATACCGTTTCCTTTTCCACTCTTGGTAGTGATGAGAATTACGCCAGACTTGGCCCTTGATCCATACAGTGCAGAGGCTGCAGCTCCTTTAAGCACGGATATACTTTCAATATCATCAGGATTAAGATTTCCAACCGCATCCCCAAGATCAGGGGCGTTATCCCATTGACTGCCAGAGTTACCATTAGGATTGGTGTTGTTTAAGCCAATAGGTTTGTTTTCCATCGGCACGCCATTAATTACATACAAAGGTTGGTTGGATTGACTTAAACTGGAAACACCACGGATCACAACACTTGTTGCCGCGCCGGGACCTCCTGATGTAGAACTAATATCCAATCCAGCTACTTTACCGATTAATGAATTGGCAACATTTACTTCTCTGGCTTGTGTTAAGGACTCACCCTGTACCTGTGATACAGAATAACCGAGTGCCCTGCGTTCCTTTTTTATACCAAGGGCAGTAACGACAACCTCGCTTAATAGTTTGGTATCTTCTTCTAACTGTATGTCAAAATTTGTTTTATTTCCAACTGCAATTTCTTTAGTCTGAAAACCGGCGTAAGATATAACCAAAACCGCATTTGCAGGCACTAAAAGGTTAAAGCGGCCATTTATGTCAGTCGATGTTCCTCCCGCACTGCTTTTTATCCGGACGCTGGCCCCTGGCAGTGGTATCCCGTGGGCATCCTTAACTACGCCCGTCACTTTAACATCCTGTATCTTACTGATGATAATCAAACCGCCATCAGAAACAGAGAATTTTAAATTCGTGCTGTTAAAGATAGTTTCCAGGATTTCAGTAACGGGTGTATTTTTAACAGCCAGTGTTACATCTTTATTTACAGGTACGTTTGCTGAACTGTATACAAAGTGATAGCCGCTTTGTTCTTCAATGAGTTTTAGCACCTTGCTCAATTTTGTCCGCTTGACATCCATAGAGATCTTTTGCTGTGAAAAGACCGTCGCGGAGACATTCAAACATGCGATAAAAATGAAGATACAAGTCAATTTCATTATGACAATGAATTTTAGGAGCACTTTATAATTAAAGAACTCTTGCACTAAGTAAGAATTAATCATATTTTTGTTTTTTTGGTTGCTTTAGTATTTGGCAGAGATCTGTTTGCGCATAAACTGCCATTGCTGATATCAGAAAAATTAAAGGGGTAGTGCGTCAACACTGCCCCTTCTTATTTTATTTTGATATGATAACTTGATTTCCTTTTATTTCATATTTAAAATGTTCTGCACATTGAAGTGCGTATAATACCTGTACTAATGTTTCGTCTTTAAATGTTGCTGTAAAATGGTATCTTTCTATTTCCTTATCTGTAAACACAATTTCTACATTATACCATCTTTCTAACGTTTTTTTCAAATCAGAAAAACTCTGGTCCTGAATTTCAAGTCGGTTTTGGGTCCAGGCCATCTCTACAATCGTACTATCGTTTTTCTTAGTATAACTGTTTATTGTAATTTCCGGATATTTAACCGGAATATTTTTTTGTTTTACATTTTGCACTTCCGAAAGGACTTTATAAAATGTAACCTTCTGACTTGGCTTTAGTGTAATCGAATTTCCTTTATTTCCATTGCCTTCCATCACAATAACGCCCTTAATCAGCACTGCTTCTGAAGTAGGTTCATCGGGGTATGCTTTTACATTAAAGATGGTGCCGAGTACATTAATGTCGAAATCTGATGTCAAGACTCTAAAAGGCTTGTTTTTGTCATGTGCAACGTCGAAAAAAGCTTCCCCTATAAGGGTGACTTCTCTGTTATTTATATTAAAGTCATTGTTGAGTTTTAGTGAGCTCTTTGCATTTAACACAATCACGGTACCATCCGGTAAAGTAATCCGCTTACGCTCTGCTCCGTTTGTGGTATAGTTGGTTACCAGATCTTTTATGGGGCTTGTTTGTACACTGTCATTTCTATACCATACAATGCCGGCTGATATCAAGATAAAAATTGCAGCCACTTTTAACCAGGTATAATATCTTTTTATAGGAATAACCTGATGTACCTGTTCAGTCTGCAGCTCTTTTTTCATGAGTTCAAGCTGGCTGTTTAGCGGTTTTTTATGACCACTCAGTATCATATAAAAACGCTTAGCTTCGTTTATAGTGGTCTCTTGTTCCGGATGGGCTTTAATGTAATTTTCCCAATAAGTGACGCAAAGTTTATCTTTACCCGCACAATATAGCTGGAAGGTGTTGTCTACAAGAAAGTCTTCAATATTGAAAAGACTACGATCAATCATAATATCTGGCTTTTATAATACCAGTGTCCAAAAACGCATTCTTTTCCTAAGGATTTTTTACTTTTTTTTCTACTTTTTTAGAAAACGGCCTTTAAACATTAATAAACCGTGTTAAAGGAGATGCGTCTATGTTAATCTTTAAGCTCTTTTCTTAAGATTTTGAGTGCGTCATAAACGGTATTGTAGGCAGTCTTTATCGTTTGTGATGTTTGTTCTGCAATTTGTTCATAGCTTAACCCATCAAAAAATTTAAGATGGATCAACTGTTTCTGTCTATATGTTAATTTTTGCAAGGCACTCTTTAGCTTGTACCGGACTAGTTCGTCCGTCTGAACTTTAACAATAAATTCTTCATAAGACATTTCCATCCAATCACCTTCAGCGCCTGCATTCGCCAGCGCATCATTGATCTTCCGCTTTCGTTCCAGCAGTCTTAAAATTTTTCTTTTCAAGAAGGTACGGAGATAAGCCGGAACATTGTCAACCCTGGTTAGCTGTTCATGTTTATCCCATATTGTTATAAATACCTGATCAGCGGCTTCACCAGCAGTTTCAGCATCACCGCATACACGTATGCCGAAGTTAACAAGATCGTAGTAGAGAGCCATATAAAGGTCAAAAAATGCATCCTGATCCCCTATCCGCAAACGCTCCCACAACAGATGATGCACAAGTTTATTATCCATTTGGTTAGTTTAGGTAAAGCAATGTTAAGAAAATCTCCTGACATTCTGTTATTTAGTTCACACTCAAAAAAGTTATTTTTAATAAAAGGGACAATAATTTTTTAATCTGAACATTATACATTGTTAATATCAGTTTTTGTAATTAAATTTGAATACAAATGTTTAATTTCCAGACATATGTAAGCGTATGTATACATCTAAACTTAAACTCACTCTTCATTGGTTGCTCTTTACTATCGGATTTTACCTTTTTTGGGCCCTTTCTTACCTTGTTCTGGCTAAGTTTGCGTTATCCCAGTTCAACAGGTTTAGTTATGCTAAAGGAGACATCTGGTCCCAGTTGACTGCATCTGACGTTTTTTGGTTTGCGATGTTTGTTTTTGGTATAGCCATATGTATTTTTGTAATCAGGAAATTCATACAGTATGCCCCGAACAGAAAAATAGCTGCAATAGTGTATGCTGTATTAATAATAGGCTCGGTTGCTGTATTACTCGACAAGCTTTTGGAAACAGGTACTATGTTCGATATTCTGCCACATGTTATAATCAACATAGCTTTTCTTATCCCCATAGTAATGGTGTTTTTTAAGAAAGAATCACATTATCTGGAGGAAGATAAAGAGGATACCGATCCCTCCATTTAAAAATAGAAATGTTGTTTTGGTACATTTTTAGTAAACGTACCAAAACAACATTAAAGCAAATTAAAACAAATATTTAGTGCTCAGGAAGTTGGAGCTATTGCTGTCTACAATTTCATTAATCAGGTGTTTATTACTCTCATTTAGTTTAGTCGCTACCAATGATCTGATAGAAAACGAGCGTAAGGCATCCACCACGGATAATGTTCCTTCGGCACTGTCTTTTCTTCCAGTAAACGGAAACACATCTGGTCCGCGCTGACACTGACAATTTATATTCACCCTACTTACCTGGTTAACCAATGGATCGATTAATGCAGCAACCTCTTCATTGTCATCGCTAAAAATACTTACCTGCTGTCCATGTGTAGAATCGATCAGGTATTGAATAGGTTCTTCTAAATCATCAAAGGGTACAACGGGAATTACCGGGCCAAATTGTTCTTCGGTATATAACTTCATTTCTTTATTCACCGGATAAACAATTGCCGGGTAAACAAATGATTCAACGGTATCGCCACCATTCTCATTAATCACTTTAGCACCATGAGAAACGGCATCTGCAATACAATCTTTAAGATAAGCAGGTTTATGTAGCTCAGGAAGCGGTGTTAAAGCAACTCCACTTTCCCAAGGCATACCAAATTTTAATTTGGCAACTGCTGCAGATAGTTCTTTTAAAAATACATCTGCCAGGGTACGGTGTATAAAAATAATTTTAAGCGCAGTACACCTTTGTCCGTTAAACGATAAAGATCCCAATACGGTTTCTTGTACCGCCAGGCTTATGTCGGCCTTTGATGTAATAATTGCGGCATTTTTTGCATCAAGACCCAGAATTGCACGCAAGCGGTTTATTTTAGGGTGAAGCTTTTTAAGTTCATTAGCCACTTTACTCGAACCGATCAATGTCAGTACATTAATCTGCCCGGATTTCATTAAATCTGGAATAACCTTGTTACCACGTCCGTAAATGGTATTTACAACTCCTTTTGGGAAACAATCCCTAAAGGCTTCCAATAACGGATAATGCAATAAAGTCCCATGTTTAGGTGGTTTAAACAGCATTGTATTCCCCATAATAAGCGCAGGGATCAAAGTTGTAAAGGTCTCATTTAAAGGATAGTTAAACGGCCCCATACAAAGTACTACACCAAGTGGCGAACGCCTGATCTGTGCAACGATACCCTGTTCTATACTAAACTTTGAAGACTGTCTGTCCAAATCTTTTAAGGCATCAATTGTGGCGTATATATATTCAACCGTACGGTCAAACTCCTTTACAGAATCACCATACGATTTTCCTATTTCCCACATCAGTAATTTTACTACCACTGATTTCTTTTCGATAATCTTATGTGTAAACTGTTCTACACATTTAATCCGGTTAGCCACACTCATTGTCGGCCACTCACCACGTCCGTTATTATATGCAGCTACAGCAGCATCCAATGCCTCCTTAGCTTCTTTTTCACTGCAAAGTGGATAAGTGCCAATCACTTTACGATGTAGCCCCTTATCGGTTCTTATACATATTGGAGAGAGTACTTCATGCACTTCTCCATTCCATGTACGCATTTCACCATTGCACAGGTATTCACGCTGGTGTAGTTCTTCAGGTAATTTGAACTCTTCAGGGATCTGATTTTCTTCTACGAAAATTGAATCGAGCTGATCTTTTAGAAACATTTAGGTAATATTAGTTTAGGTATTAATTAGGTATTATAAGGTTGTAATAGGTTTATATTTAGGTACAAGTGCTTTCATAATGCTCCAGCCAATTAAATAACATATGGCGCAAATAGAGAAAATAATAAAATATCCGGCTTCTTCACCTTTAAAACCCATAAATACCATTTGGTTCTGACCAGCATAATCAAACAATACCCCAGAGCTTTTATTGATGATGAACGCACCAATTCCGCCAGCCATACCACCGATTCCGGTTATGGTTGCAATTGCTTTCTTAGGAAACATATCGCCAACTGTCGAGAAGATATTTGCTGACCAGGCCTGATGTGCTGCCCCGGCAATACCGATGATGATAACCGGTATCCAGTAAGTGATATGCCCTAAAGGCTGCGCCAGTAGCGCCAATAAAGGGAAAAACGCAAAAATCAACATTGATTTCATTCTACCGGCATAAGGGTTCATTCCCTTTTTCTCTACAAAATAAGTAGGTAACCATCCTCCTATTATCGAAAGAAGTGTTATGGAATATAATACAAACAGAGGGAAGGCACTTTGAGTGGAATCCATTTTGTATACTGAGCTTAAATAAGCCGGTGTCCAGAAAAGAAAAAACCACCATACTCCATCGGTCATAAATTTACCAAGGGCAAATGCCCAGGTTTGCTTGAATTTGAAACAATCCGTAAAAGATACTTTATCGGTGGTTTCCTCAACATAATCTACCAGCTTTCTATCGGCGATTATATCTTGTTGTATATAAGCTAATTCAGCTGCGTTTACCTTAGGGTGTACTTCTGGTTTTTTATAAGCCAATATCCAGAATCCCATCCAAACAAAGCCTAAGGCCCCGATAATGATAAACGACATTTCCCAACCATAAGCTTCAGCGATAAAAGGAATTGTTATTGGTGCTGCAAGGGCACCTACAGTTGCTCCTGCATTGAAAATACTTGTTGCAAAGGCCCTGTCTTTCTTTGGGAAGTATTCTGCAGTAGCTTTAATCGCTGCAGGGAAATTACCCGCTTCTCCAACCGCCAGTACAAAGCGGGCAAAAATAAACAGGGTAACACTTGTACTTATAATGAGTGATGTATCACCAACCCGTGAGATGGCTTCTTTTGACCCTTCAAAACCTACCATCCATTCTCCGGTGAGTAAGCCTGAAGTTGCAATTCCACAAAACGCATGAATTACCGCACCAACAGACCATACGCCGATGGCCCATAAAAATCCTTTTTTAGTATCTAAGCGGTCTACCAAACGGCCGGCAAACAACATAGAAACGGCATAGAAAATAGAAAATAAGGCCGTAATGTTTCCGTAGTCATTATTTGTCCAGTGAAATTCAGGAGCTATAAACTCTTTCCAGGTTAGTGAAAGAACTTGTCGGTCCATATAATTTATTGTAGTTGCAAAAAATAACATGGCACATATCGTCCATCTGTACTTCCCAATTTTTTCCTGGTTCATTATATTTGGTTTTTTTAAATTTTTGTGTAATTATTAATTTTATATTCTCTGCTGCTCATCATCTTTTGGCATTATTCAGCGCCTCAAGATATGTAATTCCCTTTAATTACCTCTGTCAAAAATCCTTTACTTACTTATAGTTTTGGTTTGGTGCTTGTTTAATTCTACTTTTAACAATCCTTGTCAGTAAGCAATTCTACATAATAATTACAAGTAAAAGCGATCTTCAATAGAAAATATTTACGCAATCGTTATCGTTGTTTTTTATCTGTTTATGCCCTTTTGACTAACTGATGCTAACTCAATGCGGTAATCTATCAAGGTATAGTTAACAATAGAATCTTCCTTCCATCCTGCATACTATTGTGCGCGTGGCCGATAACAACACGATTCAAAACACAGATGGGGTTGGTTCGATATAAGCCGGACCAACCCCATCTGAATACTTAACTTAGATTGATGAGTGGATTAGAGACAAGAACTAATCCGACAGTTCAAGGATCAGGTCATCAGTATTAACCATTGTACCCGCAGTCAAAGTGATTGATTTAACCACCCCATCTGCTATGGCAGAAATATTTGATTCCATTTTCATGGCCTCAATCATAAAAAGTGGCTGATTCTTTTTTACCTGATCGCCGGCTTTAACAAAGACTTTAGATAACAATCCCTGTAAAGGTGAACCTATATGGGTTAATAAGTCTTTATTCACTTTACGGTTTTCAAGTTTAACAACCTTTATTGATTTATCCTGAATTTCGATATTGCGGGTCTGACCATTTAATTTAAAAAATACTGTTCGCATTCCCTTATCGTCGGCAGGCCCTATTGAAAGTAAACGGATCAATAGTGTTTTGCCTTTGGCAATTTCAATAGTAGTTTCCTCTCCGGGTTTCATGCCATAGAAGAAATATCTTGTCGGTATAACCGACACATCGCCATACAACCTGAATACTTTTATTGCTTCAGCAGTGACCTTAGGATAAAACTTGTAAGCCAGGTACATTGTATAATTCAGATCATCTCCAAACTCCTTTTTAAATGCTTCAAACTCCTGTTCTAGGTTCAATGGTGCAAGATGTTTATTAGGTCGATCAGTAAAAGGTGTTTTTCCTTTTAACAGAATACGTTGCAGGGCTTCTGGGAACCCACCTTCAGGTTGACCAATTTCACCCATAAAAAATGAAACCACAGATTCAGGGAAAGCAAGCTGTTCACCTCTCGCAAAAATATCCTCCGGGGTAATTTGATTTGCTACCATGAACTGCGCCATATCCCCAACTACCTTTGAGCTCGGGGTAACTTTCACAATGTCACCAAAAAGCTGATTTACATCTGCATACCGTTGCTTAATCAGTTCAAACTGATCTCCAAGTCCAAGTGCAACAGCCTGTGGTTTTAAATTTGAATACTGCCCTCCAGGAATTTCATGTTCAAATACCTCCGCAGAACTTGCTTTTAAACCTGATTCAAAAGGATAATAGTATTCCCTAACTGTTTCCCAGTAATTAGAGTATGCGTTTAATGATTTTTGATCATATGGATTTTCTCTTTCGTGAAAGCGCATCATTTCAACTATAGCGTTAAAATTGGGTTGCGCAGTTGTTCCTGATAAGGCACCTAAAGCGCAATCAATTACGTCGACTCCAGCTTCAATAGCCATTAAATATGTCGCAGACTGTAAAGAGGAAGTATCATGGGTATGTAAATGGACCGGAATTTTTACGGTATCCTTTAAAGCTTCAATTAACAGCTTCGCAGCATAAGGTTTTAATAAACCGGACATGTCTTTAACACCAAGTATATGGCTTCCTGCATCTTCCAGGTTTTTTGCCAGCTTTAAGTAGTAATCCAGGCTATACTTAGTGCGTTTAGGATCAAGTATATCACCTGTATAGCATAAAGATCCCTCAGCAAGTCCACCTGTCTTTTTCCTAACCATCTCTATACATGGTGCAATATTTTCCATCCAGTTCAAAGAGTCAAATATTCTGAAAATATCAACTCCTTTTTCCCAGCTTTTTTCGACAAATGATTCAATAAGGTTGTCAGGATAAGCAGCATAGCCAACACCATTACATCCCCTTATCAGCATCTGTATAAGTATATTTGGCATTGCAGCCCTCAGTTTTTCTAATCTTCTCCAGGGATCTTCATGCAGGAATCTTAAACATACGTCAAAGGTAGCCCCGCCCCATGCTTCCATACTAAATGTTTGGGGATGGTGTTTCGCAAATCCTTCGGCAACTTTAAGCATATCATAAGTACGCATACGTGTGGCAAGCAAAGATTGATGCGCATCCCTAAATGTAGTATCGGTATATTGTATCTTCTTTTCAGCTTTAAGCCATTTTGAAAAACCTTCAGGTCCAAGTTCTGTCAAAAGGTCTTTTGTACCTTTAGGGTAGTCTGTATAATGGCCCACTGCCGGTACCTCAGGTTTTTCGAGTCGTTTGTTTTCATCCACAAATCTCACGTCAGGATTTCCATTTACAGATACTTCTCCCAAATAAGTAAGAATCCTCGTCCCCCTATCTAAACGTTTTTTCGACTCAAACAGCTCAGAATGTTCCTGTATAAAATTGACGGTCGCTTTTCCTTGTATAAAAATCGGATGGTTAATCAGGTTCTCCAGAAACTGTACGTTGTTCTTAACGCCCCTGATCCTGAATTCACGTAATGCCCGGTTCATTTTTCTGGAAGCATCCGCTAAAGTAGCACCACTGGTACTTACTTTAACCAACATAGAATCGAAGAAAGGGCTGATCTTCATTCCTGGGTATGTACTTCCCTCATCTAGCCGTATTCCAAATCCTGTTGCATTCCTATAGGTAATTAGAGTACCATAATCCGGTTTAAAATCATTACCTGGGTCTTCTGTGGTAATCCGGCATTGCATAGCAAAGCCATTACACATAATACCCTCCTGATCTTTTATGCCTATCTCTGGATCAGAAAGGTGGTAACCATCTGCAATAAACAACTGCGTTTTGATCAGGTCTACACCAGTTATCATTTCGGTAACCGTATGCTCAACCTGGATGCGGGGGTTAACTTCAATAAAATATATCTGCTCCTGCTGGTCAATTAAAAACTCAACTGTACCAACATTATTATACCTAACTGCTTTTGCTATAGCAGTAGCATAATGATAAAGTTGTTTTCTTGTCTGCTCTGTTAAATTCAACGATGGCGCTATCTCCACGACTTTCTGAAAACGTCTTTGTACTGAACAATCACGTTCATAAAGATGTACCACCTGGCCATGATTGTCCGCGACAATCTGTACTTCGATATGACGTGGGCGATCAATAAATTTTTCAAGAAATATGGTCTCATCTCCAAACGCATTTTTTGCTTCACTTCTGGCTTCGATAAATCCTTTTTCTAACTGTTCATCGTTTCTTACGATGCGCATACCTCGGCCTCCTCCTCCTGATGCTGCTTTAATCATTAGCGGATAGCCTATCCGTTTAGCCTCCTTTAGTGCGGTTTCAATAGAAACCAATTCAGGCTCGTTACTTTCAATAATAGGTAATCCTGCTGCTTTAGCCACCGCTTTAGCGGTAACCTTATCACCAAGAGATCGCATAACATCGGGTCTGGGACCGATAAAAATGATATTGTTCTCCGCACAACGTTTTGCGAAATCTTCATTTTCAGACAGAAAACCATAGCCTGGATGAATCGCATCTGCACCGCTATGCTTCGCCATTTCAATAATTCCGGCAATATCAAGATAAGGTTTGAGTGGTTCATCATCTTGCCCGATCTGATAAGCTTCATCGGCTTTGTAACGGTGTAATGAGTATCTGTCTTCATAAGTATAAACCGCTACAGTCTGAATATCCAGTTCACTGCAGGCTCGTTCTATACGTATGGCAATTTCACCCCGGTTGGCAATTAGAACTTTCTTAATTTTCATGGTCTTAGTGTTAATGCGGCAAAAGTATTAGATTACTTTGAAAGTAACGCATCTAAAAGCATTTATTATCAGCTATTTAAAGTGTATTTTATACACTAAACCAACCCTGAATATCCTATTTACTGTAACTCTTTTGCCCGATACCTACGCATGTCTACGTCCACAGCCGAAAAATATCCTTGAACATTGCCGGAGATGTTTCCGGTTGCATTTTCTGATACACCAGAGAACAAACCGCTCCAATCTGTTTCCATAAATACGGAATATAAATATTTAGCGTAGCCCTCCGAAAGTGATATCTTATATATATAAATGAAATCTTCTTTGCCAAGGACAAAACCCCTTTTCAAATTATTTAATGGATAAAGCGAATTTGGCGAACCCAAAACGTGGGTGTAACTATAATACTTTGTCTGGTCAAATTTGGCGGGGTTCCAGATCGGAATATCTGAATAGGATATAAACCATTTATTTGCATTTAAATATCCAAAGGTATGTTTTGGTATGTTTCCAGCTATTTTTAGATCAGCAGTATTTTTGGTAGAAAGTGGCAGAAAGTCATCAATAATATTAATCACCTGACGCAGTGTATCCACCGCAGTATAGGTTTTATTGTTGTACTTAATTGTAAGTTTATAAGCTCCATTATAATTGGGGTCATTTGTGCTCAGGCCTAGATATATTCCAGAGGATGCAGGACTTTCTTTAAATACGATGTCTGACTTGCCATCATTCACTATAACTGAAGCTTTGCTAATTGCTAGAGGTGCTGAATCAGGATTTAAGGAGGGTTTAGTGAGTTTGATGTACTGATTTCGCTGAAAAGTATTAAAACCGCCCTCCACAGCTAGGTCATATACACGTTTAGGTTTGATAAATGCATTGTTAAGATCACTTTTTTTACAACTTACCATTATAGTAAGTGTTGCAATAATGATCAATATATATTTAACCGTGCTCATTAACCCCTCCTCTTTTAATATTAATTTAAATTTTAAAACTATAAGCTAGCCAGGGATAAATGCCAAAACCATATTCTATGTTAGCTTTAGCCGATCCCGTTGTATTTGGATTTATATGGTAATATAATGGATTTTTTTGATTATATAGATTATACACACCAACAGAAATAACATTAGATAAAAATCTATTTTTGAAGATTTTTGATCGGAAACGATACTGTGCGGAAATATCCATTCTGTTAAAATCAGGAAACCTGGATGTATTTCTCCCTTCATATACAGGAACATTTAATCCATCGTGCTGGTAATAACCTACCGGTAATGTAAGCGGCCGGCCAGTAGAATAGATGAAGAAATATTGAACTGAAAACTGATTGTTAAATTCATATTTCGCACTTAGCTTTACTTCATGTGGAATATCATAATTGGCTACAAAACGGTTACCAAAATTTATCCCATCTATTTTACGGAATACTTTAGAGTAGCTATAAGCAATAGTTCCGGAAAATTTACCTTCATTTTTGGTAATCTGTGTTTCAAAACCATATGCATCAGACTTACCCACTCTCAGCTGGCTTCTGATATCAGGATTTCTGATCACCTGGGCATGTCCCGTAAGTTCAAGTTGATTATACAGCTTTTTATAGTAGGCATTAACAGAAAGGCTATAATCTACTGGTGTATTCATGTAACCTATAGAAAAATAATCCGAACGCTGTGGCTTAATTGTAGATGAGGCGGGAATCCAGGGTTCAAGAGAAGAAAAAGCCAGCGTACTGTTTTGTAATAGCTGCAGATACTGATAATTACGGTTATACGTGACAAAAATACGTTGTGTAGTAGTCGGAAGATAGCTCAGGTTAATTCTTGGTTCAGGTTTCACAAAGGTCTTAAAATCCTCCACATTTAAAGGGTAGCCCTGTGGGTCAAAAACATTCTTTCGTTGTTGCGCATTAATAAACACACCTAACCTTAAACCATAGTTAAGTTCAAATGCCTTATTTAGCGTCAGCTGCTGCGCATAATAAATGGCAGATTCAAGAGAGCGGTCTCTCGAAATATTAAACTCCCGAGATTGGGTCCTACTGCTTTCGCCGGGTGTAAATTTGTGGTAAGTAGTAGATAATCCGAATTTAATCTGGTTAGTAGGGCTCCAATAATAGGTATAATCACTTTTTAAAGTCAGGTCCTTAACACCAGTATTCCACTGGTTCTTTTTAGAAAGTGTGTCTGCATTTAAATCCAGTAAATTACTATAGTCGCTATAGATAGCTGAAACATTGAGAAATACCCGTGAGTTGAAAATGTGGTTCCAACGTAAGGTTGATGTTAAATTGCCCCAGTTATTTGTATAGGTATTTTCCGACAGTAGCTTATCCTTACCAATATATATAGAATAAAATATGCTATTGTTCTTATCTGCTTTTATATTGGCTTTAGCATTCAGATCATAATAAACAGACTTAGGATTAAATAGTTTAAACTTGTTATGAAAAACATCCAGAAGACTTCGTCTAAAGGCTACAATGAACGAGCCTTTTTCTTTAACAATCGGGCCTTCTACAGATAGTCTCGCCGACATAAAATTAATACCACCATTTAAATGGTATTCCTTGCTATTACCCTCATTCATCCTGTTGACAATTACTGAAGAAAGCCTCCCTCCAAAATTTGCAGGGATATAATCCCGATATACCTGAATATTATTAACTGCATCGGGGTTAAAAACAGATATAAGCCCATACAAATGTGACGGATTATACACTACAGCTTCGTCCAGTAAAACCAGGTTTTGATCTGTATTTCCCCCCCTTACAAATAAGCCTGAGCTTCCTTCTGATAAAGCTTTAATCCCATTTTCCATTTGTAGTTTTTTAACTACGTCAGTTTCTCCTGCATAATAAGGTGTCTGGGTTAATTGTTTAACTGTAAAATTCTGCTCATTCAGTAATATAGGATTTGGTGTTAAAACCGACTGTTTAATCACCACCTCTTCCAATTGCCGGGTCTTAAGGAATAATTCAATTTCTTGTTCTTTGTTGTTATCCAGATAAATAGTTTGAGAAGTGGTCTGATACCCATAATTTGAGACCATCACCTTATAGACACCTTCAGGAACAGAGATCGCATAAAAACCATATTGGTTTGTCGTCACCCCTACATCCAGTTTAGGTATATTAAATGTGGCCCCAATAAGCTCTTCACCATTTGATCCATCCCTTATATGCCCCCTGATAGTCCAGATATTGGTTTTTTTCCTGACAATCACAATGTCATTTCCTACCAATTTATAGGATAAATTGGTCTCAAATAAGAGCTTATCCAATATCGCTGATAACGGGGTTTGTATAAATGTTGAAGTACCAATATAAACCGATCGTAATTGATCAGGATCAAAAGCAAAAGTATTTTTTGTTTTTAATTCAAGTCTGTGAAGCGTTTTAATTAAAGAGTCGGCAGGTAAATTAATGGTAATCTTATGATCAAGAATGCTCTTCGTCTGAGCATACAAATTACCATTACCTATCCATAATAAATAAAATAAAAAACCAAATACTTTGGAAAACTTCATTATGTCTTTAAAATAGAAACAGCAACGGCTTAATCCTTAGATATGATATACGTACCTTTAGATTTAACTGCTTTGCACTGTAAAGATGCAGAAATAACTGCAATTACGCTATCTAAAGTTTGGTAATGCAATTTCGCTGTTAACTTTCTATTCTTTAATTCAGCATCCCTAATCACGATTGGCTCTTTGTATACTTTCGACAACTGCACAGCAACATCCCGAAGAGGTACTTCATTAAATACGAACTCTTTATTAATCCAGGACTTATAATTGGGATTTGAATTATCCAGTGCTTTAAGATTTTTAGTATCCAGACTGTAAGTACCGAGTTTACCTGCCGTTAACATCACCTGCTTATTTGTCGAAGACTCCTTTAAAGCAATTAAACCATTCTCGACAATAACCCGAACAGCTTTATCGGTTCTAATTACATTAAAGCTCGTCCCGATATCGACAGCTTCTACTTCTCCTACAATCAGCTTAAATTGAGATAATTGATGATTAGTAACCTTAATAAAGACTTCACCGTTGAGTAATTCAAGCTTTCTATTGGTCAAAAACTTCCGTTTGCTATATCTTATAGTGGTGGCAGAATTCAGGTCTACACGAGTGCTATCAGGTAACATCACATACGTAGCGTTACTACCGCTATTGACTACTTCATAGCTATCTTTAGTGCTAAAATAATAACCAATTGAAAAAACAATTAGTATTGAAGCAGCAATACCATACCAAAGTCTGTTTTTTTTGTTAGACCCATTGACTGCATACTCAGCACCAATGTTTTTACCCAGCTTTTTATCCAGCACTTCCCAGGAAGACTGGGGGTTATACCCTCTTAATTCAAATAACCTATCCATGTTAATATGAACACTAACGAACTCCTGGTATACCTTTTCATTTGCTTCAGCAGTTTGACGCCATTGTTCAAGTATCTCCTTGTTCTCTTTTGAGATGGCATGATCCAGGTCGTCAATAATCAAACCGTAGATAATTTCTTCATTTGTTTCAAATTCTTTCATAGTAGAGCGGCATTAAATAGTGTAATTTTTAAAAATAACAACAACAAGGTGATTAATTCCTGATGTTGCGCAAGATGTTCTCTTAGCTTCTGAAAACCATAGGTTAAATGATTTTTTACAGTTTTTAAAGATATATCCATTTGCTGTGCAATTTCTTGCTGCTTAAGCTTTCCAAAGCGGCTTAAATACATCACCTGTTTACATTTGGTGGGTAACAATTCCAAAGCCTCCTCCAGGCTTTTTAGCAATTTCTCATCGGCCAGTGCTTTGTCTTCATCCAAAACAAATTCGTTGTTGTGAACGGCCAGATAGGCTAAGCGCTTTTCTGTTTGCATTTTTTCTTTTTTAATATAATTCAATGATGAATTTACAATAGCTTTAAAAAGGTAACTTTTAAGTGAGTGCTGAACATTTAACTGATCAGATTTATTCCATACCGTTATAAATAAATCATGAACAATTTCTTCGGCGACTTCCATTTGCCCAACATAACGGTACGCAAGGGCAAATAGCTGTTGGTAATATTTTTTATAAAACAATTCAAATACCTTCTTGTCCTGCTGCCTGATTGCTGTAAATAAATTTGCCTCTTCCTCTGATAAACGACTAGTATCCTTTCTTATCATAGCTAATCTTACTATTTTTGTTTAAGTGTAAGATAACCAGATATTTCCGGTGTTAACTTTAACGTATTTATAGAAACAAACCAAAACCCTTTCAATAAATTCCTTTCCTGAAGCGGATTTAGTGATACTGAACCCGAAACAGTTGTAGCATTCATTTTTCCATCACTCCTATATACTTCTTTTATTAAAGTGCCCACGGAGCCCTTTGCGCCATTTCTAAACGAAATTAATTCCGGAATCAAATCTTTATATTCAAGTTTATAATTCAATAATTTTGTTGCCTCATCATATGTACCCTTCAGTATCGCTGTTCCCTCCGAGCTGCTGTTTGTACCTTTTTTATCAATCCTTGCAGTAACGATATAACTCCTCACGGGAGGATTGAGCATCGCCTGTTCTATATTATCTCCATCTTTCTTACAAGAAAAGCCACTTAACATAGCTAGTAATAGTCCAAATACTTGTAAAAATATCAACCTTGTAGCCTTTTTGTCCCTCATTTTCACCTTTTTAGCTGGGGACTAAAATACTACTTTATAGTTTATAATAATATACCTAATGATACACTATGCTTATTAAATTTCATTTTAGCATCATTTTATATTTTGGCTAAGTAAAAACCTTTACTATATCCTAATGGGGTTTCGTCTATCAAAATAACCGATTCTCCCTCTACATAAGAAGGAAAATCGGTCACTACATTATATTTTTCATAGAAATGATTCAGGAATTTCTCCTCGTTAAAAAACCAGGATGGATAAGAAGCTTCATAAATATCGGGCGGAACATGTTGCAATGTTAAACGATCATTTACTTCATGATGAAATGGGGTTCTGTCAAATAAGATGAAATCAAAATGATAAGCTGCCAATTTTTCAAGAAATACATGAGGTTCTTCCAGATACTGAACTGAACTCGATACCAATACAAAATCGATTGATTTATCTTTTAAACAGGAATCTATGGAGTGGTAGAACTTTAATTGTTCGTCCTCAAAATTAGCTTTTCCGGATTCTACATAATGTGATTGTTCAATCACGTTCCAGCTCAAACAAACATGTGGCGTTAAAAATTCTTTAATCTGGAAATAGGTACTTCCTAATGACCCACCAAAATCCAATATGTTTAACGGTTTGCCTTTAATAGCTGCACTGTGTAACAAAAAGCTCAATAGGGGAAATGGGTATTGTTTTTTATCAAACAGCACCGAATCTCTTTCATATATTGCTTCGCCGTTCTTAACCTTAAGCAAGGAGTTCTTGGTCTGCTGTAAAATTATACCGGAATCATATCCATCCGTTTTGGCCATAACATCTGCCCAGGAGACATAATTTCCAAACCAACCATATTTAGTACTGTTGTCTGACTTAAATTTTCTGAATATCACCTTAAACATGTATCGATCTCTATCAATTATATGTTCAAGACAACAGATTACTAAAAAGGTCCTATATGTTTTTTATAAAAAAGTTTTTTTCGGCTATCTAAGCCAATCCTGGTATTTCTACCACCTCATCAACGTCCTTTGTATAATCAATACCAGCAACATCGAAGCCAAAAAGGTTCAGAAAATCCTTTCTATATCCCGCAAGATCACCAATTATCGGTAAATTTTCAGCGGTGGCCTCTGTCCAAAGTTGTGCTACCTTAAGCTGAACGTCATCACGCATCTCCCAGTCATCAATTCTAATTCTGCCTTTTTCGTCAACAGGAATTTCACTACCACTATACAACCTTTCAGCAAACAAGCGTTGAATTTGCTCAATACACCCTTCGTGGATCCCATTTTCTTTCATCACCTTATAAAGTAGGGAAATATAAAGGGGAATTACCGGTATCGCTGAACTTGCTTGTGTAACCAAGGCCTTATTCACAGAAACAAAAGCCTTTCCGTTTAATCCTTTTAATTTATCGGTAATGGTAAATGCAGTAGCTTCTAAGTGATCTTTAGCACGACCGATAGTACCTTTACGGTAAACTGCCTCCGTTAATGAAGGGCCAATGTAAGAATAAGCAACTGTCTGCGCAGACGGTGCAAGCAAATCAGCCGAGATCAATGCATCCATCCACATTTCCCAGTCCTCCCCACCCATTACGGCTACTGTATTTTCGATTTCCTCCTCATTCGCAGGTGAGATCGAGACTTCAGAAACATTTCCTGTATGAAAATCAACCGTCTTATTCGTAAAAACTTTATCACCAATTGGTTTTAACACGGAATTGTGCACAACACCGGTTTTAGGATGAACCCTCCTGGGAGAAGCCAGGCTATAAATCACCAGATCAACCTGGCCTAAATCCCTTTTAATCAAACCCAGTGTCTTTTCCTTAATCTCATCGGAAAACGCATCACCGTTAATACTTTTCGCATACAAGCCGGCATCAGTTGCCTGCTGTTCAAAGGCTGCACTATTGTACCAGCCTGGAGATGCCGGTTTCCCCGGTAGTGGTGGTTTTTCAAAGAAAACACCAATGGTAGCGGCATCAGCACCAAAAGCACTCGTAATTCTTGAAGCCAAACCAAATCCTGTGGAAGCGCCTATAACCAGAACTCTCTTAGGGCCTGCAATAGCCCCTTTGGATTTTACATAGTTAATTTGATTGATTACATTTTGTTCGCAACCAGCAGGATGTGCCGTAAGGCATATAAACCCACGCATCTTAGGTTCAATAATCATATATGAATTTTCTTTAGGTTAGAATTAAAAGGATGAATTAACATTGCAGCAAAATAACCAATGTTTTTATACATTATCAAACATTTTCGTATAACGTTCCATTACCTGGTCATAGCAGATTTTTAACCATTCCGTATATTTCTCAGGATCAGTATTTATTTCATTTAACAGATCCGTCATTTTTACATACCTATAGGTGGCAACCTCGGTGGTATTTATAGTTGGAAGCTGGTCTGTTATACCGAAAAACACGTGATCATATTCATTTTCAATGAGACCTTCCATCACCTCTGCCTGATATAGGAAACTAAACTCATAGGTAATACGGCAACTCATCCCCATTTCTTCCATTAACCTTCGATGGGCAGCGGCAATTGTTTCTTCTCCTGCCCTCGGATGACTGCAACAAGTATTCGTCCATTTCCCCCCAGAATGATATTTATCATGCGCCCGTTGTTGTAACAACAACTCGCCCCTGCTGTTGAAAATAAAAATTGAAAATGCACGATGAAGTTCACCCTTAACGTGTGCCTCCATTTTTGACATTAGCCCAATTTGATTGTCGTTAATATCTACAAGTATTACTTTTTCTGTCATTTAATCAATACTTTCTATTCTTCATTTGTACAATGCTTAAATGAAGAAGATGTGTTGTATAAAAATAGTTATTCCAAAATGTCTACCAGATTTTAAAGTACCAGATCATTGAATAGTTTTTGCATTGTCCCCCTTGCATCAACACAAAAACCGGCATGCGCCCTTGAGGTCTGTAAAACTGTACTACGCATGGCTGTTAGCCAGCGAAACCTTGAAGCGATGTCCAAACGTCCAATTGCTCCCGACAACTCCCCTCCTATACAGATGCGTTCAAATGCAAGGAAGTTTTTCTCCAAAACGGAAATATCCGTTTCTTTGCAAAAAGCACTTAATTTCTCCCTATTCAGCTCAAACATTACCCCTAAAAATTTCTGTTTTGAGCAGTACACAACAACGCCAACATTTATAAATTCTTCCCGTTCTACCCTGGGCACTACGCGGATGACAGCATACTCAAATAAGTCCCTATCTTGCATCTTGCGCTGCTTTTACAAATAAATCTGAATTGGCTATCCTGGTGTTCAGGAAATGGATATAAGCCTGTCTATGTATCTCCGGGCTTTCAAATGAGTACTCATCGGCCAGCCATTCGTCAGGAACTAATGCCGCTATGGATTCAATTAGCTCAGGAGTAAGTATTGAACGAAACGTTTCATTTACCTCTTCCAGTTCTGTAGCGAATGGGAGTAATACATGATCCTTTATCAATACGAACGGGCGTAAAGCCTGTTCTTCCCAATTTTGCCAGGAATGATGAAAGTATAAAGATGCGCCATGATCAATTAACCAGAGTTCCTCATGCCATATCAGCATATTTGTATTTCTTGCTGTCCGGTCCATATTCATCAGCAATGAATCCAGCCACACACTTTGTGAAGCTAATTTTGAAGATACGGTAGTCACAAGCGGATCAAACGTAATAGCGCCCGACAAGTAATGCAATGCCAAGTTTAATCCTTCGCTGGCACGCAAAAGATCTTGTATTTCCTCATCAGGTTCTATCCTTCCAAATGCTTCGTCCAGATTTGCAAATACAATTTCAGGAACATGTAAGCCAAGGGCACGCGCAATTTCAGCTCCAAATATTTCTGCAATAAGTGCTTTGGTACCTTGCCCGGCACCCCTAAATTTTAATACATATAAAAATCCGTCATCTGCCTCAGCAATGGCGGGCATAGACCCTCCCTCTTTTAGCGGAGTTACATACCTCGTTACTTGAACAGATCTTAATGTCAGCAGACTATCTTTCATACTACTGCTTTGCTACTCGTTTTTCCGACATCAGTTCTGCAATAACTTTCTTCAATTTTTCCGGATCTTTGGCATATTTTTCCAAATTGATGATCTCTACTTTACGGAAATCAATAGGATGACTCTCACTTTGCAGCGAAATACTACCACCTTTCAATAATTCACCTTCTGCCGCATTTCCAATTGGATCAAGCTGAGGTCTTTCATAACGTAGTACCTCTTCCCCGTTTACGTAGTGTACCACTAAAGAGTCCCCCAACACCAATACTTCTACACGGACCCATTGGTCGCCGTTAAAAGTTTTAGAATTTGATTCTATACAGTGATTTTTGATTACTTTTCCGTCCTTCACAAACTGTGTACCTGGTGTACAAAGATTAGCGGTAGAACGTTCGCCATTACCAGCTCCGCCCAACAATTGTACTTCTATTGAGTTGGGAAAATCCTGGTTCTTTTTCATTGTAGCCGGATCCTGGCCATGGATCATAATCCCACTGTTCCGATAAGCCCATCCTGGTCCATCTTTCAGTTGTTCGCCTACAAAACGGTATTCCACTCCGATCAGATAATGCGAAAAGGGTTTATTGAAAAATAAATGACCGAATTGTTCAGCAAATTTACCCGAATACTGATCATACCTTACTTCAATATTTCCATTCTGCACACGAAACGTATTGCCAAAATTCTCTTTAAACTCATGATATCTTATTTTTGGTTCCCAACCATTTAAGTTTTTACCATTAAATAGCTGCGTCCATTTCATCGCTGGTGGAGGCCCAGGGGCCTTAAAACCAGAAAACACAACAGATAAGGACAAGCCCAAGGCCAGGCCTAATACAATCAGGGAATTAAAATTTCGTTTCATCATGCTAATATAAACTCCTAATATGATTTAATCATAGAAATTTGCAAAAAGCGTATATCTTTGGACTCAAATTTTACAAATACATTTTTATGGCAAAGGCATCTGAAATTAAAGTAGGAAATATTTTACGCTTTAACGGCGAACTGGTAAATGTTACAGAGATCTTACATCGTACACCGGGTAAAGGCGGCGCTTTTTACTTAGGTAAATTTCGTAACATTAAAACAGGGAAAATTGTTGAAGCCCGGTTAGGTACTGATGAGCAGGTTGAGATTTGCCGTGTAGAAACTAATGACTATCAATATCTATATGAGGAAGGAGACTATTTGGTTGTAATGGATAATGTTACTTTCGATCAGTTCAATATCCCTAAAGCATTATTTGGGCCAGCAGCCAAATTCTTAAAAGAAGGTATGGATGTAATTATTTCTATTGAAAGTGAAGAGCCCATCATGGCACAGGCACCGAACTTTGTAGAGTTGGAAATTACCTATGCTGAACCTGCCGTTAAAGGTGATACTTCTTCAGGAGCATTGAAAACCGTTACAACAGAAAATGGCATCGAATTAAAAGTGCCTTTATTCGTTAATCAGGGCGACAAAATAAAAGTTGACACCCGTACAGGTGAATATGTTGAACGTGTAAAATAACCCGGTTTCATCAATCAGGAACCTATTTCAACAACAATTTTCCCGCTGACACCATGAGATTCCACCAACTGATGTGCCTGGATAATTTCATTCAGCGGGAAAACCTTTTCAACCTTTACCCTTAGTTGTTCTTTTTCCATTAAGTCGGAAAACAATTGCAAGGTTTCCTGATCGGGGTGCATCATTGACCAGATCAATTCTACATTTCTTTCCTTCGCCAGGGCAATGGCCTTGGGATCATCTCTTGTTGAGGACGGTAAACAAACGACCCTTCCACCAGGTTTAACACAACCTATAGAACGATAAAGTATTTCGCCGCCCATGGTATCCATTACAGCGTCAAGGTGTGTGGCAATTTCTTCAAATCGCACCTCCTTATAGTCAATTGCTTTATCCACTCCCAATTCCGCTAAAAAAGCTGAATTTTTAGCAGAGGCTGTTCCATATACAAAAGCCCCGTTCAATTTAGCAAACTGAACAGCAAGATGTCCAACTCCTCCTGCTGCTGATTGTATTAAAACCCGTTGACCTATGCTTACTTTTAAATGGTCATTAATTGCCTGGTACGCCGTTAATCCAGCTAGTGAGACACCTGCTGCATCTATAAATGATGTGTTAGCAGGTTTTTTAACAATTGATCCAGGGCTGGCCACAACATATTCCGCGTAGGTTTTGTCTAAACATCCAAAAACTGCATCCCCTACTTTAAAATCCCGTACATTTCCGCCAACTTCCTCAATTATGCCACTCATATCCTTGCCCAGAATAGCCGGTAACTGAAGCGTCTTACAGGAGATATGCGCGCCAGACCTGATCTTCGTATCTACGGGATTAAGTCCTGCTGCAACTACCCTGATCAATACCTGATCATTATTAATACCCGGTTTATCCAGCTCAATAAGTACTAATTCTGTTGGCTTACCAAATTTCTGTATAACGACTGCTTTCATCTATATTGTTTATTGGACATAGCAAAGCTAAAGCTTATTCTCATAACCCGATGTTGTGTATGTCATCAATGAGTGATATTTAATATTCGTGGGCATTGATCAGTAAGCCGATCTGTTCTGCCAGTTGAAGAGATATTTTTTCCGCTGCCCAGCAAATTCCTGCAGCAGTTACATCAAGCCATAAGCTTGCTATCCGCCTGGCCCCATCCAGAATACTATAGGTGCCGTCATCAAGTGGAACTACGGTTAACTTTTTTCCGGAAATTGTAATTTCATAAGGTTCCATGAGCATTAGAATATAAAATGCAACCGTTTATTTAACACTATTTATCCGTGTTTTGTTTGCAATAGTTTATTTTGCATAAAATAGGGTTCAAACCTTAATATTTCCTATCCAAAAAGAACCTTTCAACAAAGCTAAATTGAACTTTTTAACAAAACAACATACTATTTTAATCTGCAATTTTGTAATTTAAATTTGAAAATACATGACAAATTCAAGCATCAAAGTACTGGTAACCGGAGGATCAGGTTTTGTAGCCCTATATTATCCGTCAATTGTTGGGTCAAGGCTATCAGGTCAGGACAAGCTTAGGGGATTTAAAGAAGCAGCTAAAACGCTATTAGGTTGCCCCCCGGAGTAATGAAGAAGCCATACTGGCAACTGTCAATAGTTTACTCGAATTTATACGTTAAAAATTATCGTCAGATCAAATAAAAAATAATACTTTAAATCACAAGTCCGTATGAAACGGTTTTTAAAAATAATAAAACGAACAATGATAATCCTGATTAGTATAGCAATGCTGCTGACAATTGCCATCTTCTTCTATATCCGACAGCCAAAATTCGGGCAAGCCCCAACCGCCGAACGTTTGGAATTAATAAAAAAATCATCGCGCTTTAAAGATGGCAAATTTCACAATACCCACCATACACCAGACTTGACTGAAGGTTACAGCATCAGCGGGATTCTTTACGACCAGTTGTTCAAAGATCATCCACGGAGAAATCCATCAGCAAACATACCAACTAAGAAGACCGACCTCCATCATTTACCTGCGGAGGCGGATGTACTGGTTTGGTTTGGCCACTCCTCCTATTTTATGCAGATTGAGGGTAAAAGGATATTGGTAGATCCTGTTTTTAGCGGCAGTGCGTCACCTGTGCCATGGACGGTAAAAGCTTATAAAGGTACAGACAGGTATACGGTTGATGACCTCCCTGCTATTGACTACCTGCTGATTAGCCACGACCATTACGACCATCTGGATTATGAAACCATTACCAAGCTAAAAGGTAAGGTGAAAACAATCATCTGCGGCTTAGGTGTAGGTGCTCATTTTGAGCACTGGGGATATGCGGCAGAAAAGATCATTGAAAGCGACTGGAACAATACCATTTCCCTCGATGGGGGCTTTAAAATACATGCCACTCCCGCAAGGCACTTCTCGGGAAGAGGCTTCACAAGGAATAACACATTGTGGATGTCTTATGTACTGCAAACGCCCAAGAAAAAGATTTACATTGGTGGCGACAGTGGTTATGATACCCATTTTGCCGAAATCGGCAATCAATATGGCCCATTCGATCTTGCTATACTAGAGAACGGTCAGTACAACTTAGCCTGGGAGGCTATACATATGTTGCCCGAACAGGTTATTCAGGCAGCTGAAGACCTGAAGACTAAAAGACTTTTCCCAGTACATTCTTCTAAGTTTACCCTTGCGATGCATGCCTGGGACGAGCCTTTGATTAAGGTCGCTGCAGCGGCCAAATTACATAACTTACCACTGGTTACACCAATAATCGGGGAAATGGTAAACCTCAATGACACCACTCATGTTTTTCCTGAATGGTGGAAAACCGTAAATTAGTAGGATATATTTGAATAGTCTTTTAAATAAAATCATGGCTTATAATGAACAACTGGCAGATCGTGTACGTGAATTACTCTTTGACCGTGAAGATGTAACTGAAAAGGAAATGTTCAGCGGAATATGCTTTATGGTGGATGATAAGATGTGTGTTTGTGTCTCTGGTACTGAACTGCTATGTCGTATCGGCGCAGATAAAGTAGAGACAGAACTAGAAAAAGGCAGTTGTAGAAATATGATGAACAACGGACGTCTTATGAAAGACTATGTCTATGTAGAGGATACCGCCTTTGATAATCAAAAGAAGCTAAAGTATTGGGTAGATCTCTGCTTCGAATTTAATCCAAAAGCAATCAAAGCATCAAAGAAAAAAAATGAAAGTAATCGCTAAAATTACCTCTTTGGTGAAAATAAATATAGAACAAAAGCTCTATTTAGTTATATTATAGAATAATAAACCTATAATTTGCATATATAGATCAAATATTCTATACTTGCGTAGGATTTAAGCACGCGTTCATGAAAACACCAGCTGTAATAACCGGAGATATTATCAATTTTACAAAACTACCTTCAGACCGTAGAAAAGTACTTATTGAAGATACAGAAGATATGTTGAAGAACTGGATCAGTAAAAAAGCTAATGCAGAAATTTTCAGAGGAGATAGCTATCAAGTGCTATTTGAAGATGCATTATCTGCCATAACTAAGAGCATTCAGCTAGTCTGCTGGTTTAAAAAACATTCAGATCCACAAAAGGGTATTTATCTAAGTACAAGAATTTCAATAGGAATAGGCGAAGTCTCCTATCACGGCAAAAATGTATTAAATTCAGATGGTGAAGCCTTTCATCTTTCAGGAAGAAACTTCGATGCGATGAAAGAAGACCAATATCTTTCTATCCACACCAGTGATCCGCAAAAGAATGCAACGGTTGAAATAATACTTAACTTCGTTAATAAATATTTAGGAAACTGGAATAAAGGACAGGCGGAAGTAATATTCTGGCAACTTGAAGGCAAGAATCAACAGGAAATAGCTAAAATGCTGTTCATTTCCCAACCCTCAGTGAATAGCAGACTGAAAACAGCAGGCTGGAAAGAACTTGAACCGACTATAGCATACATTGCATCCCTAGTATAATAAAACAATGGAAATCAACCTACTGCTGAGATTAGTTATCGCACATCTATTAACCGACTTTATCCTTCAACCCAAAAGCTGGGTAATAGATCGTGAAGAAAAACAGGGTAAATCAACGAAACTTTATCTGCATATTATTGTAACCACCTTTGTTGCCTACCTATTTTCTGGCATGTATGACAATTGGATTATTCCTATAGTCATATTTAGTTCGCACCTTTTAATTGACTACTTAAAATCAAAAACAGACAAGGAAAAATTTAGTTATTTCATCGCCGACCAGGTTGCGCACCTGATTGTAATAGTTACGTTGTGGCTATGTATAGAAAACAAATGGAATGCTATACAGCCTTTTGTACAGCAAATTACCAATAGCTCCAGATTTTGGATCATTGCGACAGGTTATGTATTCGTCAGTTGGCCATTAGGTATCATTATTGGTAAAGCAACCCAAAAATGGCGCGACCAAATTACAAGGGAAAAATTAAAGGCAACAGAGGAAAGACCAATTCAGCAAGAACTTGTGGGGACAGATAATGAAGATGAACAAGTGCAGGCAACACCGGCAATCCTGAAAAATACTGAAGAACAGGAACTGGGCCTCGCTAGTGCGGGTAAATGGATCGGTATATGTGAAAGAGTCCTAATCCTCACTTTCGTACTTATGTCGCAGTATACCGCAATTGGCTTTCTGATGACCGCAAAATCAATTTTACGGTTCAGTGAAAAAGAGAACAATACACAACTTAAAACAGAATATGTACTCGTAGGAACATTGGTAAGCTTTACTTTATCGGCAATGGTAGGCGTATTGATTCAGATGGTATTGTAATTTAACGCTCATCTGCATTCGGTAGCCTAAATCTTATGCGTAAACCTCAGAATAATAAATTCTGCCGGACGAAGTACTGCCATGCCAATTTCGATAATCATTCTACCCTCTTGTATGTCCAGTTCGGTCATTGTTTCTCCCAACCCGATATGAACAAAAAAAGCCCCTTTGGTCGAAGCCCCCATCAACGCCCCTGCCTTCCACTGTTGACCCAGGTAGTTCTCAACCATCGATTTTACCTTTACCCAGGTATTGCGGTCATTGGGTTCAAACACAAATTGTTGCGTGGCATTTTTAACAGATTCCTCTACCATGCTAAAGAACCTTCTTACCGGTACATAACGCCATTCGTGATCATTACCAGCTAATGTACGTGCGCCCCAGATAACTGCAGGCCCCCGACCGGCAAAACTCCGGATTACATTTATGGATTTCCCGGTCACGGTATCTATATTGAGATCTTCCTGTTCCCGCTGGGTGATCAGAAACTCAGGACGTATGACGTTTGTAATATTGACATTGGCCGGGGCTTTCCATACCCCAAGGGTGTTATCTATCTGTGTGTACACTCCCACTATCGCTGCCGATACCGGTAATAACATTTGTATGTTGGCTATTGCACTTTTAGCTTGTAAATATTGTGTTTTTTTTCCCCTTATTAATTCAGAGAGTTTCAGGGCATCTGGTATCCCCACAATGTTGATCAGTTCATCATTGTCTTTGGTTCGATCTTCAGCAAGTTTATAATAGTAATCAATTCCAGTGTATAACTTAGGGAAATATACAGCTGCATATTTCAGCTCTTCAGGTGTGAGTACTAAACTAGTCCGCAAGTCAGCTATGTCCACTGTCCATAAATTAGTATGGGTATGGTATACATCCATAACGGTGAAACGATCCCGAAGAACCCCGCATTGCCTGATAGCCTGTATATGAACATCATAATACTCTTCTTTCGCTCCAAGATTAATGGAATCAGGGAATACCAAAAGTGTCACTTCATTTATCTTAGCTACCTGAGCTAACCCATCTTTAAGGTCCCTGCCATCGACATGCCCTTCTCTAGTCATATAATTTCCAACAGACGTTATCCAGCAAGCCCCACCACCATTTGCAAAATACAGCTGCATAGAATAATGCATTAAAAATTTAGATCTTTTTGTTTCATCCACCCTGGCGTTCACCTTACCATCAGCTTCAAAAACAACAGACAGACTTGCCCTTTCCGGATCAGGATAGCCAAAATATTGTTCGTACTGTAGCATGGATGTTATCCTCTGGGGCACATTTTTCAGATCATCTTTTTCTTTCCGCTGTGCCTTTTCGGTATAACCAATAAATGCAGGAATAGCTGTTTCTACAGATGTAATTGAAGGGGGAATACTCGGTTTTTCCTCAATGTAAACCCCCGGACTCTTATAATCTTGCATAACAAATGTTATTTTTGTCCAAATTCTATATTATCGCATGCTATCTATTTCCTAACAGCCCTAGTCTACTGATTAACTAGGGGCTTTACTTTTTTAAGCATTTCATCAGCCGTGGTATTCGCCAATGATTTTATGTCAAAAATTTCCAACGCCTTGTTAAGCGCAATCAACTGCTTAATTTGCTTATTTTTTTTATAAAATAATCTTAACTGTCTGATTTTTTCAAAATCCTGGGCTCCCTCTATCATCTTTTCAAATCTGATAGAACTTAATGGGCCTGGATAAACCAGGTAAGTATCCCCTGCTGGCCAGGTAATAAAACGACTATCCGCAAGTGGATTTTTTGTCCAGCTATTATAAGCCCATCTTAAATAACCATCCATATTTTTATTTGCTGTATACCAGCCTATCCAGGCACCCTCCGCCGGTGATGAAAAAGTAAATGCATTCGGGTAAGGTTCGGTACAGCAGGTATACCAAGTGCTGGTTTTACCTTGTTGCTGACGATTTTGCAAAGTAGTCGACGGAAAATCCCATCTCGAGGCAATGCAATAAGTATCTATATCTTTTTCTATTTCTGGATGATAATCTCCTGCTAATGCAATTTTCCAGTTTTTGTCGGTCTCTTTCAATAATTTAATCACCGCCTTCATTGCTGCCATAGGTCTCTCGTCCATTGCAATATAAGTTTTGCTAAACCATCCTTTTTGTTTCAGGTGCTTTGTAAAATCGACAAGCATGGTTTTCCAAAAAACATTATATGAAGGTGTACCAATAGCATCGGTAAAAACAGCTTCTTTTTGTAGACTTTCGTCATAATAGGTGAATGCAATTTTCCAGGGCACCATACTGTAACAGTTGATCCGTTCCGTAATGCCGCAATCCATCACAAAAGCTATATATTTATCAAATAAACTGTAATCATAGTGCCAGCTTCCGTCCTTTTTCTTCGTCCATTTTATTAAACTCGGATAATCGTCATAAGTTTGATGTCCCCACGGTTCATTAACTATACTCGTGGTAATTGTTTTTTGTCCTGCACCGGCCAGCATCTGATAGTAACTTTTCATCATTGAAAAATGTTCAGTACTCCATAACGGTACATTATGTACGCGGGAGATAGCTGCAGGATGTTGCCATAAATCTAAATCATAATGCCATTTATTAGCAGGAGCTAATGTTTTGTTCAATACCTGTACTACGATTGGCATGGTATAATCCTTATCACCTTTTATTTTAATTGTTCCTTTATAATTTCCCGGGTTAGTATTTGCTGGTACTTTTATGCTTATCCAAATTGGTTGTGTACTATTTTTTTCAAGCAATACAGATTTAGTTTTTGTATCAATGATATCAGCAACATAAGAAGAATCAAAATCCTGTGGCTTACGGTGGCCGCATCCATCTCTAAATTCATCAGTAAGAACATATTTCACAAAGCCAGAAGTAATGTGTTCCTTATTAATGGAGCGACCTTCCTTGTCTTTCAGGTCTGAGATCTCTACACTGATATCCTTGACAGTCTTGTTAGACCATGTCAGTAATTGTACATGTATTTTTTCACCCTTCCAGGCTTTTGCTTCACACATAGATTGCACTTCTACTTTTGGCGGCAATTCTTTTGCAAAACGTATATTGGATGAGGCAAAACTTATATTTAACCCAGCGGATACCTTGCTCCATTCATTATTGAATATTTGGGTATTTAATTGAGGTTTTTTTTGCAGGGCTAAACTTGCATCCTGGGCTGTGACATTTAAATAGAAAAAGGATAGACAGATAAAAAATAGATATTTCATAAATACTGGTTGTTAAAAGCAAATAATTTCCAGACAATATAATTATTAAACCCCGCATATTAAAAAAATAGCATTTCTTACTATGTCCGCTTTTTGAGGCTATTTTATTATTTGCTGCTTTACTGCTTACAAAATTTCCCTTTTTTACGGCATAAAGCATCCTTTTAAAGTGACACATTTTGACAATTTAATTTGCTATCATTGTATAAATGGTAAAATACAAGATTATGTATTTCGGCAACTATAAGTGGCGAACGCTTCACACTAAAGATGATAAGATCCTGCTAATCACCGAAGATATTATCGCACTTCGATGGTATCACCATCAATTTGTTGATACCACCTGGGAAGAGTGCCAACTAAGAAAATACCTCAATTATGATTTTTATAATCTGTTCAGCCAAAGCGAAAAAGCTAAAATCATTACAGTCACCAATCGCAATTCCAACAACCCATGGTTTAAAACAAAAGGTGGAAGCGATACCATCGATCGCGTTTTTTTGCTAAGTCTTGAAGAAGTATGCGAGTATTTTGGCGACAGCTTGAGTAAACTGCTGTACAAAGATCACCAAACATGGTCTATAGATGACGAACATAATGCCCAACGACAAGCAAAATATAATCATGATTTCCATTGGTGGCGACTTCGATCACCTGGCTATTACGGACGTACAGCCGCAAGCGTCAGTCCAGGTGGCCAAGTCTACGTTCGGGGCAACGGCATTTTTGGCAAGCCCAAAGATGGTGGAGGCATTCGTCCCGCCATCTGGCTGAAACTGGAAAATCAAATCTAAGGTTCGTTACCCTCGTCTTTTTAATACATAGGTAACCATATCAGCCACATTAGTGTGTTTGTTATTATAAGATTTATCTTCTAATTGAAAATTAAGCGCTTTCAAAATGGCTACAGAATTCTCATTGACACCTGAAGGAAATGCAGTAATTAACTTTGCGTTTAGACCTTCAAATGTATATTCAATAACCTTATTCAAAGCTTCCTTCATCAACCCCCTTCCCCGAAATTCAGGAAGCATTTCGTAACCGATTTCCACAATTTCATTTTGAACATCAAAATTCCAGCAACAAATAGTCCCGATCAAACTATTTTCCTCTTTCGTGGCAAGTACCCAGTACAGGCATTCCCTCTTTTCAACCAGGTCCTCTATTTTGATAATAAACTCGCTACTTTGCGATAAATTAACAGGTGTTTCCCGTCCAATCATAATGTTTACAGCCTGGTCAGAGCGCAATTGATGGATAGATTCCAAATCCTCGGCACAAATGCGTCTCAAGAGCACCCGCTCAGTAGTCAATTTAGGAAAATCGGAAAAATTTAATGTCAACATAATTGGTTTTCTATTTTATGATACCCAAAGATAACTACGTTTCTCTTATACTATGGTCAAAAATTCCAATCGGGTTTCAGCACCAAATATATCATTCGTATATTTAGTTCAAATAGCGATATACCCAATGAACATTGAAGATTTACGTGATTACTGCCTGAGTAAGGCCGGAACAACCGAAGGCCTCCCGTTCGGAGAGCAAACTTTGGTATTTAAAGTAGGCGGTAAAATATTTCTGCTGGTCGGATTGGAAAAAGCCAACCGCTTTAACGCCAAATGTGACCCCGAACGGGCTATAGAATTACGTGAAAAATACCCCGAAATTATTCCCGGTTTCCACATGAATAAAAAACACTGGAATACCATTTACATGGATGGCGGTTTAAAGCCAGCACTTCTTCGCGAACTGATCGACCATTCTTACCAACTGGTTTTGGAAAACCAGCCTAAAAAAAAGCTGCTATGAAGTTCCAATGACCGCCCATAATCATTTAATAATTATAGGATGATCAGAATATAAAAATATCTCCCCTTAGATTAAATTTTATTACACACAAAAGTGCGCCAACAAAAAGCCCGCATTTTATGAACTAAAATGCGGGCTGGAGCTAGTTAAATGTTCGCTTTTAAAGCTTCATTAAGCTTATCTGGAGTAATATCCTCAGTCGGCCTTGGCGCATCCTGGTCAAATATTTTTCCGTCTTTACCAATAATGATGTAGCGTGGAATGCTATTGATGTTAAAGGCCTGCCCAACCGGGCTTTCAAATCCGCCTGGCGATAAAAGATGTATACCCTCAATCTTGTCATCAGCAATCGCCTTTTTCCATTGATCGGCCCGGTCATCAATGCTTACATACAAGAAAACCACATCTTTATTGTCTTTGAACCTGGCATGAAGTTTCGGACTGCCATTCTTCATTTCATACCTGCAGGGGCCACAGCCGCTGGACCAGAAATCCATGTACACCACTTTGCCCGCAAAATCCTTTAAGGTCACATCCTTGCCATCCTGATCCTTAAGTGTAAAGAATGGAGGCTCTTTACCTGTTTTTACCCTGGTAAATTTCTCGAAAATGAGCCGGGTTTCCCTGGCATCTTCGGCAGTGGCATATTTTGCAAGGTATTTATCCAGCAATGGTTTATACATCTGCATATCCTTTGCCCCGTAAGAGGCTACTTCAAAGGTTTTGCGCAGGGCAATGCTACGGTTTTTTCCTGAAAAGTGATTTTCAATCAGCTCATATTGCAGGTTTGTCCTTTCTTCGTCAGGCAAGATACTATCTATTTTCCCCTGTGCCGCCATCGCCTTTAACCTTAAAAAATCAACATATTTCCGCGTTATAAAACTGAAATAGGTTTTATTTGAAAGCAATTGCTCATCCATTTTAACGTCTTTATCAAAAGTCCAGTAGCCATCCGGGACCACGGTCGACAATTTACGTTTCCCCAGTCCGTGTAACATAAAGGGGATACCCAACGCATTGTTTTTTTTGCTATATACAAAATCAATTAACTGTTTTTCATAAAATACCGGGCTAAGCTTTTGCTTGTTTGCCTTTAGCAATCCGATAGAATAATCAGAAATTTCATTCAACTGCTTTAACAACTCATTTGCAGGAATGATCTTAAGATCTGTTTTTTTAAACAGCTGCTGTCTTTTCCAAGTGTCCTGAAATACAATCTCCTGCTCTGTTGCTTCTGCAGGTGCTGCTTTTTCTTGTCCCGATGTGATACTTGCGCTTGCGCACATGATCAGCATCATTAGTATTTTTCTCATCTTACAACGTTTTTATTTGATCAAACAGATTAATTTATTGGCCTAAATAACCCGGGTTTTGAACCAGCAGTTTATTACCGCCCATTGCGGCAACCGGTATAGGCATAATGAGTTTGTCTGCATTGCTGATGCTGGCTTTGACTGTGCTGGCCGGTGTATCCCCAAGCCGGTCATAGCGCACAATATCAAACCAGTGTTCCCCATTTTCCCCCGCCAGTTCCATTAGCTTTTCCTGGTAAATGGCCAGCAGTAAGGCTTTCTTATCAACTGGTGCAATAGGGATCAGGACAGTGCCGGCCCTTTTCCTGATCTCATTTACGCGGGTTACGGCATCGGCATCCACAAACGACGACAAGCGTGCTTTGGCTTCGGCAAAGATCAGATAGATCTCGGCCATTCTCAGCAGATAAATGGTATTGCCATAAGGTAGCCCATTACCAGGGTTGTTAACCTGAAAAGGGTGCTTCCCATTATTGTTCGGCCCTTTTGTGCTTGTGGCATACACATAGCTAAACCTGGGGTCATAACCGCTGCCTGCACCCGAAAGGCTCCCTGGGCCTGCAACAGCGGCATCGGCCATCTGCTGTAGGTTGGTCGAATAATTACTGTTCCTGATTTGATTAACCGGCCCAACGCGTTCATTCAGCCCATCTGTAAAGGGTGAATAAAAGGTTTCTTTGGAATCAAACCGGTTCTTAAAAATATCTGCGTACTGGTTTTCCAAAGCGTAGCCATCTGTATTGTTGATTACCAGGAGCGACTGACTTGCAGCTGCTCCATAATTGCCCATGTACAGGTAAACTTTTGCTAAAAAAGCCCTTGCCGTAGTTTGACCAACAAGTCTATGTGCTACAGCTTTAGGCCCATTGGTTATGGCAAATTCCAGATCGGCCACGATGGCATCGTAAGCTGATTTAACGCTACTCCTTGCCTCATTGTCAATGCCCTGTGCAGGTTTTGTCCTGATCACGATGCCGTAGGTTGAGTTCAGGTCGTAGAATTGTCCGTAAAACCTCAATAAATAAAAATGGGAAATAGCCCTCAAACATTTTGCCTCGGCAATCATTTCATTTTTCCGCTGCTCGCCAATGCCCACTGCCTTGCCTTGTTCCAGAAGGGTAATCAACCAGTTGGCCTGGTTAATAAGCTGGTATTGTTCCTGATAATAGCCGGCAATAAATGTGTCACCAAACCTTACATCGTTCATATCCATGTTCTGGCTTCCGTACTGCTGGGTAAGGACAATCAGTCCATCGCCCAGATATTCAGTCATGTAGCCAGACACAGAAGTATACAACCCGCGTGTCTTTGCATATACATTGTTAAGCACAGCTTGCGCCGTAGCTTCATTGCTGATTACGTTTTCTTCGGTCAAAGCATTCATTGGTTTGATGTCGTCTATCTTACAGGCGCTTAAACTAAGCCCTATGGTCATCAGCATCAGTAATATTTTTGAATATGTATTCATCTTCTTATGTTTAAAATTGAACATTTAAGCCCAGCGATATGGTTTTGGCCAGAGGATAGGGTTCTGCGTTTTGAGTTCTGCCTATAATACTCCCATCAGATAAAGATCCGGGATCGGTGCCGCGCCAGTTTGTGATGGTAAACAGGTTTGCTGCCGAAATGTATACCGACAAACTGGACATCTTTAACCTGTTGGTTACCTTTTGCCCGAAAGCATAGCTTAAGTAAAGGGTCTTTAACCGCAGGTAAGAATTGTCGAATACCGTACGGTCACTTGCCCGCGAGTTCTGGCCTGGGTTACCCAGTACTGCCCGTGGATACCTGGCCCCGGTATTTTGCGTTGTCCAGGTATTGTCGGCAAATATGGCCAGGTTATTATCCAGAGGGATAGCGCCCGAAGATGCATTGGACCAGGTGGATTCCGAGCCTTTAACAAACTGAAAAAAGGCGGTCAGCTCAAAGCCCTTATAGGAAAAGGTATTGTTGATGCCTCCAAAAAAATCAGGCTGGATACTGCCCAGCACAACCCTGTCGGCCACGGTGATCTTTCCATCACCATTTACATCTACCATTTTAACGTCACCGGGCGAAGTTGCTTTTAGGTCGTAATAACTACCGGCACCATACTTTGCAACCGCTGCAGTATTTAAGGCATCAATTTCGGCCTGGCTTTGAAAAATCCCTGCTGTTTTGTAGCCTTTTATAGTGCCGGCAGGTTGCCCTTCAATGTAGTTATCCGCAAAAAAGGAATTGATGAAGGTATCATTGCTGACATTTCCGCCGTTTAAAGATTTGATCCGGTTCCTGTTTAATGACCAGTTTAGCCCTACAGTCCAGCTAAAGCCTTTGGGCTGGCGTAAAATATCAGCATTCACTTCTATTTCTATCCCTTTATTACTCATATTCAACAGGTTTGATGTATAAGATGTGAGCCCAAGCTCTACCGGGAAAGGAGTTGCGGCCAGGCTATTGGGTGTGTTTCTGTAATACACGTCAATAGTTCCATAAATCCGCCTCCCTTTCAAATCAAAATCCAGCCCGGCATTATAATCATAGGTCGTTTCCCATGAAATTTCAGGGTTGGAAAGAGTGCCAGAAAACTCTACCGCTGGTTGTCCATTGTACAGGCCCAGGTCACGGAAGCCTTTTTGAAAGAACTGGAAATAGGCAAAATCACTGATGTTTGAAGAACCGGTTTTACCGGCACTTAGCCTAAGCTTCAAACGTTCCATGAGCCCTTTGTTATCAAAAAAACTTTCATTGCTGATGTTCCAACCTAAAGAAAGAGAGGGAAAGTAGCCCCGCTTATTGCTCGGGCCAAATTTGGAAGAAGCATCCGATCGAAAATTCACTGTAGCCAGGTACCTGTCACCAAAATTATAGTTCAGCCTTCCAAAAATAGAATTTAAGCCGGTTTCGACAGATCCGCCACCGTAGGCCACTGCAGTGCGGGCATTATTGACATTGTTTAAGATCTCATCATCCGGGAAGCCCTGGTAATAATTATATGTACGCTTTACCATAGTGCGGTCCCAGATATAACCTGCGGTAAAATTTAACTGCTGCAGTTCATTTAACTTCAAATTGTAATCCGCACTAATATCTGTGATGTAATTGGTCATCAAGGCATCAGAAACACTTAATGTTGATTCGGCCAGGGGGCTATTTGGCACAATATTGTAAGTAACCTGCGGAGAAAATTGGTCTGTTCTGGTTAAAAACATACCTGTATTAAAAGCAGCTTTTAATTTAAGTCCTGTTATGGGCTCGGCCGCAATAAATGCGTTTCCTGCCAGGTTATAACCTTTAGAAGTGCTTTCATGCTGTAACTGTGCAACCGGGTTAGCATTGGAATAGCCCTGTCCTTGAAAAAGTACTGGTTGGCGCATAAACACCCCCTTTTCATCATAAATGGGCATGTCTGGCCGGGCAGTGAGATAAAATTGTCCCCTGATGCCAATATCGGGATTATTTCCCCCTTTACTGGTATTTGCATTAAGGTTTAAAGAAGCACCTGTACTGATGTATTTACTTAAAGCGGTGTGCAGATTGAGGTTAAAGCTGTATTGTTTTAATGAACTGTTGAGCATAAGCCCTTGCTGGTCGTAGTACGAACCGCCCAAACTATAAGTGGTATTGTTACTGCCGCCCCTGATGCTCAGGTTGGCCTGTTGGGTGTTGGCATTGCTACGGTAAATCTGCTTAAACCAATCAATATCTGCATTGCCGAAAAAACCGGGTATCAATCCACCGTAGGTATATTTTTGGGTGGTGGGATTGAGGCTAAGGTTAGCAAGTCCTGTACCAGCATAGTTGGTTAACCGGGATACAGGAAGCTGCCCGCTGTTTATCGCGGCTACCGTGTTTTGAAGTAACAGGTCGGTAAAGTCTTTAAACTGTGCGGTATTCATAGGTTTCAGCCTGCCAATTGGGCTGGCGTAACTATTGGTATAGGATAGGCTTACGATGGGCTTTTCACCTTTACGGCCTTTTTTTGTAGTGACGATGATTACGCCGTTTGCCCCGCGCGAGCCATATATTGCAGTAGCGGCGGCATCTTTCAAAATACTGATGTTCTCTATATTGACTGGATCCATGGCCAGCAAAGGATTGTTTTGAATAGCAGATATGGTTTCGCCCCCGGTATTAAATTGCGCGTCGGTGTTCAGGATAATGCCGTCAATTACAAAAAGGGGCTCATTGTTGCCTCCGGAAAAAGGAGAAGTAAAGCCCCTGATATTGATGCTGGCGGCCGAACCAGGTTCACCGCTGGTCTCTGTAACAAAAACACCTTTTGCCATTCCGCCAAGCGCCCGGTCAAAACTGGCATTGCCCAGCGTTCTTTTACCCAGGTCTTTTTCGCCAATGGTGGCAATAGCACCAGTAATATCTGTTTTTTTCTGGGTTCCGTAGCCCACCACAACAGTTTCGTTTAACTCGTTAGTAATTTCAGAAAGTACTATGGCTGGGTTCCTTTTCAAATCGGCTACTTTTATTTCTTTAGGCGTATATCCGATATAGCTGACAACCAACACGTCCGTTTCTTCGATATTACGGAGTACAAATTCGCCGTTTGCGCTGGTACTTACCGCCAGCTTCCGCTCTTTAACTACCACCGAAGCCCCGACCAGCGGCTTACCTTGTTCGTCCAGCACACGACCGGCAACATCAATAACAACAAGGGCAGCCACCACCCTGTCCAGAAAGGAAGGCGCTTTTGCCTTAATCACTACCGTTTTATTGTGCTCAATGGTATAGCTTAGGTTTTGTCCTTCAAAAATCCTTTTCAGCACCACATTCAGCTCCAGATTTTTTACGGTGATATTGACTACCTTGGCATTGGCCAGCAATTCATCAGTAGTGATAAATTCTATACCGCTTTGTTTATTGATTTTTTCGATAACACTGATTAATGAGGCATTTTTTTCATTCAAAGTAATCTTCTGGCCATAACTTGCGGCACTTACCTGTATCAAACAAGCTGTCATCAATAGCAGCAGAACCTTCATAATCCTAATAAATTTTACGGCATAGCCCGGCGGCTTACACCATATTTTTGTGTAAATTTTGTACATTTGGTTTTCAGTTTTTGGTTAATTGTGTCGAAGCAATTCTATAGATAACTGAATATTTTGATCAGGTCCCGGATTCGCCTTCGGGATTTGATCTTTTCAATTATCCTGTTTCTCTTTTCTTTTAAATGATCATCAGGTAAAGTTTATTCTCTCACGTACACCCTCCTCCCTTCTATTTTAAAATGAATTGTACCCGTTAACTCCATCATTTTCAGCACCTCTGATAGGCTGGTACTTCTGGATATTACACCTCTAAACAGCGCTACAGGCTTTTTACCCAGATAAATGACTTCTATATCATACCAATAGGCCAGCCTGCGCATGATCGGTTCTATTTGCTCACCCTTAAACATAAAATTGCCATTTTTCCAGGCTATAACACTTTCAGGATCTACTTGCTGAACGCTTATGCCTGAGCCTTGCCTGAGGATAGATTGCTGATTTGGCCGGAGCAACACTGTCTGCCCATTCCTTTTAGCTGAAGATACCCGGACAGATCCTTCCAGCAAAGTAGTCTTCACGGCCTCATCATCATCGTACGCATTCACATTAAAATGCGTACCCAATACTTCCACTTCCTGCTGATAAGTCTTCACCAGGAAAGGATGTTTTTTATCCTTATAAATCTCAAAATAAGCCTCCCCATTAAGGCTGACCGTACGTTTTCCATGCTCCAATAAAGAAACCGCATAAGTCAGGCTGGAAGCAGCGTTCAACCAAACCAATGAACCATCCGGCAAACGCAGCTGATAGCTCTCCCCTTTCCCAGTTGATAAAGTATTGGTTTTCCCCGCATCAGCATCCGGTCCTTTAACCTCATAAATCAGCCGGCCATCCGCAGTTTTGGTAACCACCACTCCGGCTTCACTAACAATCTCCCCGTTGGCAGCATCAGACAATCTTATTTTCTTACCGGAGGCCAATGTTAAGGTAGCCCCGACTTTTCCGGGGACAACATCATGAACAACTAAATCCCTACGCTCTTTTATCGTTTGGTATCTTTCATTGAAGAAATAAACACCTAATACCATTAAAGCAGCAACAGCCGCCACAGCAACAACACGCGGCCACAGCTTACGGATCTGTTTACCTGATGTTAATCTTGCCGCAATACCAAGATAAATTTGATCAACTTCATGTCCGGAAAGTTCACTTTGTTTACCCGAAGTAAGCACATCTTCTGCCTCCTCATCGATCACCTTTTGCCATTCCCGTTCGTACTGGCCATTCTTCAACAGCACAAATACTTCCTCCAGTTCCTGCCTGGTGCATTGTTCACTGATATATTTCTGAAACAGGGTTATGATTTGTCTATCCACTTTTTTAGCCATTTTGTAACTTATACAACTGGCGGGAGCAATAGGTATATCCCTATTGTTGAGAAAAAGTCAATCTGTCGTTAAGCGACTGATTTTAAGCTTAATAATTTTTTAGATAAGCCAACAACAACAGGATGGCATTTTTAAAAGTAATATATTCTTTAATCGCTTTCAAGGCCTTCACCATCTGAACATGTACCGTACCCTCTGCGATACCAAGCTCTAAAGCAACATGCTTATAAGACATCCCCTGGATTTTACATTTTATAAAAATGGTCTTACACTGCGGCGGTAACTTCTCTATCGCTTCATTCATCAACTCATTACTTTCCGCATAAGCTAGCTGAAGGTCAGTTGTATCTTCCGCAGCAGTAGCATATTTTCTGATCTGCTCCAGTATCAGCATTTCATGCTGCACCCTTTTTAATAAATTCAGTAAATGACGCTTAGCGATTGTATACAAATAAGTCTTAAAGGGCTGATCGGGATTAATCTGCGCACGGCTGTCCCATAATTTCACAAATACATCCTGCACCACATCTTCAGCCAGTTCTTTAGACTTGGCAATACGCATGATAAAATAATGCAATGGTTTTAAATGAAGCTCATATAACGGGCGTAAAGCAGCCTGATCATTTTGCTGAAGCAAGATAATCAGTTCCTTTTCATTAAGCTCCCTGTATTTATTCATCTTTAATTATCCCTGAATTAAACATACCCATTTTAAAAGCAGTTATGGGCAACCTCCGTTTACGAATTTAAACGCAATGATAATTAATATTCCGCATATACAAATGCGTCAGCGACAGCGCCAACCAAAAAATCACAAATATGGGTATCATGATATAACTACTGATGCTTTTATCGGGGCTTACACCAAGATCAAGGATCATAGCCGACTGCCATAAAAAAAGTTTAAACAGAGGCCGGTACTGAGCCTGATGATTGCATTTGAATGGTTTGACATGGTTTATTTTTATGATAAATATAAGAAACACAAGGGGGCCGAAAAACAACAGGCAGCGCTGATTGTTACAAATAATGAAGAGTTCGTAAAAAGCCCAGATAAGATCATCCACATCAGTGATGGAAAAATAAGTTAATCTAACAATTAATCACATGTCAGAAATTAATGAAAACGGAATGAACTTGAATTACAAGGTTTCCGGAAAAGGTCCAACCACCTTAGTATTCGTACATGGTTCCTACATAGATCAGACTTACTGGAAAAAACAGGTCAGCGGTTTTAAAGATCATTACCAGGTCATCACCCTCGACTTACCAGGCCACGGCAAATCCGGCCGAAACCGCAAAGACTGGAAAATCCAGAGTTTTGCGGATGACCTCATTTTCCTGATCAAAAAACTGGAGTTAACCAATGTGATATTAATCGGGCATTCCATAGCGGGAAATATTTGTCTGATGGCAGCAGTAAAATATCCAACCCCCATTATTGGACTGATTGGTATAGATACTTTTAAAAATGCGGGAACCCCAATGACAGCAGATTTCAGGAAGCAAACTGAAGGCATCAAAAAAGGACTGCTCGGCGACTTCCCCGGCACTAATGAAAAATATGCGAGGACAGCACTACTTAAACCCTCCACACCAAATCACCTTGTCAAAAAAGTAATCAAGGATTACCGTAATGCCTATCCACCCATGGGTATTCAAACTACTGCAGAATTTTTCGAAATTAATAAAATGGAAAAAGAACTCTTGCCCAGGTTGAACGTCAAACTCTACCTGATCAATGTCGACTATATACCCACCAATGAAACTGCCTTAAAAAAACTACTTAGGAAGGATTACCAGTTAAATATCATGAACGGAACCTGTCATTTCCCTATGCTAGAGCACCCGGACGAGCTCAACTTAATTTTGCGACAGTATATTAATACAATAGAAATGTGATGCCGTTTCTTAGCGGCCCGCCCGGTTGCCAACCATTAAGTCGATTGAAGGAGATAATCCAAAACAGCCCCACCTAAAATGATAAAGGCACTTGTGAAGTCTTTATATTTCAGCGTCACTAAGTGCGGATATATTTCTAGCTTTATAAGCTCAAATTTCTCAGAATTTTCAAACCATTGACTATCTGACGGCGAAAAACAAGGAGAAAAAACGACAATATGGAAAACGAAATACATCGATTATAGCACCAATCACTAATGAAATAAACCAGAGATAAACTGCACCAAAGTCGTCTTACCCCGGACTGGATTTACCGGCGCATCATAACTTTCTGCCAAAGTAACTTCCGTCATCGCAGCCATAGATTTAGCAGCGGCGAGTGAAAAACCAGACTCCTGTAAACTCTCCACCCACTTCTCTTTAGGCGTGGAAACCACGTCAACCTTCCTTCCCAGCACCTGCGCAAAAGCACCCGCCACATCCCTGGGCGAATATTTCTCTGGTCCTTCCACTTCATAAAGACCAGTTTGCCCAACAGGCTGCATCATCAGCCCCGCAGCAAACTCAGCAATATCTCGCGGAGATACCATCGGCAATTTAAAATCAGCAGGATACAAAGTAGACAACTGACCACTGTTTTTCACCACATCAGCAGCAAAAGCCCAATTACTCATGTAATAAGCGCCACGAATGATACTTACCGGTCTTTTCATCCCAGCCAAAGCCTGCTCCATACCATACAACACACCCAAATCACCTAAACCTTTACCAGGCTGGGCACCATAAGTAGACTCCGCAACAACCTTTTGAATCCTAGATCCCGCCAAGGCAGCAAGAATAGCCGCAAGGCTTTTTGCTTCCTCAACTACCGTATCACTAGAAGGCATAGCAGGAGGGTTCAGCAAAAACAAACGCTCTCCTGTATTAAACACATCCTTCAATGCCGGGACATCTAAAACATCCACCAAAGCAAACTTAGCTCCCCTTTCCTCCCATTCGGTCCTCTTCTTCTCATCATGAGAAACCACTGTCACCACTTCCCCTAAATCTATCAACGTTCCAGCCAGCGCAGAACCAATATTACCGGTACCTCCTAAAATGATATGCATATCTTTCCATAATTTTAATGAACAATACCTAAACAACAACCCAACGGCCCCGATAGTTTATCCTCATTCCTGCAAAACTCCATTGTTATTTCCATCTATATCAATCAGCAAAGAACTCAGGCAAAAGAAACCAAAAGAATAAAGCAGCAACTTATATCAAACAATAAGGTTTTAACATACGTTTTATCATCATGGAAACAACAAAAGAACTTATCGCACAGATCAACCTCCTGTTTACTGAAAATAGAATGGAGGCCTTTATGGATTACTTGGCCGAAGATGTAGTCTGGGACATGTACAGCGCTTCATCTGGTCATACCACTTTTAACGGGATAGCAGAGATCAGTCAGATGGACGGCAGCAATATGCCCCAGCATACCGACTTCCACTTTTCAACCATCGTGATTGAAGGAGACAAAGCCTCGGTACAAGGATCAAGTACCAGTAAAAAGAAAGACGGAACCGAATACGAGAGCTATTTCTGCGATGTTTATCATTTTAAAAATGACAAGATCGTCAAGATGAGCTCTTATGTAATTGACAACGCCAAATAGAAAAACGAGATTTTGATGTCAGATTTACTTTATAAGCAATATGCATTGGTTCAGCAGTCCAGACAGGTCGTTTTTCAGTTTCTGGAAGCAAACGTTAGGGATGACATAGCTAAACCGATTTCTGTCTTTAAGGAGAAGGCCATCTCCTATATGTATGTCCACATCGCCAACACATATATCGCCTGGGCAGGCAATTTTGCCCTGAACGGCTCTTCCATTTACTACGATCAGGATGAACCGCTAAATATATCCCAGATTAAAAAACTGTTTGCTGGGGTTGATGAAATCATGGGACGTTTTATCGCACATTTCGCAGCAGACCCAACCCAAGCCGTTAAAGGCTATAAATGGCCGGAAAAATACATTGAAACAGACGCTTACGGTATTTTTACCCATGTCCTTACCCATGAGTTTCACCATAAAGGCCAGGCCATGACTATGGCCAGGCTACTCGGTCATAGTCCGCCGGATACGGATATCATGCGCTTTTAGTACCTGTTGCAGGCAAAAATAACTACACTAAATACCACACAAGGATTAGATATTCTCCGGATTGTAGCTACCGTTATCCCGGTCGCTTTTATAATTCATGGCATCATCATCCGCTCCATTCTCCTGCTCGCCAGCCTGATCCTGCAGTTTATCATTTTTTTCTTTTTCAGCATCCTCCCGCATCTGTGAAATACTTTTATTCGCATCTATATTATGCTCACGTTTATCATCCCTTGTTCTGGGCGGTTGGCTGTGATTAGACTCAGATCCGGCATTCGGATCGTCTTGGTTGTTATTTAGTGTTTCCATTATGCTATCATTTAATTTGTAAGCAGAAAAATGTTAATTAGATACTACCTAACCCGCTTAAATATGTGGCTCATCGTGTTTCTCTGGATCAATCTCTGATTTGGTGATTTCCTGTTCCATTTTTTTCTGGTCCTTCCTGTTCCTGCTGATTAAAAAAACAATCAGTAAAATGACCAGTACCACAACCACACCTTCCAATATGCTATTTCTTTCCATAAGCACCTCCTTCGATAAGAAAACAGCCTGGACGACAGATTGTTTGTTAAAATCAGCTTTAAAAAAAATGAAAACAATCACTATTGAGTAAAGTCCCCCCCACTTGATCCGGAAGATGAAGACCATGACCTTGATTTGGACAATGAGAATTTCAGCTAAAGCAGAAACCAGTAATTTAACAATAGATTGATAAATACTTCATCTCAAAGTTACAACCTATACCGAAGTTTGATGTTTCTTCCTATAGCTTTCAATAGCCCGGGAAGATCACTCACAGTTGCATCAAGGGCATCCCAATCCCCTTTTGCATTGCAAACAAGTTCGTAATCCATGCCGTTCAGGTTTACTTGTATAATACTGGTGTGTTTTGTGATTCCTTTGGTCAGGATGGTATAGGTATAGTCCTTTTCTTCAAAATTGATGCGCATCGGTAAACTCATAATGCTAATATAGCGTCAGAAATTTGATTTTATTATGGACTTTACACAAAATTTCAGTAGGAATAACAAATGCTTAACAGCTGTTAAATCCACTGATACTGTCGTGCCAATACATAAATTTCTTTAGTCATCGCGTATGGATTTAGGTACACGGTCCAATCCGGATTACTTCAAGCTGAAAAAAAACTTTCTCAATTCATCTGCAAATGACTCCGGCACCTCGAGGGCAGCAAAATGACCACCATTTTTCATTTTAGTATAACTCACCACATTCACAAATCTTTCAGCCCACTCTTTGGGAAATTGCGCCTCCCTTGGAAATACGGCTACACCAGCAGGAACATTCGTTTTCTTCAAGGGCTGGGAGCCGCCCCATTGTGCCACTGCATCCTCTTTGTACATTCTCATTGAGGTGGCTATGGTTTGTGTGAACCAATAAATCATGATGTTCGTCAGCATCTCATCTTTCCCCCCGAAAGCAGTTTCGAGAATATCCGGTTTTGCACCAGCAGCGCCAAAGCTTAGTATCCATGCAGCCAGACCTATAGGGGATTCGTTCAACCCATAGGCAAGTGATTGCGGCTTCGTTGCTTGCACCATTGCATAAGCCCCTTCGCTATACCACCATTGCTGCACAAACTGTGCAAATTGCTTTTCGTCTTCTGTCATCGTTGTTGGGTCTTCCTGACCCATTGGATAACCTAAGTCCGTAAAATGAACCCCTGCTACTACATCGGGATATTTTGATGCAAGCGCTTTGGTAACCCCCATCCCTACATCGCCACCTGCTGCATAAAATTTTGAATAGCCAAGATTCTCCGTCATCAGTTTTTTCCAGAGGTCTGCTACAGTTTCACTTGTTACCGATTTTCTCTCAGAGAATCCAAAACCCGGAATAGAGGGAATGACCAAATCAAAACTTTGCTCACCTGTAGTTAATAAAGGGATTAGCTTATGAAAACGATAGTAGCTATCCGGCCAGCCGTGTGTCAGTATCAAGGGCTTGCTGTTTTTGCCACTACCTTTAATGTATTGAAAGTGAATTTTGACACCATCAACATCAGCCATATGCTGTGGATACTTGTTTAGCAGTTCTTCTTGCTTTTTCCAGTCGTATTCTGTTGTCCAATAGCTAACAAGGTTTTTCAGGTAAGTTTCACTTGTACCAAAACTCCAGTCCGAGCCTTGGGCTTCACCGGGCCAGCGGATGTTTTTTAATCGGGATTTCAAATCGTCCAGGTCGGATTTCGGGATGCTAACTTTGAATTCAGTTACTTTTTTCATGGCATTTTTGTTTGTTTGAGAATAAGAATTTGTAATACTCAACGTAAGCGACAATAGAATGATTGCATGGTATATCAGTCTCATTTGTTTATAGTTAAAAAACAGTAGATAGATTATATCTTGCAAATAAAAAGCAAATATTAAAGAAAGTATAGAATAAATCCGACACCTACCCGGCCAAGATAGACCCACTTTCTTTTACGAGTTCGTGTTTTTTGATTAGCTCTATTGGCGTCAAGCTAGAAAACTGTTTAAATTCTCTATTAAAGTGCGACTGGTCTGAATAACCGGATTCATAAGCAAGGTCTACAAAAGATTTGTAGTGGTTATGCTGAATTCTGTGAAGCACCTTTTCAAAACGCAGAACTCTTTTATAATAGGATGGTGTAAATCCGATAGACTGTAAAAATTTTCGTTCAAATTGCCGCTCGCTTATTTGATAGTATTTAAGTTGACTACCGTAATCGGCATTGAGGCACAGATCCGAAAAATTTAATATCCGCCAATCGACTGTCCTCATCACGCTGAGTTGCTTTAACAGGTAGGTCTCTAAAAGTGCTATGCGCTCGTAATTTTGACGCGCCCCCATAATTTGCTCAATGAGCTGAGGAGGACAAAAATGATATAAGTCTAAAACAGCATCAACCGTCTCACAAGCATCAATCCCAAACAATGCTTTTAAGCTATGTGGAAAAAACGAGACTGCTACATGGGAATAAGTGGGCTCCATTTGCACCAAAGCAGGTTTTGATGTGACACCTTTCAGGCTGGCTGCACAAACATTCTCATAATCAGCGCTATGAAGCGCATTTCTTCCATTCAGGCACTGAATGACAATACGTGGAAACCGGTCGGCCATGACCTGCAGGTCTAGCATCGAGTCTCTGCTCGCCTGAATATCCAATGACCAGTAATACCTGACAAGAGATTTTAAGGCTGGATGCGGTTGATAAATTTGATGTGATGCCATTTTGAGCTCATTGATAGTTGTTTATTTTCAATTTTTTAAGTGTTTTCATTTATTTATGCTTAGTGATATCTCTCTTTCTATCAAGTCAACTGCGATACGAAAAGCTTTAATCCTTCGAAATAACAAGGTGTGCTGAGCTAAATTTTCCTTTAGTTTAAGTATCGCCTTTTCACATTTACCAATAGTTGAATTGATGGCTTTCAGCGCCTCTCCCAGTTCATCTTTTGTATAATTCATCATACCGGTTTTTCTAGTGTGTGGTTGCTTATTGAGACAAAAAGACTTAGGGCCAATTTTAACCTGATTTTATTTTTCAATGTTTGTCTTTGTTATAATAGTGTTGAATAAAGGAGTAAATCTTCTATATCATTTGGTAACCGAATAGTACCTTTTAGTTCTAAACCTAACTTTTCCAATAGATTTCTTGATGCTGTATTTTCAGGTAATGTTATGCCATTAAGACTTTCTAAGTGAAACTCGGTTTTAGCAAGTTGCTTCAATTTTGCAGCTGCCTCACTTGAATAACCTTTACCCTCAAAATCAGGTAACATGGCAAAGCCGATATCAACTCCATCTAAGCCCTCTCTTTTGAAGAGTCCGCAAGTCCCCATCTTAACCCCGTCCCCTTTCCTTACTAATACATAATTACCAAAACCACATTCCTCCATTTGCGGCAACATTCTATGCTGAATATATTCGGTTGAACCTGCCAAATCTTTTACATTTCTATCTCCTATAAAACGGATCCACTTTGGGGTATTGAGCAGTTCCAATATAAATGCAGCATCCTCAATATCAACGGATTTTAAATATAACCTAACGGTTTCAATTTCTTTCCTACTCATATCTTCTCACCCCAGGCAGTTACCACTAATTTTCTATCTCCGCCATAATCACGATGTTCACAAAGGTAAATCCCTTGCCACATGCCTAATGCGAATTTTCCATTACTGATGGGCAGACTTACCGAACTTCCCAAAAGAGATGATTTTAAATGTGCAGGCATATCATCAGCTCCCTCATAATCATGTTCATAATCAGGATCGTTTTCTGGCACAGCTTTATTAAAAAACATTTCAAAATCCTTCCTAACTGTTGGATCTGCATTCTCATTTATCGTCAGGGAAGCCGAAGTATGTTGGATAAACACCTGGCAAATACCGGCCTTAAGCGTCTTAATTTCCGGTAACGCACTAAATATTTCATCAGTAATCAAATGAAACCCCCTCTTTCTTGCTCTTAGTGCGATAGTTGTTTGAAACATTCTCATAATTTAATTAGGTTCAGCATAGCTTTTTATAACTGCATTTCGTTTGACCAGTAAGTCTGTCAAATAGCTTAAAAGAAACAAGGAATCAGCTATTCTTTCCAATATCCCCAAAGGTGAAACATAATCTATACAACAATATATCTGCACTCTGTGTAGCCATAACATAAAAACCAAAATGCCCGGAATAACCTTTGCCTTATAAAATTACATCTTTTATCAGGAATCCCTACATATCAAATGGTCAAAAGAATTTTAAGGTAAATGACAAAAAAGTAACAGCTTCGATTTCCAACAATTTGCAATAGATTTCATAGATCAAATCCTGGCATAAAGTCAGCAACAAAAAAGCAACTTTTTTCTAAAAAGTACTATCTTCAAGGCCTTAATCGATTAGATGAAAAGCGCATTCTTCATAATTACTGTTTTACTGGGATTTATTAACTTACCACTTAATGTCAATGCCCAGCTCGACCTTAGCTTCCTTGTTGAAACCAATCGCCTCCCGGAAGGCATGCCAAAAATTGTTAAATGGCTGGAGGTCGGTATGTCCAGGGTCAATATATCGGGGCTTCAAAAATCCGATTCCCAAAGGGGCGACCAGAAATTCTTAAGCTTCCAAAAAACCGGGGCACTCCCCTTGACCACAAGTTTTCCTTTAACAGGCATTACCCTTTCCCAATCTGGCACCGCGAACGAAAAGTATCCCAGGATCGGAAAATCCAAGACCATTTCATTAACCTACTCTTATGAAATGCAAGCTTATTTCGCATACTCTCCCGACAGGTTCATTTACAATGATAGGCAATATGCGTTCATTTTGGCTTGCAGCGTAATGCGCCTTGATGATCCCCAAATACTGGCCCAAACTTTCAACTTTCTGCTCGAAGGGGGGCCTAATCAAAAAGCCTATGAGTTTATCAAACGCATTAATACAGTAAATAAAACAGCTATAACCGTTCCATCAGGAGAACCTGATATAAACAAATTGACCATACTATTACATCATCAATTTACCAAAGGAAAATTAAGAGAAGTAATGTTCCGCACCTTCATACTAGGAAAAGACAACAAAGCCACCGATCGGCAACTCAACATTTTTTTTAGAAGCATGGGCAATTTCAGAAATGATGACGTTAACAGGAAATTAGAGGATATGAACGACCCTAAGATCAAAATCAATATGGGTGAAGCCTCCAGGCTTTTACTACCATCTAAATGGGCAAGCCCCCTAGCTGCAAAACCTGTCGATAGTCTTGTAGCTTTTGATTTTCAATACGCTACAGCAAACTTTACATTGGCCCAAAAGAAACTTACCCTTACTTTCAATGGCAAGTCCAATCAACCCGGCAAGTTCATAGGTGGTAAAGAGTTCCGCTTTGACCACAAAAAAACAATGGGGACCTGGCAATCTATTTACAAGCCAAATGAGGGGGTCATTCTTTCCGAGATCTCAATAGAACTTGCTGAAACCCGTATCCAAATTCTTGGCCGTAGTGCCAATGACCGCCAGTTTTTGTTACAGTCTATCACCTGGCCCAAAGACTTTGACAAAGCCAATCGTTATTCATGGAAAGAGGCTCCTTAAAAAGCAAGACTAATTATTGGCCTGGTTAGTTATATTTCTTACCACCTTATCAAGGTTCTGAGCTGCTTTTCCCAGCATATCTATGACACCGGCATCACATGTACTGCCCTGGTTTTCTTTGATTAATTCAACAAGGCCCAATATGCTGGAGAGTGGGGCCCTTACTTCGTGCGATTGTATCCACGATATCTTTTTCAATTGTTCGTTCTGTTTTTCAATCATTTTCATTTGCTCCAATTGCTCAATTTGATTTTTTTTCTGCTCAGTAATGTCAACAAAATAAACAGCCAAGCCGTCTTTTTTGGGGTACACATGCATTGATCCCCAAACTCCAAGCGCTGTATAGCATTCTTCAAAATGTACACTTATTTTTTCCTTTAATGCACGTTTGTATTCCTGGTAAAACCTTCCTTCCTTTGATCGTGGAAAGAATTCCCAGAGACTTTTCCCCAACAAATCCGCTCTTTTACAGTTTAAAATCCGTTCAGCCTCTTTATTGATATAAGTAACTTCCCAATTTTCGTTCATGGCATAAAATCCATCAGTGATACTTTCCAGGATGTCGGCAATCTCCTCATTCTTTTCTTTTAGGGCATTTTCTGCCTTAACTTTTTGATCAATATCAATTGCCATGACTACCCTGGCCACTCTATTTTGGAAAATGTTACAATGTGCGTAGATGTGGACAAAGAATTGTTCGCCGTTTTTACGGATATGTTTCCAGACCCCATAATCAGAATAAGCAGCCTTTATTTCTTGGATAGCATTTTTGAAGCGTTTGACTTCGTCTACTGACCTGATTTGCAAAGCTTTCATGGAGAGGAATTCTTCTTTTTGGTATCCGTACTGATTTAAAGCAGCAGCATTCACTGCCAGAAATTCATAAGTATGGAGGTCAAAGATGTACATCGGTGCCGGGTTTTCCTCAAAAATCCGTTTGAAACTGGCCGATTCTGCATCGTTCGGATTGGTATTAACAGGAGTATTGATCATGATTTCATACTAAATAGGGGAAATGAATTTAGTAAAAAATATGATTTAAGCATCGCTCTTTTAACATACTTCAGATCAAGGGTAACTAAGGGGGAGCCATACACCCTTTTCAGCCACTCCGACTGTTCCCGGGCCAATGCCAGGACACCATTTCAAAGAATAAATACGGGGATCAAATAGGAGGCTTTTGGGTTGTTGCAATTTTTGGCATATCAAACCTATGGACGAATAATGGAGTACGGCTGCAATCAAAATGAAACAGCACTGGCCCCGTTAGTTAAGGCTTTGCCCTCTTAGCCCTTTGAAATAAAATCTCTTTTCCTCTCTTGCTAATTGTCAATAAAACCGGGGCTCCACCTTGCTCTGTCAGTTCCATAATTGCACAATCATAGACATAATCCCCATTTTTAAATTCATAACGATGATTACCTCCACTTCCTTCAGGGATGTATTTGCCGTTTTCTATGATCAGATCAGGTTTATCACTCATTGTACGCTTAATTGACCAGGAGACATAGCGATAATTATAATTCCCCAAATCATCAATCCTAACCCTGTATTTAGATGTTTCAAAAACTTTTACAAGATTTTCAAATGTCTGTATGGAAGGATAAAGGCCTTTCTTTTCGATTTTAATCAACTGAGCTTTTTTCATTTGCTCTGCTTTTGACTTATAAGTTACACTTCGCAGTTTTCCATCATAATCTAGCCATATGTCACCCCTATCCAACATAATACCACGCCAGCCAACGGCATCCCAGTCACTAAGCGGGTTAGAATTCACAATCTTTTTCACTAAATATGCATCAAAAATTTCATCGTAACGGTTTAGAAAGGCCTGTTTAGTTTTGACATCGGGCAAGGGATAATCACGTTTTAACGGATATGAAACATGATCAGCTAATTTTTCACGTTTTTGATTTTTGATACAGTCAATAAAACCAGAAACCAATTTATGGTATTTCGGTTCCAAACCTTGTCCAAAAGACACAAAAACAATCATTATCAGCAATACGGTGATGGTTAATTTTTTCATAGAAATGTTTTAAAATTTAACTTAAAAGGTTCCCAGTTGCCCGTTTCAGTTTTCCGCTTAGCTCCAACACCTAAAGGCATTTCAAACAAATCGTTAATAGATTTATCTAGACCTACTGCTTCCTTTAAGGATATAATTTTATAATCACTATCCGTATGACCATCCCTGCCGCATAAGAATTGCCAAAACCCATCATCTTGCTCATGGGCAACATATAAAATAGATCTTTCTCTGTTCAATACATGGCTACAAACAAAGCAAACGGTATGCCCTGGTTCAGTAAATTTATAAATCATCTTGGTCAAGCTTTTTTAACATACATGTTGGCTACACACCTACCTGCCAACCATCTAACTGGCAATCATGGCCATAACCAATATCCCACATCGCCTTGTTCCATTCGTTTACTTTATCAATGTTCATTTCAATAACATCGGTAATACCATGCACTTCCCAGTAGTCCTGGGTTTCTTCTACTTCCAAATCAGTATAGGACGGGTATTGCAACGATAAATTCTCTTTTAACCTATTTGCGTTCTCTTCTACATCCGTTATGAAGACAAATTCAATTGGTAATTTATCGGTGGGACTAACACCATCGTCATATAAACTTTCAAGAACATCCACATTCACATCTAAGCGGATTTCGGTATCATAAACATCCTTGGTAAAGAACGTATTTATTGGATTCTTCATAAAGCTAATTTATTAAATAATAGTTGTGAACGAAATGACAATTTAAGCAAAATACTGTGCGGTCTTTGTCTTGAGCAATATAACTGTTTGCTTTTATTTTGATATCCCCTTGAAAGCAGTAGGTAACTAGAAAACAGATTTAGAATTCCATATAGCACCCAGTCATACCTTTTACTCTTTCTATCTCTCTCACTTTTTTTATATCCTCCCAATCTTTGTAGGGAAGCTTATACCTTTCATCAAAAAAATACAACCTCCAGCGCCAAAAAGCAAAAGGATTTTTTGTGAATAAGCGATAAACCTGCTTATCCTTTAAATCAGGACGGCTCAATAGGCAGCTCCTATGACTTCTTTCCATCATCTCAAAATTACGGCTCATGAATTCGTAAAAGGTGAAGCTTCCATTATAGGTGCTGTACCGATAATGTCTCTCATCAACAAATGTTTTTAATAATCCGGTGAATGGAGGCATATTGGATAAAACTACCACACAACTGACTACGATTAAAATTTTTTTAGTGCGTTTCATATCTAAAAGTCTCCTTGTAAACCTTATCGGGAGAACCCCAAATTTCAAGGTATTCTCCCGATAATCCAATATCATTCTATCTTCTTGCGAATTCCATAAGTTTTGTAACTACCTTTTTCTTCGAGCGTATCTAACCTGCTGGCCAGTATATACATACTTTTGTGCCCCGCAAAAGACAAGCTGAAATGCTGGACCGCGGTGGTATCTACATAAATCCAGCGTTCAAAATTGGCCATGTCTTTTTCCTTATACATGGGATAAACCAGCAACTTTTTATTCAGCAGCGTATCTGCGTCCCTAAAGCCCTTGACTGCCCATCCTGCTCTTCTTTATCTGACAGCTTAGCTTTCATGTTAAAAAGCGCCACTACTTCTTCACAAAGATCGCCTAAAACCGCGCCGCATCCCACCGTTGAACATATGATATTTGCCATAGCTTAAATTTTAAGTTTCAAAGTAATTGTATTCACATTCTGCTCATCAAAGCCAGTAGTCGGATCGCTTCCCTTCACATAATCAAAACCAATCTTCACATCCGCAATACCTGATGTAGCCTTTTTGGCCAGTACTATATTAGCACTTAGCTTCAGGTAACGGTTGATGTCCTTCTCAGCTGTACTCCCGTTGGAAAATGCCTGCCGGTAAATAAAATCAGGCACCAGTTCCAACCGCTCGTCCAGTGGCCCGGGAGCTGGATAAAAACTGCCCGTGATCCGGCCATAGCCCCGCCATACCTCACCTTTATGGGTAGCTACCGCTACCTGAGAACGGTTTTCAAATTCAGCTCCCAGGTAAATAAAATATTCAAAGGTCATCACCTTGCTCCTGTTCCTAGCCCCTGGAACAGGATGGAACACACCTGCCTTTTTGTTATAAAAAACAGGCGCGAAATACAAACTTCCCTGCGTGCCCTCGGTCGATTTGATGTTGTCGTGCTTATAGTTCACTGTAGCGATCGCCATAGGTACCCAATTCTTACTGGACTCCAAATCCCAGAGGTAAGAGCGGAAAGTCAATCCCGCCATAAATACATTCTGCTGTTTAGATACCATGTTATTGCGCTGCCATTCTATAAAAGGCTTAAAGGCACTCAACCCCGTCTCCATCCGGTAGCCCAGCGCAAAAGCAAAATTCTGGGAACTTTCACCTTCTTTTGGAAAAACCAGATTGATGAAAGCATCCGCTTCCTTATCTTTCACACTCTGAAAAGACTTCCTGAGCTCAAACTTCCCTATGAACTTTCTAAAACTGAGCGAATCCCTAAGTACAAGATCACCTGCATACACCTGCGAACTAGCACCCAATACCATCAGTACCACGATAAATTTGTAAAAACTTTTCATATACTTATAATTTAGAAGTTACCAGATCAGTTAATTTTTGAACTGTCGTGCTGCCCTTAATTTCCCCCTCAGCGATACTGCCGGATCCTCCATTGGCTTTAATCCACTTGTTCAGGTTCACCCGCAGGATGCTGATGTGCTCCGAATTGAGCCCCAGCTCATCTATCGTAGTTCCCGACTTGAGTTCCGCTTCCTCCCAGCCTGATAATTTGGCTAGGAACTTTTTCACAATACCGGCCGCGTCATTTCCATCATACAGCGCCTTTAACCCGGATTTGGCGGCAATACTTTCCTGTACGGCCACCTTGAGCCCATGCCGCATGAGCCTGGTAGTAATTTTGACCGCTGTCGGGTCACCTGAGGCCTTCAGGCCAATGATCAACACCTGCACTTCCGCCTGCGAAAAATCAAAACGTGATTTTTTATTCATAATTATATTTGGTTTTTGAATTCGTTTGGTGGCCTTGGACCAGTAGAGAGATCAGCGTCATTTAAAAGCGTTTAATGATTTCAATTAAAAAAGTTAACCTATAACCAAATTAAATAATATGCTACAAACCAACAACAACTAAACCACTTATTTTCAAGTAGTTTTACCCGAACAATAAAAGAATTATTCAAGCATCGAAAAGCGTAAATACTCCAAAAAGATCAGGCCCGAAAATTAGGAAGATCAAACTGATCGGGTACAGCACAACATCGAAACCCATTCATCGTTATGACTGGGCTATGACCTATCCTAAACTTTCGTATTCCTAACTTTGAATGTAATCTTGGTAAAATGAAAAAAATAGGGTTTTTATCCTTCGGTCATTGGTCAGACCATCCCTCATATCTCGCCCGTACAGCGGGCGAAACCTTGCTCCAGTCCATTGATCTTGCTGTTGCCGCAGAAGAAATAGGTCTAGATGGTGCTTATTTTAGGGTTCATCATTTTGCCCGACAGCTTGCTTCACCATTTCCACTGCTTTCGGCAATCGGGGCAAAGACCAGCAAAATAGAAATTGGTACTGGCGTCATTGATATGCGCTATGAAAACCCATTGTATATGGTAGAAGATGCAGGTGCTGCCGACTTGATCTCAGGTGGGCGTTTGCAACTGGGTATTAGCAGGGGTTCTCCCGAGCAGGTGATAGAAGGTTGGCGGCATTTTGGTTTTGCGCCTAAGGAAGGTCAAAACGATGCAGATATGGGAAGAGAAAAAGCCCTGGAGTTTTTGGATAAGTTAAAGGGTCAAGGTTTTGCTCAGCCCAATCCCACTCCGATGTTTCCAAATCCTCCTGGTCTGTTAAGACTGGAACCACACTCCGATGGCTTGCGCGAACGCATCTGGTGGGGAGCTGCATCCAATGCCACAGCGGTCTGGGCGGCCGAAAATGAAATGAACCTGCAAAGTTCTACTTTGAAATTCGATGAAAACGGTAAGCCCTTTCATATCCAGCAGGCCGAGCAGATCAGGCTTTATAAAGATGCCTGGAAAAAAGCAGGACACAAGCGTGATGCCAGGGTTTCGGTAAGCCGTTCTATTTTTGCACTGATTAACGATCAGGACAGGTATTACTTTGGACAGCAGGGAAAGAACGCTGATAGCTTTGGCTATATCGAGCCTACTCAACGGGCGGTCTTTGGTAAGAGCTACGCGGCAGAACCCGATCAGCTCATTAGGGAATTGGCCCAAGACGAGGCTATACAGGAAGCGGATACTGTACTTTTGACTATACCGAACACTTTGGGTGTAGATTACAATATCCATATACTGTCTGCTATTTTGGAGCACGTTGCACCTGCTCTTGGCTGGCGATGATCATGTTAAAATAGATCCTGGCTTTTTGCAGTCGCTCTTTAAAAATCAGCAAATGGAATGTTTAAATCATGGTTGCCGGGATGCTTTTTATTTTTTTTCTGAACATTAGAAATTCTATAACAGAACATACCAAATAAATTATTGAGAAATACAACAGTGTTTTTAGGGCCCCAGGTGTAAAGTTATATTGGTAAATATCCATAGAAACATTGACAACCAAAAAAACAACGCAAACCAGCGAAATTCCTGAAAATGTAAGAAAAGACAAAAAATAACTATGCTTAATCTTCTCAATTTGATTTAGAAAAACCGAGAAAGAACTAGCAACCATTACAGCAAGATAGATCAATGAAAAACCAAGGTTTAACAATATATCCAGAAAATTAAAAAACCTTTCTAAAAAAGTGGTTCCAGCAGGCTGTAATCCAGCAATAAAAATTCTGTACAGCATAAACAACACAATACTTAGCAGAAGGTTAACCAGCCAAAACCTAAAAACAATTTTCCTCATATCTTATCCATAACATAGAGAGTTTCTATAGAAAAACAGAGCTTATAATTTATATCCCCAATAGTCATCATTAGTTTTTATAGAACTGGCCTTAGGACAGTCAGTGATAATTCTGGTTAGATAGCCATTCCGCTTCCGCCTACTACTTTAATCCCATCACCGAATTTTTTCCAAAACCTGATATAGCGATAGTTAGCTTCAAACGGTACACCATTAAACTTTCCACTCAATTTTATGATCAATGTGATCACCGCCATATCGTCTATAATATTTAGGTTTTCAACTTCTGGTAGAAGTTCGTCAACCTTTAATGCTCCATCACGATAAGTATCCAGGTCCTTCTCCTTAGTTATTGTTTCCCCGTTTGGGAGAATGAACAACAGATCATCATGTAGTAACTTTTCAAGCACAGTGATATTACCACCTTTGATTGCGCTGTAAAGCTTTTTTTCCTGTTCAAGGATGTCGTTTTCTGTTAGTATATTGTCCATGTTTATCTGTTTATACCGCTATGGATCTCCATAGCCGCTTGCCAAAGAAAGTCTCATCTTTAATCGTAATAGTCATGGTTTACAGGTTATGATTAGCGTTAATTAATTTAAAGTATACAATAGGAAACCAAAATAGTGTTTTTTTGATAAATCTCAGTTTACATTTGTATTTTAGATGCATGGCATAATTTTTAATTTCTAAATTAATTAATAGAATCACTTTTCATTTATTTATGCCAGGTACCATAGAACCATACCACAAAAGTATAGACATCAATAGCAGTCCATTACAAGTATGGACAGCTCTGACCGATCCAAAACTTATGCAGCAATGGATGTCAGAATCCCCCATTGAAATCGACACCGGTTGGACAATTGGAAGCCCTATAATTATCCGGGGCGTACTATCCCAAACACCATTTGAAAACAAAGGTAAAATCCTTCAATTTAAACCCACAGAACTACTACGGTACAGTCATTTAAGCTCCCTGTCAATCTTACCTGAACAGCCCGAAAATTATACTACCATTGAATTCCAGCTCAGTCCGAATGAAAAAGGTACCAGGTTAACCATCAATTTACATAATTTCCCCACAGACATCATTTACAAACACCTTGTCTTCTACTGGAACACCACCCTGGAAATCCTGAAAACATTCCTGGAACAAAACCAAGAAGCCAATTCCCGCCGTTAATTTTCAGCAAAAGCTTCGGTTGCCGCCCCATCTCTTTTTATATCTACCCCTTAATAAATTAACGCTTTCAAATAACCCCACCAATCTTTCCAGAAGAAGAGCCTCCATGAATAAGATCCCTAAATTCAATCAGACAAGCTAAAAACGTAGTTCTGACCAAAGTACTACCCCTTTTGCCTCATCGGATATACAGAAACAGCACCTATAACATCTCTGCATAAATTTAAGTTAATACACTAAGCTTTTGCTGTTATCAAGCATAGAAACTTGAAATTCAAGTAACGATTTCTTTAACTTAAAATGTAATTTAAACACCACAACGCTAAAATGAAACATAGTACTAAACAACAGATCAACTTCCTGATTAAAATAAAGATCATTACCAAAGTATTTCCAGTCTTTTGATAAGTACTCTTCAAATATTGCAAGTATTTCGTTATCAATATGCCCTTCATATAAGGCGTCCTCCATTAGAAACTTAATTTGCTCTTTAAATAGTTTTTCCATCTTTTTTACCTGGACCATATTTTGGATAATCTCATCAAACGGAGTCGTATTTTGCATAAAAATAGTAGCCTCAACCAGGTTAGTATAAACATCCTTTTGCCCTTGTATATTTTTTGCACTTGCCTGGTAAGTCAAGGAATGTGTTTTAAAATCATTCAGTTTATCTTGCTGTGCAGCTTTATTCAAAAAGTATGTGAACAGATCATAATCTTTTTTATTTAAAATATCGGTATATCTAGTTATCTCGGCTTCCAAAAAGGTAACAAGTTGATATGCATCGATGGCATTATACTTTATACCATCATAATCAAAAGTTTCAATTTGTATTACGCCATTGTGAATATGTTCAAGCGTATCTCTATCAGCTCTTGCTGTATTCAAACTATTAATATCGACAAGTGTCTCCTTGTTAATCAATTCCTCAAAGATTAAACGCTGATCTAAAACTGGGGGTTCAAAATCTTTCTCCGTATAATTACTATATGGATCGCGGTCATCATAATAGCTTTTAAAGATAGCAGGATATGAATTGTCTTCTTCGTCTTTTATATGATCATCTATAAATTCTTTGAGGCCAACCGTTGTTGGTGCAACTTCATATTTAACATGTAAAAACAAACGATCTGTGATTAGTTCTTGCAGATTTTCCTTATCAACAAGTAAATCTATAGCAATTCCACTATAGGCACTTTTTATTGGCTCATTTAAAGCTTTTAATTTTTCTACGCGTTGTTCTGTACTTGGGTGCGATGACCATTGATCATCCAGTACCAATTTAGTTTTGTTAAACTTTCTATAACTATCAACTGATAAAATAGGAACATCATCTTGTACGGGCAACTCTTCTAACATTGCCATTTTGTTGAGAAGGTAATAATGTTGAGGATATAAATTTAAAGGCTTTTGAGCATGCTGAATTTTATTATCATAATAATTGAATACTAAATTTAAAGATAGATCGGCAACACCTAACCTCAATAATGAATTAACCAAAGGTTGCGATCCGGCAACACTTGCAGCTACAGCATCGGCATGAAACTCCATTTCTCTGGACAATGCCATATAATTTAAATTCAGGACAGTATGGACTTTAGTTAAAACATATTGAATACCTTGTATAACCCATACAGATCCTTTAGCAAATAGTGCAAAATAAGCGCTGATGTTAGACCAACCACCAAGTATAGAGTTATATCCTTCATTCTCATAAAGCATATTGTAAATCACCTTATTTACGTGATGCACGTAGCTTCCTACTTTCATGCTACGTTGAGAAAAATGCCCAAATTCATGTGCCAGTATAGCTTTTAGTTCCGTAGCTGATATGGCATTCATAAGACCTAACCCAATTTGAAGATTTTTTCTGACCGGAAAAAACATACTCCAAAAATTAGAATCATAAAACACAGATGCATTAACATCTGCAGATATATATACCTTTTTCGGAAAGTCCGTATTTACCTCAGTTACAATCTCAGATATTAAGTTAAATAGCCCTGGTTGTTGCCCTTTAGTAATTTCTACCAAATGGCTGCGGTCAACTTTCTTTGACCCGCTAAAAATGAATTTAATAAGGAAGAAGAAGATTAACAACCCCATCCCTAAAAACCCAAGAGCTATCATACCAGTAACAAATGAGGGATGGAACATCAATACACTATAAGCTGCTAAGCCGCATAGCAAAACTACACCAATGCCTAAAGCAATTAAAATGATATAAGTTAATATAAAAAGTAAAATGGAATAGATTGACCTGATAGCTACTTTTCTGAAATTTCCGGACACATTGAGAACGTTATTTTGCATGGAGTTTAAATTTTAAGGCAAAATAAAGAAAATTAGTTTGTCATCCGAGGTCTCGGCCCGCCTTAAATCGCTTTATTTTGAGGTGGAGCAGGAATGAGTCCGTTGGAGGTGGTTTAGGGGCGTGATCAGTGCAAAAAATAAATTATTAAATAGTCCCACTATGGATCAAGCATTTTTCTTAACTACTTCCACCATATGGTCGATATCAAATGGTTTTTCAATATAGTCATCGGCTTTACATGCTGTAGCCTTTTCAGGCAAGTTCGCAGATGTAGAGGTCAGCACCGCTGACACATCCTGCGTCTGGGGATCAGACTTTAATTCCTCAATGACCGCGGATCCTTTCTTTTTCCCCTTGATATGTTCATCCACAACCACCACATCAGGATCAATCTCATCAAGTTTCTCTATAGGTTCAGTTGTCAGTGACGCTGTAACCTCAAAACCCTCATCCTCTAATACCTGATCCATAATATCAAGTATATCTTCATTATCCTGAATTAGGACAACTTTCTTTTTCATAACTACCAATTTATTAGGAGTAAAAGTAGTAAAAAGAATAATTACTATTCCAACTTTAAGCTTTTAGTGACTGCGTGCTGTCATTAGTTATACTTTTCAATAATTTATCATTCAATTTCCCATCAGGTTTTAGGTCAATAACTCTAGTAACAAGTCGTTTTGTTTTTTCGTTATAATTTAAATATAGGTACTGACGTTTTATTAAGTTTAAGCTGTACCGGTTTAGTTTTGCGCACGCACCAGGTAGTCATACTTCTCAGGTTCTGAACGTTAGTGGTCTTGATGGGCTCGTGAAGTTCTCCGCCAATCTTTTTGGTCAGCCTCAGCAGCATCTCCTGGTTAACCAGAAAGCGCTCCGATCCATCTGGAAGCAAGTACCGTCCGTTTCCTATAAACCTTACCAGTGATTCAATCCCGATCTCCGAGGCGAGCCGGCAGAAAAAATATCCTCCGGGTTTAAGCACCTCCCACATGGAATTCAGCATGGCTTCGAAATGACCGAGGTTCTCTGCAAAATGTAATACCGCACTACTGATGACCAGATCAAATGTTTCATTTTCAAACGGCAGCTGCTCCACTGAAGCTACCTTAAAGTTTTCCTGCGGATCAACCTGGGGAAATGGGCCTGCAAGGGCTCTTAGCTGCGCTATGGCTTGCGGGTTTTGATCTACGCCAAAAACATTTGCACCACTTTTCAACAGGTACAGCAGGTTTCTGCCTGTTCCGCAACCAGCATCTAAAATCTTATGACAATCATCATACGTGCCTTTTAGCAACTGGTCAAATAAGTAAATATCAATATTTCCGAAAGTATCCTGAATGTGCTGCTTTTTCATCTCTGGGCAAAGATAGCCACAAGTTAACTACTGCCCGCATTTATCCATCCGAACATTTTAATTCATTACTCAGGGCATTAATTATTGATAGAATATGTAATTTAGAATATCAACCTGTTACAGAATAATGAAAAAAAACATATTTATTATCGTGCATTCCGAATTTGGCACAGAAGAATTCGAAATAAAAAATGCCAGGTATAACTTACATAACCCGGAAGGGGACATCTGGGAATTTACACTGAGCTTTGATACCGGTACAGCCATAAAGCGCGCGGATAAATTACTGGAAATAATTGATGCCAGACCTAATTTTGAGGCCACCGCAATCATTGCCCCCAATGATCTGGACTTACACAAAGGCAGGGTAATTTATCAGAAAGAAGGTTACGATGAGGACCGACAGGAGATTTTGTCCAATATTTATTATTTTGAACATGAGAGTGTTGATGATTTACGCGTTGAAATTATTGAAACCAGGGAAAATGAGATCCTGGCCAACGTAACCGGTAAAGGAATAATAAACGGATCCAACGGGAATGAACCTGATGCTGAATTTGTATTAAAGGAAGTAAGCTTTATACACGACAAAGACCTGTTTCGTGATGTGATGTGATGTGATTGATGTCAAATTTATTATTTTCATTTATCGCGTAAGTCTTTTAAAATGCTACCGTCATTGTACTGCCTTTCAAGACCCGTGGTTTTTCCGTTCTGCAGGTTCATTTTTATGCGTAAATAAGGCATTTCCGCAATCGAAAAGGTATCGCTGCTTACCGGGACAAGCTCGTACCTGGGTTCTCCGTTCCGCTGTATGTACATTTTACCTTTTTCAAAAGTCAGGACCCTGGTGCCCCCAGCGTAACTTCCTGCATAAGATTTCAGGAGCGCATCAGGTACCACAACCGGATGGACCTGGGCCTTCAGCGACGCAAGTGCCCATGCTGCGTTTCGGTTTTCAGCCGGGTCTTTTAACAATCCTTCCAATGAAGTCATATGGGCAACAACCAGTGCTTCTTTCTCAGGTACGGCAATGTGCGGGGCTACGCCGGCTCCCTCCCAGTCGGTTTTTGTAACCGGGTCTATCGGCCTGGCAAAGGGAATAAATATAGTAAACCGGTCTGTTAGCATGCTATGGTGCACAGGGTGCGCCCCTCCGCCGGTAGTTTGCCCAACCAGGGTGGCACGTTTACGGTTTTTTAAAAAATAGACAAAACTTTCAGCTGCCGAAAACGTAGCCGGACCGGTCAGCAGGTAGAGGGGTTTATCGGTCATGCGCTTGCCTGGAACATAGGGCAATGTCCAATCCTGTCTGTGCTGGTCGCCTGTCCTGGAATAAATGTCTACTATCATAACAGGATCCGGGTCAAAAAAGTAGCTGGCAATCAGCTGCACCATATCTCCACGGCCACCATCATTTTGGCGAAGGTCAATAATAAGCGCATCTATATGCTGAAGGAAGCTCATCGCCGAGGCCGCTGTTTCCCCACCCATTCCGGGATCATAAAACTTCGTAAGGTTAATATAGCCAACATTGCCGTCCAGTATGGCAACCTTCCGGAACCCGAAATTATCTGCACGGGCATTTGGGAAGTCCCTGTTTAACAGCTCCAGGCTGTCCTTTTTGCTCAATGCCTTTTTGCTGGCCTGTACCCAGGCGGGATCAAAGGTAATGTTAACGTGCCGGTCTTTTGAAACATCTGCCAGGTCGGCTGCCAGTTTGCCTGCAAACCGCGATGGATCGGTGATCGCGTTGTAATCTCCGTTACTGTATTTGGCTGAAAGTGCAGCGATCATTTTTTGAGCTGCTTCGGGATAGACGTAAACATCAGCAAGCTTTCTGCTGATGGAGTCGATCACCAGCTTTTTTTCTGCCGGGGTCAATTGCGCGGCCGGCTGCTGGGCAAACAGCGTCAGGCTAAAGGGCAAAAATGCCAGTGTCAGCATTTTTAAAGAATGGGTTATTTTATACATATGGAGCATCTCATTTATCCGCAAATTTAGCGTCGGTCCACGGCCATATGTTCGCATTTATCCATCCGAACAAGATAATTGCTTACCAAATATGTTCATTATTGATACAATATGTAATTTCGGACCGGACCTGATGTAAATTTTGTCTTCCAACTAGTCGTACCCTGGTTTTCAGTTGTATATATCTATAGTAGCATTTGATTTAGCTAAAAAACACATTGTAAAAATGAAAGAAATTCAACAACTATCACCGGTGCCAGGAAAATCAAAGTTGCAGCTCTGTTTTATGATATGCAGCCTGGCGCTAAGTTCCTGCAAAGCCCAGTCAGACCATATCGAGAAATATGTGGGAACGGCGCTCCTCCCAGAGCTGTCATCCATATTTATCGAGGAAAGATCTTATCAGGACACCCCTGTAGATAGCAAACTCGCTCAGCGTTTCGATGAATTTATAACAAAAATAAAACCCAATGGTGTAAGCGTATCTATAGCCATACCGGGTAAAGGTACCTGGAACCACCAAAGTGGTTTCGCAAATAAAACCCTGGACATTAAGGTCGATCAGCACACCCTGTTTTACTGGGCCAGCGTAGGAAAAATGTTTACATCGGTAGTGATTAACCAGCTGATAAAAGAACAAAAGCTGGGAATGGCTTCTCCTCTTTCCAAATGGTTTCCTCTATTTAAATTTTCAGATAAAATAACTATACAGGACCTGCTTGTCCATACCAGCGGAATATACAGTTTTAATTACGACGAGTCCTTCAACAGCAGCCCAAATCTCTACTACTCCCCTGATCAACTGATCGCTATTGCACAGAAAGCAAAACCACAGTTCAAACCCGGGGAACACTGGTCATATTCAAACACAAATTATTTGTTGCTGGCCCTTATTGCTGAGGCGATAGAACACAAACCATTCGCGCAGATCGTACAGGAGCGCATCGTAAAACCCATTGGTTTAACAAGTATAAAAGTCCTTGAGCCAAAAGAGCAGCCTTCAAACCTTGCCCAGTGCCATAAAAATGGAGACATCATTTTGCGGGATTATTCAGTACCCCTTGGAGCCGGCAACCTGGTCGGAAATGCGGCCGACATGGTAAAATTCCATATCGCACTTTTGTCCAATAAATTCTTTGACAGTACGGTAACCTCGGCGTTATTCGCTAAAATGTACCCTATGTTTGAAAAGGGTATGTATTACGGACAAGGTGTAATGTGCTATAACTTTCCTGAAATAGACGGATCAAGGGGTAAATGGATAGGGCACAGCGGCGGAATACCTGATTATAAGTCCGTAGTTATTTTAGACCTGCAAACCGGAATCATTGTCGCTGTTTCTGTTAATGAAAATATCCCGGCCGAAGCTATTGCAAACAACCTGATAAAATTAGCCAGTTGAAATTCAGGGCATTTAGACAGATACCATGTTTAATTCTTCTGGACGATGCTAGTCGGGAAAGGCGACGCATGGCTAAAGGAAGGAGGTAGAAAATCTCTATTCTTACGATGCACAATCACCTGCCGGTTTTATTTGATAAGCTCCTCAATTATTTTGATAAAGTAATTGTTTTTATCATTAAGACCTAAAGGGGTTGAATTCGCATTTACAGGATAATTTACCTGTATATATCTTAGCACTCCATCTTTATCCAGAAACAGGTTCCTTGGTAATGCCCGTAATTTTAGTTCATTTTTATACAATTGACCGTTTTCCAAAACCTGAAAATTGAACTTCTTATCTTTTAGGAAGTCTACCAAATGATCACCAATAGCGCTATTTTCTGTAATTGATATAAAGTTCATTTTATCTTTATACTTCTCTTTAAGCAGACTTAATTGTGGCATTTCGGCAATACATGGCCCACAATAAATTGCCCAAAAATTAATCAATGTTGGCTTCCCTAATAATTGGGACAAAGAAATTTCCTCCCCACCTAGTTCCTTCAATTTAAAAGCAGGAAGTTTATTGTTTAAGAGCAAAAAGGTGGAATCTTGTTTATAGGTAAATTTGAATATTGTTTGTTCCCCTGCAGCTCTTTTTCTAACTGCAAATTCAATATAGTTGACAATAGTATCTCTTTTAGCTGCCGTGTGAAAGATGTTTGGTACCAGAATTAAAGATGGCGGCAATGATTGACTAACGGATTCAAACGCTTTTTTTATCTCGGCTTCAGTGAGAAGAGCACCGGAATTAAAGGAATAAATTGTATTCTGTGCGAAACTTTTCTGTAGTACGAACATTAAGAACACAATGATTATTACCCTCATGTAAATAGTTTTTTTTAACTAAGTTAGTATAATCCTTGTTAAATCTGTGGAATGAACATCTCTTTAATTTTAGAGTTACGAAAGGCTTTTATTACTATCCAAAAAAGAATGTATTCGGGATATTGCCGCCAGATGAAGGAAGCAAAAGAAAGTTATCTAAAAAACGAAACTTTCCTGGTGTACTATGGCTTATTTTGTACCTTCCTGGTTCTTTGCTTTGGGAATATCTACTTGGGATGGCGCCACAAAAGGCATTATACCAAACACGTAAAAAATGTCAGAAATGGCCATCCTGAAGAAACAGTGGAAGTTGAAATCAACAACGACCAAATCAGAATGATTGATAAAGTTAGTGACAGTAGTGTAAAGATTTCTGAAATCACCTTAGTAAATGAAATTAGGGATTACTACTTTTTAAAATTGAGTACCGGATCTAATGTGATTATTCCTAAAACACTTTCCGTTTTGAATGATGAAGTATATGCATACCTTCTCCATTTACACCTTAAAAAGCCTCCTAAAATTATATATTCGGACAATAAACAGTTAGCGCTATATGAATTTCCTTTCCCGTCTTCCTCTCCTTACACTATTCACTATACTACTTTCTTGTAACAATAGGAACTATACAGAAATACCACTTAAACACGTTGAGGATTTTTATGCCAATATGAAAGAACAAGGTGTAAATACCGACACCACTATGTTATACGGGTACTTTTTCACCAATGAAACCAAGAAGCCTTTAGAAGCAGCTACAAAGGAACTAAAAGAGAAAAACTTTCAATTTGTCGAAATCTATCAGAGTGATGATAATATCTATTGGCTACATGTTGAACGAAAAGAAAAACACAACAGCACTTCTTTGTATACGTTAAATAAGGAACTCTATGAGCTGGCAAGCAAGTACAACCTGCAATCCTATGATGGTTATGACGTTGGAAATGCTGATCCATCCAAAGCGATTGAAACAGATAGTTATTTTGTTCCTGAAGATTTTTCAGCAAGAGACTTTGTTAAAGAAGGCTACCTTAACCTCCTGGTCATGAACAATGCATTTGACAAATTCTCCCATAAACAAGAATTTTGCTACTTCATAAAAATCAACTGTAATTACGATATAGTTGATGAACATAAACTTCCAAGCAGTGCTGAATTAAACAGTATGGATAATCTGGACCACGCAATTGAAGGCATACTTAAAGCCCAAAACATTAAAAACTACTATGTTTTTAGAAACACCTACAAAGGAGAAAGAAACTGCTTCATCGCCATTAACAATAAAGAAGCGGCCGATAAAGCCATGAAAAATTTCCAACAAACATCAAAAGTATTCCCCTTTAACTACCAGATCATTAAAGATGAAAAGTGGACAAACTATGAACTTGCTAAAAAAATGAAGTAGTTTTTTGGCATATATACGCCTGGCAAAACTGTTTTAAGTAACATTACAATTTGAGCTTAATCATATCTTACTCATTTCCGCAATCCTGCGCTCCGCCTCTTCCAATGAAATACCCGCAAAATAATCACGGACAAACGGATGATCAGGATTCGCATGCGGAACAACCTCCGGCCGCTGGTTTCCCTTCTTAGTGTTCACATTCATTGGAATTGAGCCACTATATTCATAATCAGGAAGCCAATTGGATAACCAGCCAAAGTAAGTAACTTCATGGTTTTCGTTATCAAAATTATCACTATAATCCACAAAACTTGTTTCACTCAATGAAACCCAAACGCCATAATCCAGTCCTTCACAGTTTCCAAGTACTTTTTGGTTTAAAGTCACCCTTATAAAAAAGTCAGTTTGGTCCGGAGAATCTATCACACAAAAATCATCGTTAAGTTCCGTTTGCCCATACTGCTTTTCCTCCTCACTCAGCTCAGCATAATTTGAAGGGCAAGGGAAAGTTAAAGCAGGCCATCCTGCATGTTTTTCTCCACATGAAGCACAAACAAAATTTACTGGTTCAAAATTCATCAATTTCTATTTTACGTTTAACCCTCAAATATATAAATGAATTATTTCATTCGGGAAATTATAGAAACAACATGTAGTTATTTCCTCCTACAGAAAATATCAGGTCATCTTTAACTTCAGTTACAATCCCACAATGCGCGATTCTACTTAATACAGGATAATAGATACCCAGTACCAAACCCCGCTTTCCTTTTTTGACCGATCTTTTAAACTTCCAACGCTTTGCCAACCATTCTCGGATCAAAACTGAATACAGCTGTTTTTACCGCTCGTTTTATGCCGCCAATAAATCCATCCGACTTATGCAACTCCGGACAATAAACCATCAGCATCAGCTGATCATCAAAAACACTTAGACGGTTGTTATCATCTTCCCAGGTGATTTTTAACTGATTGCCCTCAATCAGCTCTATTTTAGGAGATTTTAAATTGGGTAATTTACCTTTACTGATCAACACTTTACTGAAATCAACATCCAGATCAGGATAGGTTCCGGTGATTGCTTTGTGGTAGGTATGCGAATAGGCTGCACTGATTGCTGTTTTGCGGACCGCCAGGATTTTAAAGCCAACTTCCACATAAGGATGAAAGGGCATCAGCAATGTATTTACGAATTTCATCTTCTGCTCGTTTGCAATCTGGGCTTCAGAACGTGGTTTTGGGTTTTCCTTCTTTTCAGCGGCCGAACGGACGTATGGAATGTCCATCCAGCTCCCCCCTACCACTGGCCCAAGTTTTCCGGATAATGGGCCGAAAATCCCTTGTTTTAATTTTGCCATTTTTTAAAATTTAAAGGTTAATTGTTCATTGTTAATTTATGTTGCATTATTGCTTGTTCCTGTATAAACCATCCGGGTTACTTAGGAGTATGCTAGGACTATTATAGGACTCAACCTCCTAGCATACTCCTAGGAAACACCTCTGATACACGTTTAAAAGCCCTTTTATACATAGAGCGTAACCGAACAGTAACCGACCCGTTGGTGGGTGTCTTATACGTTTTTTACCTTACAAAAAATGGAGTGTAAATTGGATTTATATTGACAATTATAGTTGAATTAAACGGATAAAGCTTTACCTGTGAAAAAACAAGTACGGGTTTACCCTT